>BNJV01001489.1_pt1 | contig 185442 bp, 263 predicted proteins | sample 8540591 | NCBI WGS metagenome assembly BNJV01 (sample SAMD00202457, study PRJDB9452) | human saliva metagenome | host: Homo sapiens | reverse complement strand
GGTCATTTGGTTTGGTGTATTGTTTATCGGATATGAAGGTATAGAAGGTGTCGGGTTTTAGTGTGTTAGGTGTTGTAGATTAACCGGAATCAGTGGTGTTGGGTCTCAGGTGTTGGAGGAACCACTGGCTTCTCAGGTGTTGGAGGCGTTACAGGCTTCTTCTTTGTTAATAACAGTAAGTTCGTTATTCAAAAGTCTGCCCTTTTCAACGTAGTCTCCTACTAATTCAGCTTTAAATCCGCCTTCAACCTTAACCACTCTTTAATCTTATATGGCTCTTTGTTGACAACATATCCTTCAGGAGCCTTAGTCTCAACAAGTTCATAGTCACCTGCTGTAAGATTCTCAATTCTGATAGCTTCATCTGTTACAGAGGTGTACTTACCTACTTCTACAGCCGCACTCAGTTGTGGCACTGAGTTTTCTTAAGAGTAAACTCTGCTCCTGCAAGTCTGCTGCCATCTGCATCTCAGTCTTTATAAGGTTTAGACGCTCAGTACCTTATCAATCTTCTTGTTGATAATCTTAAGCCTCATCCTGCTCTAGTGTTGCAAGACCTGCATAATCGCCTATTAGTTCAACCTTAAATCCATTTTCAAGCTCAATCACCTTGATTCTGTATGTAACATTGTTTGACTCATATCCTTCAGGAGCCTTTGTCTCAACAAGTTCATACTCTCCCGCTGTAAGCTCTTCAAATTTATAGCTTTATTAGCAGATGCTGTAAAATGTACCAATATTCCTTTTCAGGATTAGCAGCAGTTGCAAGCTTCTTAAAGCTAAACCCTGCTCCTGCAAGTCTGATTTCCTTTACATCAGTCTTAATTATCTGAATACGCTCATAAGGCTTGTTGTTTACATGACCATAAGCTTCTGCTTTGACCTGATGAGTTACTTTTACACTCTTACCTATTGTCTCACCATTCTCAATAAGCTTAACTTCATTGCTTAAACTATCACCACGCGCAGCATTATCAGCAAAAATCAGTTATGTAGGAAATCTCATAGGATGAATCATTATCCGGAATGTTAATGCTCATTATACCGGTTTCATTGTTATAGGTAAATATAGTATTTGGGGCATCTGTAACTTCTACCGGATTGATAAAGTTGCCATCCTTATCAAACTCACCCTTCCAAATCTTATAGTTGTCTCCATCGAAAACAAGGTTTGAAGAATTCTTCTCTTTTCTAAGAACAAGATTTCCATTATCTTATCTTCAATTTTTATCCTTTGTCGCATTGTTATCATTGTAGGTCTTATATGGACTGGTAGAATACATTCCACTTAATAAATCCATTATCATCTACATTGATTTTATCCTTGCTGTCCTGTCCATCGTAGTTCTTCCAAAGGAATCTGTCGTCATACCAGTGAGTAATCCTGTCCTACTAAGGAATTACTTCCAATGTAAATTCTAAAGATGATTTGTATACTGTTCCTTTATTGACACGGCAACCTTCCTAACCTTTATTTTCACTGAAAGACTCGCATGTAATGACCTGTTTAATTTATTAAACGCAACTTGAAAGCTCTCGCTAGGTTTTCCATTAGGATTGATTACTATGTCTTCCTAATTCTTCATCGCTAAGAGCATTACCAACTGCCTTAATAGTACTATTTCAATTCTGTAGTCAGGATCATTCTGTACCCTCATATTTAATAGCTGGAACACCCTTATAAATAAGTATTTCTTTATTATTCTCTGGATTTCAACTTATCCTCAACTATTGGAACAAAGGTAAAATCTCTATCCCAACTATAATTACTAAGAGAAGTATCATCCAGTATAACAGGACCGAGGTCGCCACACACATCCTTTATATTAGCGGCATTTACATTTATTCTAAAAACTACTGATCTTGTATCTCGTCGTCTCCGACATCATTTTGCTTAACATCAATTTTTCTCATTATCATCAAACACATCAGCATTTGTTGCTTCCGCATCAAGGTTTTTCAAGAAATTTCTTTGCAGTTTTAAGAGATTACCTGTTTGCTGATAAGTTTTTGAGTTATATCTGTAATATGCTGAATCCTGATATGTCACATATTTGCCCTTTGTAAGCATAATGGTATTATATCCGGCTTTTTCATCACCTCCACTATACCACTGTGTCAGTATATCCTTATCTGCAATCATCGAACTAAACTTAGCAAATTGTCAACGCTAGGAACAAGCTTAAGTTCAAGAATGTGACCTACTACCTTTTCATTTTTAACTATTTCGTAAACTGCGCTTGTAATACCCGCTGTTGAAGCCGTCACTGGATTTTTCAACATTTATTAGTTTCTGTTTTTCCCTTCAAGAGGAATTATTGTATCAAATTTTGCACCATTTGCAAGTGTAGTGACACTTGGATCACCCACCTTCTTTATGGTATAGCCATTCGCAGAATTTACTTCTGATCTGTTAGGTACTGTATTATTATCGAAGATGAAAGTATCATACATATAGTATTCGCCCGGAGCAGGAACGGTACTCTTATCAGCTCTAACTGTCCACTCAGGCTGAGGTCCTATATATTCTCCCTTATATGCATAGTACTTTTTCACATCTTCTGTCAGGACCTGAGCATTTGCAGTCTTACTTATACTTCCAAAAGAACCTCCACCTATAGGACTTGTTCTCACTTTCGCATGAAGCTTTGCCTTATAGTTTACTTCTCCGTTCCAATACAGAAAAGCGTCATTTTCAAAATTTGCAGGACTTCCGTCAGGCTCTATGGCTGTCTCAATTGTGAGTAACACTCTTTCACTGACATCATTTATAGCAAACTTATGACCTTTTTCAGTTACTGTAGGGGTTACATTCTCTTTGGCTCCCCACTCACCATTTTTCATCCTCTGAAAATATGCAGTAGTAAATTCTTGAGGAATTCTCACCGGTCAAATCATTTTCAAGTTTGTCAAGAACAGTAACATTACCAAGATTATAGTTTTCTTTTGTTAAAAATCTACAGTCCAAATAATCTTTTTGCCTGTAGAATCGATGGAGCCCAATTTTTCTCCGAATTGTGGGACAGCAACATTCGCAGTTGCATCTCTGTAACCACCACTAATCTGCCTTATAACTGCCCTATTATTATATGTTTTAGACAATTAATAAAATCAACATAGCTGCTAATGTTATAACTACCTTACCCACATTATCAGGATCTCATCCTTATCCTGTATATAATGGGAAACCCACTGATATTCAGGCATATTGCTCTGTTTTCTAGTGTTTACATTTTCTGCCTCTTTACCATTAATCCTAAATGAGCCTTCAACATACTCTTTTAGCTATGCGATTTGCTAAGTGTATCTTCAAATTCATAGTTTTTAAGACTAAGATACCTCTTTTGGATTGGTTCCTGATATAAATCTTTCAACATTGATGGTCCAGTCTATTTTTCCGTTAATATAATCCAGTTTGCCTACCTTACTTATATTTACAACATCTTTAATGTTGACTACTTCATATTCCTTATTCAGAAGTCTAATGCTCATCTTAGAATCTTCATACTTTGCAGTCTGTCCATCAACAGAAATTGTAATTGAAGCTCCAATCTTTCCATCTCTTTTCTTAAATACAGCATCTGCTCCTGTAGAAAAGTCAAACTTCACCTTAAGCGTTCCATCAGAAGGATTAACTGTAAAGATTGCATCACATATTTTATCACCTGTATCTTTATCGTTTACTGGTATAGTCTTCTGTTTTTAAAGTTTGATAGTTATCTTCAATATTTAAGCCCTGTCCCAAATCAAACTCCACAAAAATCACCTTTATTTATACGCTTATCATCAGGTGCATCAAGATCAAACACAGGGTCAAATTCAACATTTACCAAAATGTCCTTTGACATATCTACCTTGTCTTTGATTGGTTCATAAGTTGTTATGGTGCCTCCGTTGCCATAATCATACTTTGGTTGTCTAAACTCCACTTTTGTTGTAGGTCTAACCAAATCAGTCTTATCATTTGCATCCGAAGCGAAAATAATGTTAGGTAGTTTTACTCCGGTTAGCACTATAGCAAACTGTAAGTATCAGACCCAACAGTGCAGATCCATGTTTCTTCCACATACGTTCTCTCTCCTTTATAATTAGATTTCCGCCCCTGCCATTAGCAGAAAGAAGTAAATGTCCTATGTTTTGGATATCTATGGGTTTACAAATACCACATTAAGTAATTTATATTTTATTACTTGTAACATTTATATCAGAAATTCACGAAAAACTGCAGTAAAAACATACACATATCATTTTCTTTGTTACATTTAACAAAGAATTTGTTTTCTGTGTGACATGTTTGTAATCTTATACAGTAAGTCTGTAATATGCTTATGCTTATCTCATTACTTTTCTTTTTACGTCTAATCGAGTACCAAGCCGCCTACAAGAACCAGACCGATTCCTGCAACATAGTACCAAACTGTAGAGTTCCACCAGTTTTTGAAGGTGCTTCTTCGCTTTTGTTTCACCTAAAGGAGTATCATCATCATCTACTATCTGATTGTTCTTTCCCTTTGGCTTGTTGGTCTTTACTACCTTACCCTGTGGCGTCTTATCTTTCATCAACCACCACTCCATCAGGTGTCTTAGGACTATTTGGAGTAGGAGTCAGTTAGTCGAAGGTGTGGTCGGCAAAGGTGTAGTTGGGGTTGGTGTAGGTGTTATAGGTATAACAGGTGTTGGGTTATCCGGTGTTGGGTTTACCGGAACTAAAGGTGTAGGGTTATCCGGTGTTGGTGGTACCACTGGTGTTGGGTTATCTGGTGTAGGGAGGGTAACAGGATTTGGGACATCAGGTGCTCTTTTTGTTAATAACAGTAAGAACACTCTGATCCATCTTTGCCTTTCCTTCATAGTTTCCATCTAAAAGTACTTTTTTAATCTGCCATTTTCAAGCTCTCACAACTTTTTATCTTGTATACCACGCCATTTGATTCATAACCTACAGGTGGCTTTGTCTCGGTAAGCTCATATTCGCCAACTGTGAGTTTCTCAAACTTAACAGCAGAATTGGTTGCAGATATAACTGTTCCCTTATCCTCTGCAGTACTCTGTGCGCTTGCAAGCTTCTTTAAGTTAAACTCAGCTCCTGCAAGCTTTGTACCTTCAGTATCTGTCTTTACTAACTGAAGCACATCATAATTCATATCCTTAAGACTGCCCCAAGCCTTGACTCTACCTGTGGCTTACCTTACTTCACCACTCACCTGTTTTTCTTTCTCTATAAGAGCAACGGTATTCTCAAGAGATACATCCTTTTAGCTACGTCTTTTTGCAAAGTCTGTGATATATGAGAACTTGTATCCTGCATTCTATCAGTAATATGCATAACCAGCTTCTTCTTTGCAAGGTCGTACTTGAATATTTCATCAAGTCCGGTAGTAATCTCTACCGGGTTAACAAAGTTACCGGCATCGTCATACTTCCTTCCATACCTTATAGTTGTCATCTGCAAATATAAGCTTGTCTGTACCCTTTTCTTTTCTAAGCACAAGATAGCGGTTTTAACTCATCTTCCAGTCTAACTGTAGCTGTATCGTTGGCAGCATATACTCTGTATGGCATAGTGCACATCTCCAGTTGATGCGCTATGGTCATCGATGAAGACCTTATCTGCACTCATGGTTCTTCCAAAGGAATCTTTCATCATACTTTGCATATGCATTTTTAGTAATAGCGGTGATTGCTGCCTTCAAGCATAATTGTGGCTTTTGTTCCATACCCTGCCTTTTTCATTATGCAGTAATGTCTTTATTCATTATAGCCTTTTTACGAAGATAACATAAGGGCTGTCTATCTTGTCAAATGAGTAATCAAATCATTATGAAAACCATCACTTAATATTGGTGGTTATACCTTATCAGCTATTTCCTGATCTGAAAGAGGATTTCCTACCGCATTTACCAGTGAGCCTATCTTTCCTGTTATATCATTAGAATCTGTCGGAACACCACCATATCTCTGGTCTGCTTCTGTTTGTATCTTTGTACTTAAGTGTGGCTCACCCTTGTAGAGTAAGGAAGTACTTATTATCCTTTATTGGTGCAAGTTTTAGCTTGGAATCTAATTCTGTCTGTTAACATAAACTTTCCTAAGTCACCATTTACATCCTTGATATCCTTTGCATTTACACTGATTTTCTAAGACTACAGATCTGGTATCTCTGTCATAAGCTGTGTCTCTGTTGTCAATTGCTCTGTTGTTTACAGAGTCATATACATCACTGTTTGTAGCCTCTGCATTGTAATCAGTAAGAACTCTTTATGCACTGTCTTTGAGAGTATCATGCTTTATCCAAAAGCTTTGGCTGATAGTGGTATCCAACCAGCTTATCAAGCACTACGTGAGCCCACTTAGTAGCGCGAGGATAGTTCTGTACCTGATATACGCCATGTCATTACGGTCTCATCGACTAAGGTCTTTGTCCACAACTCTTGACTTAAACTTAGCATAGTTATCTACTCCCTGCACAAGCTTAAGCTCAAGTATGTGCCAACTACTACACCACCCTTAAGGACTTCATATACTGAATTGGTCACTCCGCTTGTAGCATCTGTGACAGGGCTTTTCCCAGGATTAACAAGCTTCTGGTGTCTTTTTATAGATTGCATTTTTGATTTATTTGAAAATACCTTATCAAAAGCTTGCAACCGTTTGCAAGAGCAGTAACGCTGTTGTCTCCTACTTTTCTTATGGAGAAACCATTAGCTGTATTTATTGTTTCTTTGTCAACACTTACACTATTATCAAAAATGAACGCATCGTACATATAGTAGTCGTCAGGAGTAGACACAGCATCTTTATTAGCTGTTACTGTCCACTCAGGGTTCCAAAGCCGATATAATCGCCCTTTCCACCATCATATCCTCATCTCTATCCGCCAATGTTTTGGCTTTTTAGCGGTCTTGATGATCTCACCAAACTTTATGTCCTACCCTAGTGTACAGTATAGATATCGCTGATCGTAACTCTTTGATTTATTCTTTAAATTGTTATTCCACCATACGTATGCATCATTGCTAAAGTCTATACGGTAGTTGTCTGGCTCAATCTCTGTTTCGATAATAAGCTTTAAATCTACCTGTAAACATTAGGTATGGTAAAGTATGATTGTCGCCTGAAACCACTGGTGCTATGTCAGTCTTAGTATCACTAAACTTAGATTTTGTGTTATCGTAATGACTGGATATATGCCTTCTTAAACTTCTGTGGTATCCTGTCCTGATTATCACTGGTAAGTTCATCTGAAATTGTTACATCACCAAGCTCACACTCAGGTAGTTGTGTCTATAGTCCAGTGTAATTGTCTTTTGTATTGGCATCATAAGTACCCAGTCTTTTTGACCTGTTTTCTTAACAACAACTCCCGCATAGCATCCCAGTATTTGCTTGTTCCGTATTTAACTAATCTTGCTCTATTGCCGTATGTGCGTTGACCCCAATTAAACTCGCCACCAAAAGTTAACATCTGTACTGAGCTTTATTACTGCTTTGTTGTTATTATTAGCATCAAGATCATCCGCCTTTATTGTATAAGATATGATTCTCGTATACTCACTACCACTTTCATAAAATACATTAAGACCTGATGTTTTATCCCAGACTTATCATTGATTGTGAATGTTCCTGGGATATAGTTATTACCTAATTCTTTAAGTGATTCAGGGTCTCTTCTATTGTATATCCTTCAAGGCTAAGAGGCTGCTCTTGGCTCTACTCCCTTTACAAACCTTTCAACTGTAATAGTCCAGATCAATCTTAGAGTTCTTTTACATCAAGTACTCCGGTTTTGTTATCTTCGCATCGTCATCAATTGTACCAACCTTTGTACTCTCTTTGCCAAAGATCCTGATAACTTTTCAGTGGTATTCTCATAATCAAACTTTGAAAGGTCCACATCTACCTTGATTGATGCTCCGATATCTGCACTTTCTTTATTAAATACCTTTATCATCACTGTTTGAAAAATCAAACTTCACCTTAATATTGCCTGATGCATCCTTTGTAAATATTGCATCACAAATCTTCACATTTAATGACTTATCATTATTAGGAATTACAAACTCATTAGCGACGCATTGTCTACACCTGTAAACTTGAGCTTTTCACCCAAGTCAAAACTGTACATAATCACCTAAATATGCCAATTCCCTTCATTTAGGTGGTATGATTAAACACAGCCAGCGAAATGAGATATCAACCTTGTATATCTTTATCTGTGACTTATATCCCTGTCACAGAGCTTTGCATGAATCATTATAGCCTTCCTTTATGCGATATGATGTTAGCTTTGCGTCTTTACAATACTACTTGTCTTGCAAATGCTGCCTGCCAGCTGCTACATACTCAGGAAGCTGATACCTGTTGCCGACAAAGCTGTCGTAAGTATTAGCCCAAGAAGCGCACTGGGAACCATGTTTTTCCACATACTCTCCTTTTTGACGTCTGTTAGTCTCCCGCCAGCAAAACAGAAATGATATCCCCCTCCTTGGGACAATGAATATAATCAGTTACATTTAACTATATTACTTACCTGTTAATATTAATAGTCATATTTTGTTAAAACTTTGCAATCAAAAACGATGCACAAAAACACTATAACGAGTACATTCCACATTATACAATGTATTTATCTGGTTTTTTGTAACCAGTTTTGTAAACCATTTATATTACGAACTTTTCATTTAAAGCGAAAACAAACTATAAATCTAACTTTGTTAACAAATGAAAATACTCAGGCAAGCGGGCGTGAAACTCCATATATTCTCTTTAGTTCTCGGATGAATAAACCCAAGCATCTCAAAGATCAGGGTCTGCCCATCAAGCTTAAAAGGACTCTCGCCACCCCGTAGACATTATCTCCAAGAAGAGGATGACGATGCTAGTCATATGTACCCTAATCTGATGTGTTCTTCCGGTCTCAAGTCTCACACCGATGATGAGCATAATTATTTCCGTTGGGGATGTGAAGAGTTCTTTTGGGACTCTGTAGTGCGTAACTGCAGGTTTTCCGTTTGGCACTACTAGCCATCTTTTTCTGTCAGTCTTAGACCTTCCAATGGCTCCTTCGATTCTCCCTTCCTATCTCCTTAAAAGTACCGCATGACAATGGCCTGATACTTTCTTTTAATGCTATGCTCCTTAACTGTTCCGCAATAAATCTGTGAGACGCATCATTCTTACAAGCTCATTACACACCTCGTAGTATCCATATCAATTCTATGCACTATACCTGGACGAGAGCTCCCACATTTATACCAGAGGTTATCCTGCAATGAGACATCAGTGCATTGACCAGGGTCCCAGTGTAATGACTCTGCTGGGATGGACTACCATTCCTTTGTTTATTAGATAGGATAACATCTTCATCCTCATAGAGAATATCAAGTGGTATATCCTCAGGAAGTATCTTGACATCCTTTACCGGGAGGTAGATTAACTGTAATGGCAGCACCGTTATACCTTGAAGCTACCTTTAACTATTTTTCCTGCAACCTGTACTCTGCCCTCATCTATCAGGTTTTTGAGATGGGACCTGGAGTAATCAGTGAGAGTTTTCAGACAGATATTTATCTATTCTTTCCCCTCTTCCTCTGAGTTTAGCTCATCGATGTCATCAGAAGCCTCATCCATTTCTATATCGTATGTTTCTGTTTTACTGTTTTTGTTTTCATCCTTCACCTTGCAAGCATCTTATCAAAGTCATCATCCTTATAATAAAAACATACCGATATCATTGCACCTGCTGCCATGAGTCACATAACGCAGTCAGCCACATTGAAAAATAGGAAAATTAATAAGTTCAAAGTATAGGAAATCAATGACATAGCTGTGACCATCTTAATCATAGTGAGTACTCTGTCTCCAAAGTTTCAAGGCCACTGCAAGCAAAGCACCAGCACAATGAAAAACCTATATCTTTTCTCATATACTAACTTTTCTAAGCATAAATATAACCAGTGCACCACTGCTATAGTAATGACAATAAATATCCAAAAGCCGCCTTGAAGCATACCAAATGCCGCTCTGAGTTTCCCTCCTCAAGCAGGGTAAAGCTAAACACACTAGGGTATTATATCAAAAGCTGCCATTTGACAGAAACTTTACAGCCAGCTGCTTGGTCACAAAATCAATGGCAGCTAAAATAACAACAGCAATTATTTCAAAAAGAAAAATCTTATTTTTATTCATACCTCAACCTTCAAATACCTCATTTGTTCCAAGTGCATCAGCTCTTCATCAGTCACATCTCTGTAGAATTTCTGCTCTTCCTATGCTCCGTAGTCAAAACAAAACTTAATCCTTCCATCCCTGCATCTTTTTATCTGACTTTGTTTCGCAGTTAGTATATCTTCTTTACAAAAAGCTGTTTCAGATAATTCATCTTCTAAGCAACTTGAAAGCTCACTGAGTAAGTCTTTCTATATCAGAAAACTCTTCCTCCGACATAAGTCCACGGCTAGAGCAAACCCCTTCGTGCAGCGGCTACTCATGCCCAATGCAACAGCATTCTCCATGGAGGAGCTTGAACTCCATTAGTTTCTCGACTGATGCCATAGTATGCCCATAGTTTAATATTGCTCTCAAGACCATCTTCCAGTGGGTCTTTCTACTCACTCTGTTCTACAAGAGTGAATATGATATACTCAGAGTTAAAATAGTCTTTGTCTCATCACTTTATTTGCATTATCCCTAAGATAGTCTTATGAACTCTTTTTATCATAAATATAACCATATTTGATGACTTCAGCCATACCTGATAGATATTCTCTTTCAGGCAGTGAAAGCAAGTGCTGACATTCATAGACAAGTCTAGGTTGGTGGAAAGCCCTACCATGTATAGGAGAGAGAAAGTCTGCTGTCTTGCCTCCAACACTCGAATCCGACTGATGGCAAGGGTATAGGTAGCTGTGCAAATCTTGATTCCCTCTAAGATAAGTGGCTGCGCAAAAACCCTGCCAGATCTCCCCATCAACTCCGCCGCCTACGGCAAGTATTACATCATTTCTTTCAAACTTCTCTTTATAAGTTTTCTCATATAGCTTGTAAATCATGATCAGATTTTGTTATCTTCTCCTGACAGTAAATGTAAAACTACTTACTATCTTTTTGTGTACTGACAATAACCTAGAAGCTTCATCCCTTAAAGTATCCATCTGTGTTTGAATCAAATACCAGCATAAATTTGTGCAGGTAGCAAAAACTACTGATAATATATCACTACTTTGATAAAATCAGGCTCAATGACTATGTTATGAGTCATCTACGCCTCAATTTATCTCAACTACTAAGTATTTTACTCATATTTCCCTTTTGCAATTCTAAAGCATCATTATAACATTTCATCATCTGTGCCTAAGATATCACGAGGTGTCTGTTAATAAGATTGTCATTTTACAGAAGTCGATTGCTCTCTTAGATTCTGCATCCTATCAATTTCCTGTCTTGTCTTTTCTTCTAGCAAGCTCGCAAGAAGCACTCTTCTCTTTAGTCATTCATCTCTCCTGCACGTAAGTTGCCTGCAGACTGGCTCTTTTGCTGCAGAGGAGCGTATCTCTACAGCAGTAGGAACTGACTCGTGTGGATGTACTTCTTCTGCTGCTGCTTTTAGCTCAGAGCGGGCTTACATCAGTAACAGGCTTTGACTCAGGTAAGTGCTTGTGCTCTCTGTTCTACACTCCCTAATAGTACGAGTCTCTGCAAATGTCTTGCATCACTAACCGGAGCTGATGCTGAGGCAGGATGAGCCCCTGTACCAGTTTTTGCAGAAGCGTTATCTTTTGGAACTTTAACAGGCTTAATTTCCTGAGTAGTTACGGCTTTCGCTAGCAGTATTTTCCTGGACAGGCTTTTGTATCACTTGCCTGCTTCCTGCATTGGTTTTGCAGAAGCCATCGGTTTCTCCTGCACAGGTGTGTCTCACAGAAGCCATCGGTTTTACTCCTGGACATGGGTTCCCGCACGAAGCAGGCTTTCTGCTTCCTGTACAGGCTTAGTAGTTTTATGTTTCAATTCAGGAACATGATCTACATCTTCCTCTTGATTTTCTCACATTACTGCTTCAAATTCATCTTTTTCTACAGCTTTCTTCATCATCTCAGCTTTTTCGTCCGACAAAAAGTCAGCAATGTTCTCATCTACCTCGGATGTATTGTCCCTCTTCCTCAGGTATTGCATTTCTAGCATCTTCAAGTTCATCCTTAAAGCTTTTAAATATGCATCCAAATCATTAACAGATATCTTGTAGGTGTCAGCTATTAATAAGGTCTAACTGTGTGTGGTAATAAGGTTCTTAACATAAGACTTATACAGCTCAAATCTTCTGTTTAGCTCATCAGTCTGCCTGTATATAGCATCCAAAATCAGCCTTTGCTTTGGTAATTATCGAATCCGCTCTTGAACGCGCATCCTTTTCAATGATTTTAGCATTATTAAGTGCCTTCTCCTTCTTTTCATCAGCTGTCTTTTGAGCAAGCACCAGCGACTTCTGCAGGGTCTTTTTCTATTGACTTATAATACTGCATACCTCACTTAAAGTGAGTTAATTTCTCTTTAAGTTCAGCATTTTTCCCTGTTTACCTCTTCGAAAGACTCAACAATTTCATTTACGAAATCATCTACGCTCTTTTTCGTATAGCCTAATTCCTTCTTAAATTCTATGGTTCTTTATCTCGTTTAGTGAAAGCATAATCCCCTCCTGCAAATTAACAATATTTTTCCGATATGAATCTGTAGCCTCGTCTGTTTTCCTAAACTTCCATATAAATTTTCCAAAAACCTCTTACGGATATTACATCACCTTTCCGATACCTGATAATGGCTTGATGATGAAGCTGCAAATTAACAACTAAACCTTATCTCCATCAATCAGTGCCTTTACCTTAGTCCTAGAAAGGTTAAGAGCCTCTCCAATTATTACATCCAGTCTAGTGATGGTATCAGTACCATACTTGTCTTCAATCCGTCTGCAAACCATAACTTCGTCTTAGCAGATGCCCTTTCCACACTTACATTACATCTTCCGATCTGCCTCGAGTTCACTTATGAGAAAATCTGTAATCTTATCCTCACAGAATACAAAGGCTTTAACTATACTTCCATTTTCTGATACGGTAAAGATATCACCTATCAGCTTCCTGTCTATTCCAGCCTCAGTATGGCTCCAAGAAAATCTATGTGTAAGCGAGTTATTTGCATACTTTACGCTCTTATAAGTATTTCAATACACTCAATTGGGAACTTAATATCTTCTCTATCCTCATACGATGCAGGAAAACAAACCATAACTCTCTCGCGTCTTCTAAGCCTCCATATAGGAAAAAACCTTCTAACGGAAGGTCTGCCACCCTGTCTTTTTAAATTGCAACCTCCCCTGTTATTAAGAAAAATCTGAAAAACACTTATATCTCTGGCAAAGACAGCTTTGCTCAAGTCTAGCAAATGCCTGAATACTAAATTTTTCTTCCCTTATCCATATTACTGTCCATTCTAACTTTGGTACAGCAAAGAGGTATCTATAAGCTCTTCTTCATTTTTCAACTGAAAGCTCAACATTCTCAGGTGATATGATATAAACATAGTTAGATACGGCTCTGAACTTACCATTGATTGCGTGCATCGTTCCAAAAACGAAAGTCCACTATACGCTCTGCTTCTACCGTATCAAGTGCTTCGAGGTTGAGGGCAACAATAGAGCCGGCAAGCAACTTATCAGCACGTGTCTTCAACCTCATCAGAACCCCTTTTAGGAGCTTTACACAGACCTCTGTTCCTGCTCTTCCACTCTTTTAATAGGTATAACCTTGCGATTATCCTGAGACAGCTGTTTTCTTCTTTTCTCAAAGAATGAAGGCTCTTCAATCTTCATCCTCCTCAGTCGTAATCATCATCATAGTCGTTTCTTCTAAGCTGTCTTGATCTTGAAGACTCTAAACGCTCTTCTTCAAGCTCATCTTCATAATCCTCATCATAGTCATCATCGTAGTCGCTGACTGTCTTTCAAATAGCGTAAACATATGGCTAATCTTCTTCAAACATAAACACACTCCTATTATTAATCTCAATTCGAATAGTCTCTGTGACCGAGATATTCCGGTACCTACCCTAACAAGAGTAGCTCCTTCTTCAATTGCCGTTTCATAGTCACCGGTCATTCCCATCGAAAGGACACTCATACTCACATTATGAATGTTTTTGCTATTCAAGTCAACCATTATTTTATTAAGATTTTTAAAATATTTACGATTTTCTTCAGATTCCTCAGCAATAGGCGCTACCGTCATCAATCCTTTCACTCTTATATTCTCGAAATTTTTGCCACTTCTCTAATAAAATCTTCCACATTTTCAGGCAACACACCGAACTTGGTATCTTCCTCGCAATATTTACTTCAACAAGTCATCCACAACAACTCCTCGTTTGCACAGCTTCCTTTTTCAAGCGCTTCTGCCAGTCTAACACTTTCCAGAGAATGTATCAGCGAAACCTTTCCAACTACATATTTTACTTTGTTGGTCTGAAGATGGCCTATTAGATGCCAATCAAGAGATTCAGTCAAGCTTCTCCAGCTTGTCTTTAAGCTCCTGAACCTTATTTTCTCCAAATGACCTTATCCCACATCTTATGGCTTCTTTTACTAGCTTCTACAGGATGAGTCTTACTAACCACCTAGTAAGCTTTTACCTCTCTCTTCTTTCTTCCTGCCCGCTTGCAGGCAGCTGCACATTTGCTTCAACTAATCTCTAGGTTATCAGATATTTCCATATTACTCCTTATCCATCTTATCCGCATTAAGAATTAATTGTCATATTCACTTATATTATAGCTTTATCTATGAGGGATGGATATTCACCACGTCACCTGTCAGGCAATCCGTCTCAGGCTCTACGCGCCTGAATCAGGGCGACAACTGTGATAATCATTATACACACCTTCATAAGCTTGGTAGGCTAATCGCATACGTATTTTGACTGGTGAGCAGCCATTAGTTCATCCCCGGACTTCGGCCCATTTACATCTACATCACACCATCTTAGTATCCCTGAGCAGATGTCTGCCCAACATACCTAGTCACTGTTTCACTCTTATTGGTACGTGCAGGGTAAATCCCTCCCTGTCCTATTGCCTCCATCTCATCATAGTATTCTTCAGGAACTTACATACCTGTCTTTCAACCACTGAAGACTTTAGGCACTTTTGAGGCCGGTTATGCTTCTTAGCACAATATACATATTCACAAATCTTTATCGGCATAGTCAACCATAGAGTTGTAAAACGTCAGCACGAGATAAATTTGCTTCCGTTTGTTTCGGTAATATCCGTCTGCCAGCCTTGCATTAAACCCTTTGTTGTCAACATTAACGTCCACATCAGCCTTTTATCCTCAGCAGTTCTATCTGAGTTTCATTGACAGGAACCACTACCTCCAGGTTTCATCCGAAATAAGCTTTAGCACTAGAACTCCCGCCTCGACCTTGCCAGTCATTTTCGGTAGCTATTTTCAGTATCATTAGTTATCCTTTTCAAACATATCGCAAGTAATGTTATCTTCGGTCATTCTCAAGTCCGTCAGCCCTATAGAACCACAATACCGCTGTCACTTGCCGGAGCTAACGCTAAAAGACCTGCGTCAGAAGACTTTTTATGATGCCATAATCTTTTTGCCCGAAGTAGTCATAACAGTCTCTTTTCATCGACTCTTTTAAGACCATAGGTGCTAAGGAAATTATCATCTCTGTTTATCTGGAACTGATGTGGTATTCCTGTAATTCTCTCCTGACTCATCGCTTTGGTCGTCAGTAGTAAGCTTTTGAATATATTTTTCCTCAGTCTTATCTATGGAAAATACTGCTTCTTTTCTTCTCACCCTTGAGTTTTCCGTTCACATAATAATTGATATATATCCGGCTTCTGTTGACTTTACTACATTTTCATCTCTTAAAGCTAATCCAGTAGTATTGATAACCTCGGTCTTTTTCATCACTTACTATACCGCCATATCGAGGTCTTTTCTCTTAGCATATATAGAAATAGTGTGTCCTAATATATAATCAATATGATTCAAAAAACAACAGTCTACATAGAAATTGGTTTTTCCACCGTATCGACAACATTACTTCTCTCTCTCTTTGTCATCCTTTCTTTTCAGCCAATATCTATCCCTCCAAACAAACAAACTGCTACACCAAAAATAATGTGACAGTCTGCAAAATAAAGCAATAATCTTATAAGGAAACCAGCACATTACGCTTATATTCTCAGGAAGTTCCTCACTCTAACAGAAAGACTGAGAATAATGTCCACACCTCAGTATTTATCTGCAACCTGAATAATCTTATCTCAATACAGGCTTCATTGTTTCCTTTTATCTGTCATCAATGAAAGCTTAAGGAAGCTATCAAGGAAAATAGCCCTCAAGATCGTGGTCCTGAGAGAATTCTGCAAACAAATCCACAATTCTCCAGAATTTCTACAAAGAAATCCTTCACATTTATAAGACGTGATCTTATTGTTGAGCTCATACATATGAGCAAGATCCTTGTCAAGAAATACAACATTAACACCTGAAGTTTTTCACTGCTTCATTGGCCTTATCGAGTATTACTTTAGTCTTACCTTTTCCCTTTTCCCCACAAATAAGATTTACCATAGTAAAACCCTCCTTTATATGAAAAGTTTATTAAGCACTCACATATTATATAGTCAAATACCATAAAATTCAATCTAGTTTGAAGTATTTTGAGGTAAATTTTCAAAAACAGTTCCAAGCTGCGCATAAAGGTTGAGCTGTCTGATGCTTTAAGAATACCCACGATATAATTCTTATCATGGCTGATGACTTAAAATGACACATCAAAACAAGAGCTGCCTCATCTGTAGTACCTGTCTCTCCTCCTATAACTGTATATCCAAAGTCAGGTACTTCACAAGTCCTTCTCCAGATACTGCTAGGTAGAAGTGACCTTAGCGTGACCTTGTTACCCAGAACATTTTTATATTCATGTGTACGACCCCTGATCGATTATCTTAACAAATTCTGATTTCAAAAGCTTTATGGAATATGAGATACTGGTCACTACAAGGTAGTAGTGGGCATTGTCGTGAAAGTCCGGTACTATCTACAAAATCACATGGGTAGCTCCTATTTTTCTTAGCTTCATTCATAAGAATGGCAAACTTCTTCACCCCTTACCACAGCACAGCAAGAGCACTTTTGCCGCATCATTGGCAGATGTTACAAGAGACATTTAAGAGCTCGTCTTATAGTAGTTGATCCCCATCCATAGCCCCCATTCTCTTAGCATAAGGCTCAGTGATTTTAATTGCTTCCATTTATTTTTACTCACCCTATCCAAATCACTTCTTTGGTAAAAACCACATAAGCAGTCATCATCTTTTTGTAAGACTGGCAGGGTACATCTTCTTAAAGCAATTTTTAGCATAAATGGGACTTTATCGTTGGCTACTATAACCGACTTAGCATTAAACGTATGGTTTGTCTGTTAATTTATCACATTCTTGTCTGATGAGGACACAGATACCATCTGACATCAGAGAGATATCAGAGGCAGAGGTTACCTTTTTCACAAGCTCCGCCGCCTGTCCCCTCATCACCATATGGGAAATACCTCATGGCACTGCTTCCACAGCCTGGTCAACATAATTCCACAGGGCTGTAAGAATTATTTTTACTTTAACTCTGATCATGACTCTATACAATCTCTCCAGTCAAGGTCTCCATCCAGCCTTTATCATAAGCTCAGCTGATGCAAGATTAGTTGCAGCAGGGATATTATAGCATCACAAAGCCTTAGGATGTTGCCAACATTAGGGCTCATGAGTCTTTGAAGAGAGCGGATCCCTTTCAAAAATATAACCAAATCTATCTCATTATAGTCTATCTGCGCAGCCATTTGTTGCTCACCACCCAAAATGTCCGGCAAGATACTTGTGCACATTCAGATTGGTAACTTCTTCTATAGCCTTCCGGTAGTACTGGTTGCGTATAGAGTATTCTTGCCTAGTATGCCTCTATAGCAATGCAAAAATTCTGCATCAGCTTTTCTGCAATTATGAGCAACCAAACCAATATTCATATTCCACACTTTACAGTGTTTATTTAAAATAATATTTCATTTTCTCCCTGAATTAAAAGGTCAATCCATGTTTTGCCTTTGAAGGCCAACATTTAATACTATTGCTGTTGCTACAAGAAATTATTTAGCAGTGACGACAACCCATAGCTTAGAAACGGCAGAAGTCCCAGTATGGCAAAAGTGCTGCAGCAACTCCAATGTTTACAAAAGACTGGAAAAGCAAGCATGGCAGATACACCACATCACATCATCTTGCCGGTAAAATCTGCATTCGTCCTTCTCTATCAGCACGCACTTAAATACTATAAAGCAAATAAAACTATGACCAAAAACGCAGCCTAAAAACCAAAGCTCTTCAGCAAGAAACTGAGAAAACGAAGTCACTTTCATTAACAAATACTTTATTAAAAAGTCTGAAACTCAGAAGTGTCTCCGCCAAGAGTTTTTCCTAAAACTCTACACAGCGGCAATAGCATTTACAGAGTTTATCTGCTGATATCTTTCAGTAAGTGCATATTCTTCAGGGTTTAAGAACCAAGAATTCTAAGTTGCTGTTTATTGCGTAGCAGCTTTTGCCCCGGTTGAATAACATACCAGAAACTAGTCCGGCACAAACAGGGACAGACAGCTAGGGTAATACCAATAATTTTAAGGCTCAGTCCTGCCATAAAACTCATAATAGTCAAAAATAAAACATACATACCATACTGATGAAAGATCTGTCTCAGTATGAGAAATTAGTGATGTTGGAAGCTACCATAATCACCACTGTTAAAAGCAAATATCGACCATTTATTCAGCTTATTCTTGACTCTTTTGAAAATAATACAGCCAACACTATTATAAGTATTATTTTTAACTAATCAGACGGCTGAATAACAACAGAACCTCATCGCAAGCCATCTATAAGTCCCGTATATGTCAGTCACACCAAAGGACGTAAATCCAATAAGCAAGTAGTATTATTCCGATTAAATAACAGATGATTGCAAATTTGCAAAATTAAATGAGAAAGTCAATCAACGCTCCCTACTATAGCGACAACTCAAGCCCAACACAACTACCATCAGCTGTCTTTTGCCATTCCTGCCCATCAGACCTAAAGAGGCAATAGACGAGATAAGACACAGCAACAAAGCTGCTGCAAGTAAGGGAAAAACTAAAATCCTTAAAATCGTATTTTTATTTTTAACATCAGCTATCCTTATGACCTTTCCCTATCATTTCCTTAATAGGGATGTTTGCACGAGATTGCAGGCACAGAGCCATTCCTTGAACTGTAGACCTGTCTGCTCAATCTTAATGTCAAGTCCATCAACATCTATTTCCAACGTATTTGAAATAACCTGAAGTATGTCATTTTTAATCTGTTCCATGATTTCAGGAGAACAGTTAGCCCTTGTTCGATACCAACACAAAAGCTAGCCTGTCTACTGCCTGTTGTCCTGAAGATTTCTTCTTGAAAAATCCATTAAACTCATAGCTTAACTCCCTTTACTTTAAATATTTCTCCAAGACGTGCCAAAAACCTTTCTTGCTTTTCAAGGTCAAGTAGGTACTTCTTCGCCTGTTATTCTCTTACAATATTCATATGTGCCTGACCTGCAAGCACTATCGTTACTCTGAGCAAGAGCTCTCCTGTATTGACTACAACGATATTTTCGTCATCAGGAACAACACCTAGAAGACTGATGGCCAAGATATCAAGAACCTGTTCACTTGACATCATGTCACCCTCTTTTAACCACTGTCCATACGAAGCCTGTTGACTATAAGCCTCAGTCTTTTTAACTCTCATTTGCTCAAGAAGGCTAATTATCTCTGTCAGCATCTCTATCACTGCTGATACCTTCAGGAGTGGTAACTACAATCGCTCTGTCTGCACCCTCGCAATAGCATTCTTGAAGCCTTGCTCTATACCGGCAGGACAATCAAGAATAATATAATCAAACCTCATTCCTTTCAACTCTTCAGTAGTAGCAACCATTTGCTCAGGGTTTACAGCATCCTTGTCTCTTGTCTGAGCGCTGGAAGAAGATATAAAGTCTCATATCTCTTGTCCTTAATAAGCGCCTGCATCTGATTTTGCAGTTCTGCTCAATTACATCAACAAGGTTATATACAGATACGATTCTCCAGTCCAAGAACCACGTCAAGGTTTCTAAGACCGATATCAGTATCGATAAGAACTACTACCAAGCATAGCAAGACTGGTACCTACATTAGCTGTAGTAGGTTTTTCCAACTCCACCCTTACCGGAGGTTATAACAATAACTTCTCCCATAAAAAATCTCCTAACTAAATCAATATTCCATCAATAATATAATATAATTAAAAATGAGACTAATTACAAGTGAATAAGTAAACTATATTTGTAGTGAATCAAGTACATTTTATCAAGATCCTCAATGCATATATTGTCATTTTCAACAAAGGCAACTTGAGGGTGATAAGCACTTAGACTTACCTGAAAACGCAGTGTTGTCTGGCACTTCGGCTATCTTTGAGCCTATTCTAAGCTGTATAGTGTTACATCAGGGGCAATGATGAGCACTGTCATTGCCTCCTGCACCGGCTTCCAGCTCTCCCTTTAGGGCACCTAGCACCACTATACTGCCCTTTTAGCTACGACTTTTTGCTCCGGGGATTGATATCACCAACGATGATAACTACCGGTATCAAATTCCATCATCTGACCGGATCTAAAATATCCTTGTGTATCTTTTGTAAGGCTAATATCCTCCGATATGGCTATCTGATCAAGTTTTTCTTGAAACGTTCTTCCCTATCGGATCATTGTCGATTAGTACATACTATGTTGATGGAAGAATTATGAATTATAGTATCAATTATAGTCTCTTCCTCGTCATCGGTAGCTTTTCTTCCGTCAAATGCCACTGCATGTCCGCATTTCCAAAGAACTTAGCTGATTCCTTAAATTTTTTCAGACCACTGCTTTACATAAAAGCATCAAATTCAAAGCTCTGGATCAGCATTATCATAAGCCCAAAATTATTTGCTTTAATAACAACCGGTCTTCATTTTTCCTCCTGTATTAGTCTGAAATTATATTTTTAACTTTATCTTTGACAGCTTTTTTATTACGTCTCTCATCCTCATCGCCAAAGTAATATCATACAAAGTCGGCCACAGCACTTGCGGCATTTCCTGAGGTATAACCATTAGGAATGACACAGGTCACTGATATCTTTGGCTTTTTATAAAGCGCATAGGACGTGAAGAGACCGTGGTCAGCTCTGCTTGTCAGAAAACTGAGCTGCTACCGGTCTTACCTGCTATGAGGTTCTTAACCTCTTAAAGAAAAGCTCTCTTTATGGGAACTTCGACTCCTTTCACTGCAAGATACATACCATCTCTATAACACTCCAAAACATCAGGGCCAAGGAAATCTGTGGTGCTTTTCTTATTTTTGGAATTAGAAACCGTATTCTTCACAGTATTTTCCTGATGTCCTTTATCTCCTTAATCACTGTAAGATAATTAAGTGTACCTTTGTTGGCAATGGCGGCTGTATACCTTCTATCTGGTGGGTGTAAATGCATAGCTGCCCTGACCGATAGAAGATCTTACAGAATCGGTGTCTGATATAGAAGGCTCGTACTGCATAATCTCAACTCCTGCAGTAGTGCCCTTCTCAAAAGCTCGAACATTGCAGCATTTATTAAGCTTCTCAAGACCCTAGCTTTGAGTCATATTTGCCTCAGAGTCAGAGACTCATTCTGTATCCGCCTTCATAAAAGAAGTAGTTACAGGACACCTCAACAGCTGTCCCGATATCTATATTACCGTGTGACATTGCTCCAGCAGGCTGCAGGCTTGTCAGTCTTTGTAAATAATACTTTCGCATATCATCTCTCATGGTCACCCATGGCGCCGGTTGAAAGAGTCTGCGGCTGCAGACACCATCTTAAAAGGTTGAACTGGTGCAGATCTTTTTGCAGACAAGGCCTGTTGATAAGCGGATAGGACCCGTCAGTGGAGAGCTTAGCATAGTACTTGGCATCTATTTGGTTGGCAAGCTTGTTGTTATCATAACTTGGATACGTAACCAAAGCCTTTTACATCACCATTATTAGGGTTTGTGATAACCATTGAGCCGGAAATATGGATCAGTGCCAGATTCGGTAGGTGTTATTTCAAGACTCTTTTATCTTACTCTTTTATAAAGTTATAAGGTGAAAGCGAGCCATTTAAGAGATTGCTGGTATGCTTTCTCATCCTCTTTTTAAGAAACCTTGCGAAAAAGTATAAGTGATGACCTCTGTCCCTGAAATCTCATAATTAAATATAAGATTCTTATAGATGATTTTCTTAAACTGCAAATCAGATGTTATATTGTCAAATATGTAGTTAAGCAGTATTTTGTATATTTCATCAGTACTTTAGGGTACTCACCGCCTATATCAAGCTTTAGGCAGATTAATCCATCTGTTAGAGACACGCACACTTAAGGAATTCTCCAGAGGCTTTTCTGTGTGCAATATAATCCTCGAAGTTAACATCATCCTCATTGACCAAGGTCACGTCAATCAGCTTTTTCATTTTTTGACAGTATATATATAATCCATATACTCACTGATTGTCTTGTTGTCACGTTCTTTTGGAAACGCTGTTAATCTGCATGAGGTTCTTTTAGCTTCTTTAGGACACTGCCCTCTTCTTTCTTAAACTTAGAAAAGATAGCCTTTCAACCTTCTCCCGCCTTCTTTTTCTCGAGCCTTTCAGGTCTCATTGCTCCATTATCAAATAGGGCGTTATATACCTCATGATATAGGTATCTTAATGTCACAGGCATTTTTGCCCTGCCACCGTAGCTCTGCAGAATCGTGTATTTTTGCTGCATAGCAGGGATAGCTGCCAGCTCTTTTTCTAATATGTATAGCAAATCTTCTGCAGCCACTGTCTATAGTCAGGTAGATATCATCTCCGGCTTTTAGGGGTTGATGACATTTTCCACACCTGTTACATAGTAATCAGAATTTCAAAGTGGCCTTCTCAGAACCCTTTTTGCCTCTCAGGTATTTCTCAGGGAGTATTCTACACCCATCTTTCCCATCTGGTCAGTTGTATTGTAATAATGCTCCTTTATCCTCGGCTATTTCACCTTCTGTTTACATTGCCGGTGATACCCTATGATATGAGCAAAACACTTACTGTCATTGTAGTATCTGTATGCATGTCTGCTATCTCAGCCCCCGGAAGGTCTGAGGAATTCTCAAGCACTGCGGCAACAATCTTTTCATTTACATTTGTTGCTAGCAAGAATCGGATTACCCCTCGTTATAAGTATTTAAAAGGAGGGCAAAACGTATTGTCATGCATTTTAAGAGCATCGTCTATACTGTATTCGCTCGCTGATGTCAAAACATAGTACCCATGTCTTTAAGTGCTCAAAAACTTCTGCAGCAGTTGCATTTCTCTGAGCAGTTGTTAGCTTCTCAATAGAAGTAGACATATAGGCATCTCTCTTGAATCTGCTCTCTGCACCATCAACTGTAAATCTTAGCTTTCCTTTTTATCTTTCTCGATATAAAACTCAGGATAAAGCTTTACCTCCATTAACCTCAATAATTCTACTTAACTTATATTATGGCATTCTTTTCTTCATCAGTCTTAAATGCCTTATAATCCTGTAAGGTAACATTATATGAGAGTCTGTTTGAGGCCAAAAGAACACCGTTACAATCGTAAATATTGCCTCTGGTTGCCTTGGTCTCACGAGTAATCTCCTCGTTATTTACAGTGTTCTTAGTAAGTTCTTCCTGTCTTACTACCTGTATGGTGAACACCTTATATACACCAAAAACAACGGAGAAAAACAGAGTATATTAAAATCAGTGGAATAGTCCTTTGTCTTAAGGATATTTTTGACAAAAGTCATCAAAGTGTCTAACAAAACTAGGCTTCATCCCCTTTCCCTATCGAATCTATTCTAAGGTAAACAAAATCAATAACCCTATACAATAGGGCTGCAACTATCATTGTATACACAAGTTCAGGCAAAATAATTCTTATCATATAATAAGGTAAATCGAGCCTGTTTCTAAGCAAAAACCCTGTAACATATATAGAAAATTCAACACCATATCCGATGCTCCAATCCAAGCCAAGAGGCACAAGTGTAGAATCGTTGCTGTAAAGCTTGCGTACAATCCTACCAGATAACCGATAATGAGATAAAATAAAGCAGTATATCCAAGATAGTCGGATTCATTAGGCGTCTATGAATAGTCCTGTAAAGAAGCCTAAGACCATACCCTGGACTCTACCCTGTATCTATATCCGACTATCACTATGGGGATGAGAATCACATTTGGCTTTACACCTGCTATGGCGATGTTGTTAAATATCGTAGTCTGTAAAAGATACAATAAAACAACCATACTACAAAAGTATTTCTATAACACGCTTCCATCAATATAATTCTTCCTTTTCACGGCATAAACTAAGCACCATATCAAGCTTGAAAAGTCCACTGCAGGAGTGAGGTAGCCTGATTCTGTCATATTGGAAGGATCTACTTTGATACCGCTTACATAGCCAATAAGTATACCCGGGTGATATTTTTGACTGGTATAAGACGTAACAACCTCATATCCATCTTGTATACTTGAGCCTTTCTTTATATCGGTAACCCTCGAATATGTCCTTCATCAAAGCAGTTTTCGTTACCCTTAACCGTACAGGCTTTTCAGAGTTATCAAGGAACATACCTTTACATTACTGCTGTCGTCTATAATAGAGCGTACATCAGCATAGTTCTTACCTGTCTTTGTTATTATGCCTACAAGACCATTGCCGGCCATAACATTCATTCCGGGCTTTATGCCGTCATCACTTCCCTTGTCTATCTTAAATTTACTATACCAGTTGTTGGTATCCTTTGATATTACTCTCGCAGCTACCTTCGGATAGTCGGCATAGGTCTGATCAGCGTTATATAGCTTAAAGTTATCAAGCTCATATTTGCCCTGAAGCAATAGCTTATTCTCATAGCTGACCCTCATTTAGCTTGTCTGTCAGCTCTTGTTTTTGCAACTCAGGTCATCTACTTTTTAAGATAATCAAGCTTTGACGTAAAAACTGCCAATCCTGTTGATTCCCACCTGCATGGGTGCATAACATTACCTGCCACAGATTTTACCGGTCCTAAGCTGTCTGAGAAACGATAGGATACAATAGTAAAACCAAGCAGATAACAATCATTGCAATAAACAGATATCTTGGAACAATTTTTATCTTAATCTTATTTTTCTCTGTAGATGCCATTATTTACATTCCCTTAAATTAACTGAATATCCGGGCTGCCTGTAGATATAAGGCTGCGTCTCTAAAGTTATCTTCATCAATAAGCTTTGCCAAGACCGTTTATTACACTGTCCTGAGGATCTTCAAGTATATGCTTTTAAGGCTTGTCTCCAGCATTGAGGAGCTTATCAGAAGTTGCCTATTAGTGCTGAACCACCCGTTACATATATACCCGCATCTCATAATATATCAGATGATACTTCCGGTGGAATATGCTCAAGAGTGCTCTTGATATTCTGTGATATTCTTAAGGTCATCTTTTATCGCTTCATATACGAGATCAGACTCAATCTCCATACGTTTAGGAAGTCCTGTAACCACATCTCTGCTGCTTACTGCATAGTAAAGAGACTGTCCGAAACTGCTCCCTGCTATACCCATCTTTTAAGCTGTTCTGCATTACTCTTGACCGATGACAAGAGCACATTTTTGTCTGATATAATTGCAAACTCGATTCATCAAACTTATTGCCTGCTGTAGGTAAGAGTCTGCTTCTAACTATACCGCCGAGAGCAATGATTGCCATCTCTGTAGTATCAGCACCTACATCCACGGTCATTACACCCTTTGCTTTCGATGATATCGAGGCCTGCTGCCATAGCTACGCAGATAGGCTTATCAACCAGCGAGACATTCTTTTTGGCTTAAGACCGACTTATGAACCAGGTCTGCAAAATGACCTCTTTCTCCACCCTCTGTAATATCTGTAGAAGAGCTATAACAAAGTTGGTTCCTGATGCTCTTTTGCTTTTACCGTAGATTCTCAGTCAAATGAAGCATTGAAAGAAGCTCCATTGCACTTACATTGGCAATAACTCCACGGTTTACAGGATAGATTACCCCATCGTCTCAGGCGTCCTTCCTACCATCTCTGCTGCCTCATCACCTATAGCTCTTATCTCATCTCTGTTTTCTATAGCAATACAATTTTTCTTCATCAAAGATAATTCCACTGCCTTTTCTATAATATTTGATTCTCTTTGTTCCCAGATCTATCCGTCAATACTTTTTCCAAGCATAACTCAAGTCCTTTCAAATATCTGTTTATTTGTTCTCAAAGTCCACTAATCCCTTTTCCTTAGACTCATGCATGAGCAGCAGTCCCCGATAACGATATGATCAACAAGGGGAATGCCACTAAGCTTTTGACACTTCAAGCATCATGCTGTCGGTAATCTGGTATGTCTGCCCTGCTCGAGCTCGGATCTCCACTGGGATGATTTGTGAAGAAAGAACAATATTGACCGCCTCTGTACTTTGAGCGCCTGTATAAAGACCTCTCTTGGCCTAAGAAAAGACTGGTTAACTGTTCCAATGCTAATGGTAATTTCTTTAATTAACCCTACACTTAATACCAAGGAGGAGTAATACGATGATGTCTTCTCTTTTAAAGTGCCTCATTTCTTCCATATACCGCTTAGCTATCTTATCTACAGTGTCTAGTGACTCATCATACGTGCGTGTTTCGTCTCTTGCTATTCTTCTTGCAAGCTCACAGATACAAAATAATCCACTGCATTAACAGGTCCTACACCTCGATATCTTGAAGTTCTTTTTCAGTCTTGCCATATGGGCCTGCCAAAGTACCTCACACTAACATCGAGCACCTTCTTACATAAGTCAGATACAGTTTAGAGCTTTGTACTCAGTCCTTAGAATAAGTGCCAGAAGTTCAATATCAGATAGTCTATCTATACTCCCTGCTTCTGATACTTCTCAAACGGCCTGACTCATCCGGTAAACTCCAATTCTTACAGTCTCCATAATCATCGGTTAGTGTACAGGAATAGTCAACTTTTATTTTAACACACCCAGTCTTTTCAAATACAAACTTCACATTATCGGATAAACCTTCCTAAAAATATCAGTGTGAGCCTGTCAAACTCTTAATATCCAGAGGATTATCTATTCTCAGCTCATAAATCTTACCATCTCTCCTCCTTGCCATCTTTGCATAGGTTCCCTTTTGTTGACAGACTCCTTTGCCTCTTCAACAAAAGTCACAGGTGATGAACTTATCTTCAGGCGTTAAATACTTTTTCAATGCACTTATAATACTCTTTTGACGCAAGGTTACTGATGATTCCACCTCATCCTTACCTCCTTATAGAGTTTATCTCCCAAACTCGCATATAAGTCTTGTGCTTCCATCTACATTAGCCTTTGCTCGTATCTCGTCTGTAAGGGCTTACACCGTCCATAGGCTTTGACTACACCGTAAAAGCAGACAAGATTCTAAATTACTCTGTATGTAGCTTAGCATGTGTTCATCATCAAAACACAGCGGAGCCATATACTGATAAGCTATGCCCTCATAAGATAAAATTGCAGGGGATAGATTGCCAGTTAGCTTCTATACCTGTAATTCTTTTTCATACTTGCATCAGCAATCTTATCATTGCACTTCCATATTTTCTTTAGTTCTTCTTTATTTTTCCTTCAGCCAAGTAAAGTATTTTCTTCGTATGTCAGTCAAGAAAACACTAGCTTCTCCGATAATCCTGAAAAGTCTGTGTCCATCTTCATTTTCTTGGCAGGAGACAATATAATCTTCATACATTCTCCTCAAAAATATGCCTTATTATAACCGCTTAGCTTTTTATTATTTGGCATGTTCTTGTATCTTTTATCATCGCTACATCCTTGCCTAACCAATGAGCGACAAAACTGTTAGAAGCCTCCTATGGAAGGAAATTCCACCTCAGTGAATACAAGACCTCAAAGCCTCTCCTTAAATACATCAAGTTCTCGCAACAAGTCCACCTTCTAAAAGGAATGAGGTATCCATTTTCTTTTAAAGACATCCCTTTTTAGTTTTTCTCTTTTAAGGTGATTATATTCCTCTTTGGTTATTTCGAACTCTAGTGCTATTATTAACTATCGGGCCGCCTTCATCTTCCGCTATACTCCAAACTTACTTTTGACAGTTAATAAAATACTTTTCATTAGCCTTTCTAACTCTTTATAGTAGGCTTATTGCTTATATAACCCTGCTATCTCTATTTTTCGATAGGAATCACAGGTCTGTTGGAAGTTCATTTATAAGGAACTTTTTCTTCTATCTCCATCATTATCCTCTTGAGCGATCTATAGTCAATATCATATTTTATCAACAATATTGCCTTATTGCAAAGAAAGAATGAGTTCTTACCACCCTTTCAACTACGTCCTGAGGCTTAATCTTATTGGCACTACAAGCATATACTTCAGATACTGGCAGGAGCTGTACTTGTGGGCCACATCCCCTATTCTAAGAGACACTTTGATTATATTTTCACAGGATCAAACATAGCATCTGAGAGCGTAAGAGGATCTATCATACTTCCGGTCTTTTTGATATTGTAAAAAGGATGATTTCTATGCCTGTTTCTTTCCTATCAGAATATCTGGAAATAAACCTGAATATATGCTTAAACCCATCATACTCCCACTCTTATAGGCCCTAAGAGGTTTATCTTTTCTCGGATATGAGGTGCTGAACTATGTCCATATCAGCATCAGTATTGATGGATTTATTCTCTGAATAGTTCTCCTCAGCAATCATAAAACCATTTTTACACGACCTGCTTTAGACTCTGGTTAGTGCCTCTACAGCCTTTCTGTAGTGAAGCAGAGGAAATCACTTCCATTTGCAGGTGCTTTGGCTATGCCTATGGATGTGGTGAAATCCTCATCTCAACTTCATACCTCAAAGCCTCCCTTTGATACCTTTAAGAGCTTTAGATGCTATGTTGTTGATGTCTTGTGTGGTGAGTACCTACCAAAAATACGCCACTCATCGCAGATATCCTCAGCCACATCTCTTTCACTGAAAACGAGCTGCTAAGAACTCCTGCAAGTCTATCAAGGCAGGCATCACCCATAATATGGCATATTCATCATTTATCTTTGCGGAAATCATCAATTTCAATGATAAATAAGGCTCCTGAATTAACTTCTCCACCAACATAATCATCCACTTTATCAGCGAGGCATTTTTTATTCCACAGGCCTGTAAGTCCGTCTTTAAGTGATATCGTATCTAACTGACTAAGCTTGTTGGCAATCTCATTGTCTAGAACTACCACATTATTATTTTTCCCATTTTACCCCCGTTATTTCCACTTGTTACACAGTGATTCAATCTGTTCCGCAAATTTAATCATGTCTTTGTTGGCTAGTCCGCTGTTTGCATTTATGATGTCAAGCAGTTTCTGACCAGCATTAATGAGCTTATCATACTCTGCCTTATGAGTACCCTGTTTAACTTCTTTCTTAATGAATACAGGTTCTGCAATATACTCCCACTTCCCTAAAGAAAGGTCATATACCGAGCCACTGTATGGGGCATAAGCATTATGGTGATACTCTTCTTCTAGAGCTAGTCTAAAGCTCTCTGCAACCCTGTCTTCTCCGTGCACTATGAACACTGCCACCGGCTTTGGGGTTAAAGGCTGAAATCCAAGAAATAAGCCCATATCCGTATGTCCACTAACTCCTGCAAGCACTTTTACTTCAGCATTTACTTCAATTTCTTCTCCAAAAAGCTTAACCCGCTCTGCACCGTCCACAAGTATCCGCCCTAAGGTTCCCACGGCCTGATATCCCACAAATAGTATAGTACATTCTTTCCGCCAGAGATTATGCTTTAAGTGATGCCTTATCTCGTCCTGCCTCACACATACCTCGATGCTGAGATAATAACCTTAGGCTTCGTCGTAGTAATCGCTAATCGAGTCCGTACTCGTCACAGAGGTCCTAAGCCCCTCAAAGCTGATAGGATTGATGCCGGCATTGATAAGCTCCATAGCTTCTTCATCCATGCAGTCGGCATAATTCTCCCTTGAATATATTAGTAGCTTCTATGGCCAGAGCGGACTGTCAACTATTACTTCAAAGTCGTCATGACCGCATACCAGCCTGTCCTTCTTTTATTTTTCCTGATAAAACAGCATCTCCTGAGTGTCCAACTGCAAAGGATGGTATAACTCATTGCCACCCTGCTAAAGCGGCATCTGCTTTTAGGATATCAGAAAGCTCAGATACGTAGTCAATCCTATCCCCATGAAGTCTGTCACCATAGGTTGATTCCATCACTACATAGTCGGCTTCCAGTTGTGTAAGCAGGATCCTTTATTATAGGCTGATTGATATTACCTATATCACCAGAGAATACTATGAGTCTTGGTAACATTATCTTCAGTTATAATAATCTTTATACTTGATGAGCCTAAAAAGATGTCCTACATCAGTAAAAAGAGATGGTTATACTCCTCACATAATGCTCAAGTCTTCATTATAGCTTACTTTGTGGAAATGACTAAGAACTCCCTACATCTTCCATAGTATAAGCAGGTTCAAAATGCTCCCTACCTGCGTTTCTTTATTCTTTTCTATTCTTCCATTCAGCTTCAAACTCCTGAATATGAGCAGAATTCTAAGCATAATATCACAAAAGCTCTAGATAGTAGAAGTAGCATATATCTCACTTTAAACCCATTCTTATAAAGAGAGTATCATGCCTGTATGGTCTACGTGAGCGTGTGTAACCAAAAAGATAGTCGATTTCTGATGGAGATGCAGGAAGCTCTGCATTTTACAAACACATTTTACTCCCTGCTCCATACCATAGTCTCACCAATATGTTTTTGCCTACAAGAGACAAAATGTGCACTCCTGTGACCTCGTGATCAGCACCACAAATGTAGTTTCATACCTTGTCTCCTGTAACTGTTGGAAATACATATAATCCGTCATTTTCTTACTAAAAATTTCCGGTTCAACTGTATTATAGACTTTCCAAAAGTATACTTAACATTATAACATAAACAAACTATGAATTATATACTTCTAGCATCTTTTTCAAACATTTATCTTCTGCATCAAATTCATCTTTGTCGATATAAGTTACCACCTTTTTCCCTCTTAAACCAGGTAAGTTGCCTTTTGGCAAAAATGCCTGGTATCCCTTTTGATAATATCTATACATTCTTCAAGGCTCTGTTTTACCACTTAGATAATCAATCACTCTTTATAGCCAATAATCCCTGCATAGACACCAATGACTTATCATATCCTTTTGCCATAAGAGCTTTAACCCTCCTCCACAAGCCCCATATCAAAACATAAGGTCAACCTCTTATCAATTCTCTCTAGCAGCTTTTTCTGATCCATGGTCATCAAAGTAGCAAAGTCAAAAGGGGAACCTCTCTCTCCCTCTTATTATGTCCCGAGAGCTTCTCCTGTCATTTCAAAGAAAGTAAGCGCCCTCACAACCTACGTTATTATAAGAAACTGAATCAGCATATTCCCTGTCAACCAGAGTAAGCTTTTTGTGGGAAGTTCGCTTTTGCCTAAAGTTTCTGCCATAGCCTCATATTTTTTCCTGACATTACTGTCATCCATATCTCATTAAAGTTAATATCATAGATGACGGACTGGATATAAAAGCCTCGTACCTCCTACTATGATAGGCACCTTCCTCTGCTTTTTGTATCCTCAATGTATCCCATAACCTTATTTTCTGAAATATAGTTTCACATTGAATTCCTCATCAGGCTCTAATTCATCTATTAGAAAACTGAGGAATACCACACTTTTTCTTCTTCTGTAATTTTAGCAGTTCCTATGTCTGATGTCATTTATATACCTGCATGGAAGTCTGCGGATAGTATCTCTCCGTCCACAGCCTTCTGCAAGGGCTATGGACAGAGAAGTTTTACCTACCGCAGTAGGACCTGTTAAACTATCAAATCCTTTCATTTAATAAAGCCCCAATTCTATTATTTACCTGCCACGTTTTTGAATTTTTAATCCCGGCATAATCTTATCTAACAAGGTTTATCCGTTAGGAAACACAGTTCCTAAACAACAGCATTATAGTTTATAATCGTCTCTATGCAGTCTTATTCTGCCGGAAAGGTCCAAGAATGGAAGCTCCTAAGTATCTTTCCGCTTTTATCAAGTAGATATACTTTTATTAAAGACTTCCTCAGATGTAACATTTACAACTTCCTTTACCATCATAGTAGTCGCCCTGAACAGAAAAGTTGATAGTTACGCTGTTGGTCAATATCTTTTATATTTCCATTTTTATCTTATATGTTCCAACCTGAATCTCACTCAACTGAATTTACCTGCTTTACGGTATAGAAGCTTTAGCTTTACATCAGTAGCTAGTCAAGATCTGAATGTGATCACAGGTATTTCTCTGCATTTAGTAAAACTTTTGACTTAACTACATTACCTCATATCATAAAACCCGTCTTGTTATCTAGTATAGTCAAACCTCTGCCACTTTTAAATAATTTCTCAGCATGCCCTATTGTATTCAACGCTGACTCCAAACACCTTCTTTTTATTCTTTCCGTTTTAGTCCATACTTGAGATATAGCTCGTCACTTTTGAAATCTTGAATTTCAGGTGTTCCTTCTATTAACTGTGTGTATATCTTACCTGAAAAATAATAGATTTCTATCACCTATAATTACAGGCTCTTTTCCAACCGCAAGCTTTAGGTCCTTTGTAGTCTTTCCATCCTTTGAAGTGCGTAAATATAGGTTCTTCGTAGCCTGTACCATATCCAAAACACCTTATCAAGTACAGATAGATATAGCTACCCTTATAGATAGGTTGCATATCCGTTTCCCGTGGCAATACCTTGCTTTTTCAAGAGTCCTTAGATTGCTTTATATCGTCCATACGCTGCATCACCCTGATAGGCATACTAGATGTATTTCTCCGTCTGTTACTACACTTCCGGGACTTCTCATATGCAATCCTTCCGTCTACAGATATAACCGGGAGCTGTCCTTTGCTATGACAGGAACTGTACTGAATACCGACAAATTAAAAATTAAAAAACAATCGAAAAATAACACTGTAATACCTTTTGCTTTCATACCCTGCCTCCACTTTATTTAGTGTTGATAGTCTCTTTGTCTATTATACTCATTATGGCTGCCAGTACATAATCCAAAAGTTTTTGTGATATAATCTTACGATACAGTTGTCAAGTTATTTGACAAAAATATTTTAGTGAAGGGCAGGTGTTTGCGTATTAGCGAGTCAAATTTATAGAGAGCTCTAAGACCTTTAGCGATTTGAAGGATCCACCATACTATCTATGACCATTTGCCTTATAGGAAGGATATAAACCTTATCAAAGAAAGTGATATAAGAATGGTATCCGGCAATAGTTGTTAAATATACCCAGCTGGTTGTGGAAGAAGCGAAAAATTATAGATACAAATGAACTATTGAAATTATCATAGAAGAAGCAAACAGTCTGCATGAGGCACAACTTTCTGAGCGTGAACCGGATGAGACTCTTATGGATGATGTTAGTGAAAGATGAAAATTGTTGCCGCTGATGATGGTGATGATGTGGATGATGATGAACTCTTTACAGCGGAGGCTTGATATGGACTCTATCAATGCCCTTGCTGAGAGCGAGATGAGAAATGAAGATGACTCATTCTTTCTTAAATGATGAATGATGACACTTTAGAGTATGTAAGATTTGTAAAACAAATGCTGTAAACACTCTCAGAGCTCTGCCCTACTGTGTTTACAGACTGTTTTACTCAAATCAAACATGATATTAAAAACGCATATATACTTGGTTTTTGACAGCCAAGATCTGTCTCAGCTCATTTACCATCAACATACTTAAACTCTGTCCTAATCTAAGATATTCCTGTATTATTGCTGTCCTTCCATTCCGGATCGCCAAACCAAGGCCTGTAGTAATACAGAAAAATATATTTGATAAAAACTGTTTTTGTCACAACAGGCTCTGTCACATCTATCTCAGTATTCTACAGATGTAAAACTCAATCTTAGTCAGCTGTGTCTGCTGTCAGTATTTAAGCCCTGCAAGTTCATCATACTCAGCCTTCAATTAAGGACTATCCGTCATCCTGTACAAAGATATCTTTCTAATCTTGTCAAAAGGAATCACCATTTAATGCAGCCAGATATACCGACTTCATATTGATTTATAGCCAGCTCTTCAAGCGTTTTCACTGCAGTATCCTTAGAACAGTCTCATATCGTCAAGTGAGATATTATCATTATTTGCCTGTAACTGTCTCGTTTCTTTTTCAATGTTTCTAAACCATCTTTAGATACTTCAATTTTGTGATTTCCGGTGACAACATTATAGGTATTGTATAAGTACTATCCCCGGTACTTCACCTGTTGTCAAATACTTCCAGGTATCTCGACATCATCAACCTTTACCTTAGCTCCCTCAGCTCACATTTATCTTGACATTAGAAGCAGCAATTCCTGACATAATCTATGCTCCAATCATCAAATATATAGTACTTCTTGGCTGATTCCTTTACCAGATTTACAGTGAAATGGCTATGCTCCTTTACTATCACCTCTGTTGTGTGTAGGATATAAACTGACTTCTTTCGTGATATCATCACCCTTGTCCATTTTCCAAAAAGAATCATTATCGTTTACCTTATAATTACGGGACATCAGTTGACTTTGGCAGACGCACGGTACTAGTTTTATTCCGTCCTTTTTAAGTCAGAAAATTCTCATCATCCTCTGTATTTATATTAAACAAAGAGATACACACTGTCATAATCTTCATTATAAGAGCAACGAAATACTGTCTTTGGCTTTTATGTCCGCACTGAAATTATCAAAGATATAAGGGACTAAAAAGTATATCATAGCCCCAAGAATAATAATTTCTAAAAATAAAAACTTGATTACTCCAAATATACTCCTTCTTACGCTTGCCATTGTCTTCTGAGGCTGACTATTATTTACTCGGCAGGCTGAGAAGGCTGTGTCACGCGGAGAGGTGTTCGCTGATTGTTTACCGCAGGTACCGGCTCCACTGGCTGATTGTTTTCACCGCACGGCTGATAGTGCATCGGACTCGTGCTGATTGTCTCTACACGTAGCCTGACGCTGGGCTCCCGGTGAGGCCGCTGCTGATTGTTGTCTATAGACACAGGCTCTATCGCAGGCCCCTAGTCGCATTCTGCTCTGTCTTTATTTGTCATCAAGCAGAAGAATCTGTATCAGGCAGTTTCCATGCCACATTTTTCGCAAAAATGCCTGCTTCCTGAAATATTCTGCTCCGCAATTTTCACAAAACATATAAATCCCTCCATTTAATTAATCTTTATCAATCTCATCAAGTACTTCGATATTCTTTTTCAAGTGCACGCTCATTTTAGAAAAGCCTTGTCCGTACTAACTTTCTTTTTATCTTCTTGTACCAGCTTTTTATTGAAGTATTTCTGAACCTCTTTATCCTTAAACTTTGCTCCATGTTTTGCGTACATCCCATTTATTATCATCCTTGCAACGGATCTGTCACTCGGCATCTTGTAGTCTTTGCTTTCAATCTTTATCTACAAGTGCCTCCGCACTCTTCTTATTCAGTTTCTTTTTAGCACTGTCAGCAAAGAGATATTTTTGTGCCTGATTTCTTTTTCTCTCCTTAACCTCTTTTTGTCTTCTTCTCCCGTTACAGGTACCCTCTGTATTGTTGCTGTCTTCGCCATTTTCAGCTATTTTCTTTTGATCTCACTAGCTTCAATAGCCCTCGTTGGTAGTCGTATCATCGCTGTCTTTCACTGCTCTCTGTGGATTCACCTGCATCTTCCTTATTCTCGGTAGATTCCTCTTCACCCATCCTTCTTGTCGTCACTATCATCATCCTTCTTGTCTTTATCTTCTGATGATGACGACAGTGTTGTCTACAGTGAACTGGTCAAAGCTCTTAGTAAGCTGTGTGTCAGCAACATCTTCTGAGGTATATCCACTGTCTGAATTATCATCTGTATTCTCAGCAGTAACTGATGTTTGCTTTTATCGCAGGCACTCATTGGTGTAGGCAAGTGCACTGCAGATGCTCAATCCCAATAATTACATAAGAGCCAATATAATTGACAAGAAAACTAATCCGCCTTTTTCATATCTTAACTCCTATCTTTATGTGTACTTCTTTCCTCCAGGTATCACTAATTCTTATAGAGACCACAGATAATAGTACTCTGTGGCCTAATAATCTCTATATTTAATAAACGCTACCAAACATATCTCATGTAGTTCATATTGCCAAACATGCTTGAATATATGCTGGATAAGATACTTTCTTCCCTACAATATCAAGCAACAGTATAAACTATGCAAACAATAATAAGCTGAGCGTAAAAGACCAATTCTATAGGTCCTACAAGTTCTCTTCAAAAGCCATGTAAGCAATGACTACTGAGGGACATAATGTTGTTTCACCAGCAAAAATACAAGACAACTCCGGAAAGCTGTATAGTGAAAAGCAGACATAAATATCACTACAAGAAATAGAATTATCATATCTAATATCGTAGCTCAGACTGCAAAGTCCAAGTACTGATAAGTATGACACCGGTTTCTGTCTGCTTCTTAGCAAAAATGAATACTCCAAATGCATATACTGCCTTTATAGCTACGTAAGATAAGATTAAGAAAAATGCTATCTTAAACTTTGTAAATGCATCAACACAGGGTAATTAAACATTATTATGAAAAAATAAACATAATACAGGCCGATATACCACCTGCAACCAGCTGGCTTAGCTTATCTTTCTCTGCAAATGATGATTTTAATGCTCTCAAAAGGGTTCATTAAAAATGATCGAATTACTGCTAAGGTATCTTCAACATCTTAGCTACTCAATATTCGCTCTTCCGCAGAACTCGCTAGCCTGTCCGGTACTTCCTGCATTCTGCAGGAAGAGGTGCAGCATTAACTGCACTTACGGACTCATTGGCCTCACCTGATATCTTTAGTTACTTTCAGATTACTGTTAGCATCAGCATTTACAGGTGCCTCCACTACAGGATTTGCTGACTCGCTTGTCACTTGATGCAGCCTTTCTCCTGTCTCTCCTTTACTGCTCCCTCGCAGTTATATTCCTGTCCATCCTCTATAGGATTTCCCAAAAACTTACAAAAACCTTCCCATATCTTTCCTCCAAGAATAATATTCCCAAATTATCTACCAAATGAACCTTATCCAAAGGTAAATAATTTGGGTGTTTAAATCGATTATAACATTGTTGTATTTATCCAGTCAACCACCTGTTCTAATCCAGAAGGAGTGAAATCAAATTCTTTTGGTGAGAATCTCCTCCTAGGTGTTTTCTCAAAGGCAAGAAAATCTTTCCAAAAGAAAAAGCCTTAAGACTATCTCCTTTTTAGGCTCAGTCCCTTCTTCTCCCTGAACTTCCTTTTCAAGCCTTACTATTCTGTATCTCTTACCGTTATCACTGCCTGTAAATGGCTTTTTATATGTATAGTAGTTAAAAGACAGAACATCCTTTATATCAACCATTGGTATTTCCTCTTCTTGCAACTGTTGCTATATCAATCATTTCAAGCTCATCTTTATGTGAGTTTGTTAAACTCCTAAGAAGGGCTGTAGCTGTATCAAGAGCTGTGATTACAGATACACCTGTTTCTATTGCAACTCGTCTGATGAGGAAAGCCGTCCTTAGACTTTCCTGCACCCTTAGAAGGAGTGTCTGACTAAGGTCAATATTGTGTGCAAGTAAAGGTCCATAAGCGTAGGCGCAGCCTGCTCAAGCTTGTTTACCTGAGTTACTTCCACACCATTATTCTTAAGTACTCCGCTGTACCCCTTGTTGCATATATCTCATAGCCAAGCTTTGCTAGCCTGCAGCTATAGGCACTGATTTCCTTCTTGTCCTCATCACACACTGTAATTATCATCTTCTTGTGAATAGGAAGGTCAATTCTGCCCCAAGAAAAGCCTTAAAGAGAGCCTCATCAAAGGTTTTTGCTATACCAAGACACTCACCTGTAGACTTCATCTCAGGTCCTAAGGAAACTCTCAGCTCCTCTTAGCTTTTCAAAGGAGAATACAGGCATCTTTACTAGCCACATATGGAGCTTCCTTCGAAGTCCAGGCTCAAACCCCAGGTCTCTAATCTTTTCTCCCATAATAACCTTGCAGGCAAGCTCTACAATAGGGTATACCTGTTACCTGCTTATATATGGTACTGTACGGCTTGAACGAGGGCTTTACCTCTATAACATATACTTCATTCTCATAAATGATGAACTGAATATTGACAAGTCCTATTACGTGGAGGCTCTTTGCAAGCTTCCTTGTATAGTCCTCTATCCTTTCTATAAGCTCTGCAGAAATATTCTGTGAAGGATAAACTGATATACTGTCACCTGAGTGTATGCCTGCTCTTTCAATATGCTGCATGATACCCGGAATCAGGATGTCCTCGCCGTCACAAACTGCATCTACTTCAAGCTCCTCACCCATAAGATACTTGGTCTCACAGAGGGATAGGATGCTCCTGTACATTACGGTTGATTATATTTATATATTCTCTTATATCTGAATCTAGAAATGGCTATTCTCATTCCTGGCTCCACCAAGTACATAGGAAGGACGCACAAGCACAGGGGTAGCCAAGCCTGTTAGCAACTTCTCACAGCTTCATCCGCAGTAAATACCGTTCCACCTGAAGCTCTTGGTATACCTGTTTCATTTAAGATATTGTCAAAAATCTCTCTATCCTCTGCTGCATCCACATCTTCTGCGGATGTTCCCAGTATCTTTACTCCCATTTCCATAAGAGCCTTGGTAAGACCTATGTGTCTGGCCTCCAAACTGAACTACTGCTACCATAAGGCTTCCTCAAGCTCTACTACATTTCTCACATCCTCAGGAGTAAGAGGCTCAAAAGTAAAAGCTTATCAGCTATATCAAAATCAGTACTTACAGTTTCAGGGTTGTTGTTTATGATGATGGTCTCATAGCCTGCCTTTGAAAATGCCCATACACAGTGCACAGAGCAGAAGTCAAACTCTATACCCTGTCCGATTCTTATAGGACCTGAGCCAAGTACCAGCACCTTCTTCTTATCTGTAACTGAGGTATTCTCGTTTTCACCGTCAAAGCAGGAATAGTAATAAGGTGTGACAGCCTCAAACTCAGCAGCACAGGTATCTACCATCTTAAATCCAGCAACTATATTTTTCTTTTATTCTACAATCGTAGATTTCTTTTCAGTCTTTCCTGTAAGCTTTGCAATTACCTTGTCAGGGAATTCCATACGCTTTGCTTCAAATAAAAGCTCTCTTGTAAGCCCCTCATTTTTAAGGCGAAGCTCACATCTTACAAGACGCTCTATCTTATCTATGAACCACTCATCTATCTTTGTTATACTATGAATGTACTCAGGTGTAATCCCCCTCCTGATAGCCTCAGCTATAAGGAAGATTCTTCTGTCATCTACTTTTGAAGCTCATCCTTGATATCCTCATCAGTAAAGCCCTCGTAGTAATTGACTATGAGGCTGTCCACAAGTCTGCTCTAAGGAGCGGATTGCCTTCATAAGAGCACCTTCAAAGTTGGTGCATATACTCATAACCTCACCCGTAGCCTTCATCTGGGTGGTAAGAGTTCTCTTTGCTGTAATGAACTTATCAAAAGGAAGTCTAGGTATCTTAACAACCACATAGTCAAGTGCAGGCTCAAAGCTTGCAAATGTCCTTCCTGTAACAGCATTCTAATCTCATCAAGGGTGTAGCCAGTGCAATCTTAGCCGCCACCTTAGCTATAGGATAGCCTGTAGCCTTGGAGGCAAGCGCAGATGAACGGCTTACTCTAGGGTTTACCTCTATAACGCAGTATTCAAAGGTATGAGGGTTTAATGCGTACTGTACATTACAGCCACCTGTGATTCCAAGCTCATCTATTATGTTCAGAGCAGATGTTCTTAGCATCTGGTGCTCTTTGTCTGAAAGTGTCTGAGATGGAGCTACTACTATACTGTCGCCTGTATGAACTCCAACCGGGTCAAGGTTCTCCATGTTGCAGACAGTAATGCAGTTACCTCTGCTATCTCTCATTACCTCATACTCTATCTCTTTCCAGCCTGCAATCGAGCGTTCCATAAGACACTGACCTCACCTTGAAAGCCTCAGTCCGTTCTCACAGATTAAGCGAAGTGATGCTCTCATCATCAGCTATGCCACCTCCTGAACCACTGAGTGGTAAAGCAGGTCTCTATCAACTATCGGATAGCCTATTTCTTTGCAAACTCTACAGCAGCTTCAACGTCTTCTACTATTGTAGAAGCAGCAACAGGCTCCTTAAGCTTTCTCCATAGTGTTCTTGAACTCAAGTCTGTCCTCAGCCTTTGATAGTTAAAGCTGTTGTGCCTATGAGCCTTACATTGTTCTCCTTAAGGAAGCCGCCTCCTCAAGCTCCATAGCAAGTTAAGTCCCTGCCTGTCCTCCAAGTGTTGGAAGGATACTGTCAGGCTGTTCTTCTTTAATGATTTTCTTAACTACATCTACATTAAGAGGCTCTATGTATACCTTATCTGCAATATCCTTATCTGTCATACTGTAGCAGGGTTTGAGCTTTAACAAGTACTACTTCTATGCCTTCTTCTTTAAGGGAACGGCAGGCCTGTGTACCTGCGTAGTCAAATTCAGCAGCCTGCCCTATAACGATAGGTCCTGAACCTAAAACCATTACTTTTTAATATCAGTTATTCTTGGCATCATTAACCTCCCTTAAAAACCCATCAAACAAATATCCTGATCAAGCGGCCCTGAAAGCATGCCCCTCAGGGTGGAACTGTACAGTAACTATCCTCTTCCTGTGTAATCGTATACCCTCAACAGTACCGTCATTTACATTTATAAAGCTTGTAGTTGCCAGCTTCTTTAGGCATACTCTTATCAACCACCATATAGCCGTGATTCTGAGTAGATATGTATACTCTTCCTGTAGATAGATCCTTTACAGGGTGGTTTGCTCCCCTGTGTCCATACTTCATCTTCTCCGTTCTGCCGCCCTTGGCAAGAGCCATAAGCTGATGTCCGAGGCAGATGCCAAAGATAGGGATGTCTCCCTCAAAGAGCTTCTTAAGCTCCTCTATTATATCAGTACATTCTGCAGGATCTCCCGGCCCGTTACTAAGCATAATTCCATCAGACTTGTCCCTAAAATATCTCTTCTGCCTTGGTATTCTGTGGATATACAGTTACCTCACAGCCTCTTCTTAGGAGTGAGTCAACTATATTCTTCTTTGCCCAAAAGTCCATAAGGGCAATCTTGTATTTTTGTTTCTGTTATAAAATCATTCTTGAAACTGGAATTCAGGCTTTAAATACCTTATCAGGTCTTCTTGCAAAACGAGGCTCAAATATCTCCTTTTCCTTGCAAGATACCCGCTCAACCACTCCCTTCAACCCTGTAGCGCTTAATTTTATTCAAAATATTAGCACTTCCAAGTTTTTGTTTCGTCAGTTGCTTTATCATACCGTCTAGTGGTACCACTCTCACGAAGAATCCTTGTAAGTGCCCTTGTATCAATGCCATAAATGCCGGTAATGCCCTGGTCAACTAAGAATCTGGTCAGAGAATCGTCATTTCTAAAATTAGAGGCTTTTCCTGCTATTTCACGAACTATAAAACCATCAGGCTGAGCTTTTTTTGACTCCATGTCCTGATAATTAATACCGTAATTACCAATCAAAGGATAGGTCATTGTAACTGCCTGTCCTGCGTAACTAGGATCGGTAAGTATCTCTAGATAACCTGTCATAGAAGTGTTGAATACTATCTCACTGATAACTTCTTTTCTGGCACCAAAAGATTCTCCCGTAAATACAGTTCCGTCTTCAAGAATCAAATATGCTTTCATCATTTCCTCCAAATCTTACTTTTTGCAAACTATACCACTTTTTGACAGAAAAAGGAAGAACAAAAGTTATAATTTCGCTCTTCCTCCTCCTTTCTATTTATGCCCAAATTGTTAGAATTGTAGCACATAAATCTCAAATTATTTCAAGTACATAGCATAAAATAATTTTTCCTGTCTTTTTATTATTTATCCTTATAAGTCTTTGCTGTATTTGAAGTAACTGTTAAGAGATTTTGCACTGCTTTACTTGCATATACTGCATTCTTCTTTCCTGCCTTGCAGAAAAAGCTTGTTGCCACTTATGGTAACAACACCATACTTAACACCTGAATGAGAATAAAACATAATTGCCTGTCTTCCACCGTATACAGTATTTCTGCTAAGAGTAATAACAGAAGTGTTCATGTCTTTGTTCTTTGAAAAATTAGCTATATGTAAGCCAACAGTATAAGCATCTGCCTTACCCTTTCTAAGGCTCTTAATCTTGTTGTTGGAAACTGTTGCAACCTTTGTATTAAAAAGTGCAACACCTTCTCCCTTAAGACCGGTGATTTCATTGTTTTTAAGAACAATATTATCGTGAATAGCTGAGATAGCCTTTCCTGCCTTAGCTGTGTAGTTGGCAACTACTCCTCTGTTACCTACAATCTTGCAGTCCTTGATGGTCACGTTTTTACAGCCTGCATTATTCCAAAGAGACTTAGCGAGTTCTGTCTTAAAAGGTACTCCATTTAAGTAAGGAGCTGTAGCTGATGAAGCAACATCAAGCTGGATAGCTTCTTCGGTCTTAGAATTAGACTTACCAACCCCTGCAATATCGCAGCCAACTATGGTTACATTCTGGCAGGCTACAAACTCAAGGCTGTGTCCACCCAGATTAGCTGCTCTGATTGTCATGTTTTTAAGTGTTATATTGTTTGCGTTAGTGAACTTAAAGGATGAACCCTTATATCACTTTCCTTCTGACTTCCAGGTTCCACCAATTATAGTAACGTTAGATAACTGCATTATAGCCTGCTGTTTCCGGTATATTAAAGGCAATAGGCTTTTCAGAAATAATGGTAGCACCTTCTGCCTTTATAGTCATATTATCTCTTAATATAATGGATTTATTAAGTCTGTAAGTAGAACCTTTTTAGTATAGCAACTCCCATTGTATCAAGTTCCTGCTGAATATTTGCAGTGTCATCTACTCCACTTGCTTCAACTCACCACTGCGGCCTTTACGCTATCTGGCTTACCAACGCATAAAAGCCGCCATAGCATAATTCCACCACAAAGCAATATATTTTTAATTTTCACTCTGTAATCTCCTTTTTATATAATTTGTGTGTCAGGGTATTTGACACCAATTGATACCGGATTGCTACAGCTGCGCTTTTCATAATCCTTGTAAATTATTCGTAATTCGCTCATTTTGCAAAAATGGCTGCTTAGCAGCTAAACAACTAAATTAGAAACCGTATTCATCATCTTTTCTTACATCTTTTAGCTTATAGGCTGTTATAGACATCTTCTCATCTCTAAATGCTCCAAAGCATAGCAGGAACAGCACCAATCAAAGTAAATGCAAACAGCTTTATCAGCTCAACAGTATCTTTTTGGTTCCTTAAATACTGCATCTGCAAAGTATCTTATCATCTCCTCTATATAAGCTACATCATCAGGACTCTGTCTGATTACATATATACAGGAATCTAAAAATAAATGCCGCAAAATGTCATACCCACCATGATGATAAGTGAAATAACAGCACCTTTTTTAGATAATCTACCACCGTAGGATAGCGTAACCCTTCACGGTACAAACACCCATAACAATTCCCGATAGAACTGCAACATAGCCTAACTGGCCTACTAACACTATAACAATAAGATCCTATGATACTTCCCAAAAATGCTCCTACAATACCTGTAACAACATTTTCACCCTTTTTCGCTCTTTTGTGTAATGTCTTTCCTTTACAGCGATTTCACGTTTACCGTATTCCTCGTCTGTTAGCAGTAATACTCGCCACCAACCACACAGAATAAGAGGTTGTCAGTTCTTCCGCTTGCCTCACAGCAGCTTGTAAAGCCTGAGCTTCTAAGCGCTTCAGGAACCGCAGAAACTGCAGCAGAAATGTTTTCAAGATAAGCACCTGTCGTAAGAGGTCTTTTAATAAAAAGGTAACATCATACTGCTTAACTGTTACTCTTCCTACGGCGTTTATCTGCTTGCCAAGCTCCGCCATAGTCTGCTTGTCCGGCATACTTCCATTGGTTACGGGAACTACCAGTTCGTAGTTCTTTCCATCATTTGTACGGACAAGTTTCATACTGTAGCCTGAAACTGTACCATACCATGAAGCAGATGTTTCATCATACTCCATCCCTTTTGTCTGCAAAAGTTCCGTAATCTTGCCATCGATCATCTTTTATACCTTCCCTTCATATTCTAAGCACAAATCCTTTTACGCCCGTAATATTATACACGATATATTAAGAATTTTAAAGCACAAATATTCACAAAAGATGATGAAAATAAATTGCACTAATTTTTCATAAGTCTTTTTATGAACTCTGATGCTCTCTTTCCGGACTTTCCGTCAAGGTCATCAAAGAGTCTTTCTTAAATTCTATTATCTTATCTGCTTCAAAGTCACCAACCAAAAGCGCATCTATTATTTCATCCATAGTTTTTCCACAAAGCTTTCCCGGTATAAAGCTAATATATTCGCAGTAGAAGCTCTTCTTGATATATACTCATCTAAATCGAAAGCATAAAAGAGCATAGGTATGTCTAAGAGCGCTGCCTCAAATATCACGGAGGAATAATCCGTAATAAGAATATCAGTGACAAACAAAAAGCTCGTTTTAGCTCCTCGTTCTTTGATAAGTCAATGACTCTATCCTTGTACTCATCCTCTATAACAGGCTTATTGTTTACGTGAGGATGGTGCTTTAATTATAATTCTATATTCATCACCGAAGCTTTCAAATATCTTCTTATAATCAAAGCGGTAATGAGGATAGTTGCCCTCTTTTTACTTGACCCTCTAAATGTAGGCGCAAAAAGAATAACCTTTTTGTCTTTTTAACATAGGATATGTAGAAAATATTTTTGCTCTTATTTCCCTCTTATAGGCTTCATCAAAGAAGATATCAGTTCTTGGAACTCCTGTAGCAATAACCCTGTCAACATTCATCCCAAATGCTTCAGCATAATGCTTTGCTACTTTCCTTGAACTGACCAGACAATAATCATAGGTTCTGTGAGAGCGGCTATCCTGATGACCAACATCCTTCTTTACTTAATCTGCTAAAGCCAAAGGCCTTGAATGCTCCACAGGCATGCCACACCTGAATAAGATAGTTATCCTTACGCTTTCTTATCTCATAGACCGAACGGATATAATCATCAATTAAAGATGACCTTTGACGATGCAAGGTAATAACCGTACTTAAAAGCAGGATATGAAGCTTTCCTTCGTATCAAGCACAGTCTTTATATCAATATTTTTATCTTTGATAAGCTCTGCATAAATACTTTTCATAGTTACCGCTTATACTATTTCTACGGTTTGATATAAAGGTAATTCGGTTTTCCTTTAGCCTAAAAAGGCTTAAACAGATAAAAACCCAAACTTAGTCATCAGATTCTTAAAACGTACTGAGTCCTATATTTCTATCCATAATAAGCTCTGTACGCCATCTGACTATGTTCTATAACTCCCATTATTTTCTTATATTTTTGGGAGAAGCTGTTGTTATAAGTCCCTATAGCCTCAAGCATTGCCTCGATGGTAAAAATTGGCATAAAAATGACAGCCAGAATAAAGAGTATAAAACTCCACACAAAATGAAATCATCCCATTTAATAAAACAGGAATCACATTTGCGCTACCTTTATCACCTGCTGTCCTTGTTAACTTAATACTTAATCCATCATTAGCGAGTGAAACCAAATACTGTCTTGAAGATATAATCTTTAATTCATCAGGTTTTATCTAAGATTATATCGGTATATGTATCACCGCCATAGGTAAGTTCAAGCTTTACTTCTATATTTTTCAGGCTTATCAGTCAATGTACAAGTCTTTTATGGAATAGCTGTAGCCCGCCAGAAATAAAGAATCTTTTTCAGGTCCGTTTCCGGCAGGTAAGTCTTTATAGGGACGGGAAGTCTTCTGTATTTGCTGCCTGAGGTAAAAATGATGGTAACGATAGGGTTTCTGACCTCTGGATTATAATTACCTCTTACCTTAACATCTATGTTTAACGTAGTTTCCGTTACATTCAACTTAAGTATATTTATCTCAAAGCGTTCCAAAAACTACCTCCTCATCCCTATAATACATACTTAACAGCTTACTTATCCCATTCCATTATAGTCTTTCCGCCGGGCTTTTGTATATCAAGCTCAAATGCCCGATTCATGTCTGTCATATTCCTTACAGGCACTATATTATTTATTATGTTGCTTAAGTAATTAACCATCCAAGGATTTTCGCTAAGCAGGTTAACAGTCATCTTGAAGTCCTCGCGCCCGCTCCTGCTGCTTCCAAAAAGCTTCAGTCCCTTTTCAAGCACCATTCTGGTATTGATAGGAACAGGATACTCAGATACTCCGAGTAAAGATATAGTACCTTCAGGATTAATAAAATCAATAATCTGCTCAATTGCCTGTCCACTTGCAGCATTTCCCACGCACTCAAAGGCATGGTCAAAGCTTAGGTTCTTTAGTTCACCTGCCACGTTATATGTGTTGTCTGCAAATGAAAAGCTCGCTAGCTTATCATCATTTACACCAAAAAATTGTAAAGCTTTTGAGTCAGGCAGCATTGACTTTAGGAAAATGCCTGTAATAAAGCCTAAGTTACCGTCTCCAAAGATAGCAATATTATCTCTCCTGCCATGTGAGAAATTCTTAAACCTAAGAATCGTATGCACACTTACACTCATCAACTCAATAAATGCAGCCACATGATTTATCAATTCCCTTCGGGCACCTTTACTACCCTGTCTGCATCAAGAGCAACCAGGTCCTGCATAAATCCATCAAAACCACTTGCTCTAAACTTAGAACTCCTAAGGTAGTTTTCTGCTATATACTCGTCCTTTTCCACAGGTGTATTGGGTATCATAACAACCTTGTCGCCCACTTTTACCTTGTCAGAGCAGGACTGAACCACCACGCCTATAGACTCATGTATAAGCGCCATAGGCAGCTTTTTATTCAGTATGGCCGCAGGACGCAGTCCCTGATAGTATCTCTGGTCTGCGTGACAGATAGAGAGAAACTGAGGCCTTACTATGACCTGATTCTCCTTAAATAACTGGATATCCGAAAATGCCACCTCAAACCTTCTGGGTGCAACCAATCTATATACGGTATTTAGCATATTTTACTCCCTGTCTGTGTTAATCAAAGTTTCAGCTACTGTTAGATCATAAGGATAGGTAATCTTGATATTAAACACTTCTCCTCTCACAAGATGTACAGCCTCACCCTTAAGCAGATAAATCTTAGCTGCATCTGTAAGTATAGATTTTTCCTCATCTGTAAGTGATGAGTAAAGCTCTTTAAGGCGCTTTGCCCTAAAGCTCTGAGGTGTCTGTCCCTGATACACTTTAGAGCGGTCAGGTATGCTGCTTATCTTCTCTCCGTCTAAGCTCTCCACAATTGTATCTGTAGCAGGAATAACTGTATCGCAGGCGCCCACCTTAACAGCAGCCTCTATATTATCCATAATTATTCTGTGTGTGACAAAAGGTCTAACCGCATCATGAGGTTACTATAATGGTGTCGTCATCAAGGCCAAATTTTTCTTCTATGTAGTTAATGGCATTCATAATGGTTGAATTTCTGTCACTTCCTCCTGCCATAACCTCAACCTTCTCAATTCCCTGAAGATGCTTTGTTGATTATATCCTTTGTATAGCTTATCCAGCTTTCAGGAACAAGAACTATAATCTTTTCAAACTCCTCATTTACCACAAACTTCTCAATAGTATGTAGGATAATCGGCTTGCCGCCTACATTAAGATACTGCTTTGGCTTCTCAGCATTTCCCATTCTACTTCCTATACCGCCTGCACAAATAACTGCAAATACCATAATAACCTCCTATTTATCAAGTAAACTAACTACCAAATCGGCTACTCTCTGCCCTGCCTTACCGTCTAACTCGTCAAAGAATTTGTGCTTAAATGCATCTATCTTCTCGCTCTCAAAGTCCTTCTTGTCTATGGCTTCAATGAGCGAATCCATATTGTAGACTATCTTGCCGGGTACAAAGGAGTCGTATTCATAATAAAATCCTCTGGTTGCAATATAATTCTGCAAATCAAAAGAATAAAACAACATCGGAATATCAAGTAGGCTCGCCTCAAATACCACTGATGAATAATCAGTGATGAGAATATCAGTGATGAATAAAAAGTTCATTTTAACTCTTCATTTTTCTGACATGTCAATGATTTTACCTTCATATTCCGCAGGAATCTCCACTCTGTTATTCACAAAAGGATGATGCTTAATTATAATAACATATTCTCCTTTAAAAATGCTCATATAATTTTATAAAAGTCAAAACGGTTCTCAGGATAAAAACCTGATTTTTTTACCATTCCCTCTAAAAGGTAGGGGCAAAAAGAATTACCTTTTTTATCCTTTAGTTCAGGGTATTTACTATAGATTTCACTTCTTGCCTTTTTCTTTATATTCCTTGCTAAAGAAGACGTCAGTTCTTGGAACCCCCTGTAGAACCACCTTTTTCAAGGGATAACCCAAATCCTTCCGCATAATACTTGCATATCTCCGAAGAACTAACTGTACAGAAATCATAGTTTCTATGGGCATTGTTCTTCTGCTTCTGCCCACCCGGGTCTTCCAAGTCTGCTAAAACCAAATGTCTTAAACGCACCGCAGGCATACCACACCTGTATGAGATAGTTGTCTTCTCTTCTTGGGAAGCTTGTATATAAGCTCTATGTAATCATCTACTAAAAGCACTTTGGCAGTAGCCATATAATAACCATACTTAAAAGCAGGTTAAATAACCCTCCGTAGTATCAAATACGGTTCTTATGTCAAGTTTTTATTGTCTATTAATTTATCATAGATATATTCGTAGTTTCCGCTTATAGCTTCCCTTCTATTTGAGATAAATACTATTCTGTTCTTTTTCACCTTAAATGCCTTAAACAAATCAAAATCCGAGGCTTTGCAAGACTTAGCTTTAAGTACGCAAAGCTTAGGTTCTTTCTAATTATGCCGCTCACCCTCCACTTTTATATGAAAGAGGATTCTCATAAGACCGGTTTTGTTGTTTCTTGGTGCAGGCTTTACACAGTATATAAAAGTTAAGCAGTGCTTCAACAACAAATACAGGTATAAGTATAATCGCCGTTACAATAAGTACAATGCTCCAAAGCAGGTTTACTATACTTTGAATAGAATTAACGATGTTATTTTTTATGCTGGTTTCTGTCTCCCCTGAAGAGGCTTAATCACTATGTCTTGGTGTTTCTTGCCAAAGGCTACATCATAAAACTCGGAACCATAGATAAGCAAATCGCTGGATTCAGTCATAACAGGGCTTACAAAGAGGTGTTCACCATAAGCTACTTCGATGCTCATCCTCATTTTTTTCATTACCATAGTTTTTGAAAAATACCTGATCTAAAAGATAAGAGTAGCCTGCAAAAAGTCAAAGGTCTTTAAGTCTTCACTTGGGTAATAAGCCTGAATAGGCATTGGAATCCTTCTGTTTTCCTTTCCATTGTCAAATATAACTGTAACCATAGGCTTCCTAACCTTAGGATCATAGTCCCCTCTAACTCTAAGTCCTATCTTAAGACTTGAATTCTCAACAAATAACTCAAATACTTTAACACTTATATCCACTAATACATCCTCTTTCTTTATACGTCTTCTTTCTATATCAATTCAAAGTCCATATCAATCCAAAGTCACAATCAGCTTCTTCATAGCGGTAAGAGCCTTTCCTCTGTGGCTTATCTTATTCTTTTCTCCCAAGGAGGAAGTTCTGCTGAGGTCTTCCCGTATTCAGGTAAATAAAAAGATAGGGTCATATCCAAAAGCCGTTTTTCTCCTTTTTTTGCTCATAGCCTATCAGGCCTTCAACAACTCCTCTTTCTACAAACTCCCTGCCATCAGGAAGCACTAAAGAGATAACGCATACAAACCTGGCACTTCTATCTTCGCCCTTTGCCCCACTTAGCTTGTCTATGATATAATTATTCTTATAATCATAGTCTGTATCTCTGCCTAGATATCTGGCCGAATATATACCCGGCTCACCGTTTAAGTAATCTACTTCAAGTCCCGAATCATCGGCAAGTGCAGGAAGTCCGGTAAGCTTTTGCTAAAGCCCTTGCCTTGATAAGTGAATTCTCTTCAAAGGTTGTACCATTTTCTTCAATGTCTGCTGTTATACCCATTTCCTTCATAGACACTACTTCAATGGGGAAAATCCTCTAGTATCTCTTTTTATTTCCTTAACCTTGCCTTCATTGGTAGTTGCAAAAACTATTTTTATCCATTATTCCTCATTTTCCTTAAAAAGCCTGAACTATAGCCTTGTAAACAGCTTCTGCACAGGCGGTCATTTTTTTATTATTCTGTATAATCTTTAGGTCGTCTTTGTTGGTAAGATATCCTATTTCAACCAAGGCAGACGGCATATTAGTATGCCCTAAAAACATAGTACCCGCTGCCTTCCACCACTCCTCTGTTTTTTGTTTTAAGTACACTGCAGATGCTCTCTAGGATGAGGGATGCAAACTGCTTAGAGCTTACCTTGGTATCTTTAATCTTCTCGTTATAGTGAATCTCAGTTCCTCTTACAGCATTAAAAGTCAACAGGACTGCCCATTACAGTATAGTTATTGTTGTGAATACTTAAAAGAAGTCAGCATCCAGGCCATTTGCTAAATCAATTCTGGTTCTCCTATAGAGGAAGGTGTCAGTAAGCCTTGTGTAATACACCTTGATATCGTCCTGTTTATCAAAAAGAGCTTTTAATTTCAACCCAAACTTAAGCACTGTATCCTTTTCATACACCTTACTGTCACCACTAAACGTTCCAGCGTCTTTTCCGCCGTGCCCTAAGTCTATTACAAGTATTTTTTTGTAGACATCTTTAGGGCCTTCTAAGTGAAATGTAGTAATTATCATCATCTTCGAAAAGCTCAGGTACATAGAGCCTGTTGAAGGTAAGAACAAATCTGGTGACATCTTTGTCCTTTCGTTCAACCTTGATATTGGCTACCGGGTCTGGGCTTTCATCCTGATTTTTATTCTCTTTTTCATACTTATCGTAGGTCTCCCTATCATTTTCAGAGGCTTCTGCCTCTCCATTTATAAATGCCATAAGATAAGGAGGAAATACCTGTCCCACAGGTTCTCCGGTAAATTCCTCAGATTTGTTGTATCTTACAACAGAGGAAGTACTGTAAAAGTTCTTGCTCTTATCCCTGATATCCAGATACACTGTTCTATAGTTATACTCATCACTAATCATATGCAAGTCCATCCTCACTGTCCTGCTTAGGTATAACTACATAATTCTCAGGCATCTTCTCTTTGTCAAAATACAAAAGCCTGCTTCTGCCTTTTCAAATTCACCGGCCAGGGCAGTATCTTCATTCTCAATCTCTATTTGTGTCTCATCAATGGCAGCGATACTATCATGTACTTCAAAAGGCTTTGCCCAAAGAGTAGTTCTTTCAACTTTGTTTCCGAAAAATAGAGGAAAAACAACAGAGCCACTGTCATAATCGAGACACCGGCCGCAGTTATTTTCCTAAGTTCTTCTTCTTATCTTTTCGAGTTCATTTTATTCACTCCAAAACTATAGATTTCATCCTTAAAAATCCTAAAAAGCTTTAACATATCCATTATACAGCAATTAGATAGTTTTGCAAGTAAAAATGATAATATATTTACTGACTTGCTCTCTGTCTTTTGAGGCTTTGCGCCCTGGTATGAGTAAAAATAGGTTTTTCATCATGCCATTGTATATCTTTCTGTTCTTATCAGGCTTCCTTCCAAAATACTTTTGGCGCATCTTCAAAGCCTGTAATTATATAATATGACCATTCATCAAGCTCTTTGGAATGCCTTTCCCATCTCATGATAAAGCTTTTGGCATAGCTTCTTTTTCTTCAAGCTCTCTCCATATGGAGGATTGGTTATAATAAAGCCGTATTTTTAGCACTGCTTATATCTCTCTATCTCTCTGCTGAAAGTGGATATTTCCCTCAAGTCCAGCTAGGAGAGGTTCCCCCTTGCCGCATCAAGTGCAGATGTATCCAAATCATAGCCCCTGTATGGAAAGCTTTGTTTCTCTGTCAATAAGGTCTTCTGCTTCCTTCTTAGCCTCTTTAAATAGACTCTTTGGAAGGATATTATCCCAGGCCATAGCCTGAAAATCTCTTTTTCATTCCCAGGTGCAATATTAAGACCTATCATAGGCAGCCTCTATAGGTATGGTACCGCTTCCCACAAAATGGATCGATGAGAAGCCTGTCCTTCTTCCAAGGTGTAAGGCTTATGAGCGCAGCTGCCAGTGTCTCAGTGATAGGGGCTTTGACTGTAAGCCTTCTATAGCCTCTCTTGTGAAGCGATCTCACCAGACGTATCAAGTCCTACAGTAACCTCATCCTTAAGTATGGTTATTCTAATAGGATATTCACTTCCGTCCTCAGGAAACCTAAGTATGTTGTACTTTCCGGAAAGCCTGTCAACTATAGCCTTCTTTACTATTCTCTGAATATCGGAAGGAGAAAAAAGCTACTCTTTATTGAAGAAGCCTTCTTTACCCAGAACTTACCATCCTTTGGGGTATGAAATTCTCCCAAGGCAGCGACTTGGTTTTTCTCAAAAAGCTCATCAAAGGTAACAGCCTTAAAGCTTCCTACTTTAAGCATAACCCTCTCTGTAGTCCTAAGAAATACATTACATCTGGCGATTGCCTCTTCATCTCCCTCAAAAGAAACTCTACCATCTACTACTTCAGTTACCTCATAACCAAGATCTATTATCTCTCTTTTTAGTACTGCCTCTAAGCCAAAGTGGCAGGGGTGCAAACAACTCATATTTATTTGTCAAGCAAACCTCCAAAAATCTAATTATTTGTTTTCGGCCTTTCGGCAAGTGTTACATTAACATCTTTTTGACATATTCACCATTTTCGTATCTGTAAAATGTTACCTTGACCTGTTCGCCTTTTTTTCTTACCTAAGATTATAGAGTTAATGGCATCAGATTTTCAAGGTTTCATTGTCATTTACTGCCACAATTATATCTCCCTTGATAAGACCTGCTTTCTTTGCTCCTCCATTGTCTGCAACATCTGTAATATAGAGTCCGTAAGGCATATTGAAGGATTCGTGTGAAGCATCATCTATTTCTCTGTAATATATGCCAAGATATCCTCTTTCGGTGTCTGTGATATTTTTTTCTTGGTTTTTAAGCTCATTTATTAGTGGTTTTACAGTTGCCATAGGTATAGCATAGCCCATTCCTTCTACAGCTCTGTCCGAGAATTTGGCTGAGTTGATTCCTACGACTTCGCCGTTAAGGTTTAATAAAGCTCCTCCTGAATTGCCGGGATTGATGGCTGCATCAGTCTGTATGAGCTTCATTGTTATATCATTTATGTTTACTACCCTGTCTTTGGCACTCACATAGCCTACAGTAAGTGACTGACCGTAACCTAGTGCGTTGCCTATTGCCATAACCATCTGACCTACTTTTATTCCATTCGAATCGCCCAGCCTTGCTACCTTTATTCTGTCAAGAGTCTTCTTAGCAAGACTGTCAAGCTTTACTTCCACGAGGGCAAGATCTGTATATGCCGCAGTTCCTTTTACTTCTCCCTTTGCAGTGCTTCCATCCTCAAAAGCCACACAAGCTTTTGTAGCCCCGTCTATAACATAGTTTGTTGGTTATGATATATAAGCTCCTTTTGGTCCTTATCTACTATCACTCCGGAGCCCATATCCTGAGTTTTTTCTTGTCTGCTCCCAAACCAGCTTACTATGCTCTCTTCACCTTCAGTAGTTATGGCAACAAGAGAAGGCATTACTTTCTCTACTACATCCGACAAGTCAGAAGTCCTGACAGATGCAAGCTTTGAATCAGTCTCCGTTTTAGGAAGCTTTACATTTTCTTTTCTGTCCTGATGTTCTTCTTTATCTTCTTTATCTTCTTTATCCTCGTTGTTCTTTGCAGGTTTTTCTTCATCTGTATTAGATTTGTCACTTACACCTGTATCCGGGCTCTGCAATATATTAAACTCACTATATCCGGACAATCCAAAGCCGACCATGCCTGCAATAATCATAGAAAAAAACAACAATGAGTATAAGAAGCCCCTTTGTTGTGCCATTATCCTTTTTCTCTTCCATCTTTTATCACTCCTCCTAAAGTAAGAATCATACTGTACTAAGCATATCATAAATATATAAATTTAACCATAGTCTTGTGAAATCTTTTGTGTCTTTCCTGGTAGAAATATCTGCATAAATGTACTATAATGGTATCATTAAATCTTAGGAGCACTTCGATGATTAGAGAAAATCAAAAAAAGTACTTAACAGGGTATATTTACTCTGCGACATACTGATAATAATAATATCCTTTGTATATGCCTGGCTTATAAAGTTTGAAGTATTTCCACCTGAACATACCATCGTGGTGGCCTTTAGTCCACTATATGAAATTTTTAATTTACCTGATACCCTATCTACCTTGTAATATACTCATTTTCAGGAGTCTACACACCTATGAGGCAGATTAGATTAAGGTTTGAGATGTGGAACTTCTTTAAGGCTAATACCATAGCCATTCTTACCTTTCCTGTACTCCTTTATGTACTTAAGGAAAGTGATATTTCACGTTCTTTCATTACTATATTTTATGGTGTAAATGTATTCTTTGGCTGGACCTTTCGTTTCTTTCTTAGAAAGCTGCTTCATGCTGCTAGAAGGAAAGGCCTTAACCAGAAGCATATGCTGATTGTTGGCTATAGTTCTGCAGCAGAAAGCTATATTGACAGGCTTATTTCCAATCCACAATGGGGATATACTATATTTGGAATTCTGGACGATGACAAGCAGGAGGGCTCAAAGTACCGCAATATAAAAGTCCTTGGAGCCATTTCAGACCTGGAAAAAATATGTGCTTTACACACACTTGATGAAATTGCCATTACACTTAGGCTGCGTGACTATCATAAGCTTGAACATATCGTGGCAGTATGCGAGAAAAAGTGGCGTACACACTCAGTTTGTACCTGATTATAACAACGTTATACCTACTACTGCACATACTGAGGATATAGATGGTCTTCCAGTAATCAATATCAGGAATGTACCTCTTAGCAACTCATTTAACAAATTTATCAAGAGGGTTGTTGATATATTCGGGGCAGTATGCATGCTTATTGTATTTGGTATACCAATGCTTATTGTAAGCATACTTGTTAAGCTTACCTCGCCCGGCCCTCTTATCTTTAAGCAGGTAAGAGTAGGTCTGCACAACAAAGAGTTTAACATGTACAAGTTCCGCTCTATGAAGATACAGGATGCAGGAGCCGAAAAGAAGGCATGGACTACCAAAAAAATGATCCAAGGGTAACCTCAATAGGCAGTTTCATCAGAAAAACCAGTATTGATGAGCTTCCCCAGGTCTTTTAATGTGCTTAAGGGGGACATAGAGCCTTGTCGGCCCAAGACCTGAACGCCCTTTCTTTGTAGAGAAATTCAAGAGGAGATTCCACGCTACAATGTTAAGCATCAGGTACGTCCAGGAATAACCGGCTGGGCCCAGGTAAATGGTTTCAGAGGAGATACCTCCATAAGAAAAAGAATAGACTGTGACCTTTATTATATCGAGAACTGGACACTTGGGGCTTGATTTTTAAGATACTGTTTTTTTAACCTTCTTTAAGGGCTTTATCAATAAAAACGCTTATTAAAATACCAAAAGTCCTCAAAAAGAGGCCGCCACGTAATACTTATATTACGTAGCAGCCTCTTTATTCCAGTCTGTTAACCTCTCCGAATGTTCTTATGTGGTGAGGCTCTTACTTCTTTTTAATTGCCTCCTCATACACTCTCATCGCAGACTTACCATCTAACCAATCATAGTATTTATCAAGGAACAACCTTCTACTAAGCCTGGCCTCATTGCTTTCGCTTCCCTCTATATCATTTACAATTATCCTTCCTAGTTCGGTCTCATCAGAAGGCAAAATACCCGGAAGCTCATTTCTATAGTCAAGGTAAAAACCTCTCCCATTCGTTTCAAAATCAAGTATATCATCAGCAAAAAAATACATCGGCTTATCAAGTACAACATAGTCAAAAATAATAGATGAATAATCTGTTATTAACCCATCAGAGACAACCATAAGTTCATTTAAGTTCTTATAGTCTGATATATTTATTACCCTGGCAGGTAAATTACTCCCCTTAAATGCCCTGCTTACAAAAAGGATGAAGCTTAAGAAATATAAGATAATCGCAAGGAAGCGTCTCTGCAAGCTTCGATACATTCATATGGAGCTTTGGAGCATCCGTTTCATTGTCCCTAAAGGTTGGCGCATATAGGATTATCTTTTTGTCCTTCAGGCTGCCCACCATAAATTTTTCTATCTTTTCTCTTATGTCCCGGATTTTTAGCCCTGTTTTTATCAGACAAAAGTGTCAGGAGCCAATCAGTTCTTGGAAGCCCTGTGGCGTATACTTTTTGATTCAGTACCAAAAGCTCCGGCATATTCACGTACAAGCCCGGCTGAATTAACAAAGAGACAGTCAATGTTTGCGTTATGTCTTCTTTTCTAATTCCCTTAATCTCCCTGTATTGCTGTCCTGTCCGAACTTTTTGATGCTTCCTGTTCCATGCCAGAGCTGAAGCACCTTTTGTTTTCCTTTCTCACCTTAAAGAAGGACATAGGCATAAATGCGTTGTCCATAAGGATAATCTCTGCTCTACTCATTACAAACGGCAGTACAAAAAGGAGATGAAAATAAGCTCTCCTCTCTTCCTTAGACACGTAGTAAAAGCTATATTTACCCACCTTGCTTAGATACTTGGTAAGAGTCCTGATATTTCCGCTTGGAGATTCATCATGTGTCATTATGGAGAACACAAAATTCTTTTTGATGGGAAGAATCGAACCAAACTTGTAGTTAAATGCAAACAAGGCATAGCTTAATTCTTTTATTTTCATCATTTGCCACTTCTTTAGTTTTGTTAAATGTTTAAGATAAACTCATCCTGCTTTTTGTAGAATACAAAAAGGCCAACAACCACACTTATAGCTGCGACTCCCACCGAATAATAAAGGCTCCATCTATCGATGCTGCTGCCATAAATCGCATTTCTAAAGTTGGCTATACAGGCGTATACAGGGTTATATGTAATAATCCAGCCGTAACCATTCTTAATAACCTTCGCAGGGTTATAGAAGATAGCTGATGAATACATTATAAGCATTAGCATTACATCCCACAGATACTCCAGGTCCCTGAAAAATACAGCCATGGTAGCAAGCACCATACCCACACCTATTGTCATAAACAAAAGTGTTATGAGAGGTATGATTGCAGCAAATATATGTTTTGTAGGATATACACCTAAAACCAGCGAAACAACCACCAGTACAGTAAGCGATATCATAAATATCAGATAGTTGGCTATGATTGAAGCAAATGGATATATGTATTTGGGTACATATACTTTCTTTATAATGGATGCATTACTCCTAATTGACTTGCAGGCCGCCTTTGTACCTGATGAGAAAAAGCTGTACAAAAGCCTTCCTGAAAGGACATATATAGGGAATGACCTGTCACTCTTGCCATAAAACCCGGAAAACACGACAGTTAAAACTATCATGGTTAAAAGTGGCTCAAGCAGAGTCCACAATATACCAAGATAAGAACGTCTGTATTTTAGCTTGATATCCTTCTTCACAAGTTCAAGCAGTAAAAATCTGAACTTTTTAAAATTCTTTATTACTCTAAGCACAAGCTTTCCTCCATATACAACTTATTCATGGTTCTTTCCTTCTTCATTCGTTACAGAAGATGACTCTCCTTCTTTTTGTCCCCTTTGATTCTTTTTGATTCTTTTTGTCTCACTCTTTTTTTGTCATCTGATTCAATGGCGGCACCACTGGCTTCATCATTTGCATCTTCCCCTGTATTTTCCGATGCTCCTCCGCCAATATCGGTTACCCTTATGGTAACAGCATTAGATGTCTCCACTTTTACACCGTCAATATCTCTAAACTTGAGTATGTAAGAGTAATTACCTGCTTCCTTTGTATTGGATAAATCAATATACGGAGCTATGTCTGAAACTCCAATATCTTTTATTTTATCTGAAAGGCCACTCAAGGTAACGACTAACTTCTCTGTATTAACGAATTCATAATTAAATTTGTCTGATTTATTGTTAAGACTAATATCTGTTGGCAATACTTCAATTTCTTTAGTTCCAAGCCTTACTATATTGCACTTAGCATTGATGGTTACATCCTTGTCAACAAGGTATATGCCGCTTTCCAAAAAGTCAGAAAGACTAATAGATTCCTCTACATCCGTTATCTTTCCTTCAACATCAAGAGGCACTCTAATACTTGAAATCCTTGAGAGCAGATTCTTATCACCTGCGACCAATACAGACTTTGGCTCATAGTCAATATCCTGAACAGAATATCCCTTATATGGTTCTCCGCTCGCTTCCACAATCACACTAATCCTCTTAGTCTTATACACCTTTACAGCAACACTTACAGGATTATCGGAAAACGTTAGGCTTCCTGTAGTTATTTCGTTGCCGTCAGAATCATAGGCCTTAGGAACACCCTTAACATTAAACGAACTTCCAGCGCCATTTATGTCAGCAACCACCTTAACTGATGCAATTTTTTCTATAGAGTTCTTACCTCCGCTTACTGTTATGAGATTAGGCTTGGCGACGGCATCCCCTACAAAGTAGCCCTCCATCGCATTTCCTGACTTTTCAACCGTAACTGAAAACTGCTTGGTTACACGGTCTTCAAGCTTAACTTCAAGTAGCTTTGCACTGCCTATGATGGTTATCTCAACATTGTCTGACTTAGTACATACGACATCTATGTTGGCATGGTCTGTAGGTGAGAGCTTAGATACATCGGCAGTAGCCTTAAAATCAGATGCCTTAAGGTTCTTTATAAGGCTTGCGTTAGCTTTCACCTTTATGGTAATCGTGTCACCTTCAACGACTTCATATACCTTTCCCAAAGATGCTATGGAGTCCCCGTTAATAATGTCTACTCCTATGGTAAATGTCGTAGTTGCAGCGGGATCATATGTGTATACGACCAAAAACCCATAGGATAATGGCTATGGCAATAGAGCCAAGCTTTAGTCCTATATTTTCTGTAAACAACTTCTTCATAATCACAATTCTCCATCCTGCTTATTGCGAAACAGATGTTTTTTAACCTTCTGCCATTTAAGCTTAGTTTCCTGTGCAAAAGCATCAAGCTTCTGAAGTTTTACAAGCTCAGACTTGAGCCTTCCACCATCAACATTTCTTAATATTCTACCATCTTGAGCTATAGAAACCTTTCCGGTCTCTTCAGAGACTATGATAGTTAAGCTATCTGTCACCTCACTTACTCCAACAGCGGCCCTATGTCTTGTGCCAAGCTCTTTGCTAAGAGAAAGATTAGGAGATAGTGGCAGGTAACAAGTAGCAGATACAATCCTATCCCCCCTCATGATAACTGCTCCATCATGAAGAGGTGTGTTATGCTCAAATATATTGATAAGCAACTGGCTGCTTACCACTGCATCTATAGGTATTCCGCTCTTTTCATACTCGGTAAGGCTCAAATCCTTTTCTATAACTATTAGAGCACCGGTTTTATTTCTTGCAAGTTCAAATGAAGCCTTCACTAACTCTTCTATCGTCTTATCAGAAAATCTGTCATTTTCATCGGAGCCTGTCAGACTTATAAACTTTGGAAATATGTTTCTTTTGCCCAGCTCTTCAAGTGCTCTTCTTAGTTCCGGCTGAAATAGTATTACAAATGCAATAATACCGACACTGATAGTATTCCGTATAATCCAGAGTATTACATCAAACTGCATGATGGCGGAAAACACAGAAAAGGCAAGTAATACCAGGAGTCCCTTAAACAAGGTCCAGGCTCTGGTATACTTTTATCCATTTGATAATATTGTATATCAAAAAGCTAAAATAAGTATTTCCAATACATCTGTAAACTTAAATGCCGGTAAGGTAAGCCACGTAAAAATAATCGCTTATCGTTTCTACAATCGTTTCCATTTAACACTCATTCCTTATCTGTTTCGTTACCGTTTATCTTAAGAATATTCAAATTAGGTGATGTGACCGATAGCTTAGGCACTGCAGTAACATAATAAAAATAATCATCATCGTCAAACTGTAAATGCTCGACAGAGGTGTAGTCAAGAAGATACTTAAAGAACTGTACAACAAACGCAAATACGCCCGAAAGCATGGTACCTAAAAATACCCAAAGGACATCTGTTTTAACATCAAATATGAGACCTCCTATTATCATTACCATAAGATTGACTATCATTCCTGCCAGTATTCCAAGTATATATGCATGAGATATAGCGAGCCTCCTGCATACATAGGCTGCGAAGTATACGCAGATAGATGAAACTATGGTAAGTATCATAAGTTTATTCTCAATTAGAGATTTCATCACATAGATGTAAATCTGAAGGTTATCCTCTATCTGGGTATTTCCGGCAGACATCTTTACAGCTTCTTTTATCACATTAAATAACGTGGAAACAATAACTCCCGGAACCATTGCAAAATATAGCTATGGGATTGCCCGTAAGCCCAACTGCCATAGGTGTAAGGGCTTCCATATGGAAAAACGAAAGTACCGGGACTGCAATAATAAGCCCACTGTATTCAGGCGCAAAACGAACCAGCATAAAATAAAGGATAGCTATAATCAGCACAAATATAAGTGCAAGGAACATTGAGGCTGAGTATATGTGTATAGTCATTAAAAGACCGGCCAAAAACACTGTTACCGCCATTGGAAAAAATGCCGATATAGCTGAAAACATAACAACTACAGATATTCCCGAGAATTTTTCGTTGTAGCCTAGATTATAGTTAATTAATAAAAATGTAATAAAGGCGGCAACGAAGCGGAAAATAGGAACAATTGCTGCATTGTACTTCTTTACCACGCTTTTAATGCTGTCTCTAATTAGCAGAAGCTGTATCATTTACTCTCCTCCTCTGTCTCCTCTTCATCGTAAATCCTCTCCATCTGCGACAATAGTTTACGATACTTTACAAACTTTCTTCTGTTTTTACTGTATGTATAGGCAGAATATAGAAAAGTAAATACCAGATAAACCACCATAACCACCAGATATATCCCCAGCGTCTTAACTCCAATGTCCTTATAATCAAGTGAAGTCGCATTCTTAATGAGATATTCAAGATTATACATTATTATTAGAGCCAGTATCAAAGCATAACCTACAGTTACACTTGCACCGGTTTTTAGCAAATCCCATCTGATATGGTCATATCGAAAAAAAGGCTGATATCCCTAAGTGCCATCTTCCCCTCGGAAGACTTTTTCAAACATAGCAAGCTTAGACATAAGACCCACCTTATTTTTAACTATCATATATTACCTCATTTTTATTTATCTTCGAGTCTTTGCTGATAAAGATCAGCTATCTCCTGTGCGCTTCCATATGCCACAAGGTGCCCCTTGTCAAGGAGTATAGCCTTGTTGCAAAGATCTAATACCTGATCTATAGAATGCGATACAAAAAGTACCGTAACATTGTTTTTCAATCATCGACTTGATTTTTATTGGTACTCTTTTTTTCTAAACTTGGCATCACCAACAGAGAGTACCCTCATCAAGCACCAGAATATCAGGCTCTACAATAGTTGCTATTGCAAATCCAAGCCTTGATTTCATACCTGAGGAATAGTTCTTAACGGGTACATCAATGAATTCTCCAAGCTCTGAAAACTTAACAATCTCATTATACTTTTCAGTTAAAAAAGCCTTAGAATGCCCAAGCATAGCACCATAAAGAAATATATTCTCTGTGCCCGTATACTGTTTATTAAACCCCGCACCCAGCTCCAAAAGAGGTGCAATATTACCCGATATCTTAACTTTTCCTTCTGTCGGCTTAAGTACTCCTGAGATAACCTTAAGAAGGGTACTTTTTCCGGCACCATTTAGTCCTACAAGGCCAACCCTGTCACCCTTTTCAATCTTAAAGGAAATATCCTTGAGTGCCCAGAACTCCTTGTAGTTTAGCTGCCTTTTAAGCAGCTTAATCACATAGTCCTTAAGATCATCCACCTTTTCGGAGCTCATATTAAACTTCATTCCGACATTTTCTACTTCAATTGCGTATTTGCCCATTATCCATCCTTTTTATCCACAATTATTACTCTATAATCTGAAATATATAATCTAAAGGGTTATTTTACCACTATTTTGGTCAGGTAGCAAGCTACTTAACCAGCTCCCCTGATTTTTAATGCCTTCAGGTGTAATTGCAAGCCCTCCTCTGGCGGTTTCCTTGAATCTGGAGTTAAGGCTGTCACCAACGTCCTTCATTGCATCTATAATCTGATCAGGTGGAATCCTAACAGTTATACCTGCAAGTGCTACATCAGCAGCAGAACAGGCATTCACAGCACCTATTACATTTCTTTTCACGCAAGGTACCTCTACAAGTCCTGCAACAGGATCACATACAAGACCAAGAAGGTTTTGAATGGCCATCCCCGAAGCTGTTATCATCTGCATAGGACTTCCACCCTTGAGGTACACGAGCGCTGCTGCTCCCATAGCTGCAGCAGTACCCATCTCAGCCTGACATCCTCCTTCTGCCCCTGATATAGAAGCCCTTCTTGCAACAACCTCTCCTACGCCTGCCGCCACAAATAGTGCCTTTACCATCTCATCGTCAGACACCTTATATTCATCATAAAAAGGTACCAACACAGCTGGAAGTACACCACAAGAGCCCGCTGTAGGCGCAGCCACTATCCTCTTCATACAGGCATTGGACTCTGAGGTCTCTATTGCTGCCTGTATAACCCTTCCCATATAGTCTCCGCAGATTGTGGTGTTGCTCTCCCTATAGGCCTGCATCTTATATCCATCACCGCCCACAAGTCCGCTCCTTGACTTAAGCTTAGGATCATAGTTCCTGGCTCCATCCACGATAGCCTGCCACATTACCTTCATCTTCTCTATCTCTTCTCTAGGGCAGTAACTCTCTGTATCTGCGGCATCTTCTCTTATAATTAAGTCCGGAAAAGAAATTTTTTTTTTTTCGCAGACAGATACAATTTCTTCTAAAGAATCATACATAGGTTACTCTTAGCACTCCTTTCAAGCTCTCAACTTCTTTAATAAGTTCAGGTGACATCTTCTGATCCATTTCCACTACCATAACTGCAGTGCCACCTCTTTTGTTGCGATATAGCTGCATATTGGCTATATTAAATCCCACTGCTTGACAAAGTACCCGCAACTGCCGCCACATGCTCGGGAGTTCATCTATATTATTCACTATAAGTGTAGGTAAGGCTCCTGAGAAATTAACCTCTATTCCGTCTATCTTATTTACCTTAATCCTGCCTCCTCCTATGGAGGCAGCCTGTACACAGACTTGCCTGCCCTTATCTCCTACAGCTGTAATTATCGCTGTATTAGGGATGCGCATCCTTGACCTCATTATTCTTAAACTCAAAGTCAAGCCCCATCTCTTTTGCTATATTAAAGCTATCAGGTATCCTCATATCATCCGGTTCAAAACCCAAAAGACCCGCAACCAACGCTTTGTCAGTTCCATGTCCCTTGCCTGTTGCTGCAAATGAACCAGATAATATAATCTCTGCCTTTACCGGCTTTTCACCTAGCAGCTTGGCTGTGATAAGCCCTATTCTACAAGCTCCTGCTGTATGTGAGCTTGATGGACCTACCATAATAGGTCCAAGTATTTCAAAAACGCTCAATTTAATCCTCCTTTAAGAATCCAAATGGCTCTTCATCCTTTATAAAGTGCATAAGCATGTACGCTGTCATTATTGCAATTTTCTCTTCCTTCAGTATTCTTCTAACCTCAGCCTTATCAGCTAAGATAATCTCAATTTCTTCGCTATCCTCCTGATGTTCGCAGGAAGGTTCTCCATCACAATATCCAAATACTGTAGCACAGGATTCATCTGTCATCCCAATGGTTGTGAAAAACGGTCTGTTATAGCCATCAGGTACAGAACTAGGAGTAAATCTCATACCGGTTTCTTCGTATATCTCCCTTCCTGCCGCCTCAGAATAGTCTTCTCCCTCTTCAACCAGTCCTGCAGGAAATTCATAAATATAATCATTAATAGGATACCTATACTGTCTGATTAGCACAACTTTGTCCTTATCTTCTCCCGCAAGCGCATATATAATAACACCATCAGGATTGTTTTTTTCCTGTCGTGATTTTTTTAAGCTGTCTATATCCTTTGCCCTGGAGGCAACAAAATACTTACCCTTTCTACCTGATTTATGAATATTATCCAGTTCATAAATATTTAAGAACCTGTTATCTGTCTGCTTTTTTTATATTAGTTATCTTTCCCATAATGGTTCTCCTATAAGTTTTAATCCATACATCTCCATATTATAACATTTTTCTTTAAACAGAAAAGAGGCAGTACCAAAAGGTACTGCCTGAAATACAATTTTATTTACATATAGTCAACTACATTTACCCAACGGCTAAGGAGTCCTACTTCCTCCTTATTTCCCTTTACTGACTGTGATGCAGCAACGATAGGGAAGCCACTTCTGTACATACTGCTTAGCGGTGTCTGTTCTTTCGCAGAAGAGATTCAGGTACTTGTCAGCAAAATTCCTCTTTTTCCGTTAAGATAGAACAGCAAGTATGTTCTTGCTACATCGGCAGAAGCATTACCCTGTGTAGCATGTGCCCAGTCAATGATATAAACATCATCATTTGCGGTAACAATGATATTGCTTGGGTTAAAATCTCCGTGGCATAGCTTGTCATGACGCTTCATTGCATCAAGCCTTGAATGTAAATCATACCTTGTTGTAGCGTCAAAGCTTGAATCGGATATTTTCTTATAAAACTTATCATACTGCCTGTTAAGCATTGGAGCCTTTCTTGAGTGAACATCAGCCTGAATAGCAATAAATCTCTCCAGAAATTCATCCTGCTTCTCAGGGTGCTCATTCATAAGCTGCTCGAAAGGTCTTGCCCTCGATATAATCAAGCACAATAGCTGTCTTTCCATCAATCTCAGTCACGCCATGTAATTTAGGTATATTTAATCCTGTCTCCATAACCCTTGCCTGATTGAGTGCCTCATTGAGGATATCAGCCATAGAATACTGAGCATCAAACAACTTAATTACCTTATTACCATCTCTGTAAACTGTTTTTCCCGGACGCTTCACAAGAACATTCTCAAGTTTCATAATATAAACCTCCCCATTTACATTAAACTGCTTCGTTATTGTTACCATAGTAAGCATTGAGATACATCTGCCTCATTTCACTAATAAGCGGATATCTTGGGTTGCAGCCTGTACACTGATCGTCAAATGCTTTCTCTGTCATATCATCAAGAGTAGCAAGGAAATCTTCTTCTTTGATACCATAATCCTTGATACTTCTCTTAATGCCAATCTTAACCTGAAGTTCTCTGATTCCCGCAATAAGCTTTTCTACACTGTCAGCATCGTTTTTACCCTTAAATCCCAGAGCCTCTGCAACCTCTGCATACTTTCTCTGAGTCTTAGGATATTGATACTGAGGGAAGGTTCCCATCTTGGTAGGTACTTCAGAGGCGTTAAAGCGGATAACCTGCTCCATCATAAGTGCATTTGCAATACCATGTGGTATATGGTGGAAGGCACCAAGCTTGTGTGCCATTGAGTGCATTATGCCAAGGAATGCATTTGCAAAAGCCATACCTGCCATACAAGCAGCATGTCCCATCTTCTCTCTTGCCTCAGGATCATTTGGTCCGTTATCATAAGCCCTTGGAAGATATTCAAAAATCATCTGTAACGACTGTTTTGCTATACCGTCTGTAAAATCTGTAGCCATAACCGAAACAAGTGCCTCAAGGTTATGTGAAACAGCATCTATACCAGAAGATGAAGTAAGTCCCTTAGGAGCATTCATCATCATATCTGCATCTATTATAGCTATGTTTGGAAGTAGTGCATAGTCCGCAAGAGGATACTTGTTGCCGGTAACTTCATCAGTAATAACTGCAAAAGGTGTAACCTCTGAGCCAGTACCTGCTGAAGTAGGAACAGCTATAAAGTAAGCCTTTTCACCCATCTTAGGGAAGGTATATACCCTCTTTCTAATATCCATAAAACGCATAGCCATATCATAGAAGTCTACTTCAGGATGTTCATATAGAACCCACATAATCTTAGCAGCATCCATAGCAGAACCGCCACCTATTGCAATGATACAATCAGGCTCAAAACTTCTCATAAGTTCTGCACCTTTTTTAGCTGAATTCAGTGTAGGATCAGGAGCTACGTCTGAGAAAGTCTGATGTACTATGCCTAACTGGTCTAACTTATCTGAAACAGACTTGGTATAGCCATTCTGGAAAAGGAAAGTATCTGTTACTATAAATACCTTCTTTTTATTCATTACATCCCTTAATTCTTCAAGTGCTACAGGGAGACATCCCTTCTTGAAGTAAACCTTTTCAGGTGCTCTAAACCAAAGCATATTTTCTCTCCTCTCGGCTACATTCTTGATATTTAACAACTGCTTGATTCCTACATTTTCAGAAACTGAGTTGCCTCCCCAAGAACCACATCCAAGAGTAAGAGATGGAGTGAGCATGAAGTTATATATATCTCCGATACCTCCCTGTGACGCAGGTGTATTGACTAAGATACGGCAGGTCTTCATACGCTCACCAAACTCTGCTATCTTTTCTCTTTCAGTAACTGAGTTAACATAGAGAGAAGAAGTGTGCCCGTAACCACCATCTGCAATCAATCTTTCTGCTTTGCTTAGAGCATCTGCAAAAATCTTTTGGACTTATACATAGCAAGTACCGGTGAAAAGCTTCTCATATGCAAACTCTTCGCTAAGTTCAACACTTGTAACCTCTCCTATAAGAATCTTGGTTGCAGGGTCTACCTTAACTCCAGCAAGTTCAGCTATTGTAGCAGCTTTCTGACCAACTATCTTAGCATTAAGAGCACCATTTATAATTATCGTCTTACGAACTTTTTCAATCTCATCCTTCTTAAGGAAGTAGCAGCCTCTTCTCTTAAATTCAGCCTTAACTGCATCATATATCTTTGCATCTACAATCACCGACTGCTCAGAAGCACAAATCATACCATTATCAAAGGTCTTTGAATGAATGATTGAGTTGACTGCCATAAGGATATCGGCTGACTCATCAATAATAGCAGGGGTATTACCGGCACCAACACCGAGTGCAGGCTTTCCAGATGAATAAGCACTCTTAACCATTGCAGGACCACCTGTAGCAAGGATACAGTCACATTCTTTCATAACCAGATTGGTCATCTCAAGACTAGGAACATCTATCCAGTCAATGATTCCTTCAGGAGCACCTGCCTTTACAGCAGCCTCAAGCACTACCCTTGCTGCTTCTGCAGTACATTTCTTTGCTCGTGGATGCGGGCTTATGATAATACCATTTCTGGTCTTAAGTGCTATAAGTGTCTTAAATATAGCAGTTGAAGTAGGATTGGTGGTAGGAATAACTGCCGCAAGTATACCAAGAGGCTCTGCAACTCTGGCAAATCCATACTCTTTATCTTCATCAATAACACCACAGGTCTTAGAGTTCTTATATTTGTTATAAATATACTCTGCGGCATAGTTATTCTTGATAACCTTGTCTTCCACGATACCCATGCCTGTCTCTTCGACCGCCATTTTTAGCAAGAGGAAGTCTCTGCTGATTGGCAGCAGTTGCGGCTGCAAAGAAAATCTTATCTACCTGCTCCTGTGAATAGGTAGAAAAACTCTTCTTGTGCTGCACGAAGCTTTCTTAAGAGCCTTCTCAAGCGATTCAACACTGTCAATGATGTCACGAGTCTTTTTCCATCGTAATTCTCCTTCAATCTGCCGGTTTACCGGTGTGTATTTTTAGGATAAAACAGCCTTGTTATTTTTTTAACTAGCTTGTTAAAATTTTATCATTCTTTCTTTGTTCTGTCAATCTCTTTTTCTAATATACCACGAAACTCTTACACTTTCCAGCATTAAAACAATAATTTATATATTGAATATATTACTCAAAGTCCAGCTCTACTGGGCAGTGGTCACTTCCCAATACCTCAGAGTGAATCTTAGCATCCCTAAGTCTGTCCTTGAAATCATCAGAGGTAATAAAGTAGTCAATACGCCAACCTGTATTCTTTTCTCTTGCCTTAAATCTGTAAGACCACCAGGAATATACATTTTCAAGTTCAGGATAAAAATATCTAAAGGTATCGATATAGCCGGCATCTAAAAGCTCCGTCATCTTTCCTCTTTCTTCATCTGTAAAACCTGCATTTCTACGATTTGTCTTTGGATTCTTAAGATCTATCTCCTTATGGGCTACATTCAAGTCTCCACAAAGTATAACAGGTTTATTTTTCTTTAGTCCGTTAAGGTAAGCTCTAAAGTCATCCTCCCATACCATTCTGTAGTCAAGTCTTTCAAGCTCCTGTTTTGCGTTAGGAGTGTAACATACAACAAAAAAATGGTCTTCATATTCTGCTGTAATTACTCTTCCCTCGTGGTCGTGTTCGTCTATTCCCATATCGTATGTTACATTAATTGGTTTCACCTTAGTAAACAACGCAGTGCCTGAGTAACCCTTTTTCTCAGCATAGTTCCAGTACTGATAGTAGCCAGGCAAATCAAGCTCCAACTGACCTTCTGAAAGCTTAATCTCCTGAAGTCCGAAAGCATCTGCATCTATGTCATTAAAAAAATCCATAAAACCCTTTGTAAGGCAGGCCCTTAGACCATTAACATTCCAAGATATATACTTCATTTTATTTCCCTTCTTTACTGTTTTAATAATATGATGTGGGTGTCAAAAGTATTTGATACTTCAATCAACAAAAAAAGTCCCTGAAAAAACAGGGACTAAATTTTATTTTGCATAATCAACAGCTCTGGACTCACGAATAATGCTCACTTTTATCTGGCCCGGATACTCTAGAGAAGCTTCTATCTTCTTAGATAAATTACGTGCCAAAAGCACCATCTCAGAATCAGCAACCTGATCAGGAAAAACAACGACTCTGACTTCCCTGCCGGCCTGAATAGCAAAAGATTTGTCAACTCCTTCAAACTCATTAGCTATGTCTTCTAACTCCTTGAGCCTGTTAGTATAGGTCTCTAAGGTTTCTCTTCTTGCACCAGGTCTTGCGGCAGAGATAGCATCTGCAGCCTGAACAAGACATGATATAAGTGTAGAAGGCTCTACATCTCCATGATGAGACTCAACCGCATTGATGACAGTAGGTGATTCCTTATACTTTTTGCAAAGCTCAACACCAATCTGTACGTGTGAGCCTTCCTGCTCTCTATCTACAGACTTTCCGATATCATGCAAAAGTCCGGCCCTCTTAGCAAGTTTAACATCACAACCACACTCTGCAGCCAGGATACCAGACAGCTGGGCAACTTCAACTGAGTGCCTAAGTACATTCTGACCATAACTGGTTCTAAACTTCATTCTTCCAAGAAGCTTAATAAGCTCTGGGTGAATTCCATAGAATGCCACACTCAAGAGCTGCAGCTTCACCCTCTTCTCTTATCTGTACCTCAACCTCTTTTTGTGCCTTTTCGACCATTTCCTCAATTCTTGCAGGATGAATTCTTCCGTCTACGATGAGCTTTTCAAGTGCAATCCTTGCAACCTCTCTCCTAACCGGATCAAACCCTGAGAGAACAACCGCCTCTGGAGTATCATCGATTATAAGGTCAACTCCGGTAAGAGTCTCAAGAGTTCTGATATTACGACCCTCTCTACCTATAATCCTACCCTTCATCTCATCATTAGGAAGCTGTACCACAGATATAGTAGCCTCAGCGATATGGTCAGCAGCACAGCGCTGGATAGCAGAAATAACAATTTCCTTAGCCTTTTTATCCGCGTCTTCTTTTTGCTCTGTTTTTCAAGATCTTTGACCATAACCGCCATTTCGTGCTTAACATCATCTTCAACAGTTTTAAGGATATAATCTTTTGCCTGATCGGAGGTCATTCCTGATATTCTTTCAAGCTCAGCAAGTTGCTTTGAATGAAGCTCCTCCACATCCTTTTTTTCCCTTTTTTCAAGTTCCGCCTCACGTTCATTAAGCTTAATTTCACGTTTCTCAAGCGCTTCACTTTTTTTCTGTCTGTAGCTTCTTCCTTTGTTAATACCTCTTTTTTTCGTACTTCTGTAATTCTGTTCTTCTCTCCTTACTTTCCCTCTCAAACTCATTCTTAGCTTTCAGAGATTCCTCTTTGGCTTCGAGCAAGGCTTCACGTTTCTTAGTCTCAGCTTCTAAATTAGCTTTCTCAATAATCTCCTGGCTCTTTCTTCTGCAGTTCCAACCTTAGATTCATAGTTCTTAATACGGTTAGAAATTGCAATTTTTCCAAACAGTAGGAGCAGTAACCGCAGCAGTAACGAATACAGCAATAGCTGTAACAACAATCAGTTCCACCGGAGCACCTCCTTATTTAATTTTCATTGTACAATAAATCTATGCTAAATTATCATTCCATAATTCAACTGATACATACAACAGTTAAATTTTATACTGTTTGATAAAAAAAGTCAAGTACGAGAGAGGTAATCGTGTAGTACCGAAGCAATCAATTCTGTATTAAAACCCTTCCTGTAAAGATAAGCATATATTTTTTTCTCTTTTTCTTCATCTACCTCCTTAGGATTTTTAATTTTCTTCCTAAGTAAGTTGTATAAAGCTTCTTCATCACTCCTGTCATCAACCATCAAATTTTCTATTATAGTTCCTTCTATACCTTTGGCTGCAAGCTCCATTTTTAACTGGCGTTTACTTTTAGACTTACCTCTGTAATTAATATAGTTCTCAGCATACCTTACGTCATTGACATAATTAAACTTTTTAACATAATTTAGTGCATCATCAATAACATCAGGAGGGAAAATCTTTAAGAGACAGTTTTTCTTTTTAAATCTGCTTCAGAGCAGTCTGCACGGCTAAGAATGTCTAATGCCTTCTTTCTGGCCCTTGGTATAATGGTTTCCTTTATAAGTGCTTCATACCTTTCATCAGGAAATTCGTTTTTCTTCTTTTATGCAATATCTTCTTATATCGCTCTGATAAACATAGAATACTAACGTATCAGCTGTTACACGGAATTTATACTTGTTTACCTTTTTCAACATTTTTCAATGAACATATCAATTGCTTTCCGAAGAACTACTCTTCATCATATACTTCCTGTTCTTCCGCTTCCTCTATAACTGGCTCTCCACTTTTTGATTCAACAGCTTTATTTGCATCTAACTCTCTAACTTTTTTTCTCTATTTCTTCAAACACTGAAGGGTTACTATCCAGATATATCTTGACATTCTCCCTGCCCTGTCCAATCTTCTCGCCATTATATGAGAACCATGCACCTGATTTTTACTACTATATTATCATCTACTGCAATATCAAGCACATCTCCTGTCCTGCTGATTCCCTGTCCAAACATTATATCAAACTGAGCTTCCTTAAAAGGAGGTGCTATTTTATTCTTGACTACCTTAATCTTGGTTCTGTTGCCAATGACCTCTCCACCTTGCTTTATAACATCTGCCTTTCTAACATCCATCCTTATGGACGCAGTAGAACTTGAGGGCTCTACCGCCTGTTGTTGTTTCAGGGTTGCCAAACATAACTCCAATCTTCTCACGAAGCTGGTTGATAAATACCACTATACAATTAGTCTTACTAATAACAGATGTAAGCTTTCTAAGTGCCTGGCTCATAAGACGAGCCTGTAAGCCAACATGTGAATCTCCCATGTCTCCATCGATTTCAGCCTTTGGAACAAGAGCTGCAACAGAGTCAACTATGACTATATCAACAGCACCACTTCTGACCATGGTTTCAGTTATCTCAAGTGCCTGTTCACCACTATCAGGCTGGGAAATGTAGAGTTCATCGATATTCACTCCAATAGCCTTGGCATATACAGGATCAAGGGCATGTTCAGCATCTATAAATCCGGCTATACCTCCTGCTTTTTGTACTTCTGCAACCATATGAAGGGCAACTGTTGTCTTACCACTTGATTCAGGTCCATACACCTCAATAATTCTTCCCTTTGGGATTCCACCTAGGCCAAGCGCAAGATCAAGACTTAAGCAGCCGGTAGGAACCACTTCTACATTCATCTTGTCCATCCCTGAACCCAACTTCATAATAGATCCCTTTACCAAAGTCCTTCTCAATTTGTGCAATTGCAGCCTCTAGCGCCTTCTTTTTATCACTATCAATATTTACAACCTTTTCCTTAGTTTCTTTTAGCCATATTAACCTCACATATATTATAATTAATTTTATTCAAACAAATGTTCGTACAGTTATTATAAAACACTTGTTCGATTTTTGTCAACTGCTTTCACTGATTTTATTATTATATTTTATATCTTAACCTGTAAAGCACAGCTCTACTGTATACCATACTCCTTATACAGTCCGTGTCTTATGACCTCATTCTCACTACGTCTTTTGATTTTTGTCATTTTTTACCTTCGGACATCAGAAGGCTAATTAGTCTGGCAAGGCAGCTCTCACCTTCTGTTTTTACCCTCTGCCCCTTCCTCTTGCTTCTCCCTTCTGCTCTTCCTCTCGCTTCTCCTTCTGCTCTTCCTTCTGCTCTTCCTTCTGCCTTCCTTCTGCTCTTCCTTCTGCTCTTCCTTCTGCCTCTTTGCTCTCCTCTTGCTTCTGCCCTCTCAAACATTGGTTCAAAAATTTCTCCATGTTCTTTCCTCCTTCTTCACTTTCTACCTCGAAAGGCAGCTCCTCACCTGTTAGCCTTAGGATGAGTTCACTCACTTCCTCAGGGTGGTTTAGGTCTATGCGGTCTGCCTTATGTTTGCTTTCCTTTTACCATGTAATCCGCTATTAGCTTAAAAATCCTTCTTAAACTTATTTATATCATCTTCACTTAGCTTTTTTTCAAGTCTATCAAATTGATACTGTAGTCGCTTACATAGTGTTTGAGTTCAGAACCTAGGTTAAGCCTTTTATGCAGGGTTGTCCTCATGCTCCATTCTTCTTCGCCATAGTAGATAACAAAAAGGTTATTACAGGGAATATGTCCTGAAGTTCCCCTTCAATACTGGCATTTTTTTCTTTCGCTTCCTGCTTTCCTCTTCCACAAGCTGGGTTCTATAGAAGCTCCCATCGTACGAAAAGCACTCTAAATACTCATGTTTTTTTATCAGGTATATCCTGATTTTCAATGCCTATTAGTGAAATAACTACATTTTCCTTTCTTCCATAATTTTACGACATCTCTGTCCTGAAACCTATGTTTGCTGTCGTCACCCTTATAGTGGCTCCAGCCGGAAAGATCAACAAGTTCATCTTCTTTAACTACATCCTTCCCATCAAACATAATTCCATTCACAAAGTCTGCAAATACGTCGTTAAACATAGAGCAGTTTCTTCTCTAAAATATCTTTCTCCCAATTGTCCCCCTTTCTCGTTAAAACAACAAAAACACGATTCAATCTCATTCACAAAGTCCACGAACTCATCATTAAACATAGCAGTTTCTTCTCTAAAATATCCTCTCTCCTAATTGTCCCCCTTTCTAAAAACAACAGAAAATTAAAGTCAAATCTTTGGATTTAACAGCCTGAATATTTCTTTTTGAATTAATAAATACATCTTAGATTGGCGCAAAAATCCTAACGAAGTATTACATAATGATGTATCAAAAGACAAAATCTTATCTTAAAGACAATCCGATATCGAATGTCTTATCTTTTGATACTTATCTAAGTATACAACATTTTTCGGTTTTGTAATCAGCAAAATACACAAAGCTTTTGTAGACTTTCTATACAAAATAAATCCAAAATTAAGTCACCTAAATAATGCTGTATTCAAACTTGGTATTTACTGACTCTAGATTTACTACACAAAAACTATAAACCCTCGAATGTCTACAGCATTTACATTTAAGTAACCACAGCTCTACTGTATACCATACTCCTTATACAGTCCGTGCCTAATGACCTCATTCTCCACTACATCTTTGATTTTGTCATTTTTACCTTCGGACATCAGAAGGCTAATTAGTCTGGCAAGGCAGCTTTCACCTTCTGTTTTACCTTCTGCTCTTCCTCTTGCTTCTCCTTCTGCTCTTCCTCTTGCTTCTCCTCTTGCTTCTGCCCTCTCAAACATTGGTTCAAAAAATTTCTCCATGCTCTTTCCTCCTTCTTCACTTTCTATAGGGATAGGCAGCTCCTCACAAGTTTCACATTAGGTTTATTCACTATCTCTTTGCCAGATAAACGATATGCTACTGTATACCATACTCCTTGTACAGTCCGTGCCTCAATGACCTCATCTCCTCCACTACATCTTTGATTTTGTCATTTTTACCTTCGGACATCAGAAGGCTGATAAGTTTGGCAAGACAGCTTTCACCTTCTGTTTTACCCTCTGCTCTTCCTCTTGCCTCTCCTTCTGCTCTTCCTCTTGCTTCTGCTCTCTCAAACATTGGTTCATTTCTCCATGTTCTTTCCTCCTTCTTCACATTCTATAGGGATGAGCAGCCCTCACAAGTTTCCATTAGGTTTATTCACTATCTCTTTGCCAGATAAACGATACGCTACTGTATACCATACTCCTTGTACAGTCCGTGCCTAATGACCCTCATTCTCCACTACATCTTTGATTTTGTCATTTTTACCTTCGGACATCAGAAGGCTGATAAGTTTGGCAAGGCAGCTTTCACCTTCTGTTTTACCTTCTGCTCTTCCTCTGCTTCTCCTTCTGCTCTTCCTTCTGCTCTTCCTTCTGCTCTTCCTTCTGCTCTTCCTCTTGCTTCTCCTCTTGCTTCTGCCCTTTCAAACATCGGTTCAAAAATTTCTCCATGTTCTTTCCTCCTTCTTCACTTTCTATCGGGATAGGCAGCTCCCTCGCCTGTTAGCCTTAGAATGAGTTCACTCACTTCCTCAGGGTGGTTTTAGGGTCTCATACGGTCTGCCCTATGTTTGCTTCCTTTTACCATGTAATCCGCTATTAGCTTAAAATCCTTCTTAAACTTATTTATATCATCTTCACTTAGCTTTTTCAAGTCTATCAGATTGATACTGTAGTCGCTTACATAGTGTTTGAGTTCAGAATCAAGGTTAAGTCTTTTATGCAGGGTTGTCTTCAGCTTCCATTCTTCTTCGCCGTAGTAGATAACAAAAGGTTATTACAGGAATATATCCACTTTCCCATTTATATTTTCAGTTTCCTTCTTTCTCTTCCTTCGTTCCTTTTTCTACAAGCTGGGTTCTATAAGAAGCCCCATCATACAGAAATCACCCTAAATACTATATCCTCATCAGGTATATCCTGATTTTCAATGCCTATTAGTGATATAACTACATTTTCTTTTCTTCCATAGTTTTACGACATCTCTGTCCTGAAACCTATGTTTGCTATCGTCACCCTTATAGTGGCTCCAGCCGGAAAGGTCAACTAGTTCATCCTCTTTAACTACATCCTTCCCATCAAACATAATTCCATTCACAAAGTCTGCAAATACATCATTAAACATAAGGAGCTTTTTCTCTCTAAAAATATCCTTCTCTCCCAATTGTCCCCCTTTCTCGTTAAAACAACAAAAACACGATTCAATCTCATCCACAAAGTCCACGAACACATCACTAAACATAAGAAGCTTTTTCTCTAAAATATCCTTTTCTCCCAATTGTCCCCCTTTCTAAAAACAACAGAAAAATTAAAGTCAAATCTTTGATTTAACAGCTTGAATATTTCTTCTTGAATTAATAAATACATCTTAGATTGGTGCCAAAAATCTTAACGAAGTATTACATAATGCATGTATCAAAGATAATATATATTCCTGCAAGCAGACCAATATCAAATGTCTTACCTTTGATACTTATAATTCAATGTATCAAAAGATTAAAAAATTAAACTACAGGCAATCCGATATCGAATGTCTCATCTTTGATACTTATCTTTGATACTTATCTCATTATACAACATTTTTCAGTTTTGTAATCGGCAAAATACACAAAGTTTTGCAGATTTCCCTATACAAAAATAACTAAAAGTCCCCTTCTCGGATTTTTATCCGCTGAAGAGGGAGGAATATACGTCTGACGAAATATCAGACTGCTATATTTTACGATACAATTGCCAAAAATATAAAGATTCGATTAGGGCTTGCTTACAAGAGAATTTAATATCTTTTTGACACTCCCTTATATATCACGGGAGTTTGACACTTACTCATAACACCAAATTTAAATAATTCTTTATTTAAGCCAACTAAGGCTTTATTTTTGTCAAATTTTTTCAAATTTTATGTGGCTATATGTGTCTATATATGATATAATGGGAGGTGGAGGTATGATACTATGAAACTTTACAAAGTCTTCTTCAAAAATTCAACTACATACTATGTTCAAAAAGTCATATAGGATAGGGTGATAGAAACATCCACAAAGACGGTAGAACGCCTTGGCTCTATTGAAGAGCTAAAGGCTCGAGCGGGTGATAAGGATCCTATTGAATGGGCAAAGGAGTATGTTAAAAAACTCACCCTTTCTGAAAAAGAATCTAGGAAAGATATCACCGTTAAGTACTCCGGAAGCAGGCAGATTGATAAAAATGTCAGGAAATCTGTTAATGTGGGCTATCTTTTTCCCTAAAGAAGATTTACAACGAACTAAGGCTTCCTAAAGTAGTAGAGGAAATATCTGAGAAATATAAGATAACATATGACTTAGATAACATTTTTCTTCCCTCCTTTATACAAGAATTCTTTCACCGTCTTCAAAGGAAGCTTCGTTCCACTATGCAGAAAAATTTCCTGGAGAAGAGGAACTTTGACCTTCATCAGGTTTATCGTGCTCTTGAAGTTCTTGCAAAGGAAAAATGACCTGATACACTTTATGAAAACCTCCATGTCCGTTATAGAGAGAAATAAACATATCCTTTACTATGACTGTACTAACTTCTATTTTGAAACAGAGGAAGAAGATGGCTTTCGGAAATATGGCATCTCCAAAGAACACAGACCAAACCCTCATTGTTCAGATGGGGCTTGTTTATGGATGCTGACGGCATTCCACTTGCCTTTCCATGTTTCCAGGCAACCAGAACGAACAGCCGTCTCTTTGCACCTTTAGAGAAGAAGATCATATCAGATTTCGGTATCGATAAACTTGTTGTATGTACTGACTCTGGTCTCTCGTCTGCACCAAACAGGAGATTCAATGATACAAAAAGCGAAAGTTTATCACTACGCAGTCAATTAAAAAGTTAAAAGACTTCTTAAAAGAGTTCTGCCTTTCAGATGAGGGGTGGAGAAAGACGGGAAGTAAAAACTTTACAGAATAAGTGAGCTTGATCCTGTAGAAGACTACCATACTACCTTCTATAAAGACAGGTGGATTAATGAAGACGGCCTTGAACAGCATCTTATTATTACATTTTCTCTAAAATACCAGGCTTACCAGAGAAAAATACGAGGAAGACAGATTGAAAAAGCGAGCAGTTGTCTTGACCACCCTTCAACCCTTACAAAAGGTCCGCAAACGATTATAAACGCCTATTATCACAAGAGCATATCACAAGGCATGGGGAGATGGCAGAAAAATCCCTCATAAAGTTAGATATGAAGAAGATCGCTGAGGAAGAACTGTATGATGGCTTTTATGCTGTATGTACAAACCTTGAAGACAATGCAGAATCTATTGTTAGAATCAACCATACGCTGGGAAATCGAAGAGTGCTTTGTCATTATGAAAACCGAATTTAAGGCAAGGCCTGTTTACCTCTCAAGAGAAGACAGAATTAAGGCTCATTTCCTAACTTGTTATAGCTTCCCTTTGTACTATATCGGATTCTGGAGAAGAGGCTTACAGCGCAGTCCCCTGAAGTAAGCTTTCATAGTTTATGAGATCATACAAACACTTTAGAAATATGAACATGTTGGTATCTCTGGGTGATGGATATATTCCCTGTTTATGAAAGAACAGACCTTACAGATGCATTGATGAAATTTCAGGTTTCAGAACTGACTTAGAGATTGTGTCAAACAGAAATATGATTTTTACAAAGATGAAAAAGAAGAAAAATAGCCACATTTTTCAGCATATATAAAAGGCTCTAAAACCCAGATTATAAAATGGATTAGAGCCTTTTTGATTGTTACAAGTGTCAAAGATGGGATTATACAACATTTTTTTCAGTTTTGTAATCGGCAAAATACACAAAGTTTTTGCAGATTTCCTATACAAAATAATCTAAAAAGTCCCCCTTCTCGGATTTTTATCCGCTGAAGAGGGAGGAATATACGTCTGACGAAATATCAGACTGCTATATTTTTACGATACAATTGCCAAAAATATAAAGATTCGATTAGGGCTTGCTTACAAGAGAATTTAATATCTTTTGACACTCCCTTATATATCACAAACCGTAATGTAGGGTTTGCTTACAAGAAAATTTATTATCTTTTGCACGCAAAAATATGAGTAAGAGCCATATTTTGCAAAAACGAGCGAATTGCGAGTATTTTTGCTAGGATTGCGAAAAACGCGGCTGTAACAGGGTCCTTGCAGTAATGGTGTCAAATACTTTTGACACCCACATCATTTTATTATGAGATAAGGCATCAAAAAGCGCTTGACACTTGTATCATTCAATTGCAACCCAAAATATCGAGGAGAGATAGCTCTTTTTAATTTGTTTAATCGAGGTCAAATAATCCTCGTTTCTGAACAATATAGGTTGAGGTTGTTTTCAGATGAATATTCAAACTTTGTTGAACCGGATTTCCAAAGGTTTTAGCTACTCTTGATTTAGCGAAGACCTTAATGTCTATCTTGTTCTTATCTCCACCTAGCTCAGACAAGCGCACTTCAAAAATAATACCTTTCTCCCTGACTTTAATATATAGCACATACCGTACTTTGAATCCGGTGTTGATGTCATTTCTATTCCATCATAGGTAAATACCTCATACAGCCCGCCACTAGAGTTCATAGGCTTAACCAACACCCTTGTCATATCAGGAACGATGTTCTTTACAAAGTTGTTGTAATCAACAGGTGTGAAGTAGACCTTCTCCTTGTCACCTGTTACCACTCCTTTGTTGCTTGCATCCGAAGACACATCATAAGATATGTAGGATACTGTCTTTTTCAGCTGCATCAGAGTCACCTGTTTCTTAAACTTAATTGATGGAGGAATCATTGCCGCCTTGTAGGCTGCTATAAGAGATATTAATAAAAGTTTCATTTCCTCCCTGTCAGTTACCTTTGAATGTCCAACACCGGAGTAAGTGAATGTTACCCTTCGTGTAGATGTAATAGTTATTTCTTACATCCCTAGGATTCATATTGTATGGATGAGATGGATTATCTGCCTCTTCCCTAGAGCTCATAAGTGTATACCATACTATCAAGTCACTTTCTCCATCCTTATCCTCATCCTCATTTAGGTCTAACTGATACGGTTGAAAAATGTGTTAATGCAATATCAAGGACTTCTTTGATTTTAAACGGATAGGTTGTTATCTGACCTTGATTTATCTGTTCGGCTCTTTTTGAGTCCTTAAACGCTGTCATACCCTTTAACAATGTTTTTTTGTGTATAATTATGTCCATTTTAATCCAAGTACTTAGTATTAAATTGCCATAAGTCAGCCCTTGAACCTCTTTTAGCTATCTTCGTTTTATTACTTCTTGGAATATAAGCTATATCCTTCTTATCATTTTTATCTCTTTCTGCATTACTCTTTGCGATATTATATAATTCGCTTGATTTCATTGCATTCACAGAAGTATTAGCCTTAATTGTAGGGTAATCAACTGAGTTATATGAAGTAGAAGCATCATTTTTATTAGAACCTGTAGCCTACTCTTAAAAGCCCAGTTATTCAGTACTCGTATCTGTCAAGCCCTACCTGTCCTCTAATCATACGGTTAAAATCGTAGTTCCAGTGCGAAGCACCCTCTATAGTTTGTAAGAGACGTGCAATCATGTGAGAAAAGTACAGGCTCACCGTCATCTATATAACCCTGGATAGGTTCAAGACAGTCTTTAACATTAGGTAATTGGAAGCATCAGCAAAACCTAATACTAACATCATCATACTGTTTGGTTTCGCCTGCCTTGATTGGGAACTCATCAAAGAATTCCTCAGGTCTTTTATTCTTTCCTTCATTTTTATTCTTTTTGACACCACTTATCATATTTATCTCATATAATCGTACGCACCAATCGAGATCTATGTTCTATGTCAAAGTCATCTACCTTACTCAGCAGTTCATTAAACGTACTATCTTTACCCTTACCCATATCAAATGTGGTTCGAGTCTCGATAAAATTGCGCTGGAACACCATCAACCATTTTTATTTGCAGGCACTCCAACACCATTATCCCAATATGATAAAAACCGTGTCACGTTGTGCTTTAGTAAAAATTTGATGGAGCATTATACTTATAAAAGTCCGCTTGACCTGCATAAATCTGATTCAAATGACTTTTTAATATATTCTGTACTTTTGATCTGGAGTACCTTTTATTTTTGCTTTTTCCCCTGTTCTTTTCACATACCCCATACCTGTCACATTAGCATATCTCTTTAAACCATTTCCACTTTTATATTCAACCTTAAGCTTCCAAGGTATAACACCCACATAATTTTTAGGGAGCTCATAGGATACCTTGTACATTAGGAAGTACTAGATGCTGTCAAATCCCCTTATATATGACATTATCCTTAAATATATCATAGTAAAGTCTATCTACAATTTCTCTTGTACCTGATAACTTACCATCAGAATTGCTGTCTACATAAAGGCTTATCTTAAACTTTGTCTTATCACTTTCAAAAGCCTTTGTTAAAGCTTAAAAATTGATTTCCAAGGTTCTGTTGTCAATCCTCGTATAATCAGTATCTCTGATTGGTACATCTATATCCTTTTCATAGACCTGCTTTTTCAAGTATAATCTCAGGCCTAGGGAGGTTAATATTGGTAATGAGTGAGTTTAACTCTACTCCATCAAGGCTTTCATTGGCTCCTTCAAATATAACATTATTCTTAGAAGGATTGTCTTGTCTGAACTTAATTGCATATTCAACAAGCTCGTACATCCTTGAACTGTTATCAATCTTAAAATCATTAACAGTTATATTGCCTCCATTCCTGTTTACAAAAGCCATCTGCAAATACAATAGGATATCCTGATTCTATGTATTCTTTAAGTTTACGAAGTTTTTCCTCTGTTATATCATTACCCGGAAATCTAAAAGTTAATATCACCTGTATACGTTTTTTATTTTCATAAATACTTCTGTTATGATAATCCCATTCCGCTCAGGTTAGGGTTTATAATTTAGCTTTTATACCGTCTGAATTAGGGATCAGCGTCCTTATAAAGCTTTCTATATTATTGTATCTACTTCCTTTTTACATAATCAGTATCTAATAATCCTCCCATGAACATCGTTCCAGAATCATGGTCTTTATAAATATCGCCAACATTGCTGTAAATAAGACCATTCATATTAGTATCATTATAAACAGTGATAATCGATGTTTCATTTTTCACATACTTATTGTAGCTAGGTATCTTATATCCGGCTTAGTATAAGGTGGCTGCCAATGTAATATTTTCTTACCCACTACTCTGGTCTTTGTAGTCTTAGGTATTGTATAGCCTAGTATTGTATAGCCCGGTATCGTATAACTATACTGATTTTTTACTACAGTTACAGTCTTTGGAAGCACTGGCTTTGGCAGAATATGCCTGTCTAATTGTTTCATATTAATCCATTCGCCTTCTACTTGAATGTCAGACACCACCTGCTCAGGAACATTTACCTGAACTACGCTTCCTTCTCCTGATTTATTAAAACTACTCGTATCAAGACCAATATATATGAGATTATATTCTGAGAGGTCTTCAATCCTTCCTATAAACTCTGTCGTAGGTTGAGTTTCAGAGGTATTATTAATGCTCTTCCCGTTAGTAGAGAACCATTTGGCAACCTTATTCCTCATCCTCTCACTATCCTGAGCATCCTGCCCAACCACCTTCGCTGGCTCGATGTCAAGTATCTTCACCACATCATCTGTTGTTCTCTTTCTTTTCATATTGTAGCTGATGATGTACTCAAGAGCCCTTGCCTTGGATATCTCAAGAGTGAATTTCTTAGTATTGTCAGTAGTACCATCTACGCCCTTGTCCACAATGTCATTTTTCTTCAACTATGCTCTCAGCAACTTCACCAAATCCAAAGGTCCTTTGCCCTGTTTTACAAAAGCAGAATCAGATGATTTATCGTTAACAAAGTCAGATGAAAAACCCTTAAATATAAAAGGTGCTTCACCTGCCCTATCATAATCTATGGAATAGACTACTCTTATTTACAAAATGACCGTCATAATTAGTTGAATCAACGCTCTTTCTGTTAGATATAAGCTCCTTAGCTAATTCCAACTTATGTTAGTACTGCCGGTATATGCTGCTGTTTTATTATCTATAAGAACAGGAAGGTTGTTTAGATTTGCTTCATCTTTAATTATTTCAAGTGTATTGGGATCATATCATTTCCCTCTTTTATACACATTAGGCTCGATTCCACTTACAAGTGAGTTTGAGCCTACTATATACAAAAGCCCAACATTGGAGAAATAATTAGGATTGGCAGCTAGTTCAGCTTTTATTCCACTTGGTGTAAGTGTAACCACCTTTATCTTCATCTTTGCGCTATCGTAGTCAGGGTCGGTGGCAGGAAGGTACCTGTTATCGCTAAAGTTCTTTAAGAACACGCCGTTTTCAAACCAATTGTTGTTCTTAAAGCCACCTGTGTAGAATACCTTGTCTATAACTTCGTCATGGTCAAGCTTGCCGCCCTGCCACTTCTACGAGCTTCTACTTCCTTTACCTTTTCCTACAAATACATACGAAGCTTCGGATGCAACTGCAAAATGTCCCCTGCCTGGGGCAACCTTTTGTAGCGCTCTACACTGTTTAACACACCGTCATACTCAGCTTCACTTCCTAGATATTCTGCGCTTTCCACTGAATAATATACTCCACTTGTCCTGTCAGCCGCTGTAAGAGTGGATACATCCACCCCTTCAAAGGACAGCAAAACATAGTCATAGTTAGCAAAATCAAAACTATAACCATTTGCATCTTTATTTGATAGGGCATACTCGTACACCACATTAGAGCCTGTAGCCCCCTTTGCCTTTCTGTAAATATACCTTGTAAATCCCAGAACCTTTACCTCATCAGCATTGTGAAACTGCCTTATCTCAGAGGCTCTGTATACTATGCTTCCGTCAGGATTACTTAGGTCTGCCTTCTTAAACTTTACGGCATATTTACCGTCTAAGTTCTCTGTATATTCATAGCTTACTACATTCTCATCATAGTCTCCGCCAGCCTGCTCTACAAATGAGGGCATCAAAGGCAAAGCTTCCGCCGCAGCGTCTACCATCTTGTAGCCCGATACCTCACCTTTCCTAATAAGAAGAGGATTGGCAAGATTAAATGAGAGTACTTTGCTTCATCAGCAGGATTTACAGCATCTAGTGAATAAGCCTCCTTATATTCATTGTAAGTAAGAGGCTTGGTTTTCATCACTTGCACTTATAGTAGCAAGCTTTATTCTTAAGTCCCTGCCATATAATCCATTCTTTTTCTTCTTGGTATCAAGTAAAGGCTATCTCCTTCTTCCAGTCCTCGGGCTCGCTTCCCTCTACAAAATACCCAAACTTCGCCATCTTCTCATCAGGAACCAGCTCCACTACAGTAAAAGGATTCTCCTCTGTAGAGCTTTTTATAATGCTCCCTATACCATTAAAAGACGCATTTTTTTGCGTCTGCTTCGTGGTTATGTATAAACATCATAGAAACGGCTGCAACCATTGAAAGATGTAGCTGTTAATATACCTATTAAAGCTTTTAGTCCGTTTCTTCATAAAGCTCCTTTCTTAAAAACAATACCTTTACCATATATGTCGGACAAATCCCCGTCCTATTTAACTACATTTTCATTTCTTGGAGTTATGGTCTCCTCCTTTACGTAGGACTGGGAGTTATTTTTCCAGATTCATTTTCACCTTTATTTTTATTCTTGCCCTCGGCTCTTATGACATCCGCACTAAATGCAGTTACATTCTCCGCCATAAGGACATTTTCCTTTAGCTCAAAAGCTCCCTGCTCATCGTATCAATTACGCTTTTCTTATAATAGATTTTTCTCAGCAGGCACATAGCTTATCTCATATTTTTTTCATTTTCATTGATTACTTCAAAGGGTACTTCCGGCGTATCTCACTTCCTTTTCCGCAGATATCACTAATATCCGATATCTGATTCATCACAAGTCTGTGCTTCCTTCTGCAAATCAGTAGTAGTTATGACAGATGAATAAGACCTGCTCCGGCAAGGAGAAAAGATATGATAGAGCCGCTCACAAACCATGAGTGATGGCAAGAGCAATGATAACCTCTATCAGAGAAAATCACTTTTGTTACCTAGACGCTTTCTCATATCTTCAACTCCTTTCTAAATGCAAGCCCTATATCATTTTAGTATCAGGCTTTCTTTATTCAACAATGATTTTTCCTGTCGCAGCATATATCTTTATTTTTCCTCTGCATTTCCTTTTCTTAGTATTATGCACTGGATACCGTTAGGGCTGGTATCCTTGATGGCACCTGTGTTTCTGTTAAAAATTAAAAACCATGCCAGCTGCTCCTGCAGGGTTCTCAGAGCTTCCGGAGATATCGGTAGAATAAGACATCTCTACGTTGTCATCACTTACATCCTCTATAAATGTCTTCTCAGTAGTCGATTCATTTTCTTGACATTATCTTGGTCACTATCTTTGCTTTTATCGCCTGGTCAGTATCCTTGTATATGGTGAGTGTAACCTCGTCTTTTTCCAAGGTTTGCAAGCCTCACCTTGTCAAGAAGGGAGGACACGCTGTCTGCACAGGCCTTTACTCTTCTGCCGTCAAACAAGCCTGACGAAGTAGCTATAAATCCCTGTAAGCACTCCGAGAATCGCTATAAGCACTATAGCTTCCAGTAAAGAATATCCCTTGTTATTCAATATCGTCTCCTCCTTAACTATTTTTTCTTCCAATTACTGTAAGACACAAGCTTACTTAGGTCAACACTTCCGTCAGCAAAAAGGTCATTGCCGCTCACAGTGCTTCCTGAAGCTGCAAACGCTTCGCCGTCCCTAAACACCTTGTAAAAATAATCACTTCCGCCTGCGGTAAGCGGTTCACTAATAAGGTTTTTAATTATACCACTGTCGTCCGACTTTATTTCTCCCGCAGAATTCACTGTGACCTTGCCGTTTGCTATAATTGTACCTGTAAAAAGTCTTGCTCACACGTACATCTCCTAAAAGCTACAATGAGCCTTACATCACCTGAGGAAGAGTTGTAATCATAATTACCTGACGTAATCACAGCCTTCACGCCGTTTACCGATACTTCTTTTTTTACAACTCCTGCTAAGTAGCCATTAAGCACAGCTTCATTGATTATATTGTTAAATACTTCGTTCTCTCTTTGTCCTGCCTTTACCTTGGTAGTAAGGTTGGTACACAAAGCCCTAAAGGCCTTAGTAAATCTGCCTGTGTTGTCTATTGTACTTGTCTTCCCGGCAAGACTACGAGGTCATTGTCATACAAAGTGTAGTTACCCACTGTCTTGATATTCGCTTCGGCGGCACTCTTTATAGTGCCTGTATAAAAGTCTGTATGCTTCTTTAGTTCCTCTGCCCTGTTTTTATCTGCCGCATAGAAGTCACTAAAGTACCTGGCTGCCTTATCCTGTGGAAGATTCACATAGAAGTATACAAGGCCATCACTTGATATGCCTGTGATAGGCTGTACAAATATCTTGGTGTAATTAGCGTCAAGGTCTGACTTTGTTACACCATAGTCTTCAAATGTCTTACCTGTCTTGTATGCTCTTGCCTTGGTATCTACAAGAACATAGTTCTTGCCGCTTGAATCCCTCTCATTTAGGAGCCTCTTGTATTCATCATAGCTAAGTGGATTGTGGCCAAACTTTTGACTCTTTATTTGAGTCTGTCCCTATCCACTCGCCCGGCATAAGGTAGGCTATCTGATTGCCCTTTACTGCAATGGACTCACCCATCTTGATGTCTTTTATTATTACGGGCTTCGCCTGTAGAGTTAGGCAAACAGAGTCTCTCATTGCCGGTAGCGATGTAAGAATATCCCGCCAGGGCAACTTCCTTTGCACCGCTCATGTCTATAGAGCTGTCTTTGCCGTTTATGATAATAGCAGACGAGCTGCCTGCCACATTTTTATCATTGCCATAGCCCTTGTATGTACCGGATATCTTCGCACTAGACCTATCTCCGCTTAGAGTAAGGTCATCAGCTACATAAGAGGCACCCGTAAGTTCTGCCCTGCCGCCGTCTAGCAGTATATTGCCTGCCCATATCTTCTGATTAGGAGAAGCTTTAAGGCTTGCATTATTAGCTACATTAACCGTTCCATTGGCTATAAGGGTCTTGTCATAAAGTCCCACATTGGTAGAAGACTTGGCTACAAAAGCCTGTTTGTTAAGAGCGTCACTAAAGCCGGCATATACACTGCCTTTTATATCTACATTGCCTGCTATAACCTCTACTCCCTTATCGCCTATGATGGCGTATTCAAACAAATCAGGTCCGAGGTGCTGAAACCACATCAGGCTTTGGTACAGCTACTGTGATGTCTGTAACTATCTCAGATACCTGTTCGTCCTCACTTACATATCTTACTTTAATACCCTTAAGTACAAGCTTGTCATCTTCATCCTTAAGAATGCCTTCATCCCTGCTATACCCACCATTCATTGCGGATACAACAGCATAAGGATATGTAGGGCTGTTTAAGAGGCTCTGATCTACGAGATTGCTAATAGACTCAATATAATACTCGTCTGCTGCACTCTATCAATACTTCTCTTAAAAAGTATCCTTAAAGTTCTTCTTGAAGTCTTCTGCTCTGCGGGCCTTCTCAGATACAGTGGATGATGCCGCACCCGCAGGCGTCTGAGAGCTGTTACATACTTTTAGCAAAGTTCTCCAGATCCTTGGTCACTGCTTCCTTGTATGCAGCCTCAGCCTTTTCTTTTACTCCCGCCTTTACCTGCTCGAGCACTCCCTCTGCGGAGTAGAAAGCTCCTTTATCTCGGCATCAGTGGTCTTCATCTGGACATTGCGCAGTGATACCCAGAGTGCAATGGCAGCCATCACGCCTATCCCTGCTGCCACCAGAATAACCATAAGTATCGACGAACCTCTATTGTCGTTTCTTTTTCATCAATTGGACATACCTCCTGTCAATGTCATTAGTGGCTCTGCACCTGCAATGCCATTTTCATCCACATTGGAGTTAAATACCTTAACCTCTATATCATACAACCTTGCGAAGCTGTTTACCCTCATCAGCAGACTTGCTTTCAACAAGAGACATATTCACATCAATTTTATCAGTAGTATAAGGCTGGGGAACCACGATAATACCTGCACCCTAAAGTTAGTGTCTGCAACATTGGTAAAAATACCTTAACAGGGCTCTTGTCTGCAAAGTTAATACCTCCATCCCTTTACATCTAAGATTATCATCTTATTGCCTAAGTTTCCTGTTTCCTGCTTTACGATGTAGAACTTGAACTTTTTATTTAATGCATTGTCTATAACTATCTTCTCATTTCCCTATAGAGTTATTCCAAGGTGCTAAAAACAGATATATGCTTCTTAGCTCATCCTTAGGGGAGTCGCTTTCTTCAGTTCTTAAGTCACTAAGTCCTGTGACGGGTGACGCACTCCCGTTTACATAATAATTAAATTCAGTCTTAACTGTGACAATATCCGTACCTGTAACAGTTATATGTATTTCCCTTCTTAGGGTGCCTGCACTCACATTATGCTTAACACCAGAGCTTAGTAAGGGATCGTTTAACATCCTGGTGGCAGCATCTCCAGCACTAAGTGTAGCATCAATCAGTATATCCTTGTCTGTACTTACAGGTGTGATTTTGTCTATATTATCTCGCGGTAATGGAAGGCTTTTGACACTGTTATAAGAGCATTAGTCGTAAAGCCTTCTCTTACGATGTTCTTTTAAGTAAAATAATACTTACCGCCTGCCTTAGGGTAAAAATCATAATTACCCCCTGTGTGGCTTTGTCTTAGGCTTTTATGTGCGGCGACTACGTACTTGTGTGTAGAAGGGTTATAGTCAAGCTCTTCAAAGCCTGTATTGCCAAATATAGTAGGAGAGGTGATATTAGGCGAGCCTAACTTAATAATATCCGCCAGGTTGTAGCCCTTTAGCTCCTCCATTATATTCTTGCCTGTCTCTATAGCTAAGAGCTTGTTCCTTGAGAGGGCATTCATCTTGGAAGAAGTTACGAATGCATTTAATAAAGGGAGAGTAATAATTGCAAGTATAGCGATTGCAATTATAATCTCTATAAGAGAAAAACCTTTGTCAGAGCATATTTTTTTATGATTTTTCATATTCTGCAACCTCACTTCCTCTCCTTTCAAGTATGTTATATCCAATCAGAGTTTGCGTATGTTAACAGCCATACCGCAAACTCTGACAATTTCTGTTTTTATTGCTTTATTCGCCTGCTCCATCGCTATTTGCCTTAGATGTGTCCATACAGTTCCGAATATGTTCTTAGTGCCGTGTCTGATAGTCTTGGTGATAATCTTCTTCATAAGGTCTGTCGCTTCCTGCAAGGAAAGTATGAATCGTATACTATATTGCCGTCCAGATTCCTGTCTTGTTATCAAAGGTAAGTGATACCGAGTTGATGCTCTTTTTGTCGGTAGACTTAGCTATCTTGTCAAGGAATTTCTTCAGGCTGTCGTATCCGCCCTTGTAGTTGATGTTGGTAGACATATCATAGAGCTTATACTTATTTGCCACAGCAGGTGCCACCCCAGTCTCATCCGCCACAGGAGCTTCTGTAGCATCGGATGCCTCAGGGGCTGCCTCAGGGGCCTCCTCTGTAGCCACTTCCTGTGGTGCCTCGGGGAGCTTGCGTGGTCTCTGCTTCCAGGCGTATCAGAGCCCTTCATCTCTACAGGGGTATTGACGGTAATGAGCGGAACCTCTACCTTAAAGCTCTTTCTCCAAAGTCCTACTATGTCCATAATCTCATTCTCAACCTGTAAGAAGGATGGGAACTTTGCTACCAAAAGCTAAGGTATCTGTTTCATAGTTGGTAGTCTCAGCCTTTATCTCAGACTCCCTTTGCTGACCTTTGCCTCAAGCTCTGAAAAGCTTTGCGGTAAGGCCTACATTCTCTGTATTTAGCTTCTCTGCGTCTTCCGTATAACTCTTATAGGAAAAATAATACACGAGGGCAAATATAAGAATGCCAACAAATACTATTAGTATCTTCTTATCTCTTTCTGATATCGACATCTCTTATTCCCCCTTTCCACTTTCTGTGGCTGATGAAGTGCCACCGAAGCCTCTGTGTCTGAAGTCTTCTTGTCTGTGGCAGTGTTATCCATACCTTCTGATTCTGTTACAGCGCCTTCACTCGCAGTACTATCGCTGCCTTCTGTACCTGTTACAGCACCCTTCGCTTGCAGCATTATCTGTGCTTTCTGCTCCTGTAGCGGCGCCATCTTCTGCTTTAACTGCGTCTTCAGCTGCCTTGCCTGCGTCTGTATTTATATATATGACATCCAGTGAGAAGTTAACCTCTACCCTGTCATCCTTGCCCTTTGTCTCTGAAATTGTAGATACATTGGTTACAATTACATTGTTTATCTCTCTCATACGCTTGATGATATCTGCTATGCAGTTTCTTTGTTGCTGACTGTTATATTAAGAGATATCCTGTCAGGCAAAGCATTGAAGGAGAGCACACGTATCTCTGAAGGCATCCTTCTCTCAAGCTCCTCTATAAGGGACTTTAAGCCGTTGTTGTTAGACTCTGTAAGCTTAACCGCAGAACTCATCCAGTCGTAGTCAGCCTTGGCGATGAGGTTAGCCTTTTCAACCTCTTCTATGTAAGAATAGGCTGTTATCTGTGTATTCAGTGAGGCATTCTTCTCCTTGGCTGAATTGTAATCAAAGTATGCCAGTATAAACCAAGCCGCAGCTCCTATTACGAAAGACAGCACTGATAGCTGAAGGGATAACCAATGCACCTATGCTTGTAGTGGCTTCACCCCCACCTGACTTAGAAGAGGCCTCAAGCCTTCTTTTATTGATAGCAGGAAGGAGTCCTCCCTTAAGGGTCACACCGATACAGGAGTAATATGCTGCAAGGTGCTTTTCACCTCCTCTTCATTCTTAACTATGTGGAAGGTCTTTAGCGGAGGCATCTTCTCAGTATGGATGCCAAATTCAGCAGTAAGGAACTCCATAAAGCCCTTTATCTCGGCACCAATACCGATTACATCTATCTTCTCTATCTTGATTCCCTGAATCCTTGAGAGATAATAGTCGAGGATTCTGGCTACACTGCCTGATAGCATCCTAAGGCTTTTCGGTGACATCCTCCTTTAGCTTATACTCAGCATTTGACGCTATCACCTCGTAGTCTTCATATATGCCGTCTCCGTTTGCATCCACTGCCTCGTCAAAGAGGAGGTTGTTATCATACAGCACCTCAAGTCCACTGGCAAAGTCAGGACGGCCATACATTCCATTTTCACACACTATGGATACAGCCTCAGATACACCGTAGCTTATATGACGCTGGAGTTCAATTCTATCACCATCCATTATGGTAAGTATAGAGGAACGTCCGTCTATTTTAAGTAATGCCCTGATTCCTTCTGCACTTTCACCTTGCATAGAAGCTTGAGGCATTGCCTGTATAGCCCATACCGTATAGGCTAAGTCCTATGTCCCTTGCCAGGCACTCATAGAACTCTATGATGTCACGGGGAATAGCAAGGACGTTTAGCCTGTACTTCTTTGTCTCCCCCTCTGTGAATTTCTCTATAATCTCATGTACGAGTACATATTGGGAGAGGTCTACCGGAAAGTATTCTGAGGCATTAGCTGAAATAAGGTCATCTATCCTGCTCTCCTTTACTGCAGGAATGATAACCTCTCTGGTAGCCATACGGCTTGAATTGATGACAAAGACTACCTTCTTGGTGGCTATCTTCCTTCTCTTCAATTCTGCCTGCAATACGCTTGCAAACTCTTCCGAGTCATTCTGCTCGAACATATTGTTAGGCGTAGAAAACAAAAATGAGTTGTATATCTTTGTTTCCCTTCCTCCGCAGGATACCTCAAGAACCCTAACGAGGCTTCGTCCGCATTCAATACTTAGTACTCTGTTTTCCATGTTATTCTCCAAATTAAAGTTTATTGTTTATATCAAAAACTGCTTAAATACCATTCTATAAAACCATTGCCCCAAAGCATAGCTATAAATAATCCCGCCGAGAGGTAGGGGCCCATCGCAAGCATCCTCTCTGCCCTTGCACCTTCATACGTATGAGGTGAAGCACAGAGCCTAGTATACAGCCTATTAAAAATGCCAGTACAATCAACTGCCAGCCAAGCAAGAGCCCTGCAGCAGCCATAAGCTTAATGTCTCCTCCTCCTATAGCTCTGCCCTTGGTTAACATATACAGAATAAGAAGAAAACCACTTACTATAAAAAAGCCTATAAGGTAGTCAGAGAAGTTGTTAAAATCCAAGACTACCTTAAGACATCCAAGTACCAATATGAAGATATTAATACTGATTGGAATCTCATAAGTCCTCCAATCTATTACCGTAAGCACTATGAGTGCTGACGTAAATAATGCATAAATAATGGATATTACGTTCAATCCGTTTACTGCAAATACAAGTACGTATAAGAAGCCATTTAGCCCCTCAATTATAGGGTATTGAGGTGAAATATGACTTTTACAGCTCCTACACCTTCCGCCCAGGAAGATGTAGGAAAACAAAGGAATCAGTTCGAACCAACTTAGCTTATGACCACAGGTCATACAATGCGAAGGTGTAGTCACCACTGTCTCTCCCCTTGGTATACGATAGATGCAGACATTTAAGAAGCTGCCTATGGTGATACCGAAGAGGAAAGATAAGTGCATAGATGAGGGTAGGTCATTGTCTCGTAGCTCATAATGTTCCTTTCAGTAGTAAATGTATAGTCCTGATTACTCAGTCATCTTGGTCTTGTACTCACCCTTAAGCTCTGGGAAAATCTCTGAGCTACCATCAGAGTTTTCAATAAATACTTCAACCTTTACCATTTTTATATCATATTTTACCATAAATTTATTATTATCACTTACCTTACTCTTAGGTGCCTCTGCAAGAAGCTTACCTTTCGCCAACTCCAGCATCATATGCTGGCTCACCTGTCTTAAATTCAACAGCAGATGAGGAAACGGTTTTTGTTAACTTATTATCAGCAATAAGTGTCTGAATTACAGTAGCAATCTCCCTGTCCGTTCTTAACGTCTGTAGAATACTTTGATCTCTGTACATACTTAATGAACTGTGGTGCAAGAAGTCCGATAAGTACTGCCATAATGGCAATAACGATGATAAGCTCTACAAGGAAAATCCCCTTATTGTTTAATTTTTTCTGGTTCTATGTTTTTTCTCCTTTTTGATTAGATTATTATATCTTAAAAACACTCCCTATAAGTGCTTTTAATTCAAAGTAAGCGAAGGCTGTCGCCCCTATGGCTGTATTATAACATATCAGCTTTGCTAATTTCAATACTTTGATTTCATATTTTACAAAGTTTAGTTGTTATTTTGCTTTTTATGATATCTTATATCACGTATCAGCAACTTATTTGCTATAACACAAGTTCTATCCTTCTTATAATAAAGATATCGGATGTATTCACAAACTTCTTAACAGTAAAAGAGGTAAAATATCAAAATAATTCTTTTGCTACAGCTTAGGGTACAAAGTACAAAATATAGTCAAGAGCATACGCAAACAGCCTATATATCGTTATTTTTCTAAACTGTAGCAGTTCCTCATAGTTCATATCTACCCTGTCGTAAAAAGCGATATATGTTCATACTTGTGAATATTTCTTAGGCTTATACACAAATACGAATTACAGGTTGTCAAGTGCTCCGTACATGGATATCATAGGTCCCATAATTACGGATATGAGGAGGATAACGATGCCCGCAAGCACCATCATTATCATAGGCTCAAGGGCCGCCATCAGTGTCTGTGTAGCCATCTCCACCTCTTCATCATAGTAGTCGGCGAGCCTACTTAGCATACCCTCTATGTCTCCTGTTTCCTCTCCTATCCTTGTCATATAGCCCACCATAGGAGGAAAAAGCCCGCTCTTTTGTATAGGCTCTGACATAGGCACACCCTTTACTACCTCTTCCTTTGCCTTCTTAAGACATTCCTTATATAGGTAGTTTTCCATGGTGTTGGAGGTAATCTCAAGTGCCTCCACCATAGGAAGTCCTGCATATACCAGGGTTGACAGTGTTCTTGCAAAGTTTGCCGCGGCATTCTTTACATTGATGATACCAAATACAGGGAGCTTCCTCGCTATGGTACCGAAGGTTATCTGACCGGGTATCGTCTTCTTGTATACATTCACAGCCACAATGAAGGCAATGAGAAGGCCTACAAGCACGTACCACCTGGCTATGATGAAGTCACTAAGCTTCACTGCAAGCACCGTCTGTATAGGAAGGTCTGCTCCCAGCTGGTCAAACATCGACTTGTAGGTAGGTATAATCTGTACCAGCATCACTATGATGACTATAACAGATACTATCATAACTATGGTAGGATATACAGATGCCTTCTTAAGCATAGCATCAAACTTAGCCTTCTTCTCGAATCTCTCCGCCATACGCTCAAAGGCTACCTCAAGCTTACCTGAAGCCTCTCCTGCCGCCACCATGGATATCATGATGGAAGGGAATATCTTAGGGTACTTTGCCATAGACTCTGAGAGGGTCTCACCCTTTTGGATATTGGCTCTTACCTTTACTATGGTCTTTGCCATGGTTCTATTCTCTGTAGCCACAGACAACATCTCTAAAGCATCTATGATGGTTACACCTAGCATTTATCATATCTGATGAACTGCCCTACAGAACACACTGAGGTCTCTTATCTTAATACCGCTTCCAAAGCTAAACTCTATGTCCTTGGTAAGGATATTCGCCTCTTCAATGCGGATAAGCGTCATCTCATTTTTCTTTATCTGAGTGACCGCATCACCCTTGTTTTCAGCCTGTATGGTACCCTTCTTTTCTTTTCCTTTGTTGTCTATCGCAAGATATGTAAAATCTGCCACTTCTTACCCTCCTAAAATCTTCCGATTCTCTGCTTCATCCTCTCAAAGCTGAAAGATCATCTAGTGCAGTCTCTTCGTCTATTCTTCCTTTCACATACAGCTCGTATATGGCATCATCCATAGACTGCATACCGTCTTTTCTTTCCTGTCTGGATGAGGGAAGGTATCTGGTAGGTCTTTCCTTCTCTGATAAGGTTCCTTATAGCGTGGGTGGCTATCTGATGACTTCTGCAGGCAGCAAGCCTTCCCTTTCCTTCTATCCTTGGAAGAAGCTGCTGTGTGACAACACCTTCAAGTACTCCTGCAAGCTGAACCCTTATCTGCTGCTGCTGGTGGAGGAAATACGTCTATCATACGCTCTATGGAGTCAGCTGCAGAGTTGGTATGAAGAGTCGAGAAGACAAGGTGTCCGGTCTCAGCCGCTGTGATAGCGATGGCGATGGTCTCCAGGTCTCTCATCTCTCCTACCAGGATGACATCAGGGTCTTCTCTAAGGGCAGCCTTCAGTGCTGCTGCGTACGAGTGGTATCCGAGCCTATCTCTCTGGCTTACTATACATCTCTTATGTGGGTGGAGGTACTGATAGGGTCTTCAAGTGTGATGATGTTCTTGGCATCCCTTCCCGATATCTCTCCTATAAGGCTTGCAAGTGTGGTGGACTTACCACTTCCTGTAGCTCCTGTAACCAGCACGAGCCCCCTCTTCTTGTGGGTAAGCTGCACTACAGAGTGTGGTATGGCAAGCTTTTCAGGAGTAGGTGTCTCAAAGCTAAGTATTCTAAGTGCCGCCGCATAGGTGCCTCTCTGGCTGAATACATTTACACGTACTCTAAAAAGCCCCGGAAGGGAGAAGGCAAAAGTCAAGCTCTCCTGCCTCCTTTAGGTTACGTGTATGTCATCTTCGCTCATTACGTAGGAGATTGCTCCCCAGGTCTCCTTCAGGGGTGAGGTGGTAGTCAGTCTGTGGAACCATCTCACCGTCTATTCTAAACATAAGCGGGCTTCCCGGAGAGAGATGTATGTCTGATGCTCTTTTCTCCTGAGAAAGTCTAAGTATTTCTTCTATCGTCATATTACCCTCACATTTCTTTTTTTATTGTACAGCTTGGTTACCTAAGTCCTATATCATAGGCTGTCATATCTACTGTGTATTACAAAGCTTCGTTTCCTAAGTCCTGTGTTAGTTCTCAAATGTAGTTTTTATCATCTCGTGGACTGAGGTTATGCCCTTTATTACCAGCATAGTTGCACTCTGCCTTAAGGTGTGCATACCTCACGCATTCCCATTTGCTTTAGCTCACTTACGGAGGCATTCTTTGATATCAGCTCCTTAAGAGGAGGTGTGATTTTCATTATCTCATATATACCGATACGCCCTGAGTATCCTGTGTTGTCGCAGCGCTCACAGCCAACCGGCTCATATATCTCGGGATTTACATCTGCCCTTATGCCCATTATCCTTCTTTCGGTATCGGTGATTAAGTGAGGCTTCTTACAGTACGGGCAGAGCCTTCTTACGAGTCTCTGTGCTATGATGCCTACCAGGGAGTCTGCAAGGAGGTAGCCCTCCACTCCCATGTTGATGAGACGGCTGATGCTTCCTGCAGCTGAGTTTGTATGCAGGGTGCTGACTACAAGGTGTCCTGTGATGGAGGCCTGTACCGCTATCTGAGCTGTCTCTCCGTCTCGAATCTCTCCTATCATGATGATGTCCGGGTCCTGTCGAAGGATAGAGCGGAGCGCACTCGCAAAGGTAAGTTCAGCCTTTACATTTACCTGTACCTGATTGATGCCGTCAATGTTTGCCTCTACCGGGTCTTCAACAGTAACTATGTTTACATCTTCTTTGTTAAGCTCTGAAAGTGCGGTATAAAGTGTGGTAGACTTACCGCTTCCCGTAGGCCCCGTAACAAGTAGGATACCGTTAGGGTTCTTAGGGCATGTCGTCAAAGGCCTTAAGCTCTGATGGAGAAGCCCAGTTCACTCTTGTTTCTGGTAAGTGCCTTCTTCTGGGCAAGTCGCATAACACACTTTTCGCCGTATACTGTAGGAAGTACAGACACTCGGATGTCATACTCTCTTGTCTACCAGTGATGGTGAACCTTCCATCCTGAGGCTTTCTCTCTCTGCGATATCCATACCGCCTATTATCTTAAGTCTTGCCATAATGGCAGGAAGGAGGTGGATGGAATAGGTGAATTTCTCATAAAGTGAGCCGTCTATACGAAAACGTACACGTACAGAATCTTCTTTTGCTTCTATATGTATATCGCTGGCTCTCTGTCTGGCGGCCTGCTCTACCATAGAGGTTACAAGCTGTACTACAGGGGAGCTTTGTACGTCCTGGCTTGACAAATCACCTTCTGCAAGCTTAGCCGCCAGGTCCTCTCTTTCTCTGGCGTATTCCTGGGCTGCCTTTATTGTCTCTGTATCTCCATAGTATCTGTCAAGGGCTATGAGAATGTCACGGGTAGTAGCTACCGATGGTACTACGAGGAGATTGGTCACTATACTAAAGTCATCTATGGCTGACATGTCCATGGGGTCTACCATGGCTACCTTTACCTGATTGATGGTATTAGGTACGAAGGCATAAGGTATCATCAGATGCTTCCTTAGTACGCTTTCATTTATGAGGCTTAGTACGTTATCGGGTATATGTACTGTCGATAGGTTCACATACTCAAAGCCTAACTGTGAAGAAAGAGCCTCAGCTATGTCCTGCTCAGTAGCAAAGCCTAAGTCAGTTATGGCCTCACCTATCTTCTTATTCTCTGCTTTCGCAGCCTTAAGAGCTTCTTCAAGCTGTTCTTCTGTAAGTATCCCCTCTTCTACCAGAATATCGCCTATTCTCTTCTTTCCCTTACGTACCAGCATTACGCCCCTCCTATAGTATCACTTTATCGTATTCTAATATCTCTTCCTCCCTGTGGTTCTCCCTGTAGTCCTCTATATATTACATTTCCTTTTTCATATCCGTATACGTCATTTTTTGACAAGCCCCTTAAGGAAGGCACAGACAGAATAACCCTAATATGTAGTTCGGCATCTATTCGTCTTCTATTAACATCTTCTTTATAGAAATCTGTATATGCTCTCTTTTTCTACATTTTATAAGTATACTAATATCGAATAAAAAGAATATGCTAATATAGCCTTAAGTTATAAGCAAAGCATTATGATATAGCACCAAAAGTATAAAATCAGGCGTAGCCCGGCTTGAGGGGAGTATATTATCTTCTGACACTTGTATCATATTATCAGTATAATACCGGGTAACTGCATCCAAATTAATGCATACGTATCTTTTATAGCATATTTCGGTTACAATGTGGTTACAAATTAGTCATTTAATGTTTATTTATGTATTTTATGAAACTTATACAATTATATGGACTTTATTTTCAGATATTTCATAATATGTTATAGCTATTCCTGCTTATTATGTGTAGGCAGGTGCTTGTATACTTATTTTTATGCGGGTATCAAAAGTATGTGACATCCATCGATACAGGGATTGCCACAGCTACGCTTTTTAGCAATCCTTGCAAAAATATTCAGTAATCGCTCATGCAAAAATGGCTACTTACTCATATCGTGTATACAGCATTTGGTCTTGACAAATTGTTATTCTTATGTTTTAATCATCATTACAAACTGTGAAAGGAAGAAGTAAATCAGAGATTCACTTACAGAGATTAGCCGGTTGGTGAGAGGCGAAAGAAAGAGTCTGGCTGAATACATCCCGGAGTTTCACACTGAAAGCGTTGTTTAGTAGGCTGTGACGGCAGACTTCGTTAGAGAGTCAGGGTATAGACTGTTGTACCCGTTTGAGGCAGATATATTCTGTGAATTAAGGTGGTAACACGAAGCTTACGCTCTCGTCCTTTAGGGGATGGGAGCTTTTTTTGTTTAAGGGAAAATCTTTGTGGTTTTCAGAAAACAAAAACTTTCTTGGATATGAAGAGCTTTTATATGGTTAAAGGAGGATAATATGACTGTTTACGAGGAACTTAGGCAAGGGGCTGATAGCCCAGGTAACTAACGAGGAAGAAATCAGCAAGATGATAAATGAGGGAAAGGCTGTGTTCTATATAGGCTTTGATCCTACTGCCGACAGCCTTCATGTGGGACATTTTATGGCGCTCTGCCTGATGAAGCGCCTCCAGATGGCAGGTAATAAGCCTATAGCCCTTATGGGTGGCGGTACAGGTATGATAGGCGACCCTTCGGGCAGGAGTGATATGCGTACCATGATGACCAAGGAGACCATAGAGCATAACTGTGAGTGCTTTAAGAAGCAGATGGAGCGCTTCATAGATTTTGGTGAGGGCAAGGCTATTATGGTAAATAACGCCGACTGGCTCTTAGACCTTAATTATATCGAGTTTTTAAGAGATATAGGCCTCATTTCTCTGTAAACAGGATGCTTGCAGCGGAGTGCTACAAGCAGCGTATGGAGAAGGGGCTTAGCTTCCTTGAGTTTAACTACATGCTTATGCAGGGCTATGATTTCTATATGTTATACCAGAAATACGGCTGTAATATGGAGTTTGGCGGAGATGACCAGTGGAGCAATATGCTTGCAGGAACTGAGCTTATAAGGAGAAAGCTTGGCAAAGATGCACACGCTATGACTATCACCCTCCTGCTTAATTCTGAGGGCAAGAAGATGGGTAAGACTGCAAGCGGTGCTGTGTGGCTTGACCCTGATAAGACTACCCCTTATGAGTTCTACCAGTACTGGAGAAATGTGGATGACACAGATGTACTTAAGTGCCTTAAGCTCCTTACCTTCCTTCCTATAGAGGATATCCTTGCTATGGAGTCCTGGGAAGGTGCGAAGTTAAACGAAGCAAAGGAAATCCTTGCCTTCGAGCTTACTAAGCTAGTGCACGGAGAAGTGGAGGCAGAGAAGGCTCAGTCTGCTGCGAAGGCTTTGTTTGCAGGAGGCGGAAGCCTTGAGAATATGCCTTCCTTTGCTATCTCTATGGAGGATGCAAGAGACGGTGTATTTGACATCATTACCCTGCTTCACGAAGTCCGGTCCTGTGGCTACCCGCTCAGAGGGCAGACGTGCTGTAGAACAGGGAGGAGTGGTTGTAAATGACAACAAGGTAACTGACTTTTGCCGCCACCTTCACTCCTGATGAGCTAAGGGGCGATGGACTTATAGTAAGAAAGGGTAAGAAGAAGTTCTGCAAGGTGGTACTGGAGTAGTACTTGTGATTGAACTGCAAAAATCCCCCAGCCTTGGGCTGGGATTTTTAGTTTATTTTATTCTTTGAGGAAGAACAAACAATTTAATGTGGTGCTTTGTACCTGGTGATTAGTAGGTATATACGATGTCCTTATAATCACTGAAGCTCTTGTACATACTGTAGCTTCTCTTTGCTCTGTACATCTGTGCATCGTAGGTTGCATCAACTACGTTCCACTTGGAGTTGTCATATACATTGTTCCAAGCGTGATATACTGTGGCATTGACGGTATATCCTGTAACTACCTTCGTAGGAACCCCCACGCTTCTTAACATCGAAGCTAAGAGCACTGAATAATCGTAGCAGATACCTTTCTTATCTGTATATATCTTCTTGATGTTTGGAATGTACTGTGAGTACTTTGCTATCTCGTTGATGTTGTTGGCTTTGTCATAGTCATAAGAGTAATTCTTAACTACAAAGTCATAGATGTACTTAATCTTCTTGCTTCCGCCTTTCTTTGCTAACTCCTGAGCCTTTTTGATGGCTTCATTGGTAGTATTCCAGTCTATAATGAGGTTAGATGAAAGGGAAAGCATCATTGTCACTTGAAAGTCTCTGGGTAACGCTTACCGTCTGCACTACTGCATATTTGGTACCTGAGATATTTCTACATAAGATAGTTTGTACTCACCATTTCCCTGGGTAAGAGGGATGTTGATGTCTACATTTCCCTTAGGGATGTCATACTTGTACTGAGTGCCTCCGGTAAGCTGAACAAGAAGCTTAACCCTTGCATCATTGTCGTTGTTGTAGACAAGTTTAACTGTTCCATCGTTTGCGTTCTCTATAGTTGCGCTGTCTGCGAGTGCCTTATCGGGGTTTGCCAGAAAAGCCAGTAACAACAGGCTTAACGCAAACAAAGTATTTGTAAAGTCTGTTCATACGTTTTTCTCCTTTGGTTACGTTTTAAGATTTGTTTGTAATATAATATACCATTTTGAAACCAAATGCAAGTACTTTTTAAATTATTTTTAAAATCTGGCTTTTTAAAAATAAAAATAAGCCCAAAAATGCCGGTTTCTGTTTTTGACTCTAGCGTTTACTAGGTGGGCAACCGCACATATTCATCTGCCTTCCACCGAAATGAGGCCTGACATCAAAAATATGGATATAGGAATCCTTTTTAAGTCATCTTGGGTTCAAAATATCAGAAATTATCGAACATTCCAGGCTTATCTAAAGTCATCTTGTCCTGTTACTTTGATTATACTCGAAAATAAATTAGATTTTTCAGGATAATTAATCCAAATTTTCTTATGGTTTAACAAGGTGAGTATTTACTTTTTATCCTGTTGCAGTCTTCACAGTCACATTCGACTGCCGGAGAAAAGCGTTTGCCTGTAAGGTTCTTTCCTGCCTATGGTTATGATAAAGCTTTTCCATCCGCAAGCTTTTATCTGCGTTCCTCCCATATGGTCGGTTCTTAGTATCCTGCCGCCTTCTTCCGTCATCCTGGATAGAGCATCTCTATGAGGATGTCCATAACGGTTCATAAGGCCACAGCTTATAAGATAAAAGCTTTCGGGCTTACTTTCTTTAGGAAGTCATCTGTGGAAGAGTTCTTGCTTCCGTGATGGCAGACTTTCAAGATGTCACAGTCAAGGATGTCTTTCGTCAGAGCTGTCAATTATCTTTTCCCTCAGTGGAGCCTGCTATATCTCCTGTAAAAAGCATTGACAATCCCTTATAATCCATCCTCATCACAATGGAGGCTTCGTTCTGATCTTCGATGTCTTCTTCTCCAGTCGGATAGATACATCTAAAAGCTGATATCTTTTACCTACAATTTCATCTCCTTTTTCATGTAAAAGAGCTTAATATCACGCTTGTCTGCAAGCTCCTTTAAGCTCTTCAAGCTCTTCACAGTTAAAGCTTTATCTGATTTGTAGCTTGCGGAGATTATTATTCTACCAATAGTTATTTCTGGCACATTTGAGCAAATCATTTACCCCCATTTACATGATCTTTATCCATGTGAGATATAAAACTGTATCTACCTTTCCCCAGCCTTTTGACTTTAAGAAGGGTAAAAAGCCTTGTTTTACCTACTGTTTTGTACTGTTGTACTCCCACAGTCCGAGATATAAATATCGTTATTGCCATCATTTACTACGAAGCAGTCACCCTGTCCTATATCTAACATATTTATGGAGAATTCTCTTGGTTTATATGCAATAATTAAAAAGGAGGTAAAGGTCATAAGCCCTGTAACTACTATTCTTTTTGGATGTATTATATCCTTCAGGCAGATTGTTCTTTAGTGACTCAAGCTTATTTTCCCTTCGCTTTAGTGCTAAGAAGTAAAATACTATCACAAGTATCAGGTAGTAAAGTACTATCTGCCATTTGTCAGGCTTTCCTATGATTAGCCTCAGGAAGGTAAGCCTGTCACCCAGCCTGCAAAAGAGGGTGTATAAGTTTAAGATATAATGTGTGATGCCAAGGAGGAAGCTTCCCAAAATCTCAGATACAAGTGCCACAAAGCCTCCTAAAAGCCCTGTGATAACAACCAGCGACATAAGAGGAATGACTATAATGTTTAGGATGATTCCTGTAAGTGAAACCTCATAAAAAGTTATTTAGTACGATGGGGAGTGTAGCAAGCAGAATGCTTATGGAAGATATGATGGAGGCAAGAAGGAGGTGTAGTCCTTTTATTATCCCTCTTTTATGGTAGATATCGACCTTAAAAATATACAACAATTCAGGCATTATATAGAATATTCCTATAACCGCGAAGAACGAAAGTAAAAACCACTTTTGATATATGACTCTATGATTTATCACAATAAGTACGAGAGCTGCAAGGGCTAACCCACTGGGCAAGTCATAGCTTTTCCTATAACGAAAGAAATAAACAGTACGCTCATCATTATTACGGCTCTTGACGTAGATACTGAAAAACCCGGTAAATGCTCCATATATAATCAAAATAATGCTTGATGTAATGAGTGGGAATCTAAAGCTGACCTTTAACCTTCTTAGAAAGAGAAAAACTGCACCGCCTAACAGAGAAATATGCAGACCTGAGATTGAAAGCAGATGGCTTATTGAATTTTCCTTGATATAGTTCTTTTTATTTCTTCATCCAGACCTCTTTTGTCACCTAAAACCATAGCCGAAAGGGCTTTCCCTGCATTTTTATCACCAAGAATCTTCTTATATTTTTCAGAAATTGCCAGATTTAATCTATGTAGATATATATCAGGAGAAAAGCTCTCCTCTTCTTTCACAATCCTTATATCTTTTGCATCCAGAATACCGGTATAGCCTTCATTTTTATAGTAGGCATTAGCGTCAAACTGTCCGGGGTTTAGCTCTCCGTCAAAGGCTTCAAAGCTTCCGGTGCAGCTTATTTCCCTGCCATATAGAATCTCTAGAAAGCTCGGATAAATCTATATTCACGTCATTATGAAGGTTACAGCCCGCAAATAGGGTCACTTTCTTTTATTTTTAAGGATGAAGGCGCTTATCTCATCAGAATCGGCTTTTACCTTCAGCCTATAGCTTCGCTCACCAAAGGGCACATCGTAGCTTTTTATCTCCTTTATCCTTCCGGTCAGGCTTAGGGTCTTGCCAATATAGGCAAAACCCGTATCTTTACTTAGGCTGTCATAAGCCATTATTAGGAGTATAACAAACAGTACCGCAGCTACAAGCGGTCTTTTAATTCTCAGCAATAATATCTAACTTCCTTTCAACAGGTAAATCAATAGGGATGGTCTCTCTATAAGAGCTAACAGGCTTGCCATCTATAAAGAACTGAACCTTTGTCACAGAGCTTATTTCAGAGAGTGAATTGACTACAGAATATACTATGACCTCATCAGATACTCCTTCCCTACCCTCAAGAAATTCTGCTAAAGTCCACATAGCAGATACCATCCTTAAATGTCACCTTGTTTAACTTGGTTCCGGGTGGCATAACAGGTGCAAGCTTATCATTATCAAGTGGTCCTGCCATAAGCTGTCTTATGACAAGCTCTTCCAGTGAGATGGTTCCGTCAAACTCTACGTTGTGTCTGGTCTGGTAAAGCTTCTTGCCATCAGCATTGGTATAATAAAGGCTTATCTGAACTGTCTGGTAGTAAGTGGTCTCACCACCTGTATTGTCTATGAAGTCATCAGCAGACATAGCTCCTACAGGATTTAACTCGGAATACATAAGGGGCTGATTTTCTACCCTGTACTCTACCTTTTTGACTTCCTTTATCTGGCAAAGAGTCTTTACTACAGATGCACGCCTTAGTATCTCGGATATCCCTGTAAGCTGGTGATAGCTTTCTGAGAAATCAAGAGTAAGGACGCCGTCTTTAAGGCTTTTGCTCTTTAAGTCTACCGAATCCGGTATCGGTTTTTAAGAGCAGTTCCATCAGGGACATTGTTAAGCTGCCTTAGAAGTTCGTTTATTAACTTATTAGTCTCTTCTTCCTTTGCAGTATAGTCCTCTGCTACCAGTTTGTCTTCTGAACTACTTACATAGTATATCTTATATGAGTTTTCTGCTTCTTTAATATTATCACCTGCACTGCTGCCACAGCCTGTGAGTGCAAGCGAGAGGCAAAAAAGGCAGAGCAAAAGCTTAAAAGGCTTACAATCTGGCAAGTCTAAATCCACCACCTTTCTTCTTGGCTGTATGCGGCTTTGGAGGGATATAGCTTAGAGGGATTCTTACGGTAAATGTAGTACCATCATCTTCCTTGCTATATAAGCGAATCTCTCCGTGGTGCATCATCACTACATTTTTAGTTATGGAAAGACCAAGGCCTGTTCCTCCGTTCCCCTGCTTTCTCGCCTTATCGACTCTGTAAAACCTCTCAAATATCTGATCCTGAAACTCCTCAGGTATGCCTATCCCTGAATCAACCACCTTTACAAAGAAGAATTTGTGGTCTGCATTTAGCGATACCCTGACCCATCCATCCTCTTTGTTGTATTTTATAGCATTTTCTATGAGGTTAGACAGTGCAAGTGAAAGCTTGACCTCATCTACCTCTGCGGTTACAGCTCTAAAGCTCTCAAATATCAGCTCCACGTGGTTTTTAACTGCAATAGGGCGAAGCCTCTTAAGTATCTGCTCAAGAAGCTCGTTAAGGTCTGTAGGCTTCACATTGATAGTACCTGTTTTACGGTCAAACTTTACCAGGGAGAGGAGGTCATTTATTATCTTGTCTTCTCTCTCTATCTCATTGTTGATATCCGTAAGAAATTCTCTGTACATCTCAACACTTGCATCCGGCTGGCTAAGCAGCGAGTCTGCAAGCACCTTCATAGATGTCATAGGAGTCTTAAGCTCGTGGGATACGTTAGATACAAACTCCTGTCTGCTTCCCTCAAGCTTTTTAGCCTTTTTTAGCATCTTGTTAAATGAGCTTGATACAGCTTCAAGCTCTGTGTAGCTGTATACAGAATCAATCTCTTCTATGTTGCCATCAGTTATCTTGTCTATTTCTGAGGAGAGCTTACCTAGAGCCTTAGATACACTAAATGCATATCCAAATGCAATTATCATTACTATGGCACCTAGAATCACAAGTATAGTACTTGCGGTATACGACAGCTTATCTCCTATAGACATAGGTGCCTTAAGAGAGAAACTAAACACCAGTATGCCGATAACAGATTTGTCGTTTGTATTGGTGATTGGGAGGATGAGCTCTACATAGTTTTTGTCGCTGTTTCGATATATGCTTTCCTTGCCGCCAAGACTGGCAATCGCATCCTCTGATATAAGTGTTTTATCCTTTTCAAGCCCGAAGGTGTCAAAAAGCACCCTCAGGTTCTTGTCTATGACGAGAGTTCGTCCATCATACATACTGGAAAAGTACTTGATTTCAGATTCATACTCGGTAATTGAGTCCTTTGTCACAGAGCCCGGTACACTCAGGTTATTGGCAATCGTAGTTCCGTACTCCTTTATAGTTGACACTCTGTAGTCATAGGCATTCTTATCGTAGGATGCCATAAGTATCCTTGAGTATATGATAAGCGAACACAAAGTAACGAAAAACACGACCATAAAGCCCTGAAACTTTAAGCTCCTTACAAACTGGATGAGCGGTTTAATTCTTGAAACAATAACCCACCCCCCACTTTGTATGGATATATCTAGGCTCTCCCGGTGTTTCTTCTATCTTCTCACGAAGTCTTCTTATATGCACATCAACGGTTCTTACATCCCCGGATAGTCTGAACCCCAGATTATGTCAAGGAGCTTTTTCTCTTGAGTAGACCTTATTTTTCATCCTTTACAAGAAGTTCCAGGAGATCAAATTCTTGGCTGTAAGGTTGATTTCGTTATCCTTGATATAGACTCTCGTGCCCTTCAAAGTCGATGGACAAATCCCTCATATACAGACTTCCCTGATACTTCCTTGACTACCTTACTTTTTCTCATTTCTTCTAAGGATTGCCTTGATTCTAGCTTTTCACCTCCAGTATGTTAAACGGCTTGGTCATATAGTCATCAGCGCCGTATTCAAGTCCCATTATCTTGTCTATGTCATCCCCTTGGCAGTAAGCATAATGATAGGCACATCTGAGAACTCCCTTATCTGCTGGCAGACTTCAAAGCCGCTCATCTTGGGGAGCATAAGGTCTAGGAGTATCATATCATAAGAATTAGCCTTCACGTACTCTAAGGCTTCTTCTCCGTCATAGGCAGCATCTACCTCCATTCCATCCTGCTCTAAGCCGAATCTAATACCCTTTACAATAAGCTTTTCATCATCTACAACAAGAATCTTCCTTGCCATATACTGCCATCCTTTCCATAATGCCAATTAAAATGCCAATTAAATGCATAATTTAAAATACTGTTTAAATACGTATTTTAATGCTGGTTTAATAAGCATCCACGATGTCACTCAAATGCATATTTTATCTTTAATTTTATCAAAAACTTCTGTTTAATGCCCTTAATCTTCATAATGTCTTTAATGTCCTTGAATCCGCCCTTTGCCTGCCTATAGGTGATGATGAGCTCTGCCTTTAGCTTCTCCCACGCCATTTAGCTTCATAGCTCTTCTTTGGTGGCAAGGTCATATTGATAAGTGCATCTCCTCCCACGCCCAGAGTTCATGCCCCTGTGAAGAAAGACCTGTACGCACTCCTTCCACTCCTATGGGATGCGAGGACTCTGTCCGCACCGTGAGTCTCTTTCTTTAGCTCCGCCTTTGCTGGCACATAGACCTGTACTCCGTCTTTTAGTGCCTCTGCCTGATTGATGCCAAAGCTTGCAGCCTTCTTCGTACAGCCTCCTGCTGCCCTGATTGCATCTACTACCCCTTGCATCAGGAGAAAGTTCGTAGACTCCCCTCCTTCTCACTGCACCACAGACGTGGACAAAGATTCTACCAGTCCCTGCATTTGGCTTTCTTCACCCTGTAGGGTTGTATGTCTGCGCTCTTACCCTGGCCGTTCTTAGCAAACGCTTCTTTTTATTATCTACAAGTGCAGACGTCGCAGTCTCTTCATAACCAGACTTAGAGTAGTCTAGCTGAGCTCAGAGATATGTCTTCTACTCACCTCAAGACCTGTCTCTTTTCCTTCATTTTTCCCGGAAAAACATAAAACAGCCCCGGCTATCCCAATAAAAAGCAGAACCACAAGTACTTTGCAGCCTACTTTTTCATTCTTCCTCCTTTTTAGCTAAAAGTAGGCAGAAACAAAGTCATTCCCTGTTTCTGCCCAACAAAAGTAAAGATTACCTCTCAGGCAATCCCATAAAATCAAATAACAAACATCTATATTGTACCTTAAATCACTTTTGAAATACAAGTATCCTCCCTGCTTTTTCGAGATTTTTGTGAGATTATTTTCTACTTTTTACAGGACTGTTTCACTTGCAACCCATCTTGTATTTTTGGTATATTTGAATGAGATTAAAGCTAAAAGGAGAACACATTGTTAACATTCATAGTAATTGGGCTAAATGTGGTAATATACATAGTACTTAATATGTTTTTACTTCAAAATGGAATAGACGTGATATCTCACCTGGATAATTCCTGGATGGCAGTTAAGTTTCACGGAGAATACTACAGGATCTTTACTTCTATGTTTCTTCATGCTGATTTGGACCATCTTCTAAACAACATGTTTATACTTTTCATAATAGGCAAAAGGTATGAGGACAGCGAGGGGAGGGTCCGCTTTGCTTTGGTGTATTTTCTAGGCGGAATCCTTGCAAGCATAGCTTCTTTGTCTTATAATATGTATATGGGAAATGAAATCGTCTCACTTGGGGCTTCAGGTGCAATATTCGCCCTTATCGGGGCTTCTGTAGCATCCGTAGTAAAATACAGGGATAAGCTTAAAACGATAACAAAAAGACAAATGATACTGTTTGCTTTGTCTCTCTTTATGCCGGCTTTTAGAAGTACAAGCACAGACAACATAGCCCATCTGGGTGGATTTGTTGCAGGCTTTTTAATCGGTCTTCTTATAACAGGACAATCAGACAGTCAGGAAGGTATTTGGCATGAATATTAACATTTATTATGGCGGGCGAGGACTCATAGAAGACCCGACCATCTACGTATGTGACAAGATAACTGAGGTGCTTAACGAGCTTAGGGTACAGGTTAAGAGATATAACCTCTATGAAGAGAAAAACAGCATAAGATAAGCTTCCAAAGACTCTTAAGGAGGCAGATGGCATTATCCTTGCTTCAAGTCTTGAATGGTTTGGAATAGGCGGTTATATGCTGCAATTCCTTGATGCGTGCTGGCTTTACGCAGACAAGTCAAAGATAGCCGGTACTTACATGATGCCTGTGGTCACTTCAACAGCTTTTGGAGAAGATGAATCTTATCTAAGCCTTATAAGAGCTTGGAAAATCCTTGGAGGTAAGACCTGTCAGGGCATTAGCTCCTACGTGGAAGACCATACAGAGTTTGAGTTAAACGGGCAGTATACAAGAAGGATAGAGAGGCTGGCTGAAGACCTTTATAGGGCAATCAATCAAAACCTAACCGTATTTCCTTCAAGTGAGTTAACCATAAGGAGCAACACAGTGGTAGGAAGCAATCTTCCTCTCACTCCTCAAGAGAGTGAGCAGCTCTCTGTCTATGTATCGGATGACAACTATGTGAAGAAGCAGAAGGAAGACATAGAGGAGCTTTCTCAGATGTTTAGGGAAATGCTTGGCAATGAAGGCACTGACCAGGGAGACAAGATAAAGCAGTTTAGAAACCACTTCAGGCCTCAGAAGGACTTTAAGGCTACCTACAAGATAGAGCTGTCTGACCAGTCACGCTCTATAATAGTGGAAGTTAACTCAAACGAGCTAAAATGCTACTATGGAGAGCTTGACAATACAGATGTTTCTTCAAGGACGACCACAGAAGTCCTTGACAATATAATAGCCGGAAAGATTACCTTCCAGAGGGCATTTATGTCCGGAGACCTGGCTACAAGGGTAATTTTAAGACACTTAGGATGTTTGATACTATATTCCAGTTTCAGAAAGAACAATAAGGATTGAAAGGGTGATACTATGAAGGATGAAAATTGCATTTTTTGTAAGCTTGCTAACGGAGACATACCTACTGCTACTGTATATGAGGATGAGTATCTAAGGGCAATAATGGATGCTGCCCCTGCCAACAAAGGGCATATCATTATCTTACCTAAGTCACACGCTGCGGATATCTGCGAGCTTAATGACGAATATGTAAGCAGGGCTTTTGTACTGGCAAAGAAACTGGCTGTGGCACTTAAGAAGCTCACAGGCTGTGACGGTGTGAAATATCCTTCAAAAATAATGGCGGAGCCGCAGGACGAACTGTATTTCACTTCCACGTACACGTAATACCACGCTTCAAGGATGATGATTGCACTATAGTTTGGAAAGCCTACTTCCTACGAGGACGGTGAGGCATCAGAGGTTGCTAAGAAGATTGCTGAATTATTATAGCTGTTAGTTGTAGCAAGATAGCATTAGTTCGACATACTTGCTGTTAGACTGATGACTACAGCTTATGCAAGTTTCTTTGATTATAATAAAACAGTTGCTATGGTGCTTAGAATAGGATATTCCAAGGCTTTCCATAGCAACTGTTTTTCATAGAAGTGTATTTATAGCGGTTTATCTGATGTCTGATTTAACTACTTGTTAATCAGATACAAATCAGTTGATTATCACACATATTTAGTCAGTTTATTATAGGGCTAACCAATCAGTTATATTATGCTTATTTAGTCAGTTTATTATCAGTCTGATTTTGTCAGTTTCTTGATAAGCTCCATTATGATATTTATCGCATCCTTTTGAGGGCTGTTTTTCATATTGTCTATGTATTCCTGTCTGTTCTCATAGGTTCTAAGTATGATATCAAGCAGTCCTTCCTCTGTGATATCCTCTTCATATAGGACCTCTGAAAAGCCCTGTTTCTTAAAGGAATCCGCGTTAAGTATCTGGTCTCCCCTGCTTGCCTTAGCAGACAGCGGTATGAGTACATTGGGTATCCTTAGGGCTAAAAGCTCACAGATAGCGTTGGCTCCTGCTCTTGAAAGTGCGATGTCTGTTATCTTAAATATATCCTTCATTTCTTCGCTCACATATTCAAACTGTACATAGCCCTTTACATCCTTATACTCATCTTTAGCCTTACCCTTGCCACATAGGTGAACTACATCAAATCTTTCGGTGAGCTTAGGAAGGATATTCCTAACTGCTTCATTTACCGCAGAGGCACCAAGGCTTCCGCCCACTACCAGGAGTACAGGCTTATCTCCGCTAAAGCCACAAAACCTAAGACCCTTTTTTCTGTCTCCCCAAAGAGTTCCTCTCTGATAGGGGTGCCTGATAGTATACCTTTATTCTTAGGGAGCTTTTCTAAGGCTTCAGGGAAGTTCGCAAGTACATAGTCTGCCTTAGGTATGCATAGTTTGTTCGCAAGCCCCGGTGACATGTCTGATTCGTGGATGATAGTAGGTATCTTACAGGTCTTTGCTGCAAAGACCACAGGGTACGGTGACAAAGCCTCCTTTAGAAAAGACCACATCAGGCTTTAGCCTCCTTAGTATCTTAAGAGATTCGCCAAAACCTTTAAGCACCCTTAACGGGTCCGTAAGGTTCTTTATGCTCTTGTATCTTCTTAGCTTCCCTGATGAAATACCTATGTAGTTGATGCCAAGGCTCTCAATCATAGACCTTTCCATACCGTCATAGGTGCCTATAGTGTATCTCATAACCTTCTTTTTAAGTGCCGGGATAAGTGCTATATTAGGGGTTACGTGTCCGGCAGTTCCCCCTCCTGTAAGTACTATCTTCTTCATCTCATACCTCCAAAGCCTGATTCTATGATGTATGTGTCGATGGCATCTGACACTCTATGATACAGGATTACTACAGCTGCGCTTTTACACCCACATCATATTACTGTGATAGATATTTGTATCAACAATTGAATCTAAGTATATAGCTTTAAGGTATAAAATACAAGCTAGACAAGAGTATTTAAATTCATATCTCTTCTTGATATAACTATGGAATCTCCCTTTATTTACCCTCATTCTTCCAAAAAGGCATCAGCCTGATTCCATTTAAGAAGGTACCGTTGGTGGAGTTAAGGTCCGTAAGCCATAACTCTTCTTCTTCCCTGTCTATCCTTGCATGAAAACCTGCTTACTGTACTGTCCTCTATAGTATGGTGGGTTTTATCTCCTGACTTTCCTATAAAGAATGGGAATTCTGTAAGCAGTATATTATCCTCGTTTGTATCTTCGGGCTTTAGGCAGTATATGCCGTTACTTATCATAGCTCCGGTAAGAAGGGTGGTAGCCTCACCTACATTATCTGATGACTTCTATCTTTTGGCTGTTTAACCTCCCTCACATTATAAGAGATCTCATTCTCTCCCACAGCCTGTAGTTCAACAGCTTTTCAGGTTTACTTCCTATATCGGCATTAAGATAATCCCAGACCTTTTTAAGCTTTGACTTAACAAACATTGTCTTATCTGATTTTTTTCTTCCTTCTGTTTTTCTTAAATAGTGAAGGTTTTACTTTTAGGTGTCTCTTCTATGTCTGCCTTCTGTGTTCTTGCCTCTTACTCTCTGCTTCTGCCCTGTATCTTCTTGCCATACTGTCTGCACCTTCTATCTCTTTTGCCTGCAAGGCTTATCTCCGCCTCCGCTTCAAAGCACTTGAAACTCTTTGATACTGTTTCTTTCATTTTCCGGCCCCTAATTAGCTCCCTGGCACGCATATCAAGGCTCATATGTGGAGCTGATAGTATCTCTTCAGCCTTTTCCCTTATCCTTGGAGGCTTCCACCTGTATTTACGCCCTGTATACCTTCACTTTCTTTTTGCAGCCTGATATAGTGAGATATATCATCTTTACTGCACTGTCATCCTTATAGTCAACCCTGTCAAGAAGTCTCTCAAACAGCCCTGTAGAACGTACAGTTCCCACTCTCAATACCATATATCCAGTAGAATTCGGGTCTTTTTGCCTAAGCCTCTCATAGATGTAGGCTTCCATCAGTAATTAGTCTGTCAAATGGCAGGAGAAATTCTTCCATGCTCTTTGCTACTTTTTATAATAGAGCGTAAAAAGGCTTCTATCCTGTCTGCTGTCAGCTTATTCATCTCAAAGCTTTGGTTTATAGGTATAAGTCCCATTCATATTGTAACAAAAATAATTCTCAAGGTTCAGGCTCTTAAAGCTAACCGGAACAAACGCAGGGATATCATTATGAGCAAACATCCCTATGATGTAGTCGACTTCTCCAACAGGCTCTGACTTAAGATAATTCCTTCCCCGTCTTGTACATAGCTAAAAATTCTCCATCTTACCAAACTACCTCCATAAAAATACCATAGATTATACAAATACAAATGCCTTGTTCTTGCATCTTCCTTTTGTGCATACGCTTTTTGCATCCACCTTATTACTAAAGCCACCTCGTTACTCATCCAACTTGTTACTCATCCACCGTATTGTGCCTAGGCAATTGTTATATCTAACTTTTTCGCCATTCCTATCAATATGTGTCTGTTTCAAGTACTTTCGCGTTACAAAGTGCTAGTCTTCATCACTAAGGCTTTCCAGAGCCCCGATTCTTCTAACAAACTCACCTGGTACATATTCTTTATACTCTTCCTTAAAGCTTCCATCTGTTAAATCCCTGTCCAGATATTCAGACACAAATGGAAGTATCTTAAATTCCACATCGGCATTTACCTGCCATTTTCCCACCGGACTTATAGCTTTTATCATCTTCATAAGTTAAATAAAACAAGGTTTCCCTGCCTTTCTCAGAGAGTCCACTCTCCCCTGTATTTTCCGCTGTATACCCTGATAAGCTCACTTCTTACTTTACTTCTTAGAACCACTATGTCGTGTCTCGTAATATGCAAAAAGAAAAATGATAGCAAACATAGCTATAATGACAGTCGGAAATATAATTGCTGCTTCTATTACCAGACTTCCTCTTAGCTTCATACAGCCTCCTTTTAGAAAATAGCTTTGGCTATGATATATATGACGCAGATAAATGGGATGAGAGGAAAGCTTCTATTCCTTTGCCTAAAACCATACTTTGCTACGATAAAGACCAAAAATAATAAGTCTGACAGAAAAAATACCATAAGCATGTACATCACTCCGCTTTCAAAGCAAATAAGGATAAGACTATGGCATCAGCCATACCAAATGCCTGCTTTTAGTTATCAGGCTTAGCCTATAGTATAGCAGCAGCTGCAATTGCAGTGATATCCACTCCATTGTTATATACCGAGGGTAACTAGCCAAATAAGCTGCTATCGGCAGGATGATAAAAAATATGTATCTCTTTTTCACTGCATCTATGTACGCCAAGTAAACTTAATAAAAGCTATGTTAATCATGTACACTCCCACATCTTGTGCAGGGCCTGTAGCCTGCTGCCTCTGCATCTGCCTTCTTCATCGTATTTACACTTCTTTTGATACCGGAACAGTTTTTATCCTTATGTATCCTGTTTCCTTCATCAGTTATATAGACTATACCTGTCAGGTCCCCCTTTGCACAGTATTCACAGGGGTAGTATTTTGCCCCACCCTTGTTTCTAAGGCTATTTACTAAGGTATAATCTACCTCCCTTATGGATAGACTTATATGGCTGCACATATTGCTTGTATGATATACCTCTCCTGTCTTTGTGACAAATACTATCCTATTATCTTCTGCATTATCTGCCTCTGCCTCACTGTAATACCTCCCTGTAAAGGGCCTTGCTACAGCAAGCCTCTCAAAATAAGCACCGTTTAGCAGCTCTCCCTTTGCTATTTCTATAAGCTTAGGGCTATCGCCATCTTCTTCCTCGGTTACGTAGGCAAGCTTTGCCATCTCTCTTGCTTTATCTGCTGCCCTTGCACTTAACTCTGCCTGAGTCTGAAGGAAACTTGTCCAAAAATATGATTAGGCTTATGAGCAAGTACAAATAACAGCATGGGTAGCGCTGCCTCTATAGTGAGGCTTCCTTTTTAACTGTTTCACATTATTACCTCATCTTATTCATCTCTTCTGCTCCAGACTGCTCATATACTATATACAATATAATCGAATATTTTACTTGGTGTTTGTTTGTTTATTTGATTCTACTTTTTATTGGGAATTAAATTTTTATTTTAAAAAGATAATGTTTTTCACCAAGAAAAGGTAAAGCAAAATATTCTAATGTGGTTTTAGGGCGACTATTCCTGATCCACCAACAACTAGCTCCTTTCTTTATTACTATATATGAGCACTCTGCAACAGCCTTTACTCTCTGCAAAGGCTTTGCGATAACTGTAAGCCTGCTTTCCCAGTTATCTAGCTTTTTCTCTGAACTATGCCATCGAGGAAAGGCAAGCCTGAATATCCTTGGCATGGTTTTTACGCTTACTTCACCGTTCACCCCGGCATCATGCTGTCAGCCCTGAATCCTTGATAGTATCTTAGCTTGATATTCTGCTCTATTAGCTTTACCATTCTGATAGGAGTTTGCCTGAGGCAATTACAAGAAATGAATCTAAGAAGCTTTTGGTACTTTTAGTTTTACCCTTCTGATTTACCGGGTAAAGAGGGATGTCTTCGCCCTTTAACAGGCTTTTTACCTCTTTTCTTGCCTCGTCCATCGACCAGCCCATGACAATGCCGTACTTTTATTATTTCTATGGCAGCAGGAAGCGCAAGTACGCTTGCAATAGCAGCCGCAATACCTCTGCTTCAGCCATCTTATCCTTCCTTGTAAGAAATATCCATACCAGACTATGGTTCTAAGTCCAAATATTCTGTTGGCTACAGAGCTTAGATTGGCTTCATCGCTTTCTTTGCCGGCTATAAGGTACTCTAATCCATATCTAAGAGCCTCTTTTTATCATCTTCCTTTGTCTTTGATAGGAAAGTTCTTAAAAATGCCTTAGCATAGAGAATCAATAGCCCCTTTTCTACTAAGTCTGTCTTCTTTCTCTTTCTCTGTCTTTACATCACTCCATGAGTGTATTGCTTATCTTACGCTTTGACACCTTCTTATCTCCTGATAGAAAGAAGCCTCAACGTCTCCTACACTTCCATCTCCTGTGGCTTCATCCAGGTTTTTCTGACTTTCTTGTACTTTTTCTTAGCATCTGCCACTTCCTTTTCAGTGTATTTTGGGTATCATCCTCACCTCAGTCCTTTTTGCTACTGCCTTTTTGTACTTCTGCCTTTTGTACTTCTGACTTCAGGGCTGCTGGCTTTTGCACTTGACTTCTGTACTCTATCTTCTTTGCCATAGCCTTAGGCTTTTTCGACCATCTTTGTATGTATCTGATTGGATGATTCTGACCTTTTGGCCTCCTCATACCAAGTAAAGCCTGACTTAGACTGAGCTGTACCTCTGTGCCCTATGATTTCCTTTTATATCTTTCTGCACCTTTTTAATATCATTTGCCTTCTCCTCAAGCTTTTTCTTCTCTTTCAAGCTCGATTAACTTCTTTTTCGGCTTCTACTTTGATTTTGAGGCCTTTTCTTAGGGTGTCTGTACCGTCTTCCGCCGTTTTAATGAGATTTGCATTGTTAATTAGCTTCTTACCTACTCCTGCGGCAGCACCATACTTCATATAGGCTGCTGCCTGCTTTGCAAAAAAGTAACAGTTATTCTCTGTCATATTTTCCTTAAAAGCTAAGGCTTGTAAAACTAGCTGTAGTCCCCAGATAATCTCCTTTTCACCGGGCATCATCTTATCCATATAAGAATTGGCAGCTTAATCGCCCCTCCTCTCCATTAAGTAAAGAGGCGTCTACATATATGGTAATCATTCCATAGCTCTCTTTGATACTCAGCAAAGGATATCTGCTCAGCGAGGTAAGAGTTATCTAAGGCTATCTCGCCTGCCACTGTTACCCTTGCAGACTCAAGCAGGCTTCCTATTAAGGCTATCACAAAAAGGAGAGCTAAAGATAAAAATATGGTTATACTTCCTTAACCTTCATTCTCCCCTCCTAAGTTTTAGTGTAATGGTGCTGTTATCTGCCTCTGGCTTCCCTTATTTTCAGAAAGATTTCATCAATCATATCTTTTTAAGTTCTTCCTAAATATAATTATGAGTCCAAGTACAATAACAAGTATCAGGATAATCTCAATTACCGCTATACCTCTATTGTCATCCTTTCGCTTCTTCCCATCTCTTTTTGCAAGCATTTTCTTTACTTCATGCTGTAGAAAACTAAGTCATTTGCTTCTTGTCTTCATCATATCAATAATCTTCATATCTTCTCCTTTCACACTGCCAGTAAGGCAGGTACCATAATAATTAACATAATCAGTACAAGCTGAAGCATCATAGGCATAAGCATCTTGGTGTCAGCCACCTCTCCCATAACCTTAGCTTTATTTCTTCTTTCAAACATAGCTGCTTCCGACTCTGCTTCAAGCTCTTGATAAAGCTGTCCTTGACCTAGCTTTTAGGCTTTTGGTTAATTACAGAGACAAACTTCGCATACTGTGTTCCGCCTATTCTTTTACCAAAGTTTTCATAGGCCTCCCTTTCAGTCTGTGCTCATTGCCCACCTCCATAGAGTAAGCCTTATCTCTTCTGTGAGGCTTTTATATTGGAAAGCTAAAAACCTGTTTCAAGCTTTCTCCATATAGCAGGTATATTAAGTCCTGCTCCAAGCAGTATCACAAACCGTCCCACAAACTCTGTATAGCCATTTTTAAAGTTCCTCCTCTCTGTCTTTAATCTTTCTTTTTATTGTTTTTCGTTAAAAACTACAAAAAGACAAATGATAGTTGCAAGTGCAAAGCCTACGAGATTTCCGTTATTTCTTCCTTAGGGAAATATGCCCTCACTCTTTTTCCGTCCACTTCTGCCGGCAGGGTAATAGTCTCATTTTTCTCCGTCAGCAAGGGGCAGAGTCTAGCTTTTTCTTTTGACTGCGAGCTTGACCTTTCCTCCTCAGTAAGTGACTTGGATATACAGTTATTACAAGGCTTCTGCTCATCTCCCTTTCTATAAGATGCTGTTACTTAAGAGTTACCGACTGCTTTTCCTTTAATCATGTCAAAGTTTAGGGTCGCCGTTATCAAGCAATATACCTCCCTCATCCGTACTAAAACTAATGTCCACAGGGTTGTTCGCAAGCCTCACCGGGATGTTTAATCCTGTAAGCACCCTCTCTTTTCCTTCTCCCTCTCTGTACATATTGGCTTCAAGAGTATCCAAAGTATTCTGTAGATATTCATCCATCCTTCCTTCTTCAAGCTTCAACGCCTATCTCGTCCCTCGTAGGTAAGCTCTTCATCAGCTTTTAATTCCATCTACTTCAACACCAAAGCTTATGTTCTCTGCTTCTTCATACGGCTTTGGCCTGGTAATAGTGGTGAGCTCTACTCGTTAGCCCACTGTCATGACAATCCCTGCTATATATGCAAAAGGAGGATATCAAAGAAGCAATTATAATTATTAGTCTTTGTTTTTATCAAATGATTTGTATATACTCATCTCACACCTTAATATCAGTTATTTTGTCAAACCACAGGCAACATAGCCTGTAGCACACAAGCACCACACCTCATTATGATTCTTCCAAGTGCCCATCATACAGGCTCTTCATCATGTCAGACATTGAGAAGTTTAGATATAATAAAAATAGCTGGAAGTATTGCTGTCATAAAACTTACTTTCAAAGCTTTTTACCGCTTATTAAAGGCAGTTATCTCTCTTTCCATCTCATTTTTATCCACTATACACCCTAATGGTATGCTCCATAACCTTTATAAGATTGCCACCTGCCCTTTTTAGAAATCTTGCAGACTTTCAGCAATTGATTGATATCTTCTATTCCACTTCTTTTTCCAAAGTCATATAAAATATCTTCTATGGGATGTTCATTTTGAGACTGCTTTCCATAGATATCAGTTCTTTTATTATCATAGAATCTCTATCATATAGACTCTATGAGTCTCTCTCTCTCGCTGACAATACTGCTCTTTTCAAGAGAGGAGCCCTGCCTTTAGCGATGTCATTATTACCTGTAAGAATTCCCTACAAACTGAGAAGACAATTCGTTTTTCTCTTTTCTATAAAGCTTTTTCTATTCTACTTTTCAAAAACTATACCAAAAGGGTAAAATGACTAAAGCACCCATTATAGATTGGTAAAAAGCAAGTCGAAACTTACAGAAAAGCAAGCCAGATGGCTATAAGCTTAAAGCCATTCAAGCTTAGACCTTTTATATACCAAATAATTCATCTTTGTTAAACCTGCCATTTCAAACTTGACATTCTTATGGATGAACCACACTTATAAGCCCTTATCAGCTTCAGTATTCAAAATATCTGATTAAGTGCACATCCCCTTTATCATCTTTATATATTTCGCTTATTTCCAAGGACTTTACGCCTGCCGTCTTTAACCTTCCAAGGTAATCATGTAGTCTATGGCAGAGACTATCTCTGTCTCTTTGCTGCGTCTAAGGGGATATTGGCTCCCTGTAAGCAAGGGTTTCAAGCCTTGAGATGGTGTCCTCTGCTGAGTTTGCATGTATGGTTGACTCTCCGTAGTGCCCTGTGTTAAAGGCATTAAGCAGCATAATTGCAGCCTTCCGTCTCTTACTTCTCCTACAAGATTCTATCAGGTCTCATTCTAAGCGAGGACTTGATAGGGCTCCCTATCCCTATTTCTCCCTTCCTTCGACATTTGGCATTTCTAGTTTTCATCTGCACCAGGTTAGGTATGCCAAAGAGCTGAAGCTCCGCAGAGTCTTCTATTATGATTACTCTTTCCTCCTCGGAATATAATCCACCAGTGCATTAAGAAAGGAGGTCTTGCCTGAGGAGAGTGCCACCACTAACTATGATATTGCATGCCTGCTTCCATAGTATCCTATAAAAGTCAGCTGCCTCTTTTGATAAGGTCTCATATTCAAGCATCTTTTCATCGTCATGGGCACTCTTAGGAAATTTTTCTTATTGTAACCACTGCACCACCGAGTGCAACAGGCGGCAGTACCACGTTTACCCTTGAACCATCTTGAAGCCTTGCATCCACTATAGGGTTCAGCCTCATTTACAGTACGGTTTACCTTGCTACTATCTGTTGGATTATATCTCAAGTTCTTCTTCAGAAGCTATTCTGTCCATCGAATTTTTGAATATGTCCCGTCTCTTTCTGATAAAACATATTATCAGGCCCATTTACCATAATTTCAGATATATTTCTCATCATCTATCAGCTGTTGAGTACCCCAAGTCTTCTAACAGAATTAAATATCTCTATACATAGGTTCTTCTTTTCTGTAATGCTTAGATACTCTTCTCGTACTTAGATTTAGTACTCTTTCTTCAATTTCATTTAAGACCTCTTCATCTGTTAGTTCCTCTGAGAAAATCCAGTCTTTCAAGCAATTCTTCTTTTATTCTATATCCAAGTGTCTGTTCCAAATTCTACTATTTCAACCCTTCTTTCATACATCCTTCATACCCCATAAGCTGCAGCTTGATATGAAATTTCTCCATCACTTTTCTCTGTCTCCTCTTTAGTAGTTACAACTATTTCCATAAGACTTTTGCCGCCTTCATAAGTTTGCAAATGAGGTGAGTGAGATGATTCCAAGATTTATAAGAATGAAGTCATATTCATTTAGCTTTTGTAGAAGATTTAACAGCTCATGCATCCTCTCTTGTCAGTTCTGTACAGTCAAAGGCGATAGCCCAGAAGTATCCTGCCTGATATATTTCTCTCTTTTCCACCAGTATTTGAACTTCCACTTTAGCTTGTCTCCACCCTGCTTAAGAAAAGTAAATCAGCTCTGATAGATCTCTGCCTGTTCTCATTCTACCGCATTACTGCTATTAAACGGTTCCATATCTATGTAAAGCACTGAACCCTTTTGTTTTTAAAGGTCATTTAATAGAAGATTAGCATATTCTCCCCGCTCTATACTGCTTTTTCGTAGAAAATACAATGCATATTATTGTCATCAAGCGAATGCTTCATCTTCACTCATAAGTATATTGAGCTAAGTTCCTTTGACTATTGCTTTTGCTGACTGATACTTATATATCCAAGGTCCGTTTTTGTCGTCTTCCTAGTAGTAATCAGGCTCATTATCCTGTCTTTATCTACCTTCCCTTCTATCCTATGTACGTCAAAAGCCTTCACATAAACTACAACATAAACTGGTTCTGCACTTTCTATATGCTAACAAACTTATCCGCATCTGAAAAAGCAACAGTCACAAGCCCCAAGCTCCATATTTTTATTCAGATAGATCTGAAAGCGCTTCTACATAAGCTTCTTCCTTATCATAAATAGTAAGAATTCCCCCTTGCAATAAAAACATCACCTCTCTTTTAACTGATTTTTGGGTACACTAAAAAGAACCTATTTCTACAATAGAATGATTAAATGCTATTAAAGTTTCACTGTTATGATATTTTTGAAATAAAACTAATTCATATATATTACTTTAAAACACTAACAACTTTTTAATCTATTACTCTAGATAATATATGTTAAACCTAGAGGGACTGAGTTAACATGTCACCCTTATGTTTCTTTATTATTTCCTGATATCTTCTTTGCTGAAGCATTCATTTCAGTATCTTCCGGTTCTTTTTTCCACTGCTGAATGTTCCATCTCTTCAAGCTCTTCATTTTAATAACGCTAAGTCTTCTGCACTGAAAAAGTTATCCATATGAATTCTCTCCTCCTTTTTCTTTTCTTTATGCAATTAGTATATACGTTTGTCAGAATTATTTACAATATGTAACTTTGTTGAAATTCATTTTGATTTTTGTGAAAGTCGTATTAGTTAATTGGTGACACCTGATTTTTACCAGTACTCATAATAAACTACTCTTCTTCCTTATCAAGCATCTGAGAAAGTGTTCTCCAACCAAGCACTGCACACTTAACTCTTGCAGGCATGTGGGATATATCCCTAAGTGCTATGGCTTCATCAAGCTCTTCAAGGGCTTCATCTTCCTTAACTTCGCCCTTTATCATTCCCATAAAAAGCTCACCAAGCTTTTAGTGCTCTTCCTTATCCTTACCTATAATGAGGGTCAAGCATCATATCTGCATGCCTGAGATATGGCATAGCCTGTACCTGTGTAGCTCTCCGTCAACCACTACATCTCCATCGCTGAAGCTTAAGTGTAATATCATCTCCACAGCTTGGGTTTACACCTCTAGCTCAATTGTTGGATGCTCTATCTCCTGCTTATTGTTTGGGATGCATATTATGCTCCGTAAGTATTTCGTTATATATGCTTCTAAGCTCCATAACCAAGCCACCCTCACCTTTTGTCAAACTATCTAAAAATCTGTCAACTCTCTTCCTCTGTGTTGTAGAAATACGACTTGCCCTTAGGGTCGAATTGAAAACCTAAGAACTTCATCAGAGGCTGGGCACAGTGGTGTCCTGCCCTCACGCAGATGCCCGCATCATTTAAGATGGAAGCACTGTCGTGTGGATGTACATCATCGATTGTAAAGGTCACAATGCCGTGGTGCTCATCCGCTTTGTCTGAGCCTGCAGATATTGATATAAGGAAGAGCCCTCATCGCTTCAATAAGTCTCTTTGTGTTTCCAAGCTCTGTCTCTTCTATACAGTCAAAAACCTACCTTTGTCGAGATAATCCATAGCAGAGTGAAGTCCTGCTGCACCGCCCACGCTGACAGTTCCCTGCCTCAAACTTATGTGGAACTTCTGCGTAGGTGGCTGAGTCAAGTTCCACATACTCTATCATCTCTCCTCCTGTAAGGAATGGAGGCATCTTGTTAAGAAGCTTCTTCTTGCCATAAACCACACCAATTCCCATAGGTGTCAAGCATCTTGTGGCCTGAAAAATACATAAAAAGTCTGCATCAAGTTCTTTACATCCACCCTTGTATGAGGAACTGCCTGTGCTCCGTCTCACAACCACAACCGCTCCTACTTCGTGGGCTGCCTTTATTACCTTTTTCCACAGGATTCTTTCTTCCAAGCACATTTGAAATATGTGCAAGGCTTACCAGTGCAGTCTTTGGCGTAATCTTTTGCCGCTATTTCTTTCATCGGATATAAAGCCTGTCTTATCCGGTGTTAGAAAAACCAGGTTAGCACCTGTCCTTCTTGCCGTCTCCTGCCACGGAAGGAGGTTGCTATGATGCTCCATAACAGTGAGCACAATATCCTCTCCCCTTTTTATAAAGGCTTCTCCATAGCTTCTTGCTATAAGGTTAAGGCTTTCGGTTGCATTTCTTGTAAATATAATCTCAGAGGGAGAGGAGGCACCAATAAACCGAGCTGTTCTTTCCCTTGCATCCTCATAAACTGTCGTAGCCTTGACAGAAAGGTCGTAGACACCACGGAGAGGATTGGCATTCTCACTCTCATAGTATCTTACCATTCTTTCTAGTACCACATCCGGCTTTTTGGGTTGTAGCAGCATTGTCAAAATAAACTAAATCAGGATATTCCCTGAAAAACTTAAAAGTCCTTCCTAAAAATCACTGCTCATCGTTAAAAACCTCACTTACATACTTTATAACTTTGCCCTCAGTTTCGTCATCACCGATTTGCTCAGTAACTGCATTGATATAAGCCTCAGTCATAAGCTGTTTTGCAGCCTTTTTCGTCTATGCCCTGCTCTTTATGTAAAATAAACAGCTTCTCATCTATTCTGCCCATGGTTGCACCATGGTCACCTTCCACATCTTCCTCGTGACAGAGGATAAGAGGAACTGACTTATTGATAATACTTGGGCTAAAGAGGAGGGTATCTTCTTTTTCAAAGCCGCTTGCAGCCCTTTGCTCCTTCCTTAAAAATCAATGGTTCCACGATACACCTTGGTGGAATTGTCAAGAAGCACACCACTTGCATCCATGTTTTGAGGATACCTTTTTCCCCATTCATTGGTGACAAAGTTCATGTCAAGAAGGCTGTCTCCCTTACAAAGATAGCCTGTTGCACTCCCTATACTCACTCTTTTCTTCCCACAAGCTCCGTTCTAACTCCCACATATGAGCGCTTTCCTCCAAGCTCAAGCTGTACAAGTTCAGCCTTTGCATCATTTTCAAGGTGAAAGCCCAAATCATCAAAATGGTCTGTACTCTGAGAGGAGATTCACCCTACAAGCTTTAATACTTGGCATTTTCACAGACATACACTCTGGTCTGAAGTCCAAGAAGATTCTCTTTATTTCTCAGATTCAAATACTTCAATAAGTGTAAGCTCTGAGCCTTCACTAACATAGATAATATGACTGTTTAAGGAATTATCCTCTCCTGCCCTGTAGGTAATCTTAACAGGTTTCTATCTACCTTTACTCCCTTTTTGGTGGTAATCACCTTTAAGAGGGATGCCCGCCGCTTTGATGGCATTTCTTACTATATCTGTAGATGGTGCATCCTTTACTTCCCTGTCTCTTCTATTCTCATCTTCAAGGCTGTCTCCACCTGCCTTTGAGATCAAGGTTAAGAGCCTCCATACCTGTCTTTACAAAGTCTGCCTTAGCTGCTATCTCTTCAAAAAGAGCACCGCTTTCAAGTATGTCTACTCCATCCTGAAGTCTAAGGTCTATATTATTTTTCATTTACTCATAGTTAAAAATCTATATCCGCATAGCTGTTCTTCATCTTGCCATAGGTTATGGCAGGAAGATAGTTTACAGCTCCCTTTTAATTCAAACTTCATTACATACCTCCCTTCATTTCAAGCTGAATGAGGTTATTCATTTCAACTGCATATTCAAGCGGAAGCTCCTTGATACTGGATTCGCAAAGCCACTAACTATCATAGCTCTTGCCTCTTCCTCGCTTATTCCCTTGACATAAGGTAAAATACCGCATCATCACTGATTCTTCCTATCTTAGCCTCGTGTCCGATGTCTGCATCGTCAGTTCTTATATCCATAGCTGGGATGGTATCGGAACGGCTGTCACTGTCAAGCATAAGCGACTGGCAGGATACAAAAGCCTTGCTGCGCTTTTGCACTTTCACGGACTGTAAACCATACTTCTGTAGGTGTTGGTTCCGCCTCCCTTAGATACTGACTTTTGTATTGATGATGGAAGAGGTATCCTCCTATGTGTACCATCTTTTCGCACCTGTATCAAGGTTCTGTCCCTTTCCTGAGAAGGTGATTCCTGTAAACTCACTCTTGAGCCATTTCCCTTTAAGATGCTCATAGGGATAGAGGTAGGATACGTGTGAGCCAAATGAACCTGAAACCCACTCAATCACGCCGTTTTCTTCAACTATGGCACGCTTTGTATTTAGGTTGTACATGTTCTTTGACCAGTTCTCTATGGTAGAATATCTAAGTCTTGCATTTTTCTTGACAAAAAGCTCTACGCAGCCTGCGTGTAGGTTTCGCTACATTGTACTTTAGGGGCAGAACATCCCTCTATGAAATGAAGGTCTGCCCCTCATCAACTATGATTAAAGTATGCTCAAACTGTCCTGCTCCTGCGGCATTGAGCCTGAAGTAAGACTGTAAAGGTATGTCCACCTTAACTCCCTTTGGTACATATACAAAGGAGCCTCCTGACCAAACCGCACCGTGAAGGGCTGCAAACTTGTGGTCTGAAGGTGGTACAAGCTTCATAAAATACTCGTGTATCATGTCGCCGTATTCGCCATGCATGGCTGATTCAAGGTCTGTGTATATAACACCCGAGGGCCGCCACCTCTTCACGAACATTGTGGTATACAAGTTCAGAGTCATACTGAGCACCTACACCTGCAAGTGAAAGTCTCTGCCTCAGGTATTCCAAGCTTTTTCAAAGGTATCCTTGATATCCTCAGGTACTTCTTCCCAGTTTTCCTTCATATCTCCCTTTATGACGCACATAGGTCATAATCTGTATCCATATCAAGCTCCCATCAATTGAAGGGTCCCCCAAGCAGGAACCCCTAGACTATTGTATATGTCTAAGGACTTAAGCCTGAAATCACGCATCCATTCAGGATCATTCTTTTTTCTTTTGATATCTGAAGTACAATGTCCTTTGTTAAGCCTTTGTCAAGCTTTTTAAGAAGTCCTCTTCATTTTTCGTCATATCTAAAGTCGTAAACGAACTATCTATATCATCTATTACAGTTTTTCATTCTTATCTAATTCAGCCATTTTTACTCCCCCTAATTTCTCAAAGCGGGCAAAGCCGTTATTGTTTATCTCTTCTACAAGGGCAGCATCGCCTGTTTCCACAAGCTTGCCCTTTACAAGTATATGTGTATAATCTACCTTTAAGGCTTCTAAGATTCTGGTGCTATGAGTAATGATTAAAAAGAGCTCCGTCTCTATTCTTCTGATAAGCCTCCCATACCTGGCTGACTGTCCCTAACCGCATCCACATCAAGTCCTGAGTCTGTCTCATCCAGGATGGCAAGCTTAGGACGAAGCATGAGCATCTGTAAAATCTCAGACTTTTTCTTCTCACCACCTGAGAAGCCTACATTAAGATCCCTTGTAAGGTAGGACTCATCCATCTGTAAGATGTCCATAGCTTCTTTTTAAGTCCTTTCTTAAACTGCATAATCTTGAGCGGTTTTGCCTGTAGATCTGTCTGATGGCATTTCCTAAGAAAGCTCTCAAGAGAAATGCCTGCTACCTCGTAAGGGCTCTGGAATGAAAGGAAGAGTCCTTCTTTGCCCTAACATCAGTACCGTCTTCTTTGATGCTCTCTCCTTCAAGCTCTATATCTCCGCTCTTAATCTCGTATGCAGGATTACCCATGAGGGTAAAGCCTAGGGTTGACTTTTCCTGCACCGTTAGGTCCCATAAGTACATGGGTCTCCCCTGTGCCAATAGTAAAAGTCAATATTCTTTAAGTATATCCGTATCATCTATAGCTACAGATAAAGTTTTTAACCTTTTTAATAATCTCTGACATAACTGCCTCCCAATATATAATCAACGATTTTAATCCCTACCATTTTAGTACGAATTCGATTTTTATATTATAACTGTTGTGAGAGAAAGTTTCAATAAGTTAGAAATGACTAATATAGGCATAAAGTATTTTGTCCCAAACATGCAAAAGAGAACCTCATATAGGATTTCTTTAAAGTAAGTTGTTCTTCTACACAGACTTAAGGTATTTATTTGGTTCAGCCATTGCCGAGATGGTGTCAGTCAAAGCTTTTGAAAATTAATACCAAGTCTCACCAAATCATCGCCCATTTAGGAATATTTAATGTCTTTTTAACAAGAGTCGTATCCTTTATGTACTTTTCTACATCTACCATTACCAGCAACAAAGCCATCATCACAGCTTAGTTCTTTGAAATTGCTTGGTTGTGGAATGACTTCACCTCACATATCGTAAGCGTCATTCCAAGTACTTCTTCTGCCATACTCATCCCATACGTCAATATCATCTTCATCTATACCTGTATAAACTCCGTCTATATCAGGACATTCTATAAAATATCCACCATCATCTTCTTTATGAAATATAAAATGGAAACAAAGCCATATTTAGATTTTTATCAGCCATGTCACAACCTCCCCATATAAACCTGCGTCTTTAGTATTCTACATACTACGCGTCTATACGCATGTCAACAACATCTTATATACTCTCTCTTGGTATCCCCTCTATCAGACTGCCACTGCCTTCATGGCCTCTTTTTATCCATTCCCTTGTCCATATAAAGCTTCATATGCTCAGTTTATGTCCATTTCTTTGAGGAGGCCTCTTTTTCCTTCTTTATCTCCTCTATCTTTCTTTGCCCTCTATAACCAGAACATATTCCCCACGAGGCTCATTTTCTTCATAATAGTGCAGAGCTTCCTCAAAGCTGCTGTTAAAAATACGTCTGTGAAGCTTTAGTAAAGTTCCTTTGTACATGCAGTCATCCTTCTGTTGCCAAGTGCAGAAAGCTCATCTATAGTCTTTTTAAGCTCATGAGGAGCCTTCGTAGATGATAATAGTCCTGGTCTCTGTCTTAACTCCTCTAGGATGGCAGCCTTTTCCTTTTTATCACTTTGGTAAAAATGCTTCAAAAGGCAAAGCGCCTTGTAGAAAGCCCGGACAGAGTGAGGGCAGTTCATACAGGCAGCGGCACCCAGGCAAAAGACGTAACTCTATTCCTGCCTCGTAGCACTGTTTAACAAGCTCTCTCCCGGGGTCTGATATACCGGGAGTACCCGCATCTGTTATAAGGGCTACGTTTTTCCTTCTAGCATCCTATTTACAAGGACTTTGGCCTTGTCGTATTTGTTAAACTCGTGATAGCTGGTAAGAGGAGTCTTTATTTCAAAAGTGATTAGAGCTTGATAGAATTCCTCGTATCCTCGAGCAGCTATCACATCTGCCTCCTTCAGGTTCTTATAACCCTAAATGTAATATCTTCAAGATTGCCAATCAGGTGTGGCACATAGATATAACTTTCCGGCCATTTCTCTTCCTTTCTAGTATCTGTAATCCCTCATCATTTCTTCGCTGTACTTCATATTTTCATCATATACAATAAGTGGCTTCTCATAGTAAGTCTTGGATTGCTGTATTTTTCAGCCTCTATAAGCACCATATTGAGGCTCTTTTGTCAATCTGCGGATGTACAAGTCTCATCCTCTTTGGCTCAAGTCTGTATTTTTCTAAGATTTTCAAATATTTCAGGCAGTCTAAATGGCACTGTGCAAACGATGAAAAATCTTCCGTTAGCCTTAAGCAGATAGAGCAGCCGCCTTAACCACATCCTCTAAGTTACATAGAATCTCGTGTCTTGCAATCTGCTTAGGCGCATCGGGATTGGCTATTCCGTGCTCACTTATCATCTAGGGCGGGTTTCGAGGTAACCACATCAAAGCTGTTTCTCTTAAATAAGTCCTCACGGCCTTGATATCGCCTTCCACTATGTCTATGTTGCTAATCTCATTTCCTTTTCACGCTCTGCTCTTGCCATATCCTGCACTTTCAGCCTGTATCTCAAGGCTCAAAGTGCTCTCCCTGTCTTAGCCCACAGAAGAGAGGGAGGATGGCTGTACCTGTACCCAAGTCTATAACCCTGCTTCCCTTTTAGCATAAGCAAAGCCTCGATAAAAAGTACTGCATCCATACCAAAGCAGAACTTATCAGGCGATTGTATAATATGAAGTCCGCTTATCTCAAGGTCATCCAGTCTTTTCTCTGTCCTTAAGTTCAAATTCCATTATTCATCCTTCTTAGTCCAAACGTGTCTTACTTTTCAGCTCTTTCCAGTGCTTCAAGGCCTTTTATCTCAGAGGATCTCGACTCTTTGTCACGTTTTCTCTTTTTAGGCTTAAATGTAAGCTCGCTAGCTTTTATATTCCCTATTTCCTTGTCTCCGTTTTCATTTTCAACTATAAGCTTCACGAGCTGTTTAAAGCGCACTTACAGAGCTAACCTCACCCTTAATTCCGTCTGCGGTAGTCAACGTCTCCAACATCAGGAAGATGGAGTTAAGATATTCATAAGCTGCTTCTTCATTTTTAAAGGCAGCAATAAGCCTTCCACAGACCCTGATATCTTGCTTGGATTGAGTGAGAAGTTCTGATCCTTTGCCATCTTTATCGATACAGTATGAACTCAGATAGGAAGGTACTGCAGCAAGGGTCTGCCACATATACCTATTCCACCTTCATCTTGGCTTCATCTCTGACGCCAATCTGTCTAAGCTCTATCCTGGTCTTAAATACATATGCCAGGTCCTCTACCAGCCTCTGAAGTCTATTCTTCCATCAGCTGTAAAAATAAAACATAACTGTTATTATCAGCGTATATTCGCAGGCTATTAGCTTCATTGCAAGCTCATGATGTTTTTATCTTTTCAAGGCAGATATCAAAGGCTTCCTTCTCTTTATCCTTGTTTTTCTGTCTATCTCGTCATCTTCAGGCGTAGCTATCCTGATCACTTCTTTAAGAGGCTGAACTATTTTGTCCTCCTCTATCTCTTTTCTTCCAAGTGCAACAAGTCCGTATTCTATGCCTCTTGCAGTCTCAACAATTACGTGCATCCCCGCCTTTATATCAAGATTTTCAGGGTCAAAAATATATCTTTCCTGCCTTTTAAATCTAACTCCTATTACTGTAACCATATCTCTCATTCTATCCAAATTTATTAAAAGTCCTGCAAAGGCTCCTATAAAGCTATGTGGATTAGCCCTAGCTATTTATCCTTCATATACATAAACATAATCTCTAGAGCGGTATCAAACCTTACATTTGCATCTAAGCGCTTCTTGGTCTTTTCCATACTTTCTATGGCTCTTTCTATCGAGTTATATTCACGCTTTGCTATCTGCTCTATTTAAGTACTTATATTCTTCTCTAAACAACACCCTGTTCGCATCTCCTGTAGCCTTTTTAGTACAAGCAAAGTCCCTAAACCAAAGTATCATAAGGTCTATACAGTCTTTTATTTTCCTTCTTATAGCCTTCAGGTGCATTATTCCAGCTATCTCATCAGCTATGCTGTCCTTATCAAGATTCCTTAGTATCCTTACAACTACGCCTTTCATCTCAGGAAAGTCTTCGCTGCTTGTATATCTTACTGCCCTGCCTACATTGCCTGCCGAGAACTTAGCTGCAGTCTCAGCAACATAGTCAACTATACTGTAATTATCTATCAGATACTGTTTTATCTTTTGCTGTATCAATGGCTTTCACATCAAGGGGTCACACATCTGGACCTGATTGTAGGCAGAAGTCTCTCTTTATTGGCTGAGAGCAGAATAATTATAACATATTCAGGTGGCTCCTCGATGGTCTTAAGCAGAGCATTTTTGAGCCTGCTCATTCATCTTCTCAGCCTCTTTAACTATGTATACCTTGTAGTTTGCCATAAGGAAAGATATCGCTTGTTCCCACAAGCTTGGTACGTATCTCTTCTACACTTATGACTGTAGGCTTGTCTGCTATGTAGATAATGTCAGGGCTGTTGCCGTTTTTCACCTGTTTGCAGACAATCTGCCTCCTCCTCTTCGGTTTCCTTTCCGGCGCATAGAATAAGCTTGGCAAACTCCTTAGCTATAAAGAGCTTCTCATCTTTCTCACCCTCAAAGATATAGCATGTGAAAATTCTTCCTTTAAGCAGCTTTATTTATGTATTCTACAAAGGCTTTCCCTTCCCAAAATATTTGTATTCATATCCGCCTCACATCTAGGTAAAGATGTCAAGCAAAAGTCCCTGAATTTCATCAATCTTTTCCAAGTATGCTTATTGCATCCTTTTTCATCTTTTACAAGTTCCTCCCTAAGTTCATCAAGCTCTTTGTCTATTACCCTTATTATACCATATACTCTGTGTCTTCCACGCCTGTCAAGGTAATTCTCCCTTGAAAATTCATGGCTTCTTGAGAGGACTTCATTTAAGAATTCTTTGATAAGCCCTCTATAATGCTTCATGTCCCTATATATCCATGTGTTTTTGGAGCTTTTTACCTCCATGGTGATAGAGCTCATTACTGCATTAATCTCTGCCAAAGAATTATCTTCTATATTCTTTATAAGGGTGAACTTAAATTGCCCGTCATCCTGTTTGACTGTTTTTCCACTTCGGGAGCCTTAGGCAGGGTGAGTGGATTAATCTTTATATCCATATCAGTTTTCCTTTATAAAAGCAGTTATTTCCTTCGTGCAGATATTCAAATTATTATTTTGAAATCTGTATTTTTATCAATCACCTGAGCTATGAGATTTTCCTCACTAAAAATCTGCATTATCAGAGAGGAATCTCCTGCAAATCTCGGCTACATTGGGGTGTTTTTGTTTTTCTTCACGCCTTATGGCTCTTTTTATAAGTTCAACGTCAGAAACCTCTATGTAAATCAGCTAACTTTATCCTCTCCGAAATAGCTTTTTACCTGATTATAGCCTGCCAAGGTATTGATGCATATATAGTCAGCCTGTGAGAGGTCCATACTGCCGTCATTCACTGTAAAGTAGTACCAAGGTCCGTCTATAGTGTTAAAACAACGCTCTTCTATAACCTTTCCTTCTTTTCTAAGCACTTCAAGTTCGGCCTCAGTCACAAAGTTGTACTCTAATCCATTTACTTCCCTTATACGCATAGGCCTTGTAGTGTAGATAACAAACTTTCTTAAACCAAGCCCCACGTCTCCCAAGAGTCTTCGATATATACTGTCCTTACCTGTTGCACTCTTGCCCATCAGCACATACAAATATCCCATTTCCGTCTATTCCTCCATACACCTCTATACCGGCAAGCCTTTGCAGCCTTTATATGTCGAATAACATTTTCTTCAATCACTTCACCCGGCACCAAAAGTGGAATCCCCGGCGGATAGAAATATACATAGTCTGCTGAAGTTAAGCCCTTTGACTTCTCAAGTGATACCTTGTACTTGCCGTAGATATCGGCTAATCTTACAGCTTCATAAGGAATGTATTTTCTTTCAGGCAAAGTCCCCCATCTTCTGTCCATTAAAGTATAATCAAAATTTGCTTTATTATCAAGTGTAAAGAATGTTTCATCCCTGTCAAGTTCTTTAAGTGCCTTTAATAATCTGTAAAACCCTTCATCAGTATCGAAAAATACTCGTCATCGCAGATCACATAGTCCTTCGACTTCATTTCCATAACAAGATGATGGTCATCGTATAGATATCGGTAAAGTTTAGAGCCCGAGATTATCCCCAGCGGTTATGACAAGCTATCACATAGTCATAGTTAAAGGCATTTAAAAGGCGAGTAAAGCCTTATATTCTTAAGTGTAGCTACACTCTCTCTAAAGCTTATAAGCCTTTTCTTGTAGTCATCAAATAATTCTCTTCCATGGTCTTTAATTAGATTTAGTGAGCCTTCCATGCCTGCAAAGAAAAATGTAGGAAGGGCTTGAGGTTTCAAGCAGGTTAAACTGTCTTCGTATTTTATTTATAACGTCCTCGTTGCCGTTACAAATGTGAAGTACAGCAGTCTGAGTATAGGACGGCAGGGTTTTATGAAGGCTTTGGACTACAAAGTCTGCCCCAAGGCTTACGGCAGATGCAGGAAAGTAGTCATCAAATCCAAAGTGAGCTCCGTGAGCCTCATCACAAGGAGAAAAGCACCATATCTGTGGCAGATATCTGCTATAAGAGTATGTCAGAGACCATCCTTCATAGGTTGGAGAAGTAATTACTACCAGCTTGATTCCTGAATTATCTTTGCTTTCTGCAGTTGCGTCCTTTGTCTAAATCTTCACAATGTAAGGCAGATGTTCTCAAAGGCCTCCTCCACTTCTTTAGGGCTTATGCTTTTGGTATATGCCAAGGCTGTCTGTCTCTCCTTCAAGGTAATAAGGAACAAGTCCATAGAGTTCAACTCCGTGATAGACTGACTTATGGCAGTTTCTAGCCATAAGTACTGCTTCCCTCTACGTACAAGGCCAAGCACAGCTAGTATGGCTCCTGTGCTTCCATTTACAGAGTATATACTCTCCCTTGCTCCGTAAAGCCCTGAAGCCAGCCTCTCTGCCTCCTTTATTATCCCTTCCGGGTTATGAAGATTGTCGAAGTTATCTATTTCCGTGATGTCGATATCATAGGGAGTAAGGCATTCATCCCAAAGTCCGTATCTTTTTATAAGCTTTAGTATTTCTCTTATGTCCCGGCATATGAAAGGGGTAAAAGTCACTTCCGCTATGATTTTTAAGTTCATTATATATACTCATATTGTCTTCCTACGTACAAGAGACCGAAGGGTAAGCCTTTCGGTCTCTTGTATACTCTGCGTTTACTATATAGTTATGAAACCTTTTCCAAATTCCTTAGCTCCACGTCTTTTCTCGCCAGATAAAGAGCGTCAGAGGCTGCAAAAATCATCAAATACGCCCCATCCATAGCTCTTATCTTTGTTTTCTTTCTCGACTCTTACAGGCTTAGAAGCAGCAAAGGAGAAGAAGCAGAGGTTTGTTACGACAGTTTCCTTTGCAGGCTTAGGCTTTTTAGCTTCATTTTGAGCCTTTTTATTCTCATAAGACTTAGTAAACTCGTTAATTACATCAACCGTAGCATCTCTGTTTACTACAGGCTCATTTACCATCTGGCTTGTCTGATAGGTACTGATTTCCTTAAATGCCTTGGCTGATTTTTGACTGTTTCCTGTGTGGCTGTATAGTAAGTGTTATCATTCTTAGGTGTAACATTGGCTCCGCTCTGATTTCCGATATTCTTGTTTTGCATTATTTTTATTTGCGTATTTTACCAGTGCAACTATAATAAACACAAGTATTATTATCAGTTTCATATTATTCTTCCTCCATCTTAATAAGCTAGTTTATTTAACCAGATACCCTTTTTACCATAACAAAGCCAATCACGCATTTGATAAGGCTTACAAGCTGTACCAAAGGAAAACCACAACAATGTAAAGTGGTGTAAAATGTACCAATACATAGGCTACAGGCACAGATACTACACACATAAATACACTGTCAAACAAGAATGTAATAAGAGTCTTGCCTCCGGAGCGTATCGTGAAATAACAGCAGGTTTCAAATGCATATATAGGCATACAGGCCGCTGCAACTCTGATAAATGATGTAGCAAGCTCCTTAATCTCGTCAGTAGTATTGTATATCATTGGGAAAAAAGGTGCAAGCAATAATAAGAGGGTTGAGGCACATATACAGATGATTTCTGTGAAAAATATCAGCTTGACTGAATATTCCTTTTGCTTCTTCCATCTCTCCTGCACCTAGTCTCCTGCCTAATATTATGGAGATTGCGTTGCCCATTGCGATTATGCCTACATTGAAAAGGTTGGATATAATCTGAGATATATTAAGAGCTCCAACCACCGCAAGCCCTCTTACTGAATAGTTCTGAAGTAGGGCAGCTATTCCCATCGACCAAAGGGTCTCATTAGAATAAGAGGCATACCCTTTTGCTAAATCATAGTCCTTTTCGCCAAGGAAAGCGGTATCTTAAAAGCTCTTAAATGCACCATTAATAAAATGGCTGGCGTCTGCTGTGGGTATGTGTCCATACGACCACATACGCCATTTCAACATATCTTGCTATGATAGTAGCAATGGCTGCACCTGCCACTCCAAGTAGCGGGAGCTCCAAGCTTTGCCATAGATAAGTACATAGTTTAATGAGAGATTGACAACTGACAGAGACAACTCCTGCCTTCATAGGTACTATAGTCTCCTCAGAACACCTTAGTGTATCTCCATAGCCTTGAGATATGGCAAAAGGAGGAAGTCCTATAAGCATAACGCAAAGATACACTTTTGCATTGCCTGAAGAGTGCCTGCTATAGCGTCCTCTACTCCGGCTTCACCGTGTAGATAAAGTCTAATTAGTTCCTCTCCAAAAGCCCTAGAAAAATGAGCTATGCTTGGAGCTGTTATTATAGTTACTACTATTATCTTTGTAACGGAAGGTATATCTGATTCCCTTCCGTATTCCTTGCGCCCATGAAACTGTGCTGTGAAATATCCCGGCTCCTGCTACTCCTCCAAAGATACAGAGATTAAATACCATAATCAGCTGGTTGACTATGGCTACTCCGCTCATTTCATTGGTTCCGACACGCCCAACCATATATGTTGTCTATCATATTTTGACAAAAGTTGGTTATTCGTTTTTGAACCATGATAGGCATCGCTATAGCCAGTATCATAGCATAAAAAAACCTCGGCTGCCTATAAATTTTTCTTCAAACTTACTATATTCATTCTTTTCCCTGCTGTCCCATAAATTCTTCCATAGTTGCAGAATGTCTCACTGCTTATTCCATCTCTTTTTACAACCTTTAAGTACTAGTCATGCATATAATCTTTAATATCAAGCATAAAGAGCTTAGATTGTCCACATATTCTACATCATATCTAAACTTTTCTTCCCAGCTTATGGCATTCCTTCCATTTACCTGGGCAAGTCCTGTAAGTCCGGGCCTTACCTCGTGCCTTCTTGCCTGGGTCTTGCTGTACCTGGTAAGATATCTGACAAGAAGCGGACGTGGGCCTACTATTGCCATATCGCCCTTAAGTATGTTGATTAGTTCAGGAAGCTCATCTAAAAGATGTATTTCTTATAGAATTTTCATAATAAAGTAAGCCTCTTCTCATCGAGGCAGCTCCCTCTCTCATCTCTTTTTGTTATTCATACTCTAAATTTGACCAGCTTAAATATTTCTTGCCGTCTTTTCCCGGTCTCTCCTGTACAAAGAAATGGATTGCCTCCCATTAGAAAGGCTCCTGTGACTGGTGAGAAAGAAGAAGTACGGGAAATAGAATAATAATGCTGTTAGGGATAGATAAAAAGTCAAATATCCTCTTAAAGAAATTCCTATACATACTCTTCCTCCAAAACAAATTATTTTCTCTGATTTAGCACTCTATACATCTGGTCACTTACTCTGAGTAATCATAACGTACCCTTTTACCCTGATATTTAGTTATCTCGTATCTGTCGGGAAAAGGCTTCTATAGAGCTTTAGGAAGCTTTAGTAAATCCGAAGGTACGCACATCAAAGTCAGGGACGTACACGCTTTGATAAACTGCCCCGCAGAGCTTACATTTGACATAGCCCTCATCATCCTGATATTTATCAGAGCTATCTTTTAAGAGATTATGTATCTTCTCGATATCATCATCTTCTGCGGTCTCATAGTACTCTTCCTCATCATCATCTCCTTTAGAAATAGGAGCTTAAGTTCATTTGTCCTTCCCAGGTTCTCAAGGAAAATAAACTCATCACAGCTATTTCTAAAGGCCTCCGGTGTCTTCTTCTCACCCACTCCTATAACATATACTCCAGATTCGTGAAGATTGATTAGCAAGAGGTGTATAGTCGCTGTCACTTGCAACTATAACAAAGCAGTCATATATGCTCCTTATGCAGCAGATTCATCGTATCTATTACAAGAGCCATATCTGTTGCATTTTTACCGTTTAACATAGTCAAACTGTTGCTCTGGCTTTATAGCAAGTCTCTTAAGCTCTTTTTCCCAGTTCTTAAGTATGTCTTTGCGCCAGTTGCCATAAGCTCTCTTCACCACTATTCTTCCATGTGTTGATATTTCCCCAATTACATCTTCAAGCTTACCTATCTGTGTGTTGTCAGCATCAATAAGCATAACTATTCTCTGTAAGTTCTCCATAAGCTAGTCTCCTTTATAATATCTTTTCAGTATGCCTTCAAAATATAGTTCTTCATAGTTTCCGCCTGACTTAGCATTACAGCCCTGCTAGTAAGTTCCATTGCCTCTTTTACAGATGTTTCAAAGCCTCTATCCTTTTAGAAGTCCGTCAAGTAAAGAGTAGCTGCGTAGACATCACCTGCTCCGCTATAATTCTTGCTAACCTTGTCAGTCTCGCATGTATAGATATCACCACAGTCATCTATAGCCATTACCATCAGCTTATTATCCTCTGCCTCAATACCTGTAATTATGACCTTTCTTTACGGTAGGTCCCATAGATTCTAAGTAGATATCTCCACTATATCGGTTCTATCATAAGGTCCTTCGTGGTAAGGCTTATCCGCTAACATAAAGGCTTCTGTCATATTGGGAGTAAGATAATCACAATGCCTAATTAACTCTTTCATAACTACAGGATAGTCCTCAGGAAGCTTGCTATATAACTTTCCATTCTCAGCCATAGCAGGATCTAATATTACAATCTTAGGCTTTTTCTTTTCCAAAAACTTAGTAAGAATCTCAAGTTGCTTTGTCCCAAAAGAATAGCCAATTAGAACTGCATCATAGCTTATATCCAAAGTCTCCCAAGAGTCTATTATACCCTTCATTCCTCCTGAAAAATCCAAAAAGCAACATCTGTGCTAATGCCTGTATGCGCTGAAAAATATGGCTGTAGGGAAGCAGATTTACTTCAAAGCCTGCGACTGAAAGTATGGGAAGGGCTACAGTTGTAGAGCACTTTCCATAACAAGAAATATCTTCAACGAGTAAAACTCTTTTCTGTCTCATATCATCCCCCAAGACTGTACGTTATATGTAATACCTATATCTAAGCTTAGATATACATCAAAGTCATCATATTCATTTAAGTCTATCACAAAAAGCCTCTAATTTTACAATTGTAAACCCTTACATTATCCCATTACATCTGGTGTCTGACCACCTTATACTCATCACCTGACCTGTAGTAAGGACAGTCCCTAAATTTACTCGACATTACCTTATAAAAATCGTCCTCGTCCATATCCTGAACACAGATGTAGGCTTCCTCATCTTCATCATAAACGTAGTTATTACAATCCTCGCAGGCATAACCCATAGAATATTTCCCTCCTATCTTAAAAAAAGTGGTGCAGACAGAAGCCGCACCACTTGATTATAATTCTAATGTCATTACTGTTTTTATTTCTCAAGCTTCTTTTTAACAAAGATATACCATAATGTACCTGTAATGCAGATAGATGAATAAGCACCGCAGATAAGTCCCACGATAATAGGAAGTGAGAACTCTCTTACTGAGCTAACGCCCATGATAAAGAGTACAACAACCATGATAAGTGTGGTAACTGTGGTATTGATACTTCTTGAGAATGTCTGTGTAATGGATTTGTCAACTATCATAGCAACTGTTTCACCACGTCTCTTCTCGGCAAGATTCTCTCTTATACGGTCGAAGATAATGATGGTTGCATTGATAGAGTAACCAACTATGGTGAGCATGCAGGCAATGAAGGTATTACCTACGTTCATTCTTGTAAGAGCGTAAAGTGTAGCTACCACAAGAACATCATGTATAAGAGCTAATACGGCACTTGCACCGAAAGCAACATTTCTAAATCTGATAATGATGTAGATAAGCATACAGATTGTAGCTGCAATAACAGCCATAAGAGCTGAAGTCTTCATCTCACCACTTACCGCACCTGAGATGTTCTCGTTGTTGATATCATCCTTTGATACTTTGTATTTATCAACAAAGGCCTCACGAAGCTTTGTTCTCTCCTCTTCAGTAAGTGACTTTGTCTTGATAACTACGGCATCCTCACCAACTATCTGTGTTACGTCTGCATTTGATGAAGGAATAACCCCGTTTACAAAGTTTCTGATTTCATCATTTCCTGGAACCTTACCGTTATCTAAACACCACTTCTGTAGATGTACCTCCTGAGAACTCAAGGGCATAGTCAAATGCTCCTTTACCTGAGGCCGCATTTACCGCCATAGTAGCAATACCAATACCGATAACTACAAGTGAAAGAACATAGGCCTTAGGAGCAAACTTAAGGAATGGCTATATTCTCCTTATCAACCTTAGTTCCATAACTCTTCTCTGAATCAAATCCCTATATCATAGAAATGAATAAAGCAGGAATTTGGTTATGAAAAGAGCTGTAAACATGGAAATGATAATACCGAGTGCAAGTGTGTATGCAAAGCCTTTGATTGTACCTGTACCAAAGATACCAAGCACTATGGCTGCAATAATTGTAGTTACATTACCGTCAATGATGGCTGAAAGAGCCTTATTGAAAACCATTTCCGATAGCAGTACGAACTGACTTGCCAAGACCAATCTCTTCTTTGATACGGGTAAATATAATAACGTTTAGCATCTACCGCCATACCGATGGACAGCACGATACCCGCAATACCCGGAAGGGTAAGTGTAATCTGTAAGAGCTGTAAGAGTACAAGCTCGATTACCACATAAGCGATGAGGGCTAAGCTTGAAGCAAGTCCCGGAATCTTATACATGACTATCATAAAGAGGAATACTATGATAAAGCCAATAAGACCGGCTAAAAGTGAGGTTTCAAGTGCTGTGTCACCAAGCTTGGCACCTACCACGCTTGAACGAACTTCCTTTAAGTTCAAGAGGAAGGGCACCTACTCTGATGATAGAAGCAAGTCTCTCAGCTTCTTCCATAGAGTCCTGACCAGATATCTGAGCCTTACCGTCTGAAATTACATTCTGTACAACAGGAGCTGATATTACATTGCCATCGTATACAATAGCTATCTGCTTGCCGAGATTGTCCTGTGTAGCCTTGGCAAACTTATTTGCTCCCTTGGCATTTAGTTCAAGCTCAACTATGTACTGAACACCTACTCCTGCATCACCTTTTATAGACTGAGCCTTAGCTGTAGATACATCAGCACCGTCTACGGATATTTTCTTCTCTTTTGCAAGCTCTTCAATGGACTTATTTAACTTATAAGTTCCATCTGCCTGTCTTGTAATATTACCTTCAACAGGAATAAACTGGATAGAGCCGGCTGAACCGAGCTGTTTAAGTACAGCATCTGCATCTTTAACATCCGGAATATCAACTACTACTCTGTTTAAGCCTTCCTGATAAACCTCAGACTCTGTACTAAAGATCTCTGCACGGAGTCTCATTTTTTCAATGGTATCAGCCATTTCCGTAGCTGTAGGCTTAGACTTTACTGTCTCATAAGTAATACTAACTCCACCTGCAAGGTCAAGTCCTCTCTTAATTCCCCTTGCACTGCCCACCTTATTGCCAAATGCACCGAGTGCAACAGCCGCCAAAAGCGCTATCACCATGATATAGCTAAAATAGCTTGACTATGCCGCGTTTCTTGCTATTCATTGTAAATTCACCTTTCTTTTTAGTTTCTTTATTTTTCAGGAGAAACTCTCCCAGAAATCAATAGTAATCTGTCTTACTAATTCTGACAGACTTCCTCTTTGTCTGTCTCCTCAGCCACCTTAATCATGATGGCACATTCGATACGCTTTCTCTGGAGCTCACAGCCTATCTCATACACATCATCAATGTTGCCGCTAAACTTATATGAGTTAGCCGCACAGCCTCCACTACAGTAGTATCTTGCAAAGCAGTCTCTACACTTAGGCTTTTCATACACGTTCTGGTGCTTAAAGCCTTCCTGAAGCTCAGTCGCTGTGATGCCGTCATATACATTGCCTATAACGAAAGCCTTCCTCACCTACAAACTGGTGGCAAGGATAGATATCTCCCCAAGGTGTGATTGCAACATACTCTGTACCTGAGCCACAGCCTGAAAGACGCTTAGCTACACAAGGTCCTCCGGCAAGGTCTATCATAAAGTGGAAGAAGGTAAAGCCATTTCCTTCTCTTCTTCTCTTGATGTATTCTTTTGCAAGCTATATCATATTGTTCTTTAAGATAAGGAATATCCTCTTCCTTTTATCGCATAAGGCTCAGTAGGGAAGTGAAACCACAGGCTCAAGCGATATTTCCTTGAAACCTTCATCCGCAAGATGAAGTACGTCAGCCGCAAAATCAAGGTTCTTAGCTGTATAAGTACCTCTTACGTAGTATTCTTTATTGCCGCGCTTTGCTGCAAAAGCTTTAAGCTTTGGAAGAATAATATCGTAACTGCTTCTGTTTCCTCCTCTTGTAGGCCTCATATAGTCGTGTACACACTTACGGCCATCTATACTGAGCACAACATTTGGTCATCTCCTTTGTTGCAGAAATCAATAATCTCATCATTTAGAGAACTCCGTTGGTAGTAAGTGTGAAACGGAAGTTCTTATCGTGAATCTTCTCAAGCTCTCTTCCATAGGCAACGAGCTTCTTTACTGTGTCCCAGTTCATAAGAGGCTCACCTCCGAAGAAGTCTACTTCGAGGTTCTTTTCTGTGTCCCTGAGTTCTTTGATGAGGGAAGTCAAAGGCTGCCTTTCCAACCTCATAGCTCATCATCCCTCTGTCACCCTGATATTCTCCTTCTCCCTGCAAAGCAGTAACGACAGGCAAGGTTGCAATCATGGGCTATATTCAGGCAAAGTGCCTTTAACCACTGTATTTCTATGTTTGAAAAGTCTTTTAACATATTTTCTCGTATATATCCTCTGTAAAAAGCTGTCCATCTTCCTGTAATTCTTTAATCTCTGAGATAATCTCATTAAAAGTCTCTTCTGTTACAGGTACTTCCTATATACTTTTCTCAAGTATGTGCCCTTTATCTCAGAAAGTGCAGCATCCTCACTCTCTCTTCCTTCTATTACTTTTTCGTTGTATAGAGCAATACAATCATAAGCAGCCTCATCTACTACGTGTACTGAGCCGCTGTTTACATCTAAAACTATGTTATATCCGTTACTTTGAAACTGGTGAATCAAAGTGTTTGGTTCCTTTCTACGAAGATAAGCAGCGACTAAAGCCGCTGCTTAAACTTTGACTTTTTAGTAAATGCAGGAATTGGTATTACCTAGCCTCACAGCTCTGGTTACCAACAGTACATGAAGTCTTGCAAGCTGACTGGCAAGAAGTCTTGCACTCTCCGCAGCCACCCTTCTTCATAGACTCCTTAAGATTCCTTGTAGTTAAGCTTTTAATATGTTTCATATCCTGCTCTCCTTACTTTTAATTATTTCTCTTTGCACAATGCTAGACTATTATACCACATTGTTATGAACTTTTAAAGACTGTAAAATTGATTTTTAGAGGAAACTACAAGTAAATTTCATCCCTGATTTTTTTACAAATATTACATAACTGAATGAACAGTATGGTGGTATAATTTTTGTTTTTGTCAAAGTTTATCACAAAAAAGACAGAAGCCAAGCCTCTGCCTTATACCTGCAATTTATTTATCTCTCCAGATAATTCTTCCCTTAGTTAAATCATAAGGGGACATTTCAAGAGTTACCTTGTCACCCGGTAAGATACGAATGAAGTTCATTCTGAGCTTACCGCTGATATGTGCAAGTACCTTATGTCCATTTTTCAAGTTCAACCTGAAACATTGCATTTTGGGAGCTTCTCTATAACTGTTCCTCTATCTCAGTACATCTGCTTTTAGACATTTGTCTCCTTTCCGGTGTCTGCCACCATTTTCTTAGAGCCTTATTGCAAGAGCAATATTCTCATTTCTTTGTTATCTTTTATCTACATTGTTAAGTACATTTGTATACTCTATATGAGCAGGCTTCTTATGAAAATCCATAGCTTACCTTGGCAAAGTTAATATCTCCGGTTCACCGTCAGTTATTAAAATCGTATTCTCATAATGGGCTGAAAATGAATAATCCGCAGTATATACAGTCCAGTCATCCTCTCCCCATTCTACCTCATAGCCTCCCATGTTTACCATAGGCTCTATGGCAAAGGTCATGTTCTTTTCTATCTTGATTCCCTGCTTTTTCTGCCTAAAATTAAATATATCAGGTGCTTCATGCAGGTTCTGCCCTATGCCATGTCCTGCAAGCTCTCTTACAACAGAGTAGCCATGGCTTTCAACATAAGACTGGATAGCGATAGATATATCATTTATGTGATTACCGGGTACCGCCTGCTTTATTCCCTCAAAAAAGCTCTGTTTAGTGACTTCAATAAGGTCCTTAAGCTCAGGAGTAATCGTTCCTACAGGCACAGTCCTTGCGGCATCAGCATGAAAGCCCTTATAGATAAGGCCTGCATCAAGACTTACTATGTCACCTTCATCAATGTAATGCTCTTTAGCAGGAATACCGTGCACAACCTGATCGTTGACGGATACACAAATAGAAGCAGGAAAACCATTATAACCAAGAAAAGAAGGGATACCATCACATCCACGAATCAATTCTTCTCCTTTTTTATCTACTTCATAAGTTGAAAGTCCCGGCTTAACATAGGCTTCAAGCTCCGAAAGCACAAAAGCCAACCGCTTACCGGCCTCTCTCATCAAAGAAATAGCATTTTCATCCTTTATTCCCACTTCCATAGTCTCTCCCTCAGCCTCTTAATCAGCCTAATATCTTACAAATGTCCTCAAATACTTCCTTCATATCCTTTGTGCCGTCTACTTCTTTGTATACATTTCTTCTCTGATAGAACTCTTCGAGCGGTTTTGTCTGAGTGTGATATACCTCAAGACGCTTCTTTACTGTCTCAGGCATATCATCAGGACGCTGAATGAGATCCCGCTACACTTATCGCAAACACCATCTTTCTTTGTGTTATTGTACACAAGATGATAGGTCTCACCACAGTTCGGACAGGTTCTTCTTCCAGACATTCTCTCAATTATCTTTTCATCAGGTACAACCACATTTACAGCATAGTCAATTTTCTCGCCTAATTTCTTAAGAGCCTCTTCAAGTACTTCAGCCTGTGGAATGGTTCTTGGATAACTGTCAAGGATATAGCCCCTTAGCACAGTCATCTTTTGATACCCTGTCTAAGAGAATGCTTACCGTAAGTTCATCCGGAACAAGTCTGCCCTTATCGATGTATTCCTTAGCCTTTAGACCAAGCTCCGTATTGTTTTTAATATTATAGTCTAAAAGATATCGCCGGTTGAGATATGTGGAAGACCGTATTTTTCAGCAATTTTAATTGCCTGTACCTTGCCCGCCCCAGGAGCGCCAAGCATAACAATTTTCATATAGACCTCCTTAGTTAGTATGTTAATACAGAATTCGAGGAACTTCCTATTAGAAATAAAAGCTGTAGCCGGACTATAACATTCATCTGTCATAACCTGCTACAGCTCGATATTAAAATGTAACTCTTAATCATTTAAGAAACCTTTGTAATGTCTCTCAAGCATCATTGACTCAATCTGCTTCATTGTTTCAAGTATAACACCTACAACGATGATGAGGGATGTTCCACCAAACGATACATCTGCCCCAAATACTCCTGAACATATAATCGGAATGAGTGCTGCAACTGTAAGGCCGCAAGCTCCGATAAATATGATGCTGTTAAGTACCTTTGTGAGGAAATCACTAGTAGGACGGCCAGGTCTGATACCCGGTATAAATCCACCCGACTTCTTCATGTTGTTTGCAATCTCAAGCGGATTGAAGGTTATTGAGGTATAGAAGTAAGCAAAGAATATAATCATAACCACATAGAGTATAAGTCCCAATGTGTATTTTGCCTCTCCCCAGCTGCTGAAGTTACACCAAGCCTGCTGGTTCAATACCTTTAAAATCTTCTCACCTAAGGTTGCACCTGCACCACTCTTTGGCTGTATTCCAAGGAATCTGCAGATAATAATAGGTGTCTGGAGGATTGAACTTGCAAAGATGATTGGCATAACACCGCCGGTATTTACCTTAAGTGGTATGTTTGATCCTGAACCACCTACAAGTCTTCTTCCCTGAAGCTTCTGTGCGTACTGCACAGGAATCTTTCTAATTGCATCATTTAATACAATTATATAAACAGTAAGCGCAACAATTATTGCTACGATGAGTATTGCTGCTATAACCTTATTGATAACAGTAGTTCCGCCTACAACATAAGTCTTAAAAAGATTTATGATGTCTGAAGGCATTCTTGAAACTATGTTTACAAGAAGGATGATTGATATACCATTACCAACTCCCTTGTCAGTAATCTTTTCACCTATCCACATAAGGAAGGCAGATCCTGCAGTAAGAGTAAGAGTAATTACTACAACTGAAAGCACAGAGTAGTTCTCCAAATATCCTGAACGGCCAAATCCGATTGCCATAGCTATACTCTCAATAAGAGCAAGCGCAACTGTTACATAACGTGTAGCAGCACCAATCTTCTTTCTGCCTTCTTCTCCCTCTTTCTGTATCTCCTCAAGCCTAGGAATGGCTATTGTGAGGAGCTGCATAATGATGGAAGATGTGATATATGGTGTAATACTAAGTGCAAATATTGATAACTGTTCAAATGACCCACCGGTAATGGCATTCAGAAATGAAAGCTGTGTAATCTGGTTCAAGAACTCAGATATCCTGCTACGGTCAATTCCCGGAATAGGAAGCTGTGATCCAAGTCTGACTACTGCAAGACACAAGAGAGTGAATAAAATTCTCTCTCTTATATCTTTTACCTTAAGAGCATTACGAATCGCTTTTATCATTAGATCACCTCAGCAATCCCGCCAAGATTTTTAATCTTTTCTTCTGCCGAAGCACTGTAAGCGTTTACTTTAACTGTAAGCTTCTTTGTAAGTTCTCCGTTTCCAAGAATCTTTACGCCGTCGCATACCTTTTTGATTACACCTGCATCAAGGAGAGCCTGAATTGTTACTTCAGTTCCATCTTCGAAGAGGTTAAGCTCAGATACATTGATAGCTACAATTTCCTTAGAATTTCTGTTATGGAAACCTCTCTTAGGAATTCTCCTGTAAAGTGGCATCTGACCACCCTCGAATCCCGGTCTTGGAGCTCCTGAACGAGCCTTCTGTCCCTTATGTCCCTTACCGGCAGTCTTACCATTTCCAGAAGATGACCACGGCCTCTTCTGAAATTATTACTCTGACGAGAGCCTGCTATTGGCTGTAAGTCTGTTAAATTCATGTTCACACCTCCCCTTCTTTAGATTTTCTTCTACCTTAAGCAGATACTCAACCTGCTTAATCATTCCTCTTGTTGCCTCATTGTTAGGAAGGGTGTTGCTACGGCCTGTTTTCTTAAGACCAAGAGCTTCAACTGTCTTCCTGTGCTTTGGTATACGTCCGATAACAGACTTAACCAATGTTACTTTTAATTTATCAGCCATTTTATTATCCTCCTATGTTTTATTTACTATTATATCTTAGCATTTACAGATCAGATACGGAAATGCCACGAAGTCTAGCAAATTCTTCAGGAGTCTTAAGCTTTGATAAACCGTTGATTGTTGCAAGTACAACATTCTGCTTATTGTTTGAACCAAGAGACTTAGTTCTGATATTCCTGTAACCTGCAAGCTCAAGTACGTTACGAGCAGGACCACCGGCAATTACTCCGGTACCATCAGGGGCTTTCTTAAGAAGAACCTCTGCACTTCCAAACTTACCAACATAATCATGAGGTACACTTCCGTTTTCATCAATTGGAAGTGAAACCATATTCTTAATAGCGTCTTCTTTACCCTTACGGATAGCTTCAGGGATTTCAGCAGCCTTTCCAAGACCTGCACCAACTCTGCCGTTCTTGTCTCCTACAACTACGAGAGCTGAGAATCTCATGTTGCGTCCGCCCTTTACAACCTTGACAACGCGCTTGATGGCAACTACTTTGTCAAAAAGCTCATTGTTCTCAGTATTATTATCTACTGAACGATCTCATGTTTATTCCTCCTTCTCTTAGAATTGAAGACCTGCTTCTCTAGCAGCGTCAGCGAGTGCCTGTACTTTACCCTGATAAATGAAACCACCTCTATCGAAAACGACTTCCTTAATTCCCTTTTCAAGTGCCTTTTTAGCTATAGCAGTACCTACTGCAGAAGCAGCAGCTACATCATTGGTATGCTCAAGACCGGACTTAACATCCTTTTCATGTGGATGCAGCAACTAAAGTAGCTCCAGCCTGGTCGTCAATGATCTGTGCGTACATATGGCTATTACTTCTAAATACAGCGAGACGAGGTCTTGCAGCTGTACCTGAAAGGTGTGCACGCATTCTTCTATGTTTCTTTTCGCGAATAGCGCTTCTTGATGCTTTACGAACCATTCTTTTTCACTCCTTTAATTATTTTTTACCGGTCTTACCAACCTTGCGTCTGATAACTTCATAATCATACTTAATACCCTTGCCCTTATATGGCTCTGGCATTCTCTTCTCTCTAATCTCAGCTGCGTACTGTCCAACTTTCTCCTTGTCAATACCTTTAACAATAATCTTGTTAGTACCTTCAACTGTTGACTCAACTCCCTCAGGATCGGTCATAACTACCGGATGAGAATATCCTAAGTTAAGGGTAAGCTCTTTTCCTGCTTTAGAAACTCTGTAACCTACACCGTTTACTTCAAGTGTCTTGGCATAACCCTCAGTTACACCAACAACCATGTTATTAATAAGTGTTCTTGTAAGTCCATGAAGAGATTTCATCTTCTTCAATTCATTAGGTCTTGTAACAACAATCTCACCATTTTCAAGCTTGATTATCATTTCTTTAGGAAGCACTCTCTCAAGTGTTCCCTTAGGACCTTTTACAGTCACTTTATTATTTTCTGCAATATCAACAGTAACTCCTGCCGGTACTGCGATAGGCATTCTTCCCTATACGTGACATGCTCTGCACCTCCATTTTTATGCAGATTATTCTGCTTGTTATCAGATACTAATTACCAAACAAATGCAAGAACTTCTCCACCAACTCCGAAGCTTCTAGCCTCTTTGTCAGTGATAACACCCTTGTTAGTAGATACGATAGCAACTCCGAGACCACCAAGAACCTTTGGAAGGTCTGCACAGTTAGCATATACTCTATAACCAGGCTTTGAGATTCTCTTTAATCCGTTAATAACCTTTTCATTCTTATCCTTACCGTACTTAAGCTCGATGTGGATATTCTTGAAACCATTAACCTCATTGATAGCAAAACTCTTTATATAACCCTCTCTTAAGAGGATCTCTGCGATTGATACCTTCATATTGGAAGCAGGTACATCAACCTCATCGTGTTTAGCCGTATTTGCATTACGGATTCTTGTAAGCATATCAGCAATTGGATCACTTGTTGTCATTTATCTAACCTCCTTCCTAATATTACCAGCTGGCTTTCTTCACGCCTGGGATCTGTCCTTTATAAGCTAATTCACGGAAGCAGATTCTGCAGATTCCGTATTTTCTTAAATAAGCATGAGGACGGCCACAGATTTTGCAACGTGTATATTCCCTGGTAGAGAACTTTGCAGGTCTTTCCTGCTTAAGTTTCATTGATAACTTAGCCATGTTTCCTCCTTAATTACTTTGCAAAAGGCATTCCGAATGCTCTAAGGAGCTCTCTTGCCTCTTCATCTGTTTCAGCGGTAGTAACGAAAATTACGTCCATACCTCTTACCTTGTCTACTTTATCATACTCAATCTCAGGGAAAATAAGCTGTTCCTTAAGACCAAGTGCATAATCACCTCTACCATCAAAAGCATTAGGATTAACACCTCTGAAGTCACGTACTCGTGGAAGTGCAAGATTGATGAGACGGTCAACGAACTCATACATTCTGTCACCTCTAAGAGTAACTTTACATCCGATTGGCATTCCCTCACGGAGTTTGAAGTTTGCGACAGACTTCTTAGCCTTTGTATATACAGCTTTCTGTCCTGTAATTATTCCAAGGTCATTAGCAGCTGTCTCAAGAACCTTAGCGTTCTCTTTTAGCCTCACCAACACCCATATTGATAACTACCTTATCAAGCTTTGGAATCTGCATTACATTTTTATAACCGAACTTTTTCTGTAAAGCAGGTGCAATTTCCTTATCGTAGGTTTCTCTTAACCTGTTCACTATAAATACCTCCTTCCGTTTTAGTCAATGATATCGCCTGTTGCTTTAGCTACGCGGACTTTCTTGTCACCCTGCATAGTAAATCCAACTCTTGTTACCTTGCCCTTTGCAACATACATAACATTAGAGATATCTATAGCAGCTTCCTCGTGTACGAGACCGCCGTTAGGATTGCTCTGTGATGCTTTCTTATGCTTTGTTACCATGTTAACACCTTCAACGATTACCTTACCTTCCTTAACGGAGATAACTTTTCCTTCGGTGCCCTTGTATTTTCCTGTGATTACCTTAACGGTATCACCCTTTTTAATCTTACTGGTAGCCACTCTTACACCTCCTTATAAAACTTCCGGAGCAAGTGATACGATCTTCATGAAGTGTTTCTCACGAAGCTCTCTTGCTACTGGTCCAAATATACGAGTTCCGGTTGGTGTCTTGTCATCCTTTATTATAACTGCTGCATTCTCATCGAACTTTATGTAAGAACCGTCTTTTCTACGGCAGCCCTTCTTAGTACGAACTACAACAGCCTTTACAACGTCACCCTTTTTAACAACTCCGCCTGGTGTTGCATCTTTAACGCTGGCAACGATTATATCGCCTATAGCTGCATATCTTCTGGTCGAGCCACCCATAACACGAATGCAAAGAAGCTCTTTTGCACCGGTATTATCAGCAACTGCCAATCTGGTTTCCTGCTGTACCATTACTAGCACTCCTTTCAAATATTAAAAGATGGGATAATTATTTTGCTCTTTCAACTATTTCAACAAGTCTCCATCTCTTTGTCTTTGACAGAGGTCTGGTCTCCATAACTTTAACTCTGTCACCTACATGGCACTCGTTGTTAGCATCCTCAGCGTAAAGCTTACGAGTTCTCTTAACGATCTTACCATACAGTGGGTGCTTCACATTATCTATAACTGCAACAACGATAGTCTTGTCCATCTTATCGCTAACTACCTTGCCGGTACGCACTTTTCTAAGATTTCTCTCTTCCACGAGTATGTCTCCTTTCTTCGGATTAATTACCTAAGTTAGTTAGCCTGTCTTGTTAAAACAGTCTGAATTCTTGCGATATTCTTTCTAACTTCTCTAATACGGCTTGTATTATCAAGCTGGTTGGTTGCATTCTGGAATCTTAAGTTGAAAAGCTCCTTCTTTGCAGCAACCAATTCTTCATTAAGCTCAACCTGTGTCTTACCATTAAGGTCCTGAACATACTTTGTACTTTTCATTATTCAGCACCTCCTTCTAAATCTGCTTTAGATACTACTTTACACTTAAGTGGAAGCTTGTGCATAGCAAGACGAAGTGCCTCTCTTGCTATTTCTTCATCAACTCCACCAATTTCAAACATTACTCTGCCAGGCTTAACAACTGCTACCCAGTAGTCAAGGGAACCTTTACCTGAACCCATTCGAGTTTCAGCAGGCTGAATAGTAACCGGCTTATCAGGAAATATCTTAATCCAAACCTTACCACCACGCTTAATGTAACGAGTCATAGCAATTCTGGCTGCTTCTATCTGATTTGACTTAACCCAAGATGGCTCAAGTGCAACGATACCGAACTCTCCATTTGATATAGTATTGCCTCTGTGAGCAGCGCCCTTCATAGAGCCACGGAACTGCTTACGATGCTTTACTCTTTTAGGCATTAACATTATTTATCGCTCCCTTCCTTTTTGTTGTTTCCCTTAGTAGGAAGAACTTCTCCAAGGTAGATCCAGCACTTAACACCAACCTTACCATAGGTTGTGTCAGCCTCTGCAAAACCATACTCGATGTCTGCACGAAGTGTCTGAAGAGGAATAGTTCCCTCGCTATAGAACTCTGTACGAGCCATATCAGCACCGCCAAGACGACCGGATACGCTTGTCTTTATACCCTTAGCACCATTCTTCATTGTTCTTCCCATAGCAGACTTCATTGCACGTCTGAAGGAAATACGGGCTTCAAGATCCTTAGCTATCTTCTCTGCAACTAACTGTGCATTTAAGTCAGCCTTCTTAATTTCTTTAACCTTAAGGTCTACCTTCTGCTTGCTTAACTTCTGAACCTCTACCTTTAATCTGTCAACATCTGCACCGCCCTTACCGATTACGATACCCGGCTGTGATGTGCTAACGATAATGATAACTCTGTCAGATGTTCTTTCTATATCAATACTGCCTACTCCTGCATCATAGAGTTTCTTCTTAAGAAATTCTCTAATCTTATAATCTTCTACAAGGAAGTCTGCGAAATCTTTACCGGCATACCATTTTGATGACCAGTCTTTGATTACACCAACTCTTATACCGTGAGGATTAACTTTCTGTCCCATTTGGTCTTAACTCTCCTTTCTTATTACTTCTCGTTAAGAATTACAGTTATATGACTCATTCTCTTGAAGATGCGGTATGCGCTTCCTCTTGCCCTTGGCTGTACTCTCTTCATGATAGGGCCATCTCCTGCGAAACACTCCTCAACGAAAAGGTTGTCGCGGTTAAGACCTTTAACCTCTGCATTTGCAATTGCAGATTTAAGTAACTTTTCTATTACTGTTGAAGCATATCTTGGGTTGTATGCTAATATACCGAGTGCTGTATTTACATCCTTGCCTCTGATCGCATCAAGAACGAAACAAGCCTTCTGAGTTGAAACTCTGGCATAAGATAACTTTGCGTGTGGTCTCATTTCTCTGTTGTTCTCATTTCTTTCTCTTTTGATCTGGGATCTATGTCCTTTTGCCATGGATGTACCTCCTTTCAGTTTTATGGAAATATTTTATTACATTCTCTTTTCGTCTTTACCATGTCCTCTGTAAGACCTTGTTGGTACGAATTCTCCAAGCTTGTGTCCTACCATATCTTCTGTAACATATACAGGCACATGCTTTCTTCCGTCGTGAACAGCTATTGTGTGTCCAACGAATGAAGGGAAAATTGTTGAACGACGTGACCAAGTCTTAACTACGCTCTTATCACCGGCAGCGTTAAGAGCATCTATCTTCTTTAATAAATGTCCATCAGCAAATGGTCCCTTTTTAAGTGATCTTGCCATGATTAAACCTCCTTATAATCTATTATTTAAGTCCCTTACCATCGCGTCTTCTTACGATTAACTTATTGACCTCTTATTGCTCTTTTCTTGTCTTAAGACCAAGAGCAGGTTTACCCCAAGGTGTTACAGGGCCTGGACGGCCGATTCCTGTTTTACCTTCACCACCACCGTGTGGATGGTCGTTAGGGTTCATGACAGAACCACGAACTGTAGGTCTGAAACCTTTATTACGTGTACGTCCTGCTTTACCAACATTTACAAGTTCATGCTCAATATTTCCAACCTGACCGATAGTAGCACGGCACTCTACAGGTACCATTCTCATTTCTCCGGATGGCATTCTAAGTGTAGCATACTTGCCTTCCTTAGCCATAAGCTGAGCTGCATTACCTGCTGCACGAACTAACTGTCCACCCTTGCCAGGATATAACTCTATATTGTGAATATTTGAACCAACTGGAATAGATGAAAGTGGAAGACAATTTCCTACTCTTACTTCAGCCTCAGCACCATTCATAAGTGTTGTTCCTACTGTTAAGCCTACAGGAGCAAGGATATAAGCCTTCTCACCGTCTGCATAATGTAAGAGTGCTATGTTTGCTGTACGGTTTGGATCGTACTCAATAGCAACAACCTTTGCAGGGATTCCATCTTTTCTTCTCTTAAAATCAATAATTCTATAAAGTCTGCGTGATCCGCCTCCTCTATGTCTTACTGTAATCTTACCCTGATTGTTACGGCCTGAATTCTTCTTAAGTGATACACACAAAGACTTCTCCGGAGTTGACTTTGTAATCTCTGCATAGTCTAAACCGGTCATATTACGTCTGGAAGGTGTATATGGGCCGAATTTCTTAATTCCCATTATAAAACTCCTTTCATCTTAAGGCTTTCGCCCTAAGTCGCTGTTATCGGCTGCGTGCCATACTATTTGTTAATTATAATCCCTGGAAGATCTCGATATCCTTGCTATCCTCTGAAAGCTTTACATAAGCCTTCTTTGTCTTAGCAGTTCTTCCGTAAGTTACTCCACGTCTCTTTACTTTTCCGTCTGCATTTACTGTGTTTACCTTAACAACCTTTGTTCCGGCGAACATCTTCTCTACAGCTTCCTTAATCTGAGTCTTGGTAGCTTCAGGATTTACAGAGAAAGCATATTTCTTCTCTGCCATGCCGTTCATACTCTTTTCAGTGATGATAGGCTTCAAAATAACGTCATAATATTTAATATCTGCCATTATGCGTATACCTCCTCAATCTTTGAAACAGCATCCTTTGTAATAACAAGGCTGTCATGATTTAAGATATCATATACACTGATGCTATTGGTCAAAGTTGTTGCAACTGACTCAAGGTTTCTAGCAGAAAGAATTACGTTCTCTTCCTTCTCACCAAGAATAATAAGAGCCTTGTTAGCCTTAATATCCTCTAAAACCTTCTTTGCAGCCTTTGTCTTAATCTCACCAAGCTTGAACTCATCAAGCACGATAAGCTTATTCTCATTTAACTTTGTTGTGAGTGCTGAGCAGATAGCTGCCTGCTTCTCTTTTCTATTCATCTTAAATGAATAATCTCTTGGCTGTGGTGCAAATACAACACCGCCGCCCTTCCACTGTGGGCTTCTGATAGATCCCTGTCTAGCGTGACCGGTTCCCTTCTGTCTCCAAGGCTTTCTTCCGCCTCCACGAACTGCCGCACGTGTCTTAGCACTCTGTGTACCCTGACGGTTGTTAGCAAGCTGTAAAACAACTGCTCTATGCATCAGATGCTCTTTTACTTCTACTGCAAAGATTGCATCATTAAGTTCTAATGTTCCAACTTCTTTGCCTTCCATATTTAATACAGATATGTTTGCCATTTATATTTCCTCCTTCCCGTCAGGTTATATTATTTACTTTTTCTTGTAGTGTTCTTAATCATTACAAGTGCCTTCTTAGAGCCAGGAACAGCTCCCTTAACAAGAATCATGTTCTTCTCTACGTCAACTCTTACTACCTCAAGATTCTGAACTGTAACCCTAACGTGCCCCATATGTCCGGCCATCTTCTTGCCCTTGAATACCTTACTAGGGTCAGAACAAGCACCGTTAGAACCAGCGTGTCTGTGGTACTTAGAACCGTGAGTCATAGGTCCTCTGTGAAGACCGTGTCTGTGAATAGCACCCTGGAAACCTTTACCCTTAGATGTAGCAGTTACATCAACCTTATCGCCTGATGCAAATACATCTGCTTTGATTTCGTCTCCAGCCTTGTAATTCTCAGCATCCTCAAGTTTGAATTCTCTTAAAAATCTCTTTACAGGAACGCCTGCCTTAGCAAAGTGCCCTTTCTTTGGCTTATTAACGAGTTTCTCGCGAATCTCACCAAAACCTACCTGAACTGCGCTATAGCCATCATTTTCTACTGTCTTAACCTGAGTTACTACAGCAGGATCAGCCTTTAATACAGTTATGGAATTAATGAACCATCTTCAGCAAAAATCTGTGTCATACCGATTTTTGTAGCAAGTATTGCTTTCTTCATCTCTTTACCTCCTGTTAATCTACAGCGGACCGGACTCTGCCGGTCATCCTAGATGGCTTAAATAGGAGTTTTCTCTCTATCCATAACCCTAAGGATCTTGCTAATTTTGTTTCCTACTTATTCTTCATGTTGATTTTAATCTCAACACCAGCAGGAACATCAAGTCTTGATAATGCGTCAACCAATTTCTGGTTAGGCTCGAAAACATCGATGAGTCTCTTGTGAGTTCTCTGCTCGAACTGTTCTCTGGAGTCCTTATACTTGTGCACCGCACGAAGTATTGTAACTATCTCTTTCTTTGTTGGAAGAGGTACAGGACCACTAACCTTTGCTCAGCCTTCTTTACAGTATCAACAATCTTTGCTGCTGAACTGTCGATGAGCTGATGATCGTACGCTTTTAATGTAATTCTCATTACTTGACTTGCCATAAAAAAAGTCGCCTCCTTTTCGCACTTTCGTGAATCATCACGTATTTAGTACGACAAGCGGTGACTGTACACACACCCGGGTGTTTCATAATCATAAACATGCTGATAATCACACCACGCCCTACTCTGTAGAACATATTAGTTGTTTTTCTGTACAGTGACTTGTCGCCAGGTTTACAGACCTTTCCGGCCTTCTTTGACATTCGCTCCACGAAAAACCCAAAACCCACTTTTTGCAGTATTCTCGGCAACCTCCGCTTCTTAGCTACTCATGCTGGCCAACATTGCTATTATACGCCAAAGATGGCATATCAAGCATTTATTTAATCAAAAGCACAATTTTAGTTATTTTTCCACAATTAATTTTATTATTTTATCAAATGAAATTGTCATATATTTTCTTGCTATAATGCAGACCGTCACTGTCTCATTTTTATAGCCCTCGATGCTCTCTACAATTGCATAAGCATCAATATATCTTATATTGTGTATCCTTAAGTTCATCTTTCATAAGTGAATTGAACTTTTAGTATGTCAGCCAAAGATATGTGGTATTTTGACTTATCTATATATGGCAGGATAGATATATAGCTAACTTTTGCTCCTGTAGTTTCGGAGATTTTTCTTAAGCTTTTCCGCTCAAACTCTTGGCATAACCGTCACAAGACTGTTTTACTCCAAGCATTACCACGATATTGCCTATCGATTTCTCTCTTATTTCTTTTTAAGACATCAGTCTTATCTGCTGTTGTTAGGGAATTCTCTGTATAGTCAGGATTAACTAACCCAAGCTTTACAACCAAGTCGTCGCCAATCAGCCCCGCTCCTGCACCACTTTCTGCAAGCCAGTACTCTTTTCTGTCATACTTCTTTTCATATTCCCTTTTGTTGCGGCTCATAAGATAAATATTACTATCACCTATAATAAGTACGGCATCTCCATGGTTTCCAGCCTTATCACTGCTAACATAAGAGGATATTCCATTCCCATTAGTTTCATTCAATGTAGCGCTCTTACCCTCGGCTTGATTGTCTCAATGTAGAATTCAGGCTTGCCCTTAAAGAGCCCTGTTCCAACAACATTTTCATATAAGAAAATCCCAAACACATTTAATATCGTAATAATCAAAATGAGCTTAAAAAGCTTGTATCTCTTGTTTTCGTTCATAGACACATACCTCCTTAAGCCCATACTTGGGTCAATCTTTTAATACATTGCTTACTCTTTCTATCTGTCTTTTCTTCTTACCTTTCTTTTTGGCAAGAAGGGTGGCCTTAGCCTTATTCTTTTCTATAACAGAAAGAATTGCCTTAAATACCGGATTATGCACCTTTTTGGAATAATGAATTCCATCCTAGGTACAATTTCTGTAATTCTTTCACCGACTTTGCAATACCATATGCATCTATATAAACGATGTCTGTATTCTTAAAGCCTTCTCTCGCAGTGGTGTTATGCTCTGCCATCAGCCGTGACTTATCCTTGTATCTTCCTTTATGTACATAGGGAAGAATGTTTACATAGTAAACTCTGCAACCGCTTTTTCTTTGCCAGCTTCTTAAGACAGTTCACGGTGTTCTTTGCAGCCTCTCTACCAGGCCAATTGGCACCAAGCACTACAACAATGTCTTCTATCTTCTTTTTCTTTACTTCCTTAATAAGGTCAAAATTTCTTGTATTAGTAAATGTGTTAACAACCTTCCTTGGCATTTTTCTACCTAAATGAATCTTAAAATCAGGATATATAAAGTTGATGGTTACACCACCCTCGGCCAGCCAATATACTTTATCAGGGTTATCCACTCCCGTACCGTAGTTTTTACCAAGAGCCATTCCGTATGCGATGCTGTCACCCAGTATCAATGTTGTCTTTGGTTTTGCATTTGCGCTTGTCCTTGTCTTAGTTTTTGCCTCTGCTGTTATGCCCGGGAACTGTAAGCATAATATGGCAGCAATCAGCATTCCGCATAGGAAAGAAATTAACTTATACTTAGAGTCCCCTCTCATAGCTCCATTCATATTTAGTTACTTTCCGAATATTCTGCTGAATGTAAGAAAGTAAAGTGCGGGTAGTATTTAAGCCAAGCCTTCCCAACAATTTTTTCTTTCTTTACATACTTATTGTCCCAATACCTTGCATCCTTACTTTTCATCCCTATTGTCCCCAAGCATAAAGTAACATCCTTTTGGAACTGTATAAGGCCCTAAAATCCCCATTTGGAGGATCGTTAAGATAAGGCTCCGACAAAGGCTTTTTACTGTCATTAATATGACAAGTCCTTTCTTAATCTCAACCTTCTCTCCCGGAAGTCCTATAGATTCTCTTTTAGATAATTTTCACTTTCATCGTCAGGATAAGCAAACATCACTATATCTCCCCTTTTAGGGGTCTTCAAAAAGGTAAGCCAGCCTGTTTTACTATCAGTCTGTCACCCGGTTCAACGACAGAAGCATAGAGCCTGTTGGAACTTCTGCATTTGCATATACAAATTTATTCATCAAAAATGCTAATACAAAAGCCAGGGCAATTAGAAACACATGTCTCTAATTTCTTTAAAAACAGACTTTTTATCCCATTTCTTTTTTTCTTTGATATCTTCTGTATTGTTTTCCATTATTCTCCTATCCACCTTCCCGATGCCCCACAAGGAAGCACCAAGCCATTTTTCTTTACCGGAAGTCCAATCTCTTCAGCCATTACCCTGCCTCCAAACTTGTCTGTAATTGCAGTATTAAGCATATAGCTAAGCACTGCAGGCTGAAGACCGGTCGTGTAACTCTGTTGATGAGGAAGAATCTGCTCTCCTTATGTAAAAGTTCCGTACATTTCTTAACAAAAGGATATACAGCCTCTTCTATCTTCCATATTTCACCCTTAGGTCCTCTTCCGTAGGAAGGAGGATCCATTATTATTCCATCATAGTGATTGCCGCGTCTTATTTCTCTTTCTACAAATTTGACACAGTCATCCACTATGTAGCGAATAGGAGCCTCTTCAAGTCCTGAGAGCTTTGCATTTTCCTTTGCCCAGGCTACCATCCCCTTAGCAGCATCTACATGAACTACTTCGGCTCCAGCCTTTGCTGCTGCAACAGTAGCACCACCGGTGTACGCAAAGAGGTTTAGAACCTTTAGTTTTTTCCTGCTCTTATTTATAATATCGGAAAACCAGTCCCAGTTTACAGCCTGTTCCGGAAAGAGTCCTGTGTGCTTGAAGCTAAAGGGCTTCAGATTGAAGGTCAAGTCTCTGTAATGAATATTCCACTGTTCAGGAGGTTAAAAAACTCCCATTCTCCACCTCCACGGTTGCTTCTATGGTAGTGGGCAGATGGTCTTTTCCACTCCTTAAGTGTCTTTTCTGTATCCCATATTACCTGAGGATCAGGACGAATAAGAGAATATCCACCCCAGTTCTCGAGCTTTTTCGCCCTGACGAACAATCCAGGACTTCATATTCTTTCCAATTGTTAGCAATCCACATCAGATAACAACTCCTATTTCTAATAAAACAGCCACATCCCGGTTAAGTTTAAGTACAAAATACCCATACCAAAACCTCCACCCTGATGTGGCAAAGTAAATTAAACCTTAACTCAAAGAGTAATTTCTCTTATTCAGCTTTTCCTACTGAACCAAAGAGTTCCATCTTCTCTTTAACTGTAGCCTTGATAGCCTCAAAGCCCGGAGCAAGTACCTTACGAGGGTCAAAGCCCTTACTTGCCTTATCCTTGTTTGCTTCAAAGTACTCTCTTGTTGCTGCTGTAAATGATATCTGGCACTCTGTATTAACATTAATCTTAGATACGCCAAGCTCGATGGCCTTCTTAATCATGTCCGCAGGAATGCCTGTACCACCGTGAAGTACGAGTGGAAGAATTCCCGTCTTTTTCTGGATAGCATCAAGAGTTTCAAATGAAAGACCCTTCCAGTTTGGAGGATATACTCCGTGGATGTTACCTATACCTGCTGCAAGGAAGTCTACTCCAAGATCAGCAACTCTCTTGCACTCTTCAGGATCTGCACACTCACCCATACCAATTACACCATCTTCTTCTCCACCGATAGATCCAACTTCTGCCTCAATGGAAACACCCATCTTATGAGCAGCTGCAACGAGCTCTGTTGTCTTTGCTACATTCTCATCAATAGGATAATGTGAACCATCAAACATAATTGAAGAAAATCCCGCATCAAGACACTTGTAGCAGCCTTCAAATGAGCCGTGGTCAAGGTGAAGAGCTACAGGTACGGATATCTTAAGATCCTTAAGTAAACCGTTTACCATACCTACAACCGCATTGTATCCACCCATGTACTTTCCAGCGCCTTCAGATACACCAAGGATAACAGGACTTTTAAGTTCTTCAGCAGTCATAAGGATGGCCTTTGTCCACTCTAAGTTATTGATATTAAACTGGCCTACAGCATAACGTCCTGCTTTTGCTTTAACTAACATATCCTTTGCTGATACTAAATACATATTATTCTCCATTCCGCATCAGTATGATGCTATTAAATTTTTGTTTACTTTAACTGCCCACATTTTATCACAACAGACTATAAATGTAAAATAAAAAGTTTTTAGGCCTTATTGTATTGTCCGTTTAAGAAATTAGCGAGTATATCCTCTACTTCACCCTTAAGCACAGGAACTGAAGCCATTGCATTGTCTGCAAGGGAAGCCCTTAGGTGCTTATCAATACCACTGCAGATAACCATATCCACGCCTGCTTTTTTAAGTGCAGCTACAGCTTCCTCAGGTGAAGCTGCCTCAAGCGTAGTCCTTTCAAGGATTTTCTTACCCTTTGTATCTGCAATGACGAACCTATGAGCATTTGCAAGCTTACCTACAAACTTTTCATTCTCATCAAGAGCGATTGCTACCTTGTGGTTCTCTCCGTATTCTTCTCTATCTACACTGTGGTCAACATTCCTTAGTAAAAACTCAATTGTATCTGCTGTCTCACCAAGCACATCCAGTTCAAGTTCTTCAACCTTACCGTTGTCCATAGCATCTGCTATCCTGCTGTCCATTGGAAGCCTTGAAAGCACCGGAATACCGTATTTAAGACCAACATCATCTGTCTTTCCTTCTCCAAACGGATAGATAAGCTTACCGCAGTCCGGGCATTTGATATAGCTGTAGTTCTCAACTATTCCAAGTACAGGTATTTCCATAGCATTAGCCATATTTACAGCTTTCTCAACTATCATAGATACCAGTTCAGAAGGAGAGGTAACGATGATTATGCCGTCAACAGGCAGTGACTGAAATACAGTAAGCGGCACATCACCTGTACCGGGTGGCATGTCTACAAACATGTACTCCACATCTTTCCAGTCTACCTCTGACCAGAACTGCTTAACTGTGCCTGCTATTATAGGTCCTCTCCAGACAACAGGAACTGATTCTTCGTCCAAAAGCAGGTTTACAGACATTACCTGAATTCCGCCCTTGGTAAGCTCCGGCTGTATTCCGTTTTCATTTGCCTCTGCCTTATTTTTAAGCCAAAGCACCTTGGAATGGATGGTCCGGTTATATCCGCATCAAGAACTGCTGAATTGTAACCTTTCTTTTGAAATATCGCCGCAAGCCTTGAGGTGACGAATGACTTGCCTACTCCACCCTTTCCGCTGACTACACCAATTACCCTCTTTACAGAGCCTTCATTTTTTAAGTCAATAATCTGACTTTGTCCATTATCACGACTCATAGATGTATATATACCTCCATTAATCTCATCATTTTTCATTAATCTTTTACATTTTTACCACTTTCAGCTAAAATATTCAAATTTTATGCGCTGCTTCATTTTTAAATTTGTATTGGATTTTAGTTTATATTTATGGTATAATTACAAATGTTTACGCTCAAAAATTAAGAGTGAGATTTGAAAGGAATGGTGCTAATAGCTTCCAATGCTAAAGATAAAGAAAGTAAAGAAGTAGAAACAAAAGAAACAAAAAGAAACTGCTGCAAAGAAAACTACTAAAAAATCAACCAAGAAAACTGCTGTAGCAGCTGAAAACACAAAAATCAGAGAATACCACCGCTGTGGCAAAGGATGATTTTTAACGAAATTAGAAGGACTTCTTTCAACTGCAAAAAGAATAAAGATGTAATCGAGTCCGATAAGTTAAATGATTATTTTTAAGAGTCTTAACATTGACGCCAGCCACTACGAGAAAATCTCATGACTATCTCTGAGAGCAACGGCGTTACCATTATGAACATTAACGATATGGATGACGATTCTTTGATGATTCACTTCCTGAAGTTGATGACGATGCAGACCTTGATATAGGAGATGACATTACTCTATCTATAATGTCAGATGATCCTGTGAAGATTTATCTTAAGGAAATCGGTAACTACCCTCTTCTAAGTATGGAAGAGGAAGTTGAACTGCAAAGAAAATAGCCCAAGGTGATCAGGATGCTTCAGACAGGCTTACAGAGTCCAATCTCAGGCTTGTTGTAAGTATAGCAAAGAAGTATGTAGGACGTGGTCTTTCCTTCCTTGACCTAATACAGGAAGGAAATCTTGGACTCATCAAAGCAGTAGATAAGTTTGATTATACCAAGGGCTATAAATTCAGTACTTATGCTACCTGGTGGATAAGACAGGCAATCACACGTTCTATAGCGGACCAGTCAAGAACAATACGTGTACCTGTGCATATGTCAGAGGTTATAAACAAGGCTTACAGAGTATCCAGGAGCCTGCTTCAGGAGCTAGGGCGTGAACCTACCGAGGAGGAAATTGCAGCACAGATGAATCTTCCTGTAGAAAAGGTGCGTGAAATAATGAAGATTTCCGCTGATCCTATATCACTTGATACTCCTATCGGAGAAGAGGACGACAGCCATCTTGGCGATTTTATCAAAGATGATACTATAATGGGCCCTGAAGAAGCTGCTACCTACACTATGCTTCAGGATCAGATTAAAAAGCTTCTTACTACCCTTTCCGAAAGGGAACAGAGGGTACTCGTGCTTAGATTTGGTCTTCTTGATGGAAGAACCAGAACTCTTTGAAGAGGTAGGTAAAGAATTTAATGTAACCAGAGAGCGTATCAGACAGATAGAAGCAAAGGCTCTTAGAAAGCTCCGCCACCCTAACAGGGCAAGGATGCTTAGAGGATTTGATTCTTATTAAATATCGATCGGGTAGGAGGTAGATAATTATTTTATCTACCGACCTCCCACACCACCGTGCGTACCGTTCGGTACACGGCGGTTCTTTAGTTTTCACATATTTTCATGTAGTACTCTGTGAATGTCGGATAGCCGAGTTCACGGAGTTTCTTATTGTTAAATGCAGTCTGTAATCGAAGCATCCACCACAATACCAGTTTCCATTTCGCATATTTGCGCATATCCACGCTTTCTCTTCATCTACACCTAACTTCTTTAGTTCTTTGAATTTAGTCTTTACTTTCTTCCATTGTTTCCAGTAGATTGTCCTTATTTTTATGTCTCAGCCATTCGTCAGTTCTAAGAAGGATACTTTTATATCTGCAAGCCCAAAGTAATTGACAACCACGTATATAAAGCGTAAGTTTCATTGCCCTGTATGAATTACTCCATCCGTTACTTCTTTTTGTCAGTTCCTTTATTCTGTCTTTCATCTTAGCTACTGACTTTGGGTGTATCCTCAGTCTGCATTCCCCCTTGTACCTATAAAAGCTGTACCCTAGGTATTTGACCTTGCTGATATGCGCCACGCAGGTTTTCTCCTTGTTTACTTTTAAGAAACAGTTTTACCTTCTATATATGGCGTGATATTGCGTAAGGTTCTCTGCACTCTTTCTGCTTCTACAAAATATCATACAGTCATCTGCATATCTGACGTATCTGTGTCCTCTTCGCACCAATTCCTTATCCAGCTCATTTAGCATTATGTTGCTAGCTAACGGGCTAAGTGGACCACCTTGCGGTACTCCTACCTCGGTCCTTTCAAATACTCCTCTGCTTATCACTCCTGCATTGAGATACTTGTGAATAAGAGATATAACCCTTCCGTCTCTGATGGTTCGTGATAGTACTTCAATGTTTACTTTGGCATACTGTGTCAAAGAACTTCTCAAATCCATATCTACCACATATACATATCCATCATTTACGTCTTGTCGACACCTCTTTAGTGCATCGTGTGCCCTTCTGTTTGGACGAAACCGTAGCTGTCTTCTGAAAAACTGATCTCGTAAATAGGAGTTAGCACCTGTGCGATTGCCTGCTGAAAAACTCTGTCAACAACCGTTGGCACTCCCAGCTTTCTAAACTCACCCTTTGTTTCTTTCGGTATTTCCATCTCTTCGGACAGGATTGGGTTTATATTTCCCTTCCATCAACTGCTGTTTAAGTCGCTTTCCGTTGTTTCTGAGAAACGCTAGAAGTTCATCTACGTTCATCCCATCCACTCCGCCTGCTCCTTTATTCGATTTTACCTTTTTGTACGCTTTGTTAAGGTTATCGTTTGATAAAATCTCTTCCATCAGTTTGTCCGTCTGAAAATCTGTGATGGTGTCGTTTCTTTCAGTAATCCTCTGATGGTCGGACACTTCTGCATACTCTTTCTGTTCCGCAGATACCATTTGCAGATAGTCCTCTATATGAAGTTGTCTGTCCTTAACTCCATCATTGGTTACATTCTATTTACTAACACCTCCTAAAGTTCAGTCCTTCCCATTATGTTTTGCAACCGTAATGGTACTATGACTTTTGCTGACTTCTTGCCATTCGTTGTTACTATGGCTTCTTACTCTGTTTCCACCACTGGCAAGACCTCCTCGGTACCACACGTTTCTTTCTCCCCACCTATTCTGCCACATTTACCATAGCTAATTCCGAGTAGTTATTGGACTTCAGTTTGTGCAGCAACCTTATCCTTAGCCATAGCCTGATGTGATTTCTATTCGTCAGACCGAGATTTGCCATCCGACTTCTTCAGATTCCACCTCACGATGGACACCCTTGTCTTCGGCTGTATCCTTCCCACTACCAGGGCGGATTAGGGACTTTCACCCTTTAGAAACGTGCGCCGTAAAACTGCTATAAAAAGGACATCTCCATTTTGAAATGTCCTTTTTTATTCATCAATCACCTGAAATCTGCATTATGATATGTTACATAAAGTTTCAGCCATCATCTCTGCCCATCTTCCTTCTTCACATCCATTAGCTTACCATTATAGTAAAATTTCTGGGAAAACTTGATTCCAAGTGCCTTTTCATACTTTTTGATAAGAGGAAGTTCCTCTCTGTAATGATAATCAAGTTCCTTCCCACCTGCCTGCACGCCCTGTCCTACCTGCCCTGTGAAGATAGGTATCGGCGTCCTCAGGTGAGATTTACATGGAAAACTGTATCTACATCATCAAACTGTAAGCCTCTGCAGCTAGGTCTCAGTAGCTATCAGGTACTTTAAACTTCCCAAATGAGAAAAGTCCCCTGCATAGCCTTCTTTCTTTTCTTCCTTGGTACGCTCTCCGCCTATAAAGTCCACCTGATAATGATGGTAGGGCAAGCTTCTTATAGGTTTCTTCTATATCATAAGTACCATTTACAAAGATAATCGCCTTCCTTGTCCTTATTGCCCCTGTAGTACCACGAAGAATTTCCATTTTGTTTCTTTTTTCACAAACCACATACCAATGCTTGATATTGGCAGGGATTTCCCGTCCACCGTCAGCACTAATCTCCTCATGCTCCGGGAGCCCAGGCCTTTGCCCCATCAAGAGCTGCCCTTGTCTGGGTAGCAGAGAACAACAAAAGCTGTCTGTCTCTTACAAGACATTTTGATAAGTGCATCCGTAGTCTCTTTATTGTTCTTATCAAAGAGTCTGTCGCCCTCATCAAGCACTAAAGTTTTAACCAAATGTGCTGCAATTTTTCTTTTTCTGATTAGCTCTATTATTCGTCCCGGTGTACCTACGATAATCTGAGGCTTCTTTTTGAGGTTTTCAATCTGCCTTATTATGCTTGGCATTTCCACCAAGGCAGACCGAATGAAGGCCTATACCTGTATTCCCTCTGACAAGCTCTGCCTGTCTATGTATCTGCAAAGCAAGCTCTGTGGTAGGAGCCGCTATAATAACCTTATTCTCCCTTTCCACATTTTTATACTTCTCAAATAAAGGAAGCAAATAAGCCAGGTCTTGCCCGAACCTGTAGGAGCCTGCACAAAATAGCTGCCCCCTCAAGCACCTTGGCGTAAACCGCCTCCTGAACAGGTGTTGGTCTCTTAAATCTAAACTTTCCTATACCTGAGAGTATCTTCTTATCACTAATAAATTCATTAAATTCCATTACTTGGTAAACCAACTGCCTTTCATACTATGCTTATATACCCTGTAAGCCTTTTTTTTGTTCTTAAAGCTGTAGCTCGCAAGCTTATATCCGTCCGGATTGTACTCCTCAAAACTGCCACTTCCTGTAGAAGCCGCTATAAGATAACCCTGATTAAGGGAAGCACTCCATTCTCAGCGGAATAAGGAAGTTCGACGCTATTTCAAGGCTATATGTCATCTTCTCCCCATCTACCAGATACTTGTAGCTAAAGGAATTCAAGCCGCCTGAGTTATTGTCAAACACTATCAGATGATACTGTTTCTTACCAAGCTTTTCGCTCTTATCAACATAGGCCGTACTTTGCTTTTTCTGGCTGACAAAATCTCCGTCCTTACTGTAGAACGCATCACCATAAGCTGATTTCAGGTCATTGGTGCCTGAAATAACTCCCTTTATCTTAGGATTTCTGAAAACATTGTTAATCCTAACAATGGACGAGGTGTTCTTCTCACTTACAATCAAGTCATTATCATTAATAAACTGCACTGAGGTAAACTTTAACTTGAACCGCCTTTCTTATAGTAAGCAGAAAAAGTTTATTAAAGTTTACTATCTCCTTTAGACTTTGCCCTCCAAGATGTCTACTCGAGAAAATTCCGTCATTTTCCGTTTCTTCTTGACAGGGTTACAGCCTTCCTTATGCCCGTATTCAGGTCCATATCTCCAAGTGCTGTGGCTCCGCCTTCAAGTGGAATAAACTTCTCAACCTTGCCAAATCTGTCAATAATGGCAAACCTGTTACTATCAACTGCGTAAAAAAGCTTGTCATCAATCTGTGCTATATTGGTCTCAGCAGCTCCTCCACCTTTTACAAGAGGTAACTCAGCTCTTATAATGCCGTAGTTATCATAGAATAATATATGTTTTTCTTTCCTGCCGTTATCATCGAGTCCAAATACAGCAAATAATCCATCCGAAAGCTAGGTAACTTCTCTTTCAAGAGAAGCTTCAAGAGTCTTCATAGTCACGGTTTCAGCCTCAGGAATATCTAACCTGTACCCTGCTTTAGCTATCATTTTATTGTTTCTCATCATAAATGTATACCGATACGTAATTTCTCTCTCCCGGTACCATTCCTATGATTATGCCTTCCTGCTCAGCAAGTGGCATCCCGGTAGTATTGGTATATAATGCTCCCTGAAAGTCCTTTGTATTTTGCATCTTCCTTACCGTCAATTTCCTTTACATTAACCGAATATATGGTATTTACTCTAAACTTTGTGCTTAAAAATAAATATAAAGACCTGTAGTATTGGTTCCATATGGGTTTACGATAAGAAGAGGCGCATCCACTGTATAGCTGCCCTTTTTCTTATAATTCTCGATTATACTCTTTTGCAGCCTTCTGATACTCATAGAATATATATCAGGCTTCTTCACCTTAGCTTCTTTGCAAACCTTCTTGTACATCAGTCTTTTTGCACTTATAACCTCAGGCTTTGCAAACTCCACCCTGTTTGGTACAGTTGTCTCCTCTTTTTATGTCATCCTTCTTAGTCTTTGTCAAATAGCTGCAGCAGCACTACTAATAAAAACAATGAAATTATATGAAATTTTTAAAAGCTTTCTTTAACATATCTACCTCAACAATCTGCCAATATTTGCATCCTCTGCGAAGTCCGGCGTACTGTAAAGTACCAGTAAATCAGTGATTTTATTTTCATCAATGTATTTTTAAGACTTTTTATTAAATATCTTAAATCAAGCATTATTATTCTATCATAATCCTTTATCAAAAATGGTGCAAGACTATGAGCAAAACTATCTTTAATTAAAAGCAGGGTCTTACCTGTGTTGTTATCTGTCTTAATATCTGTAACACTGTGGTTGCCTCCAAAGAACACCGTGTACTTTGTCTTTTCCCTTCAAGGCACTCCAGGGATATAGATACTGTCATAGCTTTTTCTTCGTCGTTATCCCATGTCATCTTTGCTTTGTCTATCTCTTTTGAAGAATACAGGTAATGTCATCAGTATACCCTCTCCTATGACTCCTGTATTTACCTTAGAATCATAGGTTCCTAGGAAGTCCTTAGTAACTGTATCAGCCTTTAGTTTATCAAGAGGCTGGGCCTTAAGCCCCAGTCCGGAAGCAACAGCCTCATAGCTGTAATGGCTCCAAGACTGGTCCAGTGATGGTCTGTCCTGTAATAGATGTACTCATTTGCGTGCTTTTTCAGATTGTCACCGAGGTCTGTAACATATTCATCCCATGCTTCGTTTTTTATGCCTGTAATAAATTTTGTCTGGTTATAGATAGGCGCATAGGCAGGCAGCTTATCTCCTAATATCTCAGAAGAAGAGGGTGCCAGTGCTACCTGAAAATGTCCCTTGCCAAATTTGTCTGCGTATGTTTTTCACAAATTCAGCTATTGTTTTTCATTGTTCTTTGCAGTCTCCGACTCAAAAAGTGAAGCGTCATATTTCCCGAACAGATAGCCATCTTTGCCAAAATACACGCCATTGTCATCTGTTCTTCCCGAGTCTCTCTACAGCCGTTTTCACACCCATAAAAAAGCTTCTTTCAGGAAACTGGTCTGTGATAAAGGTCTCATAGTCCTTCATAAAGCTTCCGTCAAAGAGCTAGCTGTAGTAAACTTAGGGCCGCTGCTCCAAATATCTGTTCTCGGACTGTGAGAAATTCAGTGAGCTATGAAGCACATGCTCCAAAGAAAAGTGCAGCTAAAGTCCCGCCAAATACGGCTATCTTAGCATTTTCAAAAAGTAAAATATTTTCATCATATCTCCCATTAGAACCTAAAATACAGGAACGGATTGTAGGTTGATGCCACCAAATAAAGCTACATATTCCTAAAATCACTTCAAGCATAATTATACCGCCACCTTTAAATACCAGTTTGTCCTTGGCTGCAAGTTTTTCTATCACCTCTTAGGTACATCGGTACTTGCTAACTGCAAGTATTATTAAAAGCACAAGGTTATTAAGTAAAAAGATAGATAAACTCTTTATTTATGACAGAATAACCGCCTAATCCAAAACATTCCTGCTATAAACTCTGCACCCTTCTTAAATGAATCAAAGGAAAAGAGTACCCATCCAATGATAACCAAAAACATTGTATAAAGATGTCTGACAACCTTAGGCATCTTCTCTATTATTTTCAGTAGAAAAAACCTTTTTCAAAAATCAGGATGACTCCATAGTACAGTCCCCAGGCAACAAAGTTCCAGCTCGCACCATGCTTAGAAGCCTGTAAGCATCCATACAATAACGATATTTCTTATCTGCTTTGCAAGGCCTGCCCTATTGCCTGCCAAGCGGAATATACACATATTCCTTAAACCAGGTTGAAAGTGATATATGCCACCTTCTCCAAAACTCAGTGATTGACTTAGCTATATAAGGATAGTTGAAGTTTTCATCAAAATGAAGCCAAACATAAGTCCCATACCTATAGCCATGTCCGAATAACCTGAAAAGTCAAAATAAATCTGGAAAGTATAAGCCAGTATCCCCAGCCAAAAACTTCCTACTGACATTTCAGAAGCAGTAAGTGCATTTACACTGTCCCAAAGAAGACCGGCGTTATTGGCAAGCAGAACTTTTTTACCAAGACCGAAGATGAAACGGCTGATACCCTCGCAAAATCGGCTCTGTTTTCTACTCTTCCCTGCATTTCCTCTGCTACTGTACATGGTACCTTTACGATAGGCACCTGCAATCAACTGCGGGAAAAGGGTTACATAGGTTCCAAAGTCAAGGATGTTTTTCTGTACCTTAGTACGCTCCCCTGTACACATCAATAACATAGGACAGACTCTGAAATGTATAAAATGATATACCTATTGGCAGAGCCAGCTTAATACGCGCTATCCCGGCACCTGTAAGCGAATTGATGGTATCTATGGTGGATGTGCTACTTAAAGTAGCCAAGCAGAGATTGATAGCTACTGCTGCCACGTGCGAAACTCTTAGCCTTGTCACTGCCAAGATATCTGTTTATCTATAATAATTCCAAATACATAGTCTACAGTTATGGTAGAAAGCACATAAGTAATATGTATAGGTTCTCCCAAGCATAGCAAAGTATGTTGACAAAAACAAAACAAGATTCCTTTATACATAGTGGCACATGAAAGTAAATAGCAAGTACTATGGCAGGAACCTTGTAATAAATAAAACACTGGAAAACCATTTGTGTTACTCCTTTTTACCTCAGATAAGTACATTATCATATCATATTTACGTATGAAAATAAAAGAGATAGCTAGGGAAATCATTCATTTTCTTAGTAGGTTGTTTCTGGGCTTAAAATGCAACTTAAAGACTCGAGAGCTTAACCTCGCAACTCTTTGTAACTAATTAAGCAATTTTTGATTGATATTTGTAAGCACCAGCGCTGCCTTTTCCACTATAGTCTTAGCTTCGCTTTTTATTAGAGCCCTTCTGTTCCGAATTATTGTTTGGAACTCTTAGTTGTTCGGATGATTTACTCTGCCCTCCTTTTCATACTTTCTGATTGTTGGAACCCCTCGTTGTTGGCCCAGTTTCTGCGTCTGCCGTTTGGAGGGCTCTCAGGGTCCTCCTGCGGGCCTCCATGCATTTCTGGTCCTCCAGCTGCCGCCACTAGGACCTCCATACCTTTGTGGACCTCCGAGTTTCTGCCGCCACCACCAGGGCCTCAGTTGCCATTATTGCCATTTAGGCTGTGGTCCACCTCCACTTTCATTCTGATTATTGTTTCACCATTTCATTCTGACTATTTCTCGTTTGGTCCACTAAGCCTCATTTCCATTTGGACCTCCAGCCATTGCTCGTTTGGACCACCCGCTCTGCCGCTCTTTGACTCAAGCCTCCGTTATCCGGGGCCACCATTCATTCCGTTCCCAGTGCCTCCCTGGGACTACCTCCGTTTCCACTCGACCTGTTACCTCCCGGGCCTCCTGCATGCTACCCATTCCGTTCCTGGAGCCACTTACGAGCTGGCCCAGAGTCATCATCTGTTGTAGTTCCTACTGTCACTGTATAGGTCTCACCCCATGTATGCCTTTTGTACTGATGATAACACTATTATACTTTGGCTGATGTGTAGCTTGCAAGCACATTTACCCTTTGAATCACGCAATGCTTACGAAGTTTGACACCTTGCTGCCTGATTGATACACTTAACTGTACAACACCTCTGAGTTGATGAACTGAAGTTCATAGTCATACTCTGAACTTGTTACTATGAAAGTACCGCCTGTGATTGTACTTGTGACCGTTGTAATCGATACCCGTTACCGCCCCTGGTTGACCACTCATAGGTCTCACCACCGCTTACTGTGAGGTCACCGTTAGAATCAACTCCATCTCCTTCCGCATTTCACGTAATCTTACCACCTGAGATATATGCCCAGTGCTTGCATTCTGCTTTATCTTCTTATCCTGTCGTAGCAGAAGTTTGCATTGATACCATCATCACTTGACACCACATTTACTTCTGCCGCCCGAGATATTTGCACTCTTACCTTCAAGACCTTCATTACTTTGGGGTATCTAATCTTACCCCCAACTTATCGAGGTTCGTTCTGTGAATACCGTCATCTGCTGTATTGTAATAGTACCGCGCTTCAATGTATACAAAACCCTTTGCTATCATCATCACTGTTTTCAGAGTGGTTCGTCAGTTCCTGATGTAATGTTGATAGTACCATCAGCTATTCTTACATCACTTTCCGCTGACACCCTTCTTTTGTAGATGTTTGATGCTCAATATTTCACCTCGTAATTACAACGTCATCCTTGCCTACTATGCACGTGTGCGCTGGGCTTTATCTTGAGAACTGCTTCCATATGATGGTAAGGTCGCCCTTTAGAAGATAACACCATCAACGTTGTTGGCATCAGTAGCTACAAAAGGTTCCTGAGAGTTGTAAGTGTACCTGTAGTACCATCCTTGAGTGTCACGGAAAACCTTGTCAGCTCTTTTTGACATATATAGCACTGCTCATTGGTAATTGTCACACCATCAAGTACAAGTTGAACCTATAGCGGTATCACATTGATCAATTATCTGTCCTCGAATAGGTTCCTGAAAGGATGTAAACACCTTCCTTAGTTATAGTATAGGTCGAATCCTTTATTTCACTGAGATTCACCCTTTGTAGCACTTGACTTTCATCGTAAGACGCATCTTTGTCACGATCTGTAAACATATCTGCCTTCACTGTACCTGTCGTAGCAGCATGAGACGTAGTCCCTGAGGATGCTGTAGTTGTGAGCTGTCAGTACTGATAGAGCTGCTGGTGAGAGGGGCTAGTAGTTACACTGTGCACTTGTGGTACTTGACAGTGGTAGTTACCACAGTTTTTGTGATCAGTCACTATTTGCCTACTCCGTTACAAGCTGTCACCAAGTAAAAGCCCACCTGTTAAAAGCTATCATCATTATCTTCTTTTTCATAATTTTAGTTTCCTTTCTTATGGCTGTATTGTTATTTTTCTTGTTAATTAAAGTTCTTCCACCCATTCCAGGACGGTCTAAGCGAATTTGCCAAAATTTACCATTTTCACAATCCTCATCAATAAATTCTTTTTCTATTCCCTCCTTATTCAGGGTAACATCATAGCTAAGTCTAGAAGCCACCATATTGGTTGTCTTTACACCAAGTAAGTTTGAGCTCTTAGTATATTTATTAAGTGTTTCTGTAAATACATCTGTGTAGTCAAAGATCTTTCAGGTATTGTATTGTAAGACTCTTCTGTAACTTTAGAGCCTAGAAAAAACTATATATCCCAGTTTTGTGTAAATGAGAGTTACTACTCCATTATCGAGTAGCAAATGCTGCCCATATCCTACAAATCCATTCCTATTGCAAGTCCTGTAGCCATTGATAGGAAGATTGCTCCTATTTCCTTCGATATACCATGGTACCGAGACGGAATCTTACAAGTCCGAACGTTCCTGCAACAGCTACTCCTGTCTCTACATATGCCATTTACCAAAAGTATTACCATACTTACGGCAGCAGGAGCATTGCCAGCGTAACCACAAAACTCTGTGAATATCTGCTCCTATGGGTATAGACCAGGGCTAGAAAGATTCTATCGCAAGCGCTGCTCTACTGACAACAAAAACTGATGCAGGTGAAAACTGCTGTGGTAGTTCCACCGCTAAAATAAACTATTAAAACATATCCATACTCCAACCTCTCTTTCATATTTTCTGTTACTAAATTCTACCTCCTGCAAACATACCATCTTCTGTTCTTTCAATATCTCTGTGCATTGCCGTACTTTGAAAATGAAACCTTTGTAAATGCCGTATGTTGAGAACTCCTACTACATAATGGAAAGTATCTGCATTTTATTTCAGATGAGGCCTCTCCGTCTTCAAGTGTTGGTTTTCCGTAGAAGCCTCATTGGTTAGACTTAAGTTGTCCTCCTCCAAAGAATGTTTTTCTATCGAATGTCACTCGAAAGTCAGGATTTTCTTTATCGAAGACGCCTGTCTGTCGTAACTTGGGAATACTTTCGGCTCTATGTCTCCATAGTAGTCTGAGAAATAATCTATTTCTTTTCTCCATCTGGCTTTCTTTCAAGCTTCTTTCCATTGCAAAGGTAATCCATTGCTTCTTTTCTTTAGCCTAATTCCTTTTGTAAACTATTCCAGTCAATTTCTTTTAGTTCTATGAATACCTTATCCTCTTCATTTACCTTTTTATAACTTCTTACCCTAAGCTTTTCTTTATAAATCGCTTTATCAGAAATGTCTCATGAGTAAAAATCAGGTTTGTCAAAGTGAGATATTTCTTTTATTGTACTGTTGTTGTAGCTGTCTGCCTTCATATAAGGCTTCATTGCTTCAAGTACTGCTTCCTTTGTTCTTTACTTAATAAGAACTTTATTTCAAATCTCTGAAATGTGCCCTGTCCCATAAGTTTCTCCTTTCATATTATTTTTCTCTTTCGTTTTGTGTGATTTATTTTTTATGAGTACATAATAAACCACGAACCTAAAAATGAACCTTTAAAGTTTAAAAGATTTTTGAAGAAAAGCGTCTTACATTGCTGTACTGTATAATTTCTAAATAGTTTATGATATAATCAATATGTTGCCTCCCACTCAGGCATAGAAGGAGGTGAATTTATGGAATCATTGATAACCTTTTTGAGCTCTGTTGCAGCAGGTATAGTCGCCAACTATATCTGCAAATGGCTGAACAGAGAAAAGAAAATGGCAACCAGTCTAAAAAGGGAATAAGCCACCTTAAAACGGAATAGAAAACCCCCTAAAGAGCTACCATCTCTTGGGGTTTTGAGCTATAGCTATTGATAACCTTTCGCCTGTTCACATTATAATACAGATTTATATAAAAAGTCAACATCTCACTTTATTTTATATAGCGCAAAACCACCTTCAAGGTCTGCTATTATATCATCTATGCTCTGTTCATTGAAAGTCCTACTGCATTTTGGCAATATGTTCTGCCCGCAAGCCCCTTTCCTCAAGCTAAGCTCGTCAGGTAGCTTTTCCTGACACTACAAAACTAAATAAAATCTATAAACCGCAGAAATGCAAAAGGTATGTCATCCAAATTTCTAAATTTATCTGTCGTATGGTGTTGTATCGTTCTTATTAAAAGTGTGATTATAATGCGAGCATGGACTATGGTATGATAAAAATCCAAGGATCCAAACCTTACTTTATACAGGCTTGGTAATCCGTGCACGGAGACAACAACAAAAACGGCTTACGCTTTACGTGTTAAGAGCATCTGAGCTTCTACGAAAGATTACCGATACTGACTTTGCATATGCAAAGGGCGAGGCTAATAAATAACATAATGAGGTTTATAGAAAGGGAAAACAAAGGGTATCTTTAGAGATTAAAGGTTGATTTTGCTGATAAAGTCTGTTCAACCTCGTACCGACATAGAGCACCCTTTTAAATAATGGCTATTTCCTTCAAAAGTTTTATAAGGATCTCGAGTTGCGGTATCTTTTTGAAACAGTTATGTAGCTGATATGAAAACGAGTTTGACCCCAAACCTGGATGCTAACCGCTTTTCTTATACCTGTCACGCATTCTTTGGCCTGATTCCAAAACTCTGAGCACTGTGCAGAGACCTTGGCAGTTACTACTGAAAGCCTGATTTTGTACTATGCACGTAATTCTCCGCACTATGGATATTTCTCTTTTGTAGAAAGAGCATTGCATGACCAGCATATCAAGCCATCCTAGATGAAAAGCTGCCAAGATTGTAGGATGCGTCCATGCTTTGACTGCCTCCAAACTATTACTTTGGAAACTCGAAACCATGATGAGTGACTATGGACGGTAACCGGTGAGTTTCATGAGGAGCTTGAAAATATGCCATGGCCCAAGCAGTTGTATCACGCCCTAACCCTATTGCGCAGATAGGTAACTGTTTATGGACAGGGCACGAATCCCTGTCCATATGTGCGTGCATCAGGTTCTGACAACGAGCAGACTACAGCTATACCATCAGACCAAACTGACAAAGATGTATAAGTGTAATTCATTTACGCGCAGACTGCGAGGACTTGGTTCGTTGAACATACGCAGCTTTTAATTTCATAGGTGGAAGGCGTATCGTTGTAACTCCAGTTCAGTTAAAAGCTGTCTGAACGACAAGCAGGCCGTAGTTTAGCGACTGATCATTGCCTGCTCTGGCTTTACTGATACCAGCAAGCACAAACTCTATGAAGCGCCTGACAGGTTTGATGAGAGATAAGCCTGTATAACGACAGAATTATTGAATAAAGATTATTCTTGCTGATAAAAGCTTTTGATTTGGGGGCTTTGCTAAGGAAAAGCATGGTAGACACAATTATGATGAACATAAAATGCTGAGTAATTCCTCGAAAATGTGTAAGACATTTGCATCTCACTGAAATGATGGAATATCGAGAAATATAAAGGGGCCACGTCAGATTGAACGTGCACTTCATATTGACCCTGAAACCTATGGGCAAGAAGGTCCAATGATGATGCAACACATTTATTAAGCCGCACATCAAAGTCAAAATCAGGGAAATGTTACTGATACATATGCGGTACTCTGGACCGTCCGGTTATTGATGAGGAAGAAAAATTGGCGCTTTCTACGCGCTGCTGTAGCACAACCCAAGAGGATCTGCAGCGAAAGACGTACCGTGCATGGCGAAAAGCCGCTATAAAGATTGAAGACTGTCTCCGTGTAATGCGAAAACAACTATCCTGCACCGCCCTGTTTTCCATCAGAAACGAAACAGTAGTCAATGTACATATATATGATTTGTTACACAGCCTTGCTAATCTACCATCGCCCTGAGAAGCCAAGAAACTTGCAAGCACTATGGCACACATTTGCAATGAGAAACACAATAGAACGCTAGAGTATGGGATATGTGGCTAATCTGGAGGATATGCTATAGTATGTCCAACTCTACGAAGTTCAGATTTGTGTACTGCCCTAACGCACCATCGAGCATCTGGATTAGATATACTATGAGACCGTGCTGAATTGGAAGATTAGAAATATTTTTGAAGTAGCATTTCCATACAGCATGTTTTAGTTACTAAAAGTGGCGTAAACTCAGTAGATATCAGGTTCCCGCCACTTTTATTCTTTTCTAAGTGTCGAAAGTGAGGAATAAGCCACCTGCACGGAATAGAAACAAGAGCCTGCCATCTCTTGGGGGTTTTAATTTATAATATTGATAAACCTTTTCGCTCATGTTCATCATAATACAAAATTATAAAAGTCGTTTCAACATCACGCTATTTATAGAAGCTACTGACCACCGGCAAGATGCTGCAATTACATCGTCTATATGCTCTGTTCCTATTGAAAGCCTGACTGTATTTTGCTTTGATGTTCTGTTCTGCAAGCTCCTCTTGCAGAAAAAGCTGTGCAATGAGCGCAAGTAGCCGCTGGATGACAATAAGTGACTTTACATCGGCCACATTGGCAAGGAGGAGAATACTTCAGGTTATCTATGAAACTCCAAGCTCCTCCTTCCTCCCATCTACACTGTGAAATATGGGCTAATTCCATTTGGGAAATACTTATATACAGAAGCCTCGTGGTCGGATGTTCATAGGCTGATGGATGGTTAACCTTTTCGGAACCCTAGGATGACTTCTTGCTGAGTCTCACCTCCTCTCTTTGTGACAACATGTCTGTCAAGCTTAAAGAAAGAGTCTCCACACCTGTAAGAGAAGGAACGGCTGGAACGGAGATATTGCAGCCCTATCCTTTAAGAGACTGCTCGTATATAGTAATAAGGCAGCAGGACCAACCGCATCATAGAAAGAAGAAAATGTGGTAGCAGGGTTTGGCTCACATATTGCCGCTGCAATGCATCACCACTGCTGGGCTCCAGCCAAACCTCTACCTGATTCAACAACCACACCGCCCAAAGTAGTTCCGTGTCCCCTATGAACTTTGTTGCTGTGAGTACCACACAAAGGTTCGGCACCGTGCCTGCGCGTCTGATTGGGTCAAGGTGTCTGGAAGGTTGTCACAACCAGGGTTCAGTTAGAGAAGCTAGAAACCCATCACATCATGAATATCACCGTTAGATTGCCAAGATCAAATGGGGATTCTCTGGTGTTATCCTTAATTCGCTTCTTCTACTTCAGCAAGTGTGTGACATTCAAAGGCATCCTGATTCCGTAAAACTGAGAAGAGGGGTGTTAGTTGGTTGCAGTTTCTCCGTAGATTGTCTTCAGCAACCACCGCCACCTGCAGCCAAAAGCCCGATAGTTGGGTGACCGTGAGGTCGCTGCGTGGCAGTAAGCTTTCCGCCCCAAGCAGCTTACCTTTCCTCACATCCTGCACCTGTAAGTCTCCATGCTACCCGATTCGTTTCAAATCTATCGGCCAGTGCTTGCTGTTAAGTGAACACATACAGTCTGACAAATAGCACTGCTCTTGCCCGTAGGGTCTGCTCATGCTGTTCTCAACCAACGTGTAACGTTCAACCAGATTTGTTCACAATATAAATCTCCTTTCAAATAATCTTTTCACACTCTGTCAACCTTATTTTTTTGTGCTGTTTTGATGGACCGATACTACTCAACATCTCATTTGAAAATCAGTTAGATTTTATGTATTGTTACAAGTTCGTGAACTATATGCCACCTGTTTGCTAGGTTTATCTATAGATGACATTCTCTTAATCTAAAGGAGCCGGCGTCAGACCAGATATATACACACCACCATCTTCAATTCTTTCTCAAACACAAAGGCTGTAAAACAAAAGCAGACAACCCAAAATTGCTAGATCAAAAGATGAAGTTCTGATATTTCAATGGATTCCCTTTACAGAAACTATTTCCAAAATACTGCAAGCGCAGCATTAAGAAAACACTATTTATTAAACTTCAAACAAAATGAACACCGTATTTATGGAAGGATGAACATCAGTCCATATGCACTGAGGTAATGCCCGTAAGAACATTTCATAAACGGGCAATACCGCAAGGAAGAGACTTGTTCGCAACACACACAAGATTTTTGGCCAGTTTTTGTTTTACATCCAAACAATGTCGCCACCTCTCTGATGTTGTCCTCAGGCTTCCATATATCGCTGCCGTTACATCGTTGATGAAACGCCACTGGTTAAAGCTTTGTATACCATAATCTTCATAACTTCTCCGTTGTATAGAGAGTCCCTCACCCGCTTGTCTTCGCCGATACTACTAAGATGTAGTGGTTAGAATCCACTGTTGACGCCGTATTGAGGATTCTTTTGTCATAGCTCAAGTTCACCCTCTGTATTCTGTCTAGCAAATATATTGCCATTTTCTATAAAGTGTGAAGGTCCAGCGCAAAAAAAAAAGTGTCAGCCACCTGTCAGCTAGAGCTGCTCACATCAGTTTCATAAATTAGTCTTGAACTTGTCATCCCATACCGCTGATAATTGCTACAGCTTCTGCATTGGCTTCTGTAATTACAATTTCACAACAACCAGTTTGTCTGCTCCGTAATAATGTAAACAACACCATTTACAGCAAGGATAGTACTGTTGTCAGTCATAGAGATGATGTGGTTTTGGCTACATTTGTGCCGAACAGGCAGGCAAGGGCCGTTCTCAAGACTCCATCCAAAGCTTGATGATCATTACATATACAGTGGTATTCTTTTTTCTGATCAGGTTATTGTTACCTCCATATTTCCGTCCTGTAAGAGGTGCGTATCTGTCACAGTCTTTGCTGTAGGCCCATTGTTACCGTACCTCAGGCCGTATCCGCTACAGTCTGATTTTCAGTACCACCTGTAGCGTATTATCAGCTGCAGCATTGCCTGCTCCGCCTGCCGCCTCATCTGTAGCAGCTGTACTTTCGCGCCTGTGGTATCCGTGTTTTATAACTACGTCTGCACCGCATTACAGCTGTCTTTAGTAGTACACACAGCTGTCAAGCGAGGCAACGAGTAGTCCCATTACAAGCAAATTATAACAGTGGTGGCTTTTAGAAATCTCATTTATTTGTTCTCCTCCCTTTAAGTATCAATAGATAATCCAGCTATACTTTTTCTCCCTTTTCACCTTTCTTCATCCAATACAAAGAGCTTTTGTAGTTGTAAAACCAAATTTCCAAGGTAAACAAGTTCCGCAATCATTTAAGAATAAATTGCCCGACAGGGTGCAGGAGTATTTATCCAAAAGTATACCTAGATTTAATCCAAGACATACCAGCGCCGAAGCACTTATGAAGCCCTCCTTTCGCTGGGCTGAAGCAACAATACACAAAACTTGTTTATGTTGGAATTCACACCGCATTAACCTTGCCCTACATTGAAAGCACTAACATAAGGAGGTTGGCAGAGCCGCAAAACAATAAACTTAGGAGTCCGTATGTAAACGTAGCAAATGCTGCTATTGAAGAAAGAGTAATCCAAGACTCCGTATAATCTTACCGCACTTAACAGGATTAAATGGCCGCTGTCATCTATGTGGTTCTCATCAGACCGACTTTACAAGTCCGTTTTCTTCTTTCTTTCAGCAAGCAAGAGATGTTCATCCATATTCGTATCTGTTTCCGTTTATTGAGAGTAGAATGGTATACACCGCTTGCTATAAAGGCTCTGAGACCACTGCAATATTTAGAAAAGTCCGATACGAAATAAATGTATTTTGTTACATATTTCCTAACTTTGACCAGAGGAACTTTCCTGTAAAATATCTTTGCTCCCAGTTATCGCTGCATGCTCTGTATCTATCCTAAGGCTGTTAGAGAGGAGACTGATTATGTTGCCATCAGCGTCATTGTCCATCTGAACTGCTGTAACTATTATTCCATTCACGTTAAGCCCTTTATAAGTGAAGTGCCCGGCGCCGCCCTTTCCTTAGTATTGAAAGAGTGCAAGTACTTGTATGGCTTCACTCTACAAATATACAACTTAGTCGCCTGAACTAGTCACAATCATAATCTGAAACAGATTAAGTGCACTTACTCTTCAAGTAGCTTTATTAATATATCCGTTCAAAGGGTATAATCAAGAATTTCATAGGCTTTCCTTTGCTGTCTTATGTTGAGGTCATTATGTGCTACAAGCTGAAACTGTAAATAAAAATTTTATTTTGGCACTGAAATTATATCTATATTTAAATTTTCGACACTTATTTCTTTTTATATCCTATGTTGAATAAGCAAAAAGATCACAAAGGAGATAAAATGAGGCTTTACTTGCAGAGAGGATGGTGAAAATCGGCTTCAAAGGCTGTCAAGGAGTACTTAGCCAGTAAACATAGTGTAGATGGTGCCTGACGGTGAAGAGCTCTTGAATACCCTTGATGGATAATCTACGATGGGGTAATCTTATGTGATGATGCCCAAGAAAGACGGTCATTTTACGTACTTATGAACTAAGAATACAAAACTTAATCCCTGTACTCTTACTCACCGCCAAATCCGAGGTAGATGATAGTAGAGGGACTGATTAGTGCAAATGATTATCTGACCAAGCCTTTGAGCCAAAGGAGCTGCTTAAAAGAATAGGCACGACAAGGAGCCGGCGCTGAGGGAGTACCTATACTTGAGTTTGTAACGTTTTGACCGTGCAAGCTTTGTACTTCCACTAAGACCGGCGAGTTTAAGTTATATCTAAACAAAGAATCAGATGATGGAGCTAATGATGCGAGTTATCCTAAGAACCTGATTTCCGGAGAACGAGTGGAGAACTACTGATAATATATGATATTATGTTGTCTGGGTGAATATTTCCATCTAAGAAAGAAGAAACTGGCTCACTTGGGGTTGATATCGAAAATCAAGGCAACCAGAAATCTAGTTACCTCTGATAAGTCAAAATAGAAAGGACTTTTACATCAATGAAAGTGTTACTGGGCACTGAGTAAATAAGCTGATAGCTGTTTCAACACAACCTTTACACAATTTATTGGGGAACAATTACTTCAATTTGTGCGTAATGATAATGCCGACACCACCATAGATTATCTAGCTAATAATTATACGTAATGAAGAGATAGTCGAGCCCTGATATGAAGGTATGATGGCTTTAGACCTTTGATGGAATCTCACCTGAGGTGAAGCTTCTGAGAGCAGATATTGTTGTTAGCCAGGATGGAAATGTAGTCATGACAATTGGTATGTCTTTGCCATACTCGAAGAAGATAATAAATGCTAAAAAGAGTATGAATAGTTCTGATAGAGGTTTCCACAGAAACCAGGTGGGTAAAGATAGTTTAAATGCAGTGTTGTGTTATGTGTCTTGGATGTATATGGTTCATCCAGCAAATTACTCTGTCATTAGTCTCAGCCCTCAGGCTGGGATTACTGTAATTATTATAGTTTTAGTACTTTCAAAGCGGATAATTAACCTGTCCCAAAGTTACGAAAGCAAAAGAGATTTATATTTGATGTTATTGAGGAACAAAGACCCTCTGCTACAATAGGAGGCTGATAGAGCAGGAGAGCAATGAAGGTGTGTAGTGAATGGTACATGACACATCAGACCTGTGGTAAGAAGGTTTGCAAAGCTGGGATTGTAACGACTCCAAGAGAGCATTTATATTTCCAAAACTTATCAGAAGGGAAGGACAGCTTAAAGTTTATTGATTTCTCAAATAAATCTGCTAAAGAGACTGTTACTCTTTTTAGTGGACTCTTAGCAATAAACAATGTCAAGAAACTGAAGAAGGCTGTAAATCCAAATCCCACCCTAAAAGGTGACGCAGTGTTATATATTGCTCATCCCTGATAATGCTATCGCGTAAATACTTCACCTGATGGAAAACATAGTCTCAGCCTGGGAAAATGGCCACATTACTAAGTAGATGCCGTTAATCCAGCCAGTCATCCGGAATCTATATCTTTCAGACAGGCCCATGGTCGATAACTCCAACCCAGCATAGGGCCCACAGAAACAATGCCACACGCTCACAAATGCAGATAATCAGCTTGAGTAAGCTAGAATGAAATAAGATAAAGCAGGTTATATAAATGGCCACGCTACGCTAACTTGGTTGTTAGTCCCCAACCCAGCCCCCTGCAGCTTAGGCCAATGTATGTAAAAAGTTATCTCTTAAACACGATAATTGAGGCTTGTACCGAGTCGGTCATAAGAAGGGTGATTTTCGAACCACATGGCCTTTATGAAGCTTACAAATATCTATGAATGAGTGCAGCTCGAAAGTTTATATCTTTTCATTCTAATTCATGTGGGTACTCAAACTAAGTAAATCAAAATTGCCCTAGTCTCTGTATTCAACGTGTCGTTGCCCAGTCGCTGTCATACAGTCTAACTTTGGAAAGCTTATCGATTGCCTTCAAAGGTCACACTTGGAGAGAAGACCTTTTAATCCAGTTCCTCTTGCCCTTCCCACAATCGTCAGCTCCTTGTAAGTGACAAACCTGTCTCTGCCCTAAGAATGAGGCATCTTTCTTGTATGCAATTACCTGCAATAGTCATATCACCAATCTCTCGTCTCCAACATATCCCTATTTATCTTGTTTACAAAAACCAAAATCTTCATGCAAACCATCTAATTTTGTGAGGTTCCTCTTAGATCTCAGCAGGCCTCGTCCTCCCGTACGAGTGCATTATTTTTATCCTCGACCTGAGTCTTCTACAAGTTGTTAACGGGAAACCAGCTCTTTCTCTGTAATGCCTGTGTTCATATCACCTAATCAAATTTGATATTATTTATCTTCTATACAAACTACTTTCGTGATAAACAAGGCAAATTATTTAAGCTAATCTAATATAAATCCACCAAGCTCCCTGCACTGCTTCCTAGAATGACTATAGGTGTACTCCATGGTGATCTGTAATAACTTTATTAAGCCTCCAAGAACTTCTTTAAAGGAATGGATTATGCTGTTCTTACAGATGAGGAAAGGAGAAGTTGAAATCCAGAAGCTTGTAATCCTGATAGCTGTATTGACAATTCTATAGTGAAATTATAATGAATTTTAGGTTTATTAGCGCAAAACTTCCTCTTTAGCTCGGATCATGTTAAATGAGGGGGATTTTAGGAGGGGACAAATGACCTTAGACATCAAAATACAGGAGCTCTGACGAGGATAATCGGAAATAAGGCAAAGCGGGAATCTTAACTACCAGGCAGTGACGACTACAAATTAATTTATTGTCACTTCGGAGAATTATAACGATGAAGGTGGCTAGTGTCACTGTCTGTAGCAATTTCCAATAGGCTACAAACCGAGGTTGTTGTGATTCGTTGTAATAACCGATTGACGGAGTACGAGAAGTTGTAGAGGTCTTCAATAAGGAAATGGCGGATGTTGCCGCTTCCTGACAGGGGTTTTGTCTGGTTTCGCTGCAGCTGAAAATCAGCTTCGAGCCGACACCATTCGTGTCTTCGCATCAATGGGGATCGAAGTATTCTGTGGCGGTAACGCAGTCTGTGAAGAAGTCTCAGCCTTTCATAAGTTTTGTTATACTTGAAGAAAGGATTCTAACAAATATGCTAAAAGAGATTTGACAAGGCAGGTAATTTTACTTTGTGTGCTTATTTCCCAATAGTACATTTTGGATACTGAATTGACTATTTGAAAAACGATAACTGATTTTCTGTTTTATAATAAACCGACCAATGGTTGAAAAATATCAAATAGGAGTAAAAGCTCATGAAGGAGCCTGAAGCAGATATGAAAAACCTGGTCGAATATAAAAACGGGAGGTATAGAAAAAAAGGGGAACAAAGAAAATAGACCTTCTGTGTTTGCCTATCGAGATTCATAGAAAAGGCGAGAATACCACAGTACTGACAAGATTGTAGCTATTGGTATCGTAAAAATGAACTTGGCTATTATTATTTTGCTAAAGAGGAATTGAAGCAGTCATCGAAAGATGATAGAGAATGATGTACAGCCATGAGCTTCTTCTTCAGACACCGCTTACACCTGAAAACTGGTTTCGGTTGTAAACGCTGTCCGGAGAAGAGGAAGCGGTGATTAAGGATGTCTGAAAGAAGCAATATCAATATGCACGATAAAATCTGCAAGAAAATTGTAGAAGAAGGGTACCGATTTTTGCTAGCAGAGATTGTTCAAGCGAATAGCACAGGAATTCGTGTAATGGCTATTGAAGAGCGAGCAATTACGCTTGTTACATCAGCATATGTTCGATTATGGAGTTTTGTGAAAAGATGGTGAGGTGCACGATATGCTGAGGGTTCTTGGGTGCAAACTGGAACCATGAAATTTATTAGCCAGGTCTTTGCAGAGGGGGCAATGAACAGGAAGAGCGAGGACAATGAGCAAGGGATAATTAAAGCGCAAAATAAGTAGTAGAATAAAGCATGAACAAAACAACGAGGTTGATAAAGATGTGAATATCGATAGACTGTGGTTCTTCTGTGTATTTTCACTTGATCTTCTGGACTGCAATCTTGTTTCCAAGATATAAGGATTGATGTTACTGGTCTCAGAACCGCAGTGGTTCCAATTGGTTTGTACTTGCATCCGCCGTGAAGAGTTGAAGAGAGATTCATTAAGATTATAGGTTTATAAAGTGAAGTGGATGAATGTTTTGCACCTTATGCACTGACATTGTGTTATACCTTTTTATCCCTTTTACTGACAATCCCAAAGCAGTTTTCTCATGGGAAGATTTCACTGGCGGGGAATAGATCCGCTTTGCACCATTACACTGGCTCAATTACTGAAGCAGGTCAAGGGAGATGTAGAAGACCCATAGGGCAACATATGGACTGGCTTCTATTGAAACTCTGATTTTTGGAACATTATATCACTGGTATCACTCTTATCAAGGGACATATCAGGCAGGCTTGTTAATCCCTGCTCATTAATTTCTCGTGGCGCCATACTTGCTAGGATATATCACGTGAGATGAATAAGACCGCTCCATTCTGGCCTCCGTATGGTTTTCATCTGTTTAAATCGAGACAGGAAAAATCGGCGATGATATGGAGTATAAAGTGTGAACATTGTTATTTTTATCGTGACGGCGATTATTGCAAATGTTGAATAAGAAAAGCTTTTGAACGGAGCACGTTGGAAGACTCCTTTGAAACACGTCACGATTTGGGAGGGAAATTAGCATGAGTTCCGAACGAGTTCTTCCTTCTTTGACAGAGCTAATGTCTATAGGTGGCGGACTCACTTTGGATTTAATATACTAAAAATAGGAGGCTGAATGGCCTTCAGGACCTTTGTTGATTTCTTCCTACCCTGTTTCTACCTGTTCAAGAGTGCGCTGGGACTGTTGTGATAGAAGAGTTCTGACGATTGAGACGGTTGTTCAGACTCTGGCATCCTTTTACATTTTCCTCTCAGACAAGAGTGGAGAAGTTAAAACTGTTCAGACATATAGGCGGTTCGTTGTAAGTGCCATATTTTCTCCCTAGGTCCTTCTTACAGAGCAACGATCATGGGGATTTATTATCCAGCGAGGCCAAAGCCTCCGATTAGTGTCTTTGGCAGGAAAATATCTGTTCTCACAGGTCACGCATTACAGTACAACAGGACATTTCTGTTGCTGCTCATTGATGTATCTACTGTTACGATTACAACGACCCACCAGGAAGCGAGGTCAGCAAAACAGCTCATGAGAAGCAGCCACTTGAAAGTGATGAGCAAAGGCTGGAGAGCAATCCATGAGAAAGGCATATGTTTTGTGCCAGCTTGTCCTGTGTTCTCTCTGATGCCATCTGTTTCTGGAACAAACCTTTGCAAATTCTTGTTGAGCTGATGATTCTTTCTTTTGCAGATTCCAGCGCTGGTATCAGGAGACCCCAGTGTAAGTGGGATGCTGTATCGTAAATACTAGGAGTGCATCGGAAGAAGGAATATGGAAAAGTTCTCAACTCTTTATGGTAAATCTTATGATTGGTACTGATTTGAAAATCTGGTCATAAGTATGCGTTTGCTTTCTTTTCTTTTGCCACCTGCTCTCTTTGGTAAATAACCAAAGTGATTATCTTTTAAGACAAATATACCGGATGCTGCGTGCAAGGTGAGTTTGGGATTTATATTTTCTC
>BNJV01001066.1_pt1 | contig 186219 bp, 216 predicted proteins | sample 8540591 | NCBI WGS metagenome assembly BNJV01 (sample SAMD00202457, study PRJDB9452) | human saliva metagenome | host: Homo sapiens | reverse complement strand
GTAGTAGAAAAACGGCACCATTGTGAAACAAGGGACACATCACGAACTGATAGAGCGTGGTGGTCACTATAAAGAACTCTATGAAAACTATGCGGCAGGCATGACAGTATAAGTCAATCTAACAAAAGTTCCACTTTGTATCAGCCAATAATATCCTCATGTTATCTCATATAAATAGAACCCCTAATAAGTAAAAACTTATTAAGGGTTCTTTTATTCATTCCTATATAGCTGTTCGTGCCTATATATTACATTATTATATTCTATTCACCTTTTGGTACGAACCATAGGCCATTGTTATTTTTTTCCATGTAGTCTTTGAATTCTTGAGAGTGGTAAAGCTGCTACGATGTCTTTTGCCCATTGTGCATCTTTGTTTTTCTCATTAACTACAAGTTGTAATAACCATTGTGGCAATACGTCTTCATTTGCCAATGCAGATTTAGGATCAATTTTTGCATTATAGATAATAGCGCCTGTAATAACGATATAATCGAAGTCAGTACGTACAGAAGGAATTGTAAGGGATTTCATTTCTGTAAATTTAAGATGTTTAGGATTTTCAATAATATCTGCTTGAGTTACTGTTGCTAAATCTTTGTTAGGATCAAGCTTAATCCAACCGATTTTTTGCAATAACGCATAAGCACGAGCCATGTTGGATGCATCATTAGGTACAGCAATAGTGTCGCCATCTGCCACTTGATCTAAAGATGTTTTAGACCCACTAAAGATACCTGCCGGTACTGTTGGAATTGGTGTTAATGCTACAAGATGACCATTTTGTTTTTCGTTAAAGTTTTTCATGTATGCTGTATGTTGTTCAACGTTAAAGTCAACCTCACCATCACTTAATACTTGGTCAGCTTGTACCAAATCAGACATATCTAAGCCTTTAAAGGTATAGCCTTGTTTCTCCAAAATTGGTTTTACACCTTTTTCAAACAATTCAGAGTAAGGGCCTTGAGATTTACTGTAGGTTAACTCTTTTTTTGCACCATTATCGCTATTATTAGAACCGCAGCCGGCGATAAAAGCTACGCTAAATACTAATGCCGCACCAAGGGCAAGAAGCTTTTTAAATTTCATAGTATTTTCTCCTATACTTTCACAATCAATATAACTAAAATCTATTTCATCAAATTAGGAACGACGCGCACGACGTGCAAAGTAGTTGCCTATTGTTTGAATAATTTGAACAAAAATAATCAAAATAACTACGGTAAATAACATCAATGGGAAGTTCAACCGTTCATAACCATAGGTGAGGGCCAAATCACCTACACCACCTGCACCAATAGCACCAGCCATAGCAGTAGCACCGATTAGACCAATAGTACCCGTTGTAATAGATAAAATAAGCGAACCTTTTGCTTCTGGTAAAAGAAAATGCCAAATCACTTCAAAATGAGAGGCCCCCATCGATTGTGCTGCCTCGATAATGCCTTTATTAACCTCTAAAATAGAGTTCTCAAAAAGTCGAGCCAGATACGGTGCAATGAATATAACAAGTGGTACAATAGCCGCTGTTGTCCCAACACGAGTACCTACAATCATCTTAGTTAACGGTAATATAAACACCATTAAAATGATAAATGGTACGGAACGCACAATATTAACAATTGTATTTGTAATGGTATAAACAATACTATTTTTAACGATACCATTAGGATTTGTTACTACCAGTGTAACTGCGATAATTAGACCTAATACAGTACCAATGAATAGAGATAGGAACACCATATATAATGTCTGTTCTGCAGCTAATAATAACTGCGATCCTGGAACACCAAGTTCTTGCATGAAGAAATCCATTATAGTGTCACCTCCTGCCATTCAATACCTTGAGCAACAAGATACTCTTTTACCTTGCCCACCTCAAGATCATCGCCAATAAACTGAACAATGAATATACCAAGTACAGTATGTTCTAACTCTGTTACCGTAGCAAATAATACACTCGTTTCTAAATCATAGGTTTTATTAATATGATATAGAACATTATCTGTCGTATTATTTCCTAAGAAATGCATCTTAAGAATTGTGTATGGCCTTTTATCACAAGCTAATGTATGTTTCACTGTTGATGGAATTTCATTAGGAATTACAGTCCTAACAAATCGCTTTGTTGTTTCGTGTTTAGGTTTACTAAACACCTCAAGTACAGATCCGCTCTCTATGAGCTTTCCATGCTCCATAACTACAACTCGATTACATATTTTCTGAATTACATCAATCTCATGAGTTACGATAACTACTGTTACTCCTAATTCACGATTAACACGTTCTAGTAATTGTAATATAGATTCTGTCGTATCAGGATCTAGAGCGCTAGTTGCTTCATCACAAAGCAATATGGATGGATCTGTAGCTAATGCACGAGCAATACCAACGCGTTGTTTTTGACCCCCAGATAATTCTCCAGGATATGCATTTGCTTTATCGCCCAAATCAACAAAGTCTAATAAGGTTTTAACCTTTTTATCAATGTCTGATTTTGGCACCTTATTAAGAATTAGTGGGATAGCCACATTATCATACACCGATTTAGCATTCAACAAATTGAACTGTTGAAACACCATACCGATGCGCTTACGAACCTTTCTAAGCTCATTAAAACTTAAACCATTGATATTCACACCATCTATTTCAACATGACCAGAGGTAGGTACCTCTAAGGCATTAATCATGCGAAGCAGTGTAGATTTACCAGCTCCACTAAAGCCAATAATGCCAAATATATCGCCTTTTTCTATGGTAAAGTTTACATCAGATAATGCAGTAACCTTTTGCTTATTAACGTCAAACTCTTTCGTTACATTTCGTATAGCAATCACTGTACCACCTCTTTCCCTACGCATTAGTAGGAATTAATATCTTTCTAAAACATATCTTTAAGGTATGTTTTAATTGTATACTTAGATTACTACAATTTATAATGACTGTCAAACACAAAAAGGACCTCAACAAAAATGTTGAGGTTCTTTTCGTATCTATATACTTTTGGTCCTTTACATCAAACCTATCATCTATATCGATTAAATAAGAACAATGATCCTAGTATAATGGGCGCTCCAATATAGAGTCCCATATTAGGATATTCTCCTAATAAAAAGGCTGCTACTACGGCTGCCACGATTGGCGAGATATACATAAAATTGGTTACATCCGAAACTTTTTCAGCATGTTCAAAGGCATAGCTCCAGAATACGAATCCTAATGCACTGGAAAAGAATGCTAGGGTATATCATAGCAAGCTTCGCAGTAATTGGTGCGGCTCCAATCATTTCAATAGCATGATCTGCAAAAGGTAGTGCCATAATGGCACCTGTAAACATGGACCACATAGCGATAGTAATCGAGTCATAACCTTTCAGACTAAGCCCGCGATTTAGAATATTATAAACCGCAAACAGTATCATACCAATCAACGTCCATATGGCCCCCATTGGAATGGTCAGAGTGGAATTCAAAGGATAATGATGGCTACCCCTATAAAAGCAGTTATAGTGAAGAGCCAACCTATAGGGCGTATTCTATCCTTATAGACTACCAATGCCATCAGTGCTGTTGTCATTGGTGTTAAAAGCCATAATAATACTAGATGTAGCGGCCGGTATTGTTCGCAATCCCTCATTAAACACAATTTGATAAACGAAGTTACCTGTAGCCCCTAGCAGAATATATATACCCCATTCACGCCAAGATGTAGGGATGTGTAATCCCTTAAATACACCAATAATTAGCATGAGTATAGCACCACCTACAACCCTCGCTACCGAGAGTGTCAATGCATCTACTGATTGCAATGCTACTTTTACCAAAAGGAAACGCCGTAGCCCAAACGGCAATGGTGGCAGATGCCCCTAAAATGGCTTTCATACGATTTGTCATTAGCATCTACCTTTCTACGTAATTCCATAATCAATACTATCTAAATATTACCATAATAAGCCCCTACAATTCCAAGAAGATACATCACAACATATCGAACACTCTCTATTTATTGATATAAATTTTTCATTATTTAAAGATAATACAATAATTGGTTCTTCAAAACCCAAACTCAAATAAATCAAGTAATTATTTATACTTTCAATGTATTTATATAGTGTTTTCAATATTATTAAATTACAAATAACATCCATTCTTACGAAAAATCGCATAGTATGTATTGAAAATATATATCATTTAAAATTTGTTAAATCAGGACAAACATTGTACACTATAGGCATAGAAATCTATAGTTATATCCTTTTATGGAGGTGCAAAATGCAACATACTGCATGGAAAGATTTTAACACAGGTGTGTGGGATAAAGCCGTTGATGTACGCGACTTTATTCAAAGAAACTATATCCCCTATGAAGGGGACGATTCCTTCCTTGCTGGTCCTACAGAAAGAACGACAAAATTATGGGATCAAGTAATGAAGCTTTACGAGGAAGAACGTGAAAAAGGCGGCATGCTCGATGCCGATACTTCCGTGGCCACACACATTACTGCCCATGCGCCAGGATATATCGACAAAGACCTCGAAACAATCGTTGGTTTGCAAACTGATAAACCACTAAAACGCGCTATGTTCCCTTATGGTGGCTTGCGTACAGCAAAATCTGCTATTGAAGAATACGGCTTCAAAATGGATCCGCAAACAGAAGACTTCTTCAAAAAGCACCGTAAAACTCACAATGATGGCGTATTTGATGTATATACACCTGAAATGCGTGCCGCTCGTACAGCTCATATCGTAACTGGTTTGCCTGATGCTTACAGCCGTGGCCGTATTATCGGTGACTATCGCCGTATCGCGTTGTATGGTATTGACTACCTCATCGAAGAGAAAAAAGAGCAATTCAGCATCACTATGGGCGATATGCTGGAAGACGTAATTCGCGACCGCGAAGAGATTCAAGAGCAAATTCGTTCCTTGAAAGAATTGAAGGAAATGGCTGCCTCTTATGGTTACGACATTTCCGAGCCAGCTAAAGACGTTAAAGAAGCTATGCAATGGATTTACTTCGGCTACCTTGGCGCTATTAAAGAGCAAAACGGTGCTGCTATGTCCATCGGCCGTAACTCTACATTCCTAGACATCTACGCAGAACGTGACCTTCGCAACGGCACATACACAGAAGAGCAAATCCAAGAATTCGTAGATCATTTCATCATGAAATTGCGTATGGTTCGCTTCGCACGTATCCACGAATACAACAACTTGTTCACAGGCGATCCTGTGTGGACTACTGAGTCCATCGGTGGTATGGGTACTGACGGCCGTACATTGGTTTCAAAAATGTCCTTCCGTTACCTACATACATTAACTAACCTTGGTCCTGCTCCAGAACCAAACCTCACTGTATTGTGGTCCCCTCGCATGCCTATCGGCTTCCGCCGTTTCTGTGCGAAATTATCCATTGAAACATCTTCCATCCAATACGAAAACGACGACTTGATGCGTCCTAACTCTGGTGATGACTACGCTATTGCATGCTGCGTATCCCCAATGCGTATTGGTAAAGAAATGCAATTCTTCGGCGCTCGTTCCAACTTGGCTAAATGCTTGCTTTACGCAATCAATGGCGGCGTTGACGAAAAATTAAAGAAACAAATTGGTCCTAAATACCGCCCTATCACGTCCGAATACTTAGAATTCGATGAAGTATGGGAAAAATTCGACGACATGATGGAATGGTTAGCAGGCGTATATGTAAACGCATTGAACATCATTCACTACATGCACGATAAATATGCTTATGAAAAACTAGAAATGGCATTGCATGACCGCAAGGTAACTCGTTGGTTCGCAACTGGTATTGCTGGTTTATCTGTAGTAGCCGACTCCTTGTCTGCTATTAAATATGCTAAGGTAAAACCTATTCGCGACGAAAACGGCATTGCTGTTGATTTCGAAATCGAAGGTGACTTCCCTAAATATGGTAACGATGACGATCGTGTAGATAGCTTAGCAGCAAAAGTTGTTTCCACATTTATGAATAAGATTCGTAAACATCCTACATACCGTCAATCCGTTCCTACTATGAGTTTGTTAACAATTACTTCCAACGTAGTATATGGTACTGCAACAGGTTCCACTCCAGACGGCCGTAAAGCTGGTGAAGCTTTCGCTCCTGGTGCTAACCCAATGCATGGTCGTGATACTCACGGTGCTATTTCTTCGTTGGCATCCGTAGCAAAAATGCCATGGCGTGATAGCTCCGATGGTATTTCTAATACCTTCTCTATCATTCCTGACGCATTAGGTAAATCTGGTGAAACATTTGTGTCCGTCAGCGATTTTGATATTGAGTTAGATCCATCTCAATTGCCTAACTCCAATACAAACTTCGCTTGCAGCGAACCGAATGTTACTATAAAGGAAGATAAATAACATCTTCCATAGTATCGGATGCTTTCACCGGCACCGATACGAGTGTTAGTCTTGGTTGAAAGGAGGCAATACCCATGAGCAACCAACAACAAGTTGATAACTTGGTAGAGTTATTGGATGGCTACTCCCAAAAAGGCGGTCATCATTTGAACGTTAACGTGTTCACTCGCGAAACATTGTTAGACGCTCAAAAACATCCTGAGTTGTACCCTCAATTGACTGTTCGTGTATCTGGTTACGCAGTGCACTTCAGCAAATTGACAAAACAACAACAGGACGAAGTTATTTCCCGTACATTCCATCAACAAATCTAATCGAGGTTTCCTATGACAGGACGTATTCATTCGGTTGAAACGATGGGTACGGTTGATGGTCCAGGCATGCGCATGGTGGTTTTTCTCCAAGGATGCCCCATGCGTTGTGCTTATTGCCACAATCCCGACACATGGAATGAAAGTAACGATGATGTTAAATTTATGACTGTTGAGGAATTGTGGGACCAGTACGAACGTAACCGCCAATTTTATACTAATGGTGGTATCACCGTCACAGGTGGGGAAGCTCTTATGCAAATTGACTTTGTTACTGAGCTTTTCACATATTTCCGTGAAAGAAACGTCCATACCTGTTTAGATACAAGTGGAATTTGTTTTGATCCCCACCAAGAGGTGGCCTACCGTAAGCTACTCAGTGTCACTAGTCTCGTCATCCTAGACCTTAAAGAAATCGATCCTGATAAACATCTGTGGTTAACAGGAAAATCGTTAGAGCCCATTCTTGGGTTTGCTCGATTGACAGCAGACGTAGAAGTTCCCATTTGGGTTCGTCACGTTGTGGTTCCAACAATCACAGATAATGCAGATCATCACTATCGTCTAGGCTTTTTCCTAGGATCTCTGAAAAATTTACAAGCCGTTGATTGCTTACCATATCACGTTATGGGTACTGCTAAATATAAGGAGTTAGGTCTCACCTATCGCCTAGAGGGCATACCAGCCGCATCAAAAGATATAGCGGCTAAAGCGACAAGAACCGTGGTGGAAGGCATCAAGGCCTATCGACGCCATTGGTGGAGTCCCATCAAAACACAACATCAATCATAATCAAGTTTGAGGATAACTACCTCCCTTGATATATATACATATATATACCAAGACTTGATCTATGATAGCCCTAAAACAATAGAGCCGCCCCCACACAACCGGGGACGGCTCTTATTGTATTTATAGATCGTTTTATTTTCTATTATTTATATACTGATTTTTGTATGTTCAGCGCACATTTCCTTTGACAGCCTATTTATTTAATATCTATTTTATTTAGATACTACATTAATTGGTTCACCTTTGAAGAAGGCTTGTACATTATCACGAATGATGCCTACCAAGCGTTGACGTGTTTCAAGGCCTTTCCAGCCCATATGAGGTGTGATAATAACATTATCCAGTGTATATAGAGGGCTATCCTCTGCTGGAGGTTCTACCTCTTGTACATCAAGGCCTGCACCGGCAATGCGTTTAGCCGCTAATGCTTCACAAAGGTCCGCTTCATTAATGAGAGGCCCACGGCCAGTATTTACTATGACTGCACTAGTTTTCATTTTGCTAATAGCTTCTTTATTAATCATGTACTTAGTTTGTTCATTCAATGGGCAATGCAATGTAATATAATCACTATTTTCCAGTAATTCATCAAGACTTACATAACGAACACCGTCGCCATCAGCCTTTGGTGTGCGCGTATGAACTAAAATATTCATGCCAAGTGCTTTTGCTACTTTAATCACTTCCATACCGATGTGACCAGCACCAACAACGCCTAATGTTTACCATTCACTTCTGTGTGGCTCACTTGTAAATATTTTGTGAAATTACTGCGATCACCTTTAGCAAGCATACCGATTTGTTTTTGCATTGTGGACGCAAAATTGAGGATCATCATAATAACTGTATGCGCTACACGCTCTGTGCTATATGCTGGAATATTGCACACAGTGATACCTCGTTTCTTTGCTGCATTAAGATCAATATTGTTATAGCCTGTACCTGCTTCAACAATGAGCTTTACTGTATCTGGGAATTGTGAAAGTAACTCAGCATTAACAGGAAGTTCTTTTGTTACTACTACACGAGCACCTTGGATACGCTCAATAAGCTCTTCATTTGTACTATTATCATAGACCTGTACATCACTAGATAACACAGAAAAATCTAATGCATGGTCATAATTCATTTTACCTGCGTTTACCACTACCACACGTTCGCTCATGAGAACCTCCTACATAGATACTATATTATATATTTATAAATTCCAAACCTACAAGTAATCTGGCTATGTTCACGATGTTAGATGACTACAATTTTGTCTAAATCATTCATAATCAATCTATTAGCTAGAAAAAGCATATACCATACCCTACTATAAATTATACTATTATTTATATAAATTTATACTATTAATATCACAGCTAACTATATTAATTAGTATACTTTCACAATTATTGTATATAATATATGCAGAAAAAAACTATAAAATTCAAAAATAATACCAATATTTCTGTATAAAACTTTCACAAAAGTATTGTTTAATTCCCTAAAAGTTATACAATTATATTAATGTTATATAGAATTGAGGAATACCATGAGACCCACCTATTTGACCATAAATACAAGTCTCGTTCGCGAGAACTTGCGCAAAATTAAAGATAGTTTACCGGAATGGAGCACATCTACAGCTGTTATCAAGGCCAATGGCTATGGCCACGGCAGCGTTATGATGGGCCGTATTGCCGTTGAGGAAGGTTATGAATCCTTAGCCGTTGCCATTCCTGAAGAATCTGTTCCGCTTCGCAATGCAGGTATTATGGTACCAATCTACCTACTAGGTCTCACACGGCCACAATCTTTTGAGCTTGTAGCAGACACGAATTCCATCCCTGCCGTATGCGAATCTACCGATTTAGATGCCCTCGATAAAGTAGCGGAAAATCACGATATGATTATCCGCGTTGCAGTCGCCGTTGATACAGGAATGCATCGTATTGGTATCAAGCCTGAAGATGCTGTTGAGTTTATCAAACGCGTTGAATCCTACGAAAATCTCGAGGTAGACGGTTTCTTCTCTCATATGAGTAACGCCGATGCGGCGGATCAAAGCCACGCTCATGGACAGGCACAAAAATTCCATAAAATGGTCGATGAAATCCGTGCATTTAGACCTGATGCGGACTATCGCTTCTCTCTTGCCAATAGTGCTGGCTTATTATCCGTAAAAGACAGCTTATTCACCGATGCCCGTCCTGGCATTATTCAATACGGCATTATGCCATCCCTTGATGTGCCAAATCGATTAGGGTTAAAACCGGTCCTCTCCTTCCATAGCGAAGTAGTACATGTACAGCGACTAGAAGCAGGTGAAGGTATCGGTTATGGTTCTACCTATGTAACACCTGAACCAATGACGATTGCTACCATTCCTGTAGGCTATGCAGATGGATATCCTCGTAGCTTATCCAACCGCGGTACAGTCCTCATTCATGGCACACGTTGTCCTGTAGTGGGTCGCATCTGTATGGACCAATTCATGGTGGCCGTTCCAGATACGATTACTGTACAACCAGGTGACAAGGTTGTGCTCCTAGGTTCTCAAGGTCATGAAAGCATCTCTGCACTCGAGATTGCTGCTCTTGCATCTACAATTCCTTATGAAATCTTTTGTGGTTTCTCAGAACGCGTGCCTCGACAATACATATAAAAGGCTAACTATTGTTACTAATAGTAAATACTCCATATACCAAAAGCGCAGATATACATTGTATCTGCGCTTTTCCAATTTCTGCTACGGATTTTTCTTATATGGTACATTTTTATATTGAATGGACATAGAAAAAGCCCGTAATACATGCAGCGGTCTACATGTATTACGGGCTTTCCTGCTCTCCTATACCTAGCGTACTGTAAAGCAGTTACGTTCTTATTGTGAGAGAGAGTATTATATACCAAGTATATAATCTTATGATTGGGAGGGAACCACAATGCATAAGGGGCCCTCTGAACGACAGACGGCATAGGAGAGAGTCAATGTTTGTCTATCCAATCCAGAGGGCTGCGTGTGTGTAATTGTTTATTGTGTGTGTAAGTGTATTATGTATGTGTGTAAGTGTATTATGTATGTGTGTATAGTATTATGTGTTTAGTGTTCGTGTATTAAAGGGGTTTGCTTTACAGTAGGATAGGCTTAGGATTAGCTTATTTTACGGCCATACCTGTTTTAGCATCCAATACGATGGATACAGGTTTGTTTTGTGCATCATGGAACTCTACAGTATATATAGGTTTACCATTTTGGTTCACTACAGACCAAGAGTTAATACCAGTTGCTACATTGCCAGTTTGTGCGAAGGCTGCATTGATCGCCACATGTGGAGGTAACACAGTACCAGCATCAATAGCACTAGCTTCCATGGATGCATCATATGCTTTAGGAGTACCTTCAGTTACATTACCAGTTGCCACATCTAGAGTCATGGAATGGGCACCACTAGCATTGAAACCGTCTACTTCATAAATAGCAGTTTTGTCGGCAGCTTTGAAGGATACATTAGTAATCTTAGAATCGCCATATTTATTTTCAAATTGATCGATTAAATAATTCGCACCAATTACGAAAATACTATTTTGATCGACTACGCCTGCTTGCTTACTTGTTGTGCTAGGTTGTGATTTTCCACTTTTAGAGTTTTTTTTTCCTCTTTAGTAGTTTCTTTTTTGTCAGCTTTTTTATCTGCTTTTACTTCTTTAGTTTCTTTTACAGCTTTATCAGCTTTAACTGCTTTGTCAGCTTTTACTTTAGGCGCTTTGTGTGCTTGCGCTTTTTTAGTATTTTTTTCGTCTTTATTAGCTTCTACTTTTTTATCTGCTGCACGTACTACTTTAGCTTCGCTAGGAGCTTTTGCTACCGCTGCAGTTTCAATTGTAGGAGTTGCTGCTGCTGGATTAGCTGCTGCTGGAACTACAGTGGCTTGAGCAACTGGAGCTTTTACATCTTGAGTTGCTGTTGGAACTGGTGTAGTATCTTTAGCTGCTGGTGTAGCTGGAGTCACTTCAACTTTAGCGGCTGTAGGTACTACTTTAGCTATTGTAGGAGCTACTTCTGTTTTAGCTGCTGGAGCTACTTCTGCTTTAGCTGCTGGAGTCACTTGAATAGTAGGAACTACTTGATGAGTAGCAGGTTGTGCTACAGGAGCTGCAGTAGCTGCTACCTCTTGAGTTACAGGAACTGGTGTGGCTTGTTCAGCTGCTGTTACTGCTACAGTAGCACCAAATACGCCAGCTACTGCTAAAGCAATACTGCTTTTCAAAATAGATTTTTTCATAATATCCTCCTTGATAATTCATATATATGCAATATTGCGCATATATATTTCAACCAACTCGGTGTCATCGTTATAGTTCCAAAACATATATCTAGCGTGGACTGTAGATATATAATCTGGAAACTCCCGATATATTTGAGTTCTGTCTTTTGACTGGACACATATTATCGATAATCTATGAAATAAAAATGTAGAACTCACCGGTCTAGCTTATTTTGGGGTGAGAATAAAAATGAATTTATATGTAATTTCAATGAATTTCTATAGTATTCGATTTACAACTAAGTATTCTATGAACTAACTTCAAAAAGCCATTTTTCCCATAAATAAAGGAACAGAAGACACTCATTATAATTCTCATAATGTAAACAGCCCCTTTCATGAGCAAATGTTCACAAAAAAACTCCTTAAAACTATCCTTTTCTACAAAAAAAGATAATTTTTAAGGAGTTTATTCTTATATTTAAAAATAATAAACCTTCTACTATTAAGTTATATTTACTAGTCACAGTAATGATTAGTCGTCAAATTTAACAGACAACAACGTACCATTCATAGCATCAATGCGAACATTGACCTCTTTGTCACCTTCTGTACCGAAGCTAACTTTGTATACTATTTTACCTTTATCATAGTGTACAGACCACTCATTAAGGCTTGTCGCTTTGCCTTGTGTCTGAGCATAAGCAAAGTTAACTACCGCTGCTGGCGGTAAGATTTCACGAGGATCAAAGGATTTTTTCTTTAAGGATTTATGGAAGTCACCTTCACGTTTTTCAAAGATTTGATTTGTTGCATAGATATAAGTGAGCTCATATTTGCCACTTTCATCAACACCTTCTACATCATATCTAATTTGACCACCATCCGCATCAAAAGCAATTTCAGTGATAGCTGCATTTGGATGATTTTGAATAAACGCATTCAATAAACCATTTGCACCTACAATCGCTGCATGTTTTCCATCAACAACTGCAATAGTTGGTTCTACTGCTACTAAAGGCGCCGCACTTGCATTTGGCATACCAAACACTGCTGCCAAGGCTAATACAAGACTACCTTTTACAAATAAGGATTTCATAGGCTCCTCCATCTCTCAAACAGGACCTTAGTGTATATATACAATTATACACTAAATCGATACGATTTATTAATCTTTATTTATAATATTAATGCATAGACCACTGCCCTATGATACAATGCACGTAGAATATTTTTTACTACAAGTGAGACCATTATGATTTCAATATATCCTACTATATATCACACATTTCAATGCAAAGCAGATCGATGTGAAAATACATGCTGCCAACTGTGGACCATCGATATTGATGAGACCACTGCTGAACGCTATCATGCCATGACAGGTCCTCTTGGTGAAAGCTTACGACAAGCCATCACTGTCGATGACGAAGGTAGCCATTTCGTGTTTTCTAAAGAACAACCTATGTGTCCGTTACTCAATGAAAATGGCCTCTGTAAGGTGGTGCTCGAACTAGGTGAAGAAGGCCTATGCGATACATGTCACATGCATCCACGATTTATAAATATATTGAGGACCTCGAGCTATGTGGGGTTGGTTTATCCTGTGAAGCATCGGTAGAACTGCTGGCAGAAAACATGCAGTCTAATCAAGTAATCTTTACTATTGAAGACGATAACGGCGAATTTAGTCCTGATGAACGTTTAACTATTCAGAATATATTTGAACTATTAGCCTTTGATATAGATTCAGCACTATTTCAATATATTCCATCCCCTGACGCACAGTATTATACAAGGCTATTAGATCTATATGGTACAACAGAGCCTATCGATGAAGAATGGACTGCACAAGTCAATAAATTATCTAGTGATATAGATAAACTCACTACCTCTGTTCAAACCTATGTTGCCACTCACGATATGAGCCTATTTAACAAGATTTTCCAATACATCTTATATCGTCAAATCGATATGCTAGCAGATTATTCTTTAGAAGCCATCCTTTCCTATGCTAAAGATGGTGTGGAATACATACTTATGACAAGTGCCCTCGAAGGCTCTCCACTTAAACAAGTGGCAAGATGGTCCCAACAAATCGAATACGACGAAGACAATGTAGACTTACTATTACAACATTATGCTTCTCTTCAATAATGACAAACTACTTTTACTAAAATTTCATTCAAAGCAATAAAAACCTCCTAGTATAAAACTAGGAGGTTTTATGTATTTACGCAAATAGTATGCGCATAATCCAGTTATATAAAAGGTTAATAATATATAGAACTACATATACAGCGCCGACTGTAAGGGGCTCTACTTTCATAATCCGAGATAAAAGCATAACGGCTACGTAGATAATAGCACCAACGTAAGCTAATGCTAAGGGAACTAATAGGATCATTAAAAATGGCGTAATATAAATGCAAATAATAGATACCAAAATTAATGCTAATCCAAGTGCTCCTGTATAACCTTCTACATAGGCAGTGCCCATTAATACTTGCTTGAAATCAAACTCACGTTCTAAGATAACGCTCAGTAATTTCCAAAGTATAAAGCTACCTACAAACCAATAGATTCCAAGACCTATGATTTCTCGTAATATGGAGAATATGCCATATACGGCAGGTATAAAGCCAAATAAAAAACCACCAAAGGTCATAGCCAAAGGTAATAGTACAATGCCTAAGCAAAGCCTATAATATGAGTGGCGCACCAACCGGCGAGTCCAGCTTTGATACCCTTTTCTAAGGTACCAAACCAAAAGATTTCATCGATTCCCTTCTTCGGTGAACGCACCAGCAGGGATATTTCTCGTAAAAATGTCGTATCCATAACTAACTCCACTCTCAACTATACTATAGGATTAATTATATCATAAATTTCCAGATTTAAATTATATATAATTAATTTTAAGATAAATTAAACGACAAAAAAACCGCAAGACTTTCATCTTGCGGTTATACTGCATTACAGTCTTATATTATTTAACTAGCGTATGTACAAATCGGATCCATTGAGGCAATACCGACACTGATAGCAACGCCACAATAAACATAATAATATATGTTTTTACGATACCTAATTCAACATAGCGGCGCATGAGTTGAGCCCCAATAAAGACAGCATAATATTGACTAAACATAGTTACAAGATAGGCCATATCCCCTACATATTTCGGCATAGATAGATAAAATAATATGAGCCCCACTATATGGATCAACACTAATACTACGGTACGCAGTGCATTCGTATAAGCTAAGCCATAGATATAGTTACGCATTACGCCTCTATAGGTACCAGTACCACCTAGCAATACTAGTAATCGCCATATAACAAAGGAACCTATGATAATTTGAAAAATTAAAAAGGATACATTTGCCAAAGCACTAACTAGATCAAAATGTGTGAGCCCAGTCATCCGTTTTATACCTAATGCGGGCGACACAGCTTTCACTATGAACGGCAAAGCATAGGTCATCACGTATAATACAATTGTAGATATTACAAGATTTAGTATAGCTCGGAGTATAGGTTCCATTTCTAATAATATTTTGAAAGGATCTGTCACTCAATTTTGTAAATAAATGTAATATGTCCTTATACCAAGTCATAATACTCCTCATATATTATCGAGTTAATGTATATAGCACTTCACATAATAGTGATGCTAAAATAGCGATTAACATAATGCTTAGTCCTTCATAAAAACTGCCATTAATACATGCTCCGGCTATACGCCCCATGGTCTGTAGTAGCAATACAGTACTAAGAATGCATAAAACAATCATGCAAAACCCAATAATGGCTTGCAATAAAATTGGTATGGACGTAAGGATCAACATAATCCCTGCCGTAAGAGTAATCATAGCTACTACTAGTTGAGCAAAGGCCATCATGTGTAAAACACCAGTTACTACGCCGCGAATGTAAAACTTACGCTTTTGCAACATAGCGTAACCTATCAAGATACCAGACATAAGCGCCGCTTTTAAAATCACCCACGTAAAACGACCTACATTCCAAAACTCACGAGGTTTACTTAGCTGCTCAAAAAAGACTTGTATTTCATGCTGCCCTACTGGAAGTGAAAACAATTGCCACTTTACCAAAGTGATGAATTACGTATAAATGCGCGTATAGCGTCTAAATAGACGCTTTCACCAACGATGGTAAATTGATAACATATGAGGGACAATACCAGCATCCATACAAGCTGACCATAGGTAACATCATAGTGGTACATGCGCGGATGTTTTTCTTCAATGGGGTTTAATAAGCGATAAACGAACTCTAATAAACCTCCCATCATGCCTCTCACCACCTTTTACACAACAAGAATAGCACCATTCTATATAGAATGATGCATCACACAACACAACGATTACGAATTTATAACAATTATTTTATTTTTAATTCATACTCTGTTCATCATTATAGCACAAAAGCAAGGTATATTCATACCTTGCTTTCATATTTTTCATACTATGTAATTATCTAGATGTAGCAAGCATAACCATGCCCACCAATATCCCAATAAGTACTACTGGAATTAAAGATGCCAAAAGCCCAATACCAAATGTTGCTAGACGTCCCTTTTCGATTTGACGTGCCATAAGTGTTAAGCTCAACCAGAAATACCAAATGTATAATACAATTTCTAAAATAATATAGGTGAAACTAATGATATACAAAAGAGTCTCATCTGCGTAAATATCTAAGCTTAACCCTTGAATGATAAGAATCAAAATCACTTGAATAATCGATAAAACAAGGGATATGAACATAGAATATGCACTTTCATACCAACAAATCTTTAGTATAGACTCATAATTAGTATGAGCACCAAATTTATTAGCCACTGAGCTAAAGAGCACTGAATAAATGGCTAATACAGCAAATGCGCTTAATGCATAAAAGACTAGTGCAAAAAATCCTGCCCCAGCCATAACTCCCAACGCAGCTCCTAGCTGTAAAGGTGAAGCACCTAGGGAATAGGACATGCCCGCTTGTATAATCCAACTCACAAGCATACTAATAACAAGCATCCCCATGGCACAAGCAAACCCTCGTTGAGTTGTACCAAATTCAACAATCTCTGGAATGCCACGTTTAAATGGCGCTCTAATAAGTGCCCAAAGATCTAAATACCATTTTCGTTCCATATGTTCCCCTCCAAATACATTAAAAGCACATATATTTCTATCATTGTATCACAATGTAGTTTTAAATTAAATATAAATTCATTATAAATTATACAAACAAATATAGTAATAAAAAAGTTGATAGACACCTAATAGCATCTATCAACATTTCCATTACATATGTATTTAAAGAGACATAGATAACATAATGCCACCTATGCCAAAGATAAAGGATACGATATAAAATGCAATACCTGTTATCCAAGGACTCAATCCAAATTGCTTAGACATCAACTGTGCCATGATAATGACATTAAATAGTTCTATTGTGCTTAATCCACCGGATCCGCCTTTAGCATGTAAATCCAAGAAAAGATAAATAGGCGCAGCAAAAAGTACAAAGATTAAATGAATCCAACTAGTAATACAACTATTTAAAAGCATGTCTGCCACAAGTTGCTTATATGTAACCTGCCCCTTAAAGACCTTAAAAATACCATATAAAATACCAGAAGATACAAGAACAAACGCTACAATTCCAAGTATATATCCTATAAGAGGAACTGCTTCAAGTTCTATAGGGCCTATAACCTCCCAAATAAATGTTTTAAAAAATGGACTCTTTGGGAAAATTAGCGTTAATATATATAACCCTATATCAGCTATGATTGCTGATGTCACAGCTAATAACAACATATTTTTAACAGTAATAAAACGCATCCATTTTTCTATATATGGGCCAAACATACCATTCATAATTCTATACCTTATAAGTCTTCACTTTTAAATAATTGATATCCTTCAAAATAATAACTATGGTCAAGGCCTTTCATAAATAGTTCTCGATTATTGATATCACTCGTAAGTGCCTTAGCTAGAACAGTTTTTATTTCTAGGTCATTTACTGGACTTCGTTCCATAGCAGACAAATATTGCTCTTTATCCACCTGACTCCAATCGATGGTCTTTTGTAATTCTGTACACAACATATGATCAAGCCATAATCGCATGCTACGACCATTACCTTCTCTAAAAGGATGAGCGACATTCATTTCAACATACTTTTCTACAATTTCTTCAAAAGTAGATTGCGGCATATTTTCAATGGTTCTAACTGCTTCAGCAAGATACATGACAGGAACAAAGCGAAAATTACCTTTAACAATATTCACACTTCGTAATGCACCAGCAAAATCATATATATCTTGAAATAATATAGTATGGATTTTTTGCAAGGTAGTCCACGTACCACTAGGCATATCATTAAGTAAGTTTTCTTCAAACAATGTTGTTGCCGCTTTTTTACTAATTCGTTCTTCTTCTCTAGCCAATGTTGGGGAATCGGTAATCCCCAATCTATTAGTGATAACCATGTTGGACCTCCTTTTAATTTATTTTCATTATATATATTATACTATAGGCCCCAAAATTATAGATATTACAACTTTAAATCTTATGCACAATGCGTAGAACTAAAAAAAGCAGCCCTTTAGGGGCTGCTTTTTTCGTTCATCTTATTGTAAAGATGCTGCAATTTTTGTAAGGTTTTCATCCATACGTTCTAAGTATGTTTTATTATCTTCGTTGCTTTCGATTGTGTAAATAGTTTCTACCTTAGCACCAACTTCGCTTGCCAAAGTTTTAGAAACTTCTGGGCTAGCCATTTCTTCTGCAAAGATAGTAGTAATATTGTTTTCTTTACAATATTTGATGAGTTCCGCCAATTGAGCCGCATTTGGTTCACCTTCGGCAAATACATCTTCTACACTATTTTGTTCTAACCCAAAGTCACGGCATAAGTACGCAAATGCTGCATGACCTGTAACAAAGTTTTTATGAGGCGCTTGTGCAAATTGACCTTCATATTTTTTGATCATTGCATCTAATTTAGCAACATATTCATTATAGTTCTTTTCATAGTAATCTTTGTTTGCTGGGTCAGCTTTTACAAAAGCGTCTTTAATATTTTTCACTTCAATTTTCGCATTTTTCAAAGATAACCATGCATGAGGATCTTCAGCACCATGTTCTTTAATTTCTTCAGGATCAGTATTCTTGATAGCTTCTACGCCATCTGTAGCAACAACAGTGATGAGTTTGCTATTTTTAGCCGCATCAATCGCTTGTTGTGCCCAAGGTTCCATACCAAAACCGTTGTATACGAATACTTGAGCTGTTGACAATTGTTTCATATTTTCAGGTTTCAACTCGAAATCATGTGGCTCTACGCCATCTGGAATAATAGTAGATACCTCTACCTTGTCACCACCAATAGCTTTTGCAAATTCAGCCATGGCATTAAAACTTGTTACCACTTGGATCTTCTTACCTGCTTGTTCCTTTGGTGCATCATTGCCACAGCCTGCAAATAAGGCAGCCATCATGATGCCTATCATTAACAAAACCAGCTTCTTGACCATCGTAGTCCTCCTTTGTGAAATCCTGATCGCTATGCTTTCATAGAATAGTAACCATTCTTTAGTTGCAGTTGCGACTCAGTTGCATTTGTAATATAGTTATAGTATAAACTTACTCAAGATTTTGTCAATTAGAAAAGTGGTTTTTATATGTTATCCATAGAACATCTTTATTTTTCCTACCAAGGTCAGCCACCTTATGTGTTGAATGACCTTAACTTACATATTCATAGCGGTGATTATATATCCATTGTTGGAGATAATGGGTCCGGTAAAAGTACCTTGCTACGCCTCATTTTAGGATTTCTTACACCTGTAAAAGGCTCTATCAAACGAGATACCAATAATATTCGCTACGTGTCTCAGAAGAATGATTTCTCCCATGCCGGATTTCCTATTACGGTAAAAGAAATCCTCGATTCCTACCGTAAATTGCTTAAGATTAAAGACAAACATGAAGTTGATCGCGTATTAGAGCTTACCAATATGACGGAGTTCAAAGACCGTTTAATCAGTAAACTATCAGGTGGTCAAGCGCAACGCGTATCTATCGCACGTGCCCTCATCGGTAGCCCCGACCTTATCATCCTCGATGAACCATCAACTGGCATCGACCGGAAAAGCCAAGAAGGTATCTACGCCCTTTTGCGCGAGTTAAACCAAGTACACCATATTACAATTATCTCCGTAGAGCATAACCTTGAAATGGCCCTAGCCAATTCAACTAATATCTACCACATAGCCAACGGCCAAGGTCACCTTTGCTCTCCTGAGCAATACGCTAGTGAAATCATGCACAGCACGGGACGCAATCCTATGGATCACGAAAACTGCGCTTGTTTCACAGATGTAACACCTCAGGCTCAGGCTCAGGCTCAGGCTCAGGCTCAGGCTCAGGCTCAGGCTCAGGCTCAGGCTCAGGCTCAGGCTCAGGCTCAGGCTCAGGCCGATGATACTACAACTAAGGAGGTGCGCCATGTTTAGTTATGATTTCATGCAAAATGCCTTCTTCGTAGCCATCTGCATTTCTCTACTCTGTCCATGCATCGGTATTTTCATGGTTCTACGCCGTTCTAGTATGATTGGCGATACCATGAGCCACGCATCGCTAGCAGGTATTACATTAGGCTTATTAACAAATACTAATCCTATCTTAGGGGCTTTCATCTTTACTGCTATCTGCGGTGCACTCATCGAGTTCTTGCGGAAATACTTCTCCCACCATCTCGATTTGATCTTAACCATCATCTTGTCACTTAGTATTGGTACTGCTATTACGCTAATTAGTTCAGGTAAATTGAAAGCTAACGCTAATGTGTTCTTCTTCGGCAGTATCTTAACCGTAAACACAACAGATATGATTAGTATTGCAGTCCTAACTATTCTCTCTGTTTTAACATTATATTTCTTATATAACTCACTTCTCTACATCGCCTATGATGAAGAGGCCGCACGCGTGGCAGGTGTTAAGGTTGATTTTATCAATTATATCTTTGCTATCTTGATGGCTGCTGCCGTATCCATTTCTATTAAAATCGTCGGCGTTCTCGTATTAAGTGCTATGATTGCCTTACCTGTAGCGTCAGCATTACAATTAGAAAAAGGATTTAGAACCACATTACTCTGTTCTATTGGATTTAGTTTGCTAGCCATGATTATCGGCCTATTCGGATCATACTATCTCAACGTAGCTCCAGGTGGTTTTGTATCTCTCACATCCGTTGCAATTCTACTAGTGGTTCTGGTCATCAAAAACATCCGAACCATCTTACGCCGTATGCAATTTAGTAAATAAACAAAGATAACCATCAATATATATATCTATTCTATTAGCAAAATAAGATAGCTATTCTATGCAAAATAAATTATCTACTTATACTTGTGTAGCATGTTTAGTATTAAAACAGAATCGAAAGAGCGTTATGAATACAACAAACTGGCCTGAAGGCATAAAAAAGACCAAACAGCGCGAAGCCATTTGGTCAGTATTAACAACTACAGATAAACCGATTACTGCTATGGAAATCGTAGAGAGATTAGGCGATGGTAGCACCACATGGATGTCTACCATCTACCGTACACTTGAACTATTAGAAACAAAAGATATCGTTACCCGTACAACACTCATGGGTAGCGATATGGCCTATTATGAGATTACCCCTCATACGCATCGTCACTATGCAGTATGTACTAAATGTGGGGCCATGATTCCGCTCCACACCTGTCCCGTTGTAGAAATGCCACAGGAACTAACAGATGCAGGCTTCACGGTGACAGAACATCATCTAGAAATTGCGGGGATCTGTAAAAACTGCAAGAATAAAGGCTAATAAAAATCTATAAGTAAATGCAAGAAAAAGGACGTAACTGTAAGAGTTACGTCCTTTTGTAATTTTATGATGTTTCGTATTAGCTTTATTTAACTTTCACCTATTACAACATCAATGGAGCTACTACGAAGCCAAGTGCCACTGAAATAGCAATGGCAAGTACGCCAGGGATGAAGAACGGATGGTTAAATACGAGCTTACCGATTCGTGTTGAGCCGGTATCGTCCATTTGTACAGCCCCCAAAAGTGTTGGGTATGTAGGCAATACGAAGAGTGCAGATACGGCTGCGAAGGAAGCGATAATAATGTATACGGATCCTGGGTTCTCTGGCGTAATGCCGAGAGCTAGAATTACAGCTGGTACCAATGCTTGTGTAGTCGCCGCTTGGCTATACAACAATGTACTAGCAAAGAAGAATGCTACAGCTAATAGGAATGGATATGCTGTTACCAAGCTAGATGCAAGAGCTTTAATTTCAGGAATATGACCTTTTACAAAAGTATCGCCCAACCATGCTACGCCTAGTACGCAGACACATGCGGATAAACCGGATTTAAATGTGCTTGTATTAACAAGTTGTGCTGTATCAATTTTACAGAAGAATGTAATAGCCGCTGCAATTACCATCATGAAACCAACGATGGCATCATTTCGACCAAAAATAACAGGTTTAATAAGACCAATGTTCTTGGAGATGGCAGTTGCATAGAATACGATACAAATAATACCAATCAAGAAAATCAATACAGAAGTTTTCGCACCTGGTTTCAAGTGGAAATCAGCACTCTTTTCACGAGGTGGAGCCACATGACCTGCTGCCAGACGTTCTTGGTAAACTGGATCGGAAGACAAATCATTATTCGCGAAGGTAGACATGATAAATGCCGTAATCATAACCGCTACGAATGTAGTAGAAATGCAGATGGCAAGCAATGTTGGATAGTTAACCCCATATGGTTCAAGGAAACCACTCATAGCAACAACTGCTGCGGATACTGGGCTCGCTGTAATACCAATTTGGCTTGCTACAACGGCAATGGATAATGGTACAGATGGCTTAATATTTTCACTTTTTGCCACCTCTACAATTACAGGAATCATAGAAAATGCTGTATGACCTGTACCAGCCAATAGCGTTAAGAAATACGTAACTGTTGGTGCTAAGTAGTTGATATGCTTAGGATTTACGCAAAATACCTTCTGCAATACGCACCAAATAATCGAGACCGCCAGCGAGTTGTAAAGCACAAATAGCAGCGATAGCAGACATGATGATGAGGATTACATCCCAAGGAATCTGCCCTGGGAACATCCCCATGCCGAGGCTTAACAACACTACACCAAGGCCGCCAGCGTAACCGATGCCCATACCACCTAGACGAACGCCGAGGAAGATGGCACCAAATAAAATAATAACTTGCATAATTACATAAATGTCCATACGATGACCTCCTTTATACGTATATAGTATCATAGATATGCAAAAATATCATCGAATTTTCACAATGTATAGTCTATAGTTTAAAGACTTAACGAAACATTATCCGCTAAACATATAAAAAGCTATATATGCCGACGACTCTAGAACCGTAGAATCATGACATATATAGCTTTACGTTTACCTTAAATCTTTATAAAATACTTAGCCGTAAATTGTTATAGAATTATTGGTCGTAAGTCTTCGAGGATTCCCTCTTCTTCAGTAGCGCGTTGGATACTTTCACCAACAATGCGAACCATATCCTCTAATTGTTCCACAGTGGACGCCAATGGCGGCATGAGGATTACCACATCACCGATTGGACGACAGATGAGACCTTGTTCACGAGCGAGGATAGCCACCTTAGCCCCTACTGCATCATTTGGACGATACGCTTCATGTGTGGCCACATCTTTTTCAAGTTCAATCCCTACGATGAGGCCTCGTTGACGAACCTCTTTAACATGTTTCAAGTTTTCGATTGGCTTCAATGCATTAGTGAAAGCCTCAATTTTCTTAGGTAATCCTTCGATAACCTTTTCATCGCGGAATACTTTCAACGAAGCTAATGCAACGGCACAAGCCAACGCATTACCTGTATAGGAGTGTCCATGATAGAAGGTTTTCTTTTCTTCAAATGTACCGAGGAAGGCATCGAATACACGTTGTGTAGTCAATGTGGCTGCGAGAGGCATATAACCACCAGTAATGCCTTTGGACAAGGTCATAAAGTCTGGAGCCACACCTTCATGTTCACAGGCAAAGAATTTACCAGTACGACCAAGCCTGTAGCTACTTCATCGACAATGAGGAATACATCATGTTTCGCAGTTAATTCACGAACCCGTTTCAAATAGCCATGAGGCATAACAAGCATGCCTGCCGCAGCTTGTACTAATGGTTCCATAACGAGAGCTGTGATTTCGTCACCCTCTTCGTTGAGGATGCGTTCTAATTTAGCCAAAGACTCTTCGAAGGCTTTTTCTCGATCTGCTACGTCGCGATATACGCCAGGGCTTGGCAATGTCAAAGGTTTGAATAATAAATTATGGAATACTTGGTGGAACAATTGAATACCACCTACAGATACGGTGCCTAATGTATCCCCATGATAGCCCGCATTGAGGGCAATGAACTTAGTTTTCTTCGTTTGTCCCACAAGTTGGCGATATTGGTAGGCCATCTTGATAGCCACTTCAATAGCCGTACTGCCATCATCGGATAAGAATACTTTATTTAAGCCTTCTGGCGCAAGCTCTACCAATTCTTTACACAACTGTGCAGATGGTGGGCTTACAAGACCAAGCAATGTACTATGGGCAATTTTATCCACTTGTTCCTTCAAGGCTTGATTTAATACAGGATGATTGTGTCCATGAATGTTAACCCATAAGGAAGATACACCGTCATAATACTTTTTACCGTTCTCATCGATGAGGTATACCCCCTCACCACGTTCGATTACTACTGGTTCTTGTGCTAACCAATCTTGCATTTGTGTAAATGGATGCCATACAAACTCATGGTCCCACTGTGCTGCTTGTGAAAGCTGTTTCTCTGCCATTTCGTCACCTCATACGTACAAATTCTACAAACTATAACTCTCAATACCTATAATACTCAATTACTATAACAGTCTATTACCATAAATAATTAGTCTAAATTAAATTACAATATCTAACTACTATATACCTAATACTGTATTCCATACCTTCTTAGAATCCACAAAGGATCGAGCCCAACCAAGCTGAACCTTTGAATATCTGGCCCTTGGTATGGCGGTACAACAGCTACTACAGGAATACCTGTGTATCGTTCCATATCCTCTACATTTGTTTTCAATAAGAATGGATCTACTGCCGTTGTATCATTAACAATGATGGCTTTCACCTCAATACCATGCATCTTCGCGTATTCACAAGTTAAAATAGCGCGATTAATGGAGCCCAACCGTCCATCAGCTACAACGATGGCTGGTAATTTAATATCTTTCATTAAATCCGTGAATGTTTTATCGCCGTAAAGAGGTGTTGTAATACCACCAGCACCTTCTACAAAGGTTAAATCATAGCGATTAACAACATCTAATGTATGAGCTACTACACCAGCATAATCGATTTCTATACCAGATAACTCTGCAGCAAGACGAGGAGAAAAATCACCAGCAATAGCATAGGGATTTACTTCATGACGACGAGATTCAGGAATACCTGCAGCACGCATCAAATGCGTAGCATCCTTGCTTTCAAGATCCACATTATAATTATCCTCATCCATCGTTACACATTCAGGAAAAGGTACTGCGCTGGAGGACACCGGTTTAACCATACCAACCGCAAAGCCATCATCAACAGCCATAGCCCCTAACAACCCTGTCACAAACGTCTTGCCTACATCTGTATCGGTTCCAATTATAGAAATACCTAACTGCTTCATACACGTCTCCTCTCAGCGATACTTAACGCCGCATAGTTAACCAATTTATGTGAGTAAGTTTACAATCTAATTACAATATACAGCCAAACGGAATATATAGTCAACCTATTATTAGCGTTCAAGTTTACATTATTATGACTCTATGGGGCCCGGATACATTGCTACATTTTAATTAAAAAGCAGTGTCCCTAACCTCCGTGCTCCATAGTAAACTAAGTCGCGCTTCGCTTAGGAACACTGCTTTTTATAACATTATCTCCGTACTAGTCCCATAGAGTCATAGACCACACTTTGAATACGCTAATAATAGGTTGGCTATTTGAGGGAAAGAGAAAAGAGTGATGACTTTAGTCATCACTCTTTTTAACCTAAATGTAGTTATGTAGAGGGGCCCCATCGAGGCCACTACTAAATTTCAATATAACGGAATTCGCCTGTATCAGGGTCCATCATGCCCCCATAGAATCCCATTCCTTTCGGGAATAGTGGGTGGTTACGCAAGAAATTAACTGTATAGATTACATTGTCTTCGGAGATATGGAAACGATCCATCCAGTCAATAAGGCCTGGTTCGATCATGCGAATTGCATCTTCACTGATACCTTTTTCTTTCATGGATTCCATAAATGTTGTAGCGGAGAAATCAATCATGCCGCAGTTTTCATGGCCGATGACTAATACATCTTCGATTCCCATACCATAGGTAGCAACAAGCAAGCTTTGTACGATATTATCGATAGGTTGTGTTACGCTATTACCAGCTGTTTTAATGACGATAATTTCGCCACGATTAAAACCTAATGCATCTTCTAGCATGCATACTAAACGCGTATCCATACATGTTACAATGCCCATTTTCTTTGTAGGATGGCTTGTTAGTCCAGCCTTTGGTAATTCAGGATGGTTTTTCACATATTCTTTATTAGTTTCAATTATTTTTTTGATATCAATCATAAGGTACCTCATTTACATTTCTATCTATAAAATAGATTCTATTCATTATATACAATATATTCACTACAAAACAAGTGAAATTTATCACTCATAAATATTTATTATAACTCACAACTTTCACAAGAAACCCATAAAACTAATATTAATTCTATGTTTATAATTAATATTCATTTATTATATCTTCCACTCTTATATATTTATAAAAAAATGAATATACTGTATATTTCTTACATTAATGGTAGATTATAATTCCCCCAATGTGGTACTATTAAAACTATAGAAGAGAAACGCCACATGATACCACATATGACGTGAACTGTATGTACAGTAAGGAGGTTTTTATTATGGGTATCAATCAAAAAACGTTGCCAGGCATTCTGCTCTGTGCGGTCCTCGCTATTCCTTGTTGGCTATTAGGCCTAGAGTTTCACCTTATCGGTAGTCCAATCTTTGCCATCATTTTAGGTATAATTATTGGCTCTGTATTCACATCTTGGAAGCGCGAAAAAACTGGTGCCGGCATCGGATTCACATCTAAAAAGATTTTACAATGGGCCGTTATCTTATTGGGCTTTGGATTAAATATTACACAGATTTTACATGTAGGTTGGATTTCATTACCTGTCATTATTTCAACCATTGCTACATCCTTAATCGTGTCCTATGTTATCTATCGCCTCACGCATATCGACTCTAATACAGCTGTACTTATCGGCGTAGGCTCCTCCATCTGTGGTGGTTCTGCCATAGCTGCCGCTGCACCAGTCATCAAAGCAGAGGATCAAGATATTGCACAAGCTATCTCCGTTGTATTCTTCTTCAATGTAGTAGCAGCGTTTGTATTCCCTCCATTTGGTGATGCTATTGGTCTTTCCAATATGGGCTTTGGCCTATTCGCTGGTACAGCCGTAAATGATACATCCTCTGTAACAGCTACAGCAGCCGTATGGGATAGCATGAAAGGTACTGGTACACAAGTACTAGAATATGCGACAATCGTTAAATTAACACGTACCCTCGCTATCATTCCTATCTGTTTAGGTTTAGCAAGTTACCAAGTATATAAAGCAAAACAAAATGCTGCTCAAACTGATGGCGGCAGTGTTAGTATCGCTAAAATCTTCCCAAAATTTGTATTATACTTTGTAATTTGTTCTCTCATTACAACAGCTTTATCCTATGCTAATGTAGATATTCAATTCTTAAGCGTATTCAAAACTATTTCCAAGTACTTTATTACAATGGCAATGGTTGCTATCGGTCTTAATACTAATATTGTAAAATTGATAAAATCCGGTGGCTCCGCTCTTGCATTAGGTGCTTGTTGTTGGGTTGCTATTACAGCAGTCAGCCTAGCTGCACAACATATGATTGGTTTATGGTAAGAAATATACACACCAAATTTAATATGATATAATTGTATATAGTTAGAATAGTAATAACCCCTCCAGTAATGGAGGGGTTTCGTGGCTACTATTCACCTTATTAGTACTTTATCATACTATAGTTAGGAGGGTTAACATGTACTTCTTACAAGGACTTCTTGTCGGTCTCGCAACATTTGCCCCTGTTGGCATGCAAAACCTCTTTATCATTAATACAGCATTGGTACAACCCATACGTCGTATCATATTAACCCTTATCATACTGGCACTATTTGATATGAGTCTCAGTACGGCGGCCTTCTTTGGCATTGGTGCCATTCTAGAAATGTGGCCTCTTACCAAGCTTATCGTGCTCCTCTTTGGGGGCTTACTCATTGTGTACATGGGCTTTAATATATTCAGAACTGAACCAGATATGCGCAATGTTAACACGCATATCCCTATTCGTAAGATTATCATATCTGCTATCGCTGTATCTTGGGGCAATCCTCAAGCAGTACTTGATGCAACTATGATGCTCGGTGCTTTTCAAGCTAATATCCCAGAAGAGAACATTTACCACTTCTTTGGCGGTTTTTTAGTTATGACACCAATTTGGTTGGATCCTTAGCCGCTACCATGCATCTGTTAGCAAAAAAAATCAAAATCACCCATATGGCTTGGATCAACCGCTTCTGTGGCGCTGTCCTCGTCATTTATGGTATAAAATTGTTCATCGATGGGGTTACAATGCTTTTAGAATATATTTAATCAAAATATCTCCAATAGTATAATCCTTAAACAACAAAGCCGTTAGCATATGCTAACGGCTTTTATATTGCAAATATCTGTTGTTATACAAATATCTTTTGTTATATAACGATGAATTTTGTTTTACTATAATTCATCTTCGTATAGTAAAACTCTGAGTATATTAAAACTCTGACAAAACTTGATTAAACATTTCTCTAAAGGCTTCTACATAAGTATTACTTTGATTTCGTTGAGATACAAAGTAGTAATTACGTTCCATGGATTTGCCATGATTAGTCAATACCTTGCGCTCAATGCCAGGCATGGAGTCTGTTAAGTATTTAAAGCGATCTAATAACAGTAAGCCTTGTTGGCCTACCACTAAATAGCGCGCTTCTTCTAAGGTACGAGCATACGCAAAGGCTCCAGCATAACCAATGGCCTTACGATAATGCTCTTCCTCTCCTATCGTATACTTACCACGGCATACTAGGATGAGCGGTAAGTCATCAATCGTTTTAATTTCAACGCTACCTTCCTTTGTATACCCTTGTGGCACCTCAATCACGGTAGTCGCCTTATCAATTAAATGACTTTCAAAATCATCAGATAAAACCTGCCACTGATCATTAAAAATCACATCTACGCGGCGATCATCTAACATGCCATACAGTTCTTCATGGCTGCCACTATACATACGGATATCTAGATTTTTATAGCGCTTCGCCATGCGAATGACCGTTTGCTGCATAGCCATTCCACTATAGCGGTTCAAATAACCAATCCGTAAACTGACACGTGCATCTGTGCCAATACGGGTTGTTTCTACCTTAATATCGTGAAAGCGTTCTAGTAATTTTTTGCCAGAGCGATATAAATATTGTCCCGCTGGTGTTAGGTGAAAGCTTCTCTTTTCTCTCACCATCAGCTCCACACCAAGACTCGTTTCAAGGGCTTTAATTTGTTGTGAAATAGCAGATTGAGACACATATTGCTCTGTCGCAGCTTGGGTAAAACTATTATTATCAACTACACACACAAAATACTCTAATTGTTTTAATAACATAACTATACACTCTCATCTCTCTTATAGTTAGTGACCTGCACCACTAACATACTTCACAACAACTACCAACCCCTCTCATTGGTATTTGCTACACACAACTAAATTACGGTATACAAACCAGGAAGCTACAAAGAATATAGCCGCTGTAGACCAGAATACAGCACCATACCCAAAGGCACGTGCAATCACACCACTAATAACAGGCCCCAACACATTGCCCATCATAGCTACGCTAGATACAGCCCCGAAGACAATACCGCGTCGTTCAATAGGAACAGCCTTAGATATTAGTGTATTTGCAATTGGTGTAATAAAGCCCATAAAGAATCCTGCAATAGCACGGAATATACCAAGGCCCCATATGCTAGGCATTAAGTATTGCAAGATAAATAGGGACCCCACAGCCCATGTAGCGGTAAAGATAATCCGTGGCATCGTCAATCGTTGTGTAACCTTACTGATTGAAATGGATGCCAATGCACTAAATAAACCAGCGCCAAAGATAATAATCCCCACAATAGTCGCAACAAATTCATCATTCACAGACATATAATGTTTGATATAAAGCGGTAAGATTGGACCAATGCCAGTAATACCAAAATTACATAAAAACTGCATCGCTACTAATAAGCGAACTCGGGGTATCATTAAAAATGATTTAATCAAAGAAATTTGTGATTCTTGAGCATCTACCTTATGCTTAAACTGCAGATTAGGCATTAAGAAATAAATACCTAATAAGCAAATTCCAGTCAATCCAGAAAATACAAAGAATGGTGCTCTATAACCTAATAGATCGGCCGCCAAGCCCCCCATAAGAGGCCCGAATACGAGGCCCATCACCATAGAGGCTTGATATAGCCCCATCGCCCATGGTACTTTTTCCTCAGGCGTTATGAGGACAATAATGGCCAGTCCTATCGGTACATAGCCGCCCACTACACCTTGCAAAATTCTTAGAACCAATAGCTGAGACGGGGTTTGTGTGAAAGCACACGCCCCTACTGTAACCATTAAGGTGAACAAGATAAACATCATTACCTTACGTGGCCCAAGCTGGTTTGCCTTGCGCGACCAATACGGTGCACTAAGCGCTACCATACACGGCGTTACACCTGATACAATACCTGCCCACATAGCAGCTTCACCTGGATTATGTAGACCTAACTCTATAAGAAATAACGGAAGGAATGATAGAACCCCTATAATTGTTATGCCCCCACCAATCTGTATAATACAGATCAGATAAATAATTCGTTTCCAAGAAGAATCCATAATGACCTTCTTTCTTAACTTTTAAAGTTATTATATACTCTATTTTATTAATAGACTGTATATTTTTAAGGATTTATAGAATATAAACCCATAATATTATTGTATCCTAAACAGAAAAAAAAGACCATCTCTTATCACATAAAGGATAGAGATGGTCTTTATACTATATGACTTTCAACCTCATCCAAAAGGTATGACAATCATACTATTTTTGTTTGAACATCCAGTAGACGTAATAGATAACAAGTGCATAAGTTACTACATCAAATACTGGTAAGAATGGCACCATTTTAGATAAACGGCCAAAGCCATGCACGTGAATATTTGCCGCAATGATAGCAATAAGGTTCAAACGATGGATCCAGATTGCTTTTTTACGGGATACGGACTTTGCCATGTTGCCAACCCAAGGTGATAAATACAACACTGCAAAGATAAGAGCAATAAACATCGCTACAAGGGAGATATAGCCGCCCCAGAAACCCAAGAAGGATTTCAATGCTTTAGGAAGTATACATACCAGTGTGCACATACGAGAATGACACTGACAATACCTACGATGCGATGAACTTCAAACATTTCCTTTGGATTATATCGTTTGATAAACCATTTTGGTTTTGTCGCAATGTATGTCAATACAAGCCATGCAACATAAGGAACAAGGCCTAAATGAACCTTCCAGTTACCGAATGGTCGGCCACCTGTTACATAACCATATTCAACCATGCCCATAAAAATTAATGATAAAACTGCAATCCAAATCAAAATATGATATTTACTCTTAAACTGCTTTTTTACTACTTCTGCCATATAAACCTCACTATTTCTTATACAAACTACCAGTATATATCTAGTTGGCCTAATGTAGCATGCTAACAATTTCAATCCACATAGCATTCTACTTAGAACTTAAAACTAATTAGTTATTAAATCCAGATCCATCCTAAAATTAGAACTAGAATTTGAAGCTGAGGTCTGCACGGTAGTAATCATTTACACGGTTACCATCTTGTGTTTTCGCATGGAAACCATAGTATGCATTAATACCAATATTTTTCTCCGGTGCGTAAGATGCACCTAATTGCCATGCTTTATAACCTTCATACCGTGTTTTCTTCAATAAGTCATTAGATTCATATTTTTGCGTTTTAAATACAGGTGCATTTTTAGCTTGATCAAAGTAATCTAAGCGGATATCCCAAGAGTTTTTCTTGTTAATTTTATAATCGCCCCATTTAACGCCTACGTTCCAAACATCGGAATCACTCAAGCCAGATGCTTTTACCCACTCGCCATCAATACCGAATTTACCAACATTATATTTAGCATTAAAGCCATATACATTATCGAATTCGTTATTTTTCTTGCCATTACCCATACGTACATTTGTTGTACCTACATGAGCAAACATACCGCCAAAGCTAAAGCGATCATTAACAGCTACATGGGCATTAACAAGACCTACATCACCATTATCAGCTTTACTAGTCTTAGCAAAACGGCCTGCTGTCATATAACCATATGCACCATTTAATGTAACCTTTTTACCTAGCTTCGCTGTAGCGCCTACACCATCAAAGTTAGAGCTATAAATCAAGCCACCACCAAATTTTTGGGTATAACGACCAGCATCAACTACAACATTTTTACCGAATTTATGCTCTACATATGCTAAATCCCAATTAGCTTGAGCATCTTTAGAACTATCACCTAGTTCAATAGAGCCTGTTGTAATACGAGCTTTTACAGATGTATTTTTATTAACCTTTGCCTCTAAGCCTAAACGTACACGGGCTGTAAGTTTATCTTCGTAATCATAACCATCGATCCCCTCTTTACCGATGTAGTTGATACGAGCATCACCAGTAACCTTTACATTGCCTACGCGGTCTTCCAATTTAGCTACACGCACACCAAGTGTATTCAATTCATTGGAAAATTCGTCGGCCAAGCGGTTCAACATAGCTTGTTGTTCTGCATTAGCACGATCTTGATTAGCCATGCCTTTCGCAATCATTTGAGCCATTTCGTAACGAGTAATGTTATTTTGGCCTTTAAAGTACCATCAGGATAACCATTGATAATACCAGCTGTAGCCAATTGATCTACTGCTTGGTATGCCCAGCTATCGGACGGAACATCGGAAAATGGATTAACAGCAAACGCTGTAGCCACACCCATCATGGCTGCCACTGCAAAAGCACTGGTCATTTTACGTTTAATCATAATAAACCTCACACAATAAATAATGATTAATAAAAAAATGAAAAAAACAATGAATTATATGACTATAATTATCATTATCATATTTAACATACAGATAATAGCAATTTTCATCAGGTCAGTAAAGAGAATGTATATCAATCTCACAATCAATTATGCATTAAACTGATAATATAGAATATTTTTATTTCTTAGAAAAATAAAAAAATATAACGAAAAAAATCCCTTCTGTATAATACAGAAGGGATTTGTAGGTATCTTATTATTTCTTTTTAAACATCAAATAGATGCAGTAAAGAACAAGACCGTATGTAATGATATCAAAGACTTGTAAGAATGGTACCATTTTAGAAATACGATTAAAACCATGAATATGGATATCCGCAGCAACTAATGCTACGAGATTTAAACGATGAAGCCAAATACCAACATTACGACCAGATGGTGTAACTTTTCTAAGTTTTGGCGTCAAGAACGCAAGGCCAGAAATAGTACCAATACCGAAGGAAGTAAGGGCTACATAGCCACCCCACCAACCGAGAACGGATTTAGCAGCTTTACCGAAATAGAGATACAAATGGAATGCAATAACAGCTACAGATGCAATACCTAATGCACGGTGAACCTTGAACATTTCACATAAATTATAACGACTTGTAAACCATTTAGGACGAGTTGCCAAATAAGTCATCACAATCCACGTACACCAAGGTACAAGGCCTGTATAGACTTTATAGTTCCCGAAGGCACGACCACCTACGATATAGCCCCACTCTAGCAAACCGATCATAATTAAGGAGAATACTGCAATCCATATAAAGATATGGTAAATACTCTTATACTGTTTCGTTTCCACTTGATTCATCATAAACCTCTCTAACATAATTCCTGAAATATCAATTTTTACTTAACATATTTTATCATTTAAATCGAAATTTTGCAGATTACTTATATTAGATAGGTAGCATTCATTATAAGAATAATTCTAATTTAGTCTTTCATTTTAACTATATAAACAACTCAAAAGTGTTTCGGTAAAAAGCTAGGTAATTAAATCAGAAATAGTGTTATGTTATGTTATGTTATCTAAACTACTCTAACAAAAATTAATAAATAAAAGCCCCTTGTAGTAGTGAGCATCAGCTTTCACTATTACAAGGGGCTAAGATTAATTTGTCATATCATGAAGGGCATACAAATCAATCATCATCCTAATTATTTTTCGTCACGTTTACGATATACAATGAACGGACGTGTTAAGTAGTTGAGTGGAACACTCAAGCAGTGTACCAAACGGCTGAATGGGAAGATAATAGCTACCACCATCCACGCTAACATATGGAATTTAAACATGAATGGTACGCCTTCCATCAAGGATGGATCAGGCATAAAGGATAGTAAGCTACGGAACCAAGGACCGATAGATACGCGGTAATCAAAGAAACCAGATGCATTAAGCAATGTACCAGCCATACCGCTGAAAATGGCTAATGTTAAGAACAAATATAACCATTTATCAAGACCAGATGTATTAACTTTCATAGCAGGCACAGTAAAGCGACGTTTCATCAAAAGCAAGAAGCCTACGATAAAGATAATACCAGCTACAGCACCCATGTATAAAGCACCTTCATGGTACAAATGGTCATTAATACCGATTGCAGCAGTCCAAGTTTTAGGGATTAACACACCTACTACGTGACCACCGATAACGCAAAGCAAGCCAAAGTGGAACAATGGATTGGCAATGCGCAATTGTTTTTTCTCTAAAAATTCACTCGATTTTGTAGTCCAGTTTCTTTCAAAGTAGAAGAAACGAACCAAAGTACCTACGATTAAGAAGGTGAAAGCGATGTAAGGCAAAGCGCCCCAAAGGAATAGATTCATCGTGCACCGTCCTCCAATCCATTTGCAACAGACAAGATAATATCAAACAAGAATGCATAAGGCAATTTAGCCTCAATGAAGCGTTCTCTAATGTATTCCAATTTTTGGCTTACAATAGTCGTAAATTTCTTTTTGCTTTTTTTCATCATCGATAACGGCACATAATTCAAGAAGTGCTGGAATATAGTCTGGCATTTCTTTTTGGCAAATCATAGTCGTTTTCTAGGAAGAAAGCTTTAAATTTAACGAGTTCTTCTGCTTGTTCCCCAGTACCTTGTAATTCATAAGTCGACAAATACATTGTTGTATTTTGACTAAAATCAAAGGTACGAACATATTGGTCTTCAAATTCTTTTTTATCGGATTCCTCTACATAGTCGAAGAATTCTAATAAACCTTGGCGAAGTTGAGGATGCCCAACAGATTGGGCGTCCTCTCTCCATTCAGGTAGTTCGTTATACCATTGTTCATCAGGATAGCGCAGAAGAAATGACGCAATAAGAGCGATTTTCTGAGCATCCTTCATTATTGACATCCCCCTGTAGGGCAAGCAAAGCCGCGGTTATGTTGCATTTCAAGGCGACCTTCGCGAGATACTTTTACATCAGATGGAATAACAAAGCGATCATTGTATTTGGACAATGCCAACAATTTGTACATACCGTACATTTGATCCTCTGTTAAATCAACTTTATGTTCAATAGGACCGTCACCTGTTTCACGACGGCGCATGTATTCACGCATGTCGAGAACACGTTGCAATGTACGAGCTAAAATTTCTGTATTACCTGCTGTAAACAAGTTAGCAAGGTATTGTACAGGTACGCGCATTTCATGTGCATCTGGCAAGTATACATCAGATGTTACACGTTGCAAGATTGGGCTGAGTGGTGGTACATACCAAACCATTGGCAATGTGCGATACTCAGGATGCAATGGCAATGCCACGCCCCACTCTTTTACAAGTTTGTATACAGGAGATTTTTGAGCTGCTTTAATCCATGCTTCGGAGATGCCTTCAGCACGAGCCGCTTTGATAACCTCTGGATCATGAGGGTCCAAAATCAAATCTAATGTATTTTCGTAAATGTCTTGTTCATTTTTTGTAGCTGCCATTTCTTCAACTTTGTCCATGTCGTAGAATACAACGCCAACATAGCGCATACGACCTACACAAGTTTCAGCACATATTTGAGGCAAGCCATTTTCTAAGCGTGGGTAACAGAATACGCATTTTTCAGCTTATTAGTTTCCCAGTTATAGAAGATTTTTTTGTATGGACAAGATGGAACGCAATGTCTCCAACCGCGGCATACATCTTGAGATACGAGAACCACACCATCTTCATCGCGTTTATAAATCGCGCCGGATGGACATGCAGCTACACATGCAGGGTTCAAGCAGTGGTTACAAAGACGAGGCAAATAACGCATGAATACTTCTTCGTAGTCAAATACGATATCTTGACCCATCTTAGTTAAGTTCACATCAGAGCGAGCATGTTGACCACCTGCTAAATCATCATCCCAGTTAGGACCCCAAGTAACTTCCATTTTTTGTTTCGTTACAAGAGAACGAGGACGAGCAACTGGTTGGTTATTTTTACGACCGCCATGAATCAATGTTTCATAGTCGTAAGTCCAAGGTTCGAAGTAATCCTTCAACTCTGGTTGTTCAGGATGGAAGAATAATTTCATCAAACGATTTGTTTTAGAACCTGTAGAAAGAGCTAATTTACCGGAGTTATCTAGCGTCCAGCCGCCCTTCCATTTTTCTTGGTCTTCCCAATTACGTGGATAGCCTACACCTGGGCGAGTTTCCACGTTATTAAAGTACATATATTCCGCGCCTTCGCGGTTCGTCCATGTATTTTTACAAGTGATAGAGCATGTATGACAGCCTAAACACTTATCCAAATTTAGGACCATGGATACTTGAGCTTTAATCTTCAAGCCAATCCACCTCCTTCAACTTACGAGCCACAATTGTCATATCACGTTGGTTACCAGTTGGGCCATAGTAGTTAAAGCCATAGCTCAATTGACCATAACCGCCAATCATGTGTGTCGGTTTCATGTGAATATGAGTTGGTGCGTTGTGTGTACCACCGCGACGGTCTTTCTTAACTTGCGTACCAGGAACGTTGATGTGACGATCTTGAGAGTGATGCATATAGGAAATGCCACGAGGAATACGTGGAGATACAACTGCACGAGCTGCAACTACACCATTTTTATTGAAAGCTTCTACCCAGTCATTATCTTTAACGCCAATTTCTGCTGCATCATCTTCGTTGAGCCAAATAGTTTGACCACCACGGAACAATGTCAACATTTGTTGGCTATCGAAGTACATACTATGAGTAGACCACTTATTATGTGGTGTTAAGTATTTCAATGTAATTTCTGGAATACCTTCTTGTTTGTAGTCACCTTGTACTGGTTTGTAGGACAATACAGGTTTGTACAACGCCATAGCTTCACCGTAATCGCGCATCATTTCATGGTCACAATAGAAGGATTGACGACCTGTTACGGTACGGAATGGTACTTTATCTTCTGTAGATGTTGTGAATGGGGAATAACGACGGTTTTTATCGTTTTTACCAGTACTTGTTACAGAGCTAATGATGAAGCGTGGTTGGCGAACCATGTCATCAAAGGTAATTTTTTCTTGTTCACGACCTTTTGCATTCTTTTCAAGATCAGAAAGACCAGTTTTTTCTTCCATTGCCTTCCAAGAACGAACAGCCAATTTACCATTTGTACAAGAAGACAATGTCAATACAGCATTACAAGCTTCTTTACATTCATAAATGCTTGGACGGCCATGAGAAATGAATTCTGGATTATCGATTGTACCATTTTGTGCGTACAATGTTTGATATTCATCAGATACATCCCACGCCAAGCCATGGGCACCCATTTTGTTTTCGATGTTAGGTCCCAAAGCAATGAATTTTTCAAAGATTTGGCTATAGTTGCGTTTTACATGAACGAGGTTAGGCATTGTTTTACCAGGAATTGGTTCACATTCGCCTTTGCTCCAGTCGAGGACTTTACCTTCTGGTTGAGCCACTTCACCTGGGCTGTCATGACCAAGAGGTAATGCTACGATGTCTTCGTATTCTGTGAAGCCAGACTCTTTTGCTACGCGAGATACTGTTTCTGCAAGGGTACGGAATGTATCCCAGTCAGATTTAGTTTCCCATGCGCAATCAACAGCAGCTTGGAATACGTGTACATATGGATGCATATCTGTAGAAGACAAGTCTTCTTTTTCATACCATGTAGCTGCAGGGAATACGATATCAGAGTACAAGCCTGTAGAAGCCATACGGAAGTCGATGTCGATTAAGAGGTCAAGTTTACCTGCCCCATCAGCTTCACGCCATTTGATTTCTTCTGGACGTGTAGGTGCATCGTCATCTTCTAATACCGCATTTTTAGTACCTAATAAATGTTTCAAGAAGTATTCGTGACCTTTAGAAGAGGAACCGATAAGGTTCGCACGCCATACGAATAAGTTGCGTGGATGGTTTTCTTTAGCCGCTGGATCTTCTACGCAGAATTGTAAATCTTTATTTTTCAACGCTTGCGCCACATATTGGTTAATTTCTGCTTCTGTACCAGCACCAGCTGCACGAGCATCATTAATCAATTCTTGGCTGCCTTTATTGAAAGTAGGGTAAGATGGCAACCAACCTAAACGAGCCGCTAATACGTTGTAATCGCCAGGGTGACGATAACGAGGCTTAGCTAATTTAGATACGCGGTCTGCCAAGTCGATGCAATCAGAACGATATTGTTCTGTAGCAAAGTAGAACCAGGATGTACCATTTTGCAAACGAGGAGCTTTACTCCAGTCGTTAGCTGTCATGATACCGCCCCAGCCTTCAATAGGACGAAGTTTTTCTTGACCTACGTAGTGAGCCCAGCCACCACCATTAACACCTTCTGTACCACAGAACATGATAAGGTTCAAGATTGTACGGTAAATCACGTCAGCATGGTACCAGTGGTTGATACCACCGCCCATGATAATCATGGAACGACCTTTAGTTTTTTCTGCATTATCAGCAAACTCACGAGCTGTAGCAATAGCGATATCTGCTTTTACGCCAGTAATTTTCTTGCCATGTAGGTGTGTAAGGAGTGTCATCTGTATAAGATGTTGCCACTTCACCACCGATACCACGGTCGATACCATAGTTAGCAAGAATAAGGTCATATACAGTAGTTACTTTTACAGGACCATCTACAGTTTGTACTGTAATTGTAGGAATAGCACGTTCAATAACACCTTCATGCTCTTCATCGCCAAAGTATGGCAACTTAACAACAGTCACATCTTCACGTTGATCAAACACGGATAAGCGAGGATCGATTTTAGCCCCTGTATCGCGGTTTTCAAGGCGTAAGTTCCATTTTTGTGGATTTGTGTGACGTTCGCCCATTGTACCATTAGGGATAACGATTTCATTAGTTGTATCATCGATTAATACCATTTGGAAGTTAGCGCCTTCCTCTTGGCGACCTAAATCCTTAGCATTTAAGAAGCGGCCTGGTTGTACAGTGCCGTTGATTTCTTCAACGCGTACAAGGAATGGCATATCTGTGAACTCTTTAGCATACTCTTTGAAGTATGGAGTCTCTTTATCGATGTAGTATTCTTTTAAGATGACGTGGCCCATCGCCATAGCAAGAGCCGCATCAGTACCGGCTTTTACATTGAGCCAAGCATCGGAAGAAGTTGTAGATTCCGCATAGTCAGGGGATACGGATACTACTTTAGTACCTTTGTAACGAACCTCTGTTAAGAAGTGAGCGTCTGGCGTACGAGTCAATGGTACGTTAGAACCCCAAGTCATGATGTAACCAGCATTGTACCAGTCACCAGATTCAGGTGTATCAGTTTGTTCACCCCAAACTTGAGGGCTAGAAGGTGGTAAATCGGCATACCAGTCATAGAAGGACAATGGTGAACCACCCATTAAGTTAAGGAAACGTGCACCTGCTGCATAGGACAACATGGACATCGCTGGAATTACAGAGAATCCTGCGTTGCGGTCAGGGCCGTATGTTTTTGCAGTATATAATAAGGATGCAGCAGTAATTTCTGTCGCTTCATCCCATGTGGAGCGCACAAAGCCACCCATACCACGGGCAGATTTGTATTTTTCGCTTTTTCAGGATCTTCTACGATAGATTTCCAAGCTTCGATTGGGTTCTTAGCATGCTTTTTAGCTTCTCTCCAAAGCTCAGCCAATTCGCCGCGCACATATGGATATTTTACGCGCAATGGGCTATAGAGATACCAAGAGAATGTTGCACCACGAGGGCACCCACGTGGTTCGTAATCCGGCATATCATCTGGTGTTTCAGGGTAATCAGTAGCCTGATTTTCCCACGCTACAACACCATTCTTAACGTAGATATTCCAGCTACAAGAACCAGTACAGTTTACGCCATGCGTTGTGCGGACAACTTTATCGTAAGACCAACGGTCACGATAAAAATTTTCCCACTCGCGACCGCCATCTTCAGTTATTTGATGGCCGCTTGGAGATACGTTCTTCTTCCGAAGAAACTTAAACTTTTGAGACAACAAGCTCATCTCATGTCCTCCTTCAAAACTACAAAAAAATCCCTTGCATTAGCTGAGCTAACACAAGGGAGAAAATACTGTTATTCGATATTACTAATATTAGGGTCTATATTATCAACCTCTAAATCTAGTAATCCGATTAAAGCGTCAAATCACAGATTACTAGATGGTGTTTGTCATAGGCTACATAGCCCAACTTACGCAACTCACTTAGCATGCGATTTAAACTTTCTCTTGATGTGGCAGCAAATTCAGCCAACTCTTGATTTGTTAGGGCGATATCGATAAAGATACCATCCTCGCGCTCTACACCATAACTATTGGCTAAGCGCAACAAGGTAGAATAAAATGCTCCCTTCTTGCCATATAGTAGCAAGTCTCGGTATTTTGCCTGTTGACGACGCATATGTAATGTGTAGATTTTCATCATCGCAATAGCCAATGAATGATCTTTTGCAATAGCTGGTTCTAACACATCATAGCGAATGGAATAAACAGAGCAATCCTCCCGAGCGATGGCGTTGAACACATAAGTTCTTGTGTTCTCCTCATACAACGGAACCTCACCAATTACATTATTCGGACCTACTAGACGCAACGCAAAAATGTGCCCACTAGCTTCGAATTTCTTAATGCTCATTCTACCTTTTAACACTACGTAAAAGTGTTCTGCCTTGTCCCCCTCGTGGAAGAGAAAATCACCTTTTTTAAGATGGAGTTCCTCGCCCGGCAAAGCAAGTAATTGGTTAATTAAATTTTTATCCATACCTTCACCACTCCATTGTACTTTTAAAATAAAATCCATTAGTTATACTAATCTATTTATAGTAAAAGTACATGTATTATATACTTTTTTGTATATATAAGATTATTATAACTTATTAATTTCAGAATATGTGTGTTTTATGTCACATTCACAAAAAAATTTTTTTACAATATATAATATATTTGTGATATAAGACATTGCAAATTTTGTTGATACAATAATTATAACTCAGTTCTCTAAGTAATTCGAATATTTTCTATAGAAATTCTATAAATTGCAATATTCATATACATTGACTGATAATTGTATCTTCCATGTCTTCATTGCATGTATAGTTTTTCAGTAAGGAGAAGTTCAAAATGAGCGAACTAAAAATGCCTCAAGTAGGGGCAAGCCGTAGCGAAATTGTGGCTAATTGGCAACCAGATAATCCAGAATTTTGGGAAAAGTTTGGTAAAAAAATTGCTAAACAAAACTTGGTTATATCCACAATTGCATTAACCCTTTCATTCTGTGTATGGTATTTATGGGCAACCATTGCAGCACAACTAAATGGCGCTGGCTTTAACTTTACAACAGATCAATTATTTACATTAGCCGCATTACCAGGTCTTGTAGGTGCTACATTACGTTTCGTATATACCTACATGCCAGCCTTAATCGGTGGTAAGAACTGGACATTTATTTCCACACTTATTTTATTAGTTCCTGTTGTATGGCTTGGCTTTGCTGTTCAAGATACAACAACTTCTTATACGACATTCATGATTTTAACTGCCCTTATCGGTTTAGCGGGCGCCAACTTCTCGTCCTCCATGGCGTACATTGGCAACTTCTTCCCTAAATCTGAAAGGTACAGCTCTTGGTATCAACGGCGGCGTTGGTAACCTTGGTATCTCCGTAATCTACTTCTTAGCTCCATTCGCTATGGGTTCCGCTGCATTAGGTAGCGTATTTGGTGTAACACCAGCTATCATCAAAGGCAATGCAGTGTACCTTGCCAATGCTGCTTTCATGTGGATCGTACCACTCGTTGTTATCCTTGCACTTATGACACGATTCATGGATAACTTGCCATTAGAAAAACCAAATCCTAAAAACCTTGTACAAATCTTTGGTAACAAACACACTTGGGCACTTACATTGTTATATACTTGTTCCTTCGGTGCCTTCTCTGGTTATGCAGCTGCACTTGGTCTTTTAGTAGGTAAAGAATTCCCTGAAATTCCATTTGCTTCTATCGCATTCGTAGGCCCACTTGTAGCAGGTGCGCTTCGTCCTGTAGGTGGTTGGTTAGCCGATAAAATCAACAGCGGTACAAAAGTTACCTTTGTGAGCCTTCTCGGTTTATGTGCTACAACTGCATTGATTGCTGTTGGCGTAGATATGCACAACTTCCCATTCTTCTTTGCTATGTCCGTATTGACATTCGTATGCTGTGGCTTCGCAACTGGTGCTACATTCCGTATGATTCCTCACGTATTTGGCAATCCATTGCTTTCCTCTTTAATCACAGGCTTCGTAGCTGCCGTAGCTGCATACGGTGCATTCATTACACCTAAAATCTTCGGCTTTACATATTCCACATTCGGTAATATCTATCCAGCCTTCGCAGTATTGTTAGCCTTCAACATCGTAACTGTAGCAGTATGCTACTGGTTCTATGTGCGTAAAAGCGCGAACATGAATGTATAATTTTCTGGAAACAGAAAATTTACGTTCACTGGACGGTACAACAAAATATAATTCACTTTTCTTAACTAAGTGATAAAAGAACCCCCGCATCTCTCCTCCATACTTATCAGGTCTGCGGCCTAGGGCCTTGACCTCGTAAGTCGGATCGATACGGGGTTTTCTTTTATGAAAATATAGTTATGGATAAGCTGCTCAAACATAGTGAATTATATTTTACGTAGTATAAGTGCAGTGCGTACAGTAAATTTTCTATTCAAAATTATAGCATTCATTTTAAAGGGAATAAAAAATAGCCCTCCGTTATCATGGGTAATTAGATAAACAGAAAGGCCATTTCCTAGATAATTAGTTTTTGAGATGCGCCTGACGTTCCTACTCGTCTGACTATCTATTTATATTATAAAGTTAAAGACATATATCGTCAAAATAGAATGAAGAGCCTGCTGGAGCAGGCTCTTTTATTATCCAAAGATTTCTTCTAGTAGTGCATCGTCGATGATGGTACCAACGTAGAAGTCGCTGAAGATGCCGTATTTTGCACTGGCTACTTCAAAGCGCATATCATATACGATTTTTTTGAATTGGATGTCGTCATTACTGAAGATTGTAATGCCCCATTCCCAGTCGTCTAGGCCACAGCCACCTGTTGTAAATTCGGATAAAACGTCTAAGTATGTTTTACCAAGTTCACCGTGAGATTTCATCAACATGCCTCGTTCTTGTGGTGGTAGCATGAACCAATTGTCATCACCTTCACGTTTTTTGCTCATGTTATAGAAGCAAATGTATTTGTCACGAGGTACATGAGGGTATAGTTTTTGGTTAACTTCTTCTGTATCAAGTTTAGCTTTAACGTAAGCACTTACTTCTGTTACAGATGTATAAGAATATGTTTGAACTAATACGCTTGCAATCGCAAGGCGACGGAATTTGCGTTCTACTTGTGCCAAATATTCAAGGGATGGCCCAAGGATCCATAGGATTAAGTCCCCTTTTGCGCCATTACAATCATAGAATGCATAGCTACCTTCTTTAGCTTGATGTTTAGCTTCAAGATCTGCTAAAAATGCTTTTAATTCGTTGCGTGCTTCTGCTTTTTCTTCAGCTGTAAAGCAGTTCCATGCGCTGAAATCCATGGCAAATACCATGTGTTGGCTATGCCAACCTTCTACTGTAGGGATTGCTTTCCCCATTATGATCACTCCTATCTATGGTGATTATATTAAAATGATATATTTCTATTACTATAAGAATCGAAAAGACTCCATATACTATTATAGCATATGGAGTCTTTTCTTATAATTATTTATTAATATTAGTTCTCACTACTTAATATTAGTTTTCATTACTGCCTACAATAGACTGTATGAGTTCTTTCGCCTGTTTCACACCATCAGGAATACCAATTCCATCAAATGGAGTGCCAATAAGGTGTAAGTTTGGATAATTCTCGGCTACATGTTTACGCACAGCTGTAATACCTGCACGATGGCCCACATTATATTGCGGCATACAATGAATGAGACGGTTAATACGAACCCATTCAGGTTGCGTAGAGAAACTCATAATACGTTGTATTTCCTTTACCGCTAATTCTGAAAGTTCCTCATCATTGAGATGCTCTACTACATCATTGCCAGGTTTACCAATAAAGACGCGCAATACGATTTTATCGTCAGGCGTTGTTTGAGGCCATTTTTGATTAAGAATAGTACACGCTGTAAGAGGCGTATCTGTATTACGTGTAATCAAAAGGCCAGAACCTTTTAAATCACCATTAAATGTAGCTTTATCAAAGGCCATGATAGCAATAGCGCAACTCGATTGTTCCATAGAACGCAAGAAATCAAAACCTTCGTCATCCTTAAACCATTGATTATATGTTGCCGGTGGTGTACAGATAATGACCTGATCTGTATGGGCAGTAACACTATTACCAGTGGTTTCCTTAACGAGACTAGATTCTACATCAGAACACTCATGACTAATTAACTGACCATTACAGTTACAATCCTCAAATCTTGTTTTACGATGTCTAATACATATTGACCATCGGTGTAGCGAATATCAGAGACTAATGCACTGGTATGTAGTGATACATTGCTAGGCATGGCTTCAACGATGGCAGTTATAACGCTTTCAAGGCCACCTGTCAATTGACGGAACATGCCCGATTGAGCAGCAGTGCCCTTACGGCTTGCCATATCGGCTTGTGCCTTAGTGGACTTCGATTCATGACTTTCAAATTGACGGTCTGTCATAGTCCCTTTACCAGCACGCGGTACGTCACCTTCAGCAACAGCACCTTTAGCCGCTTTGGTAACGCCTGCTCTGGAGTGGCCCATCTTAGCAGCCATCATACCTTTTACCATGTTCCCATATTTTTGTTCTACTTGAATAAAATGAGGGAACGTAGACAATAGGCTAATTTTATAGATATCGCCACCATAGATACCTGCTAATAATGGTTCGATGAGCTTATCCATCATTTCTTGTCCCAAATGGTATTTAAAGAAATGACCAATGGATACGTCACCATTTTTATCAAGTTGGTAGGGCTTTTTAAAGTAATCTAAACCAGCGCGTAATTTCCCAGGCCACGAAATGAGCGTTGCTTTCTCAAAGGGCATCATTTCCGTTGGAATTCCCATAATGGAGCCCCCTGGAATAGGATGGATTGAACCCTTGTCATACACAAAGGCTTGCCCTGTTTCATTCGATACAAGGGTATCGCCTAAGCCAAGATCATAGATTAGGTCCGTCATTTCTGTTTTACGACCTAAATACGAGTCGGGGCCTAATTCCACTACGAAATCATCAACCCGTTGTGTTTGTATTTTCCCACCAAACCGTGGTGCTTGTTCGTAAAGAGTAATGTTCCAGTCCGGCTTTGCATGACCTAAATAATAAGCCGCTGTCAATCCTGTTAGGCCACCGCCCACAATTGTTACATTCACGAATGAATCCTTTCTAATATTGCACTCGCCATAGCTTGTAAGAATGTTTCATTACAATTCGGCATCTGTGCACGCATATATACAGCGCCGCCCGCATCAACGAGTTCTTTACACTCCACATCATTATCGTACAACACCTCTACATGATTGCTGACAAAGCCAAATGGTACAAAGGCTATATGTATCGCACCACTACGCAAAGCTTGATTGATCGCTTCCGCTACGGTTGGCCCTAACCATTGTCCATGAGGGGCTGCGCTCTGCCAAGCTACAGACCACTGTTCTAAATCGCAACGTTGAGCGATTTCTTTTGCACTTTCCTCTAAGGCCAAAGCATAAGAGTCTGCATTATGACTATTAATAAGAGGTATGCTATGAGCACTAAAAATAACAAATACATCTTTAGTATCATTGATGCAGTCTGAAACTGCTTTTACCCAATACTCGATAAAGGAAGGTTGATCCCACCAAGCACGAATAACATCAAAAGTTACACCTTGAAGGTCACCAATTGCAGCCTGCACTTGTTTCTCATAAGCGCCAGTACCAAGAGACGTAAAGAATGGGGCAGTTACAATAGCGATAATATGCTCTACACCTTGTTTGACTAATGCATCTACCGCATCAGCAATGGACGGCTTCATATGAAGATATCCAATGGCCGATGGTATGGATGGCAACAAAGTAAGCAGTCTATTATATTGACGTTCTGCCATCGTTTGTAATTCTACGTTGGACCACTGACCAATGACATCATAACGATGGGTAAGATTTGCAACTTCCACATCGGTCGGCACGCGACCATGACGAATGCTCGTCATGTATGACACTAAATCATCCTTACTCGAAGGGCTACCATAGGATAAGAATAATAATCCTTTTTTCTCGATGTTCACTAGCTTACCCCTCTTGTGCCCATAATTCACGACTGCGTTCATGTACATAGTCTGTAAGCCAATGAAGCTTTTTAGGATCTGCCTCTGGGAATACGCCATGACCTAAGTTAAAGATATGACGGCCATAACGAACACCATCAAGTAAGATGCGATCCACTTCGTGAGCTAATGTTTTTTCATCAGCGAATAAGTAGGCTGGATCGAGATTACCTTGTACCGTTTGTGTTACGCCTCGTTCATTAGCCATAACGATGGAGCTACGCCAATCAAGAGCGATTACATCCAATGGCAAATGAGACCAAATAGATACGAGATGATCCGTACCAACACCATTCATGGCCATAGGCAAGTGAGGGTATCTCTCCTTTACAGTCTTAATAATGCGTTCCATATGAGGATAAATACCTTGTTTATATTGGTCCGCATTCACTGCACCAACCCAAGAGTCGAAGATTTGTAGTGCGTTCGCACCGGCTTCGGCTTGCATAGACAAATATTCAATGGACATATCTGCTAACTTTGTCATCAATGCATTCCACACATCTGGTGCACCTATAAGCATGCCACGAGTCTTATTATAATTCTTTGTTGGACCGCCTTCGATAAGGTATGACGCAATTGTAAATGGTGCGCCACAGAACCCAATGAGCGGAACATCGAGCATACCAGATGTTAATAATGTAATCGTTTTTCCAATATAATCTACCTTTGTAGGGTCAAAGGTATCTAATGTATCTACATCAGCCATGGATCGAATCGGTGTATTAAACACAGGTCCCACACCCGCCTTGAGCTCTACGTTTACATTCATGCCTACCATAGGGCTCATAATGTCCTTGTAAAGGATCGCTGCATCTACGCCGTATTCTTTTACAGGTAGCTCTGTAACACGAGCACACAACTCAGGCTCTTTTGTAATTTCAAAGAGCGTATATTTTTCTTTAATTTGCGGTATTCCGCTTGGCTACGACCAGCTTGGCGCATATACCACACAGGTGTTACACCAGGGTTCTTACCTTGGATCATATCTAAATATGCTGTATTCAAGTACTCAACCCCTTTCTTTCTAATCAATACTAACACACTATGATAACTAAAACAGTTACTTTAGTTACATCACTTGTAACCTTACCATTACTATTCCCTGTGAAAGCAAGAGGCTTTCACAGAGATTAAATTTAATTGCGACTTAATCTATGTCGATCAATACCTGTAACGGATTGAGCCATATCAAATACAGAACGTTGGCACGTGAATAGCCAGATTTGTTGGTTCTTTCCGATTTCAGCTAATAATTCTAACGCGCTACGTTGACGGTTTTCATCAAAGCGCACGAGAATATCATCTAATATGATTGGCAAGGATTCAACTTGGTAAGAAAATACCTTCGCTAGTGCTAATCGCAATGCCAAGTATACTTGGTCAGCCAAGCCGCTAGACCAGTACTTAAGCTCTAATCGCTCTCCATTGCCATTAACCAAGGCTACGCCTTCGTTGATACCAAGAACATCAAAGGTATAGATACCGCCAGTTAACCGTTCTATATAAGAAGATGCAAGTTCTAGCATATGAGGCTGTTTTTCTTGCTCGTACGATTGTTGAGCCTTATCCATGCAGTGACTCATCAACACTTGTGTAGCCCAATCCTCAAGAGCAGCTTCTAGTTCATTTTGTAATGCTTCACGTTCTTGAAGCATTTGGTGTTGCTCTTGGTCAGAACCTAGGGCACGCATAGACTCCACAATTTGACCACGACGTTCATACAAGATAGCCAATTTATCTTCAATGGAAGCTATTTCTCGTTCAGAATGAGCTAACTCATCTAACCAATTATCCTTATTGCCTTCACGCAAGCGGCGATAGAATAAATCTTTATTCTCCGCATCAGGCGCTAGTAAATCTAACTGAACCTGACTTTGTTTGTAAATGGTTTGCCATTGCTTGTATTGGTCTTCATCAATAAGATGTTGACGATACTCGTTGGAGCTTTCCATGCCAGCCTTGTGCAATAGCTCTTGTTGACGAAGTAGCAATTCTTTTTCTTTGCGGTGCCAATTATCGTATTCATTGCGGAAGCTTTTACGTTGTACTTCCTTTTGTTCCCATACAATTTTATTTTGTTGAAAGTTTATATTGGTTATAAATACGTTTTAACTCTGTAGGAGATACAGGAGCCTCAACACCAAGGTTATACCACAAGGTCATGGCTTGGTCTTCGATAACACGTAAGCCCTCTTTGTGCTCTGCTAAGCGCTTTTCATAACCTTCAATAGTACGTAACTGTTCATGATACTGATCGTACTCTTGTTTGAGACCGAAGAAATCATCTTCGTTAAGGCTCTTCGCCGCACCTTGAGGCAACCAATTCTGCCAAGCTGCAAGGGCTTCATCATAAATAGCTTGCAACGTATGACCTTCTTGAATCCAACGATCAAGATGTGCTGCACCCTCTATGGATGGAATTGGGTTCACTACAGGTGTTGCGGCTTTCACAAGTGCCTCTAACTGATGTTCTACATCAGATTTACGAGATGACAAGATTTGTAACTCATAATTCAGTTTAGATACATCAGAATTGCCGTTATGACGTCGCCATGTAGCATACCAGAACAATGCCATAGATAGGATTAACAATATAAATCCACCAATTGTATATAGAACGGACTCTAATACTAAGAGGCCCGCTAATACAAGTAGTACACCAATAACGGTTGCTACGCCGCTAATGCGTTGTAACCACTTTGGCAAATTACTCGGTTGTGCATCGGGACCATAGCTATCTCGTTTTTCCGTAACTCGATCTATATCCATCAAGATAAGCTCTAGTTCACGTTCAAGATGCTCTTTTTTTGCCAAGTCCTCTTCACTGTAATTTGGCAAGGATGCCCCGTCAAGGTTAGCTGCTGGCAAATCATCAGATGCCTCAGCAGGTTTGCGATCTTGCCAATGCAATAATTGGTCTTTAGCAGTGCGCAAGCGACTTGCTAAACGCTCACCTTCAAACCAATTCACATCATCAGCCATCGGCTCATCATCACGCCATGCAGAATGCATAGAACGAGAAAATTCTAGTTGTTCCCGTACCTTAAAGATGTACGCATCCCCTTCTTCACATTCACGGCGCAATTGTTCCCACTTGGCACCTTGTTGAATAAGGTCTTCAATATCTTGACCATACGTACCAAATGGACTATCCGGGCTAAAGTTAGCTGGCATCAAGGCCGCTTCCTTTTCCTGCCACAACTGCATATTGTCTCGAGCTCGTTTGATTTCCTCATCGATGCGAAGGAACTCATCACGACTCAAGGCAAGCTCACTATTGTACTGTTGCATATGCATACGCGCTTCTTCGCTACGGCGATACGTATCCCATGCGCGCAATACAACGTCTATACCATCGCGGTATTCCTTCCACTCTTGCAACTGACCTTGTAATTCTGCTTCAGTCTGTTCCGTACTGTGAAAGGCTTTTTGCAATTCTACATATTGCGTTTCATGTTCGGCTAAATGGCTTAACTTTTGACGATTTTCTTTAAGCTCATCCATCAATACATTGATGCGGCGTTTACCATTCGAGGAAGCTACTAATAGATCAGTAGCGCCTTTTTCCACATCTTTTACGACAGAGCCTAAATGCTCGCCCCCCTTCAGCGCCGAAGAAACGAGACCTAACCTCTACCTCTTGTAGAACATCGAGGCCTTGTAAATCATCAAGGGTCAATGCAAAAATGCGGTTATATGTCTTTTTATCGATACCATGCCACCAGTGTTGAGCTGGCTCCTCATGAATGGCTGGATTTCCTGGACTGTAAAAGTCTAGTTGTTTACCCTTACGACCAATGTAGTAGCTTTCACCATTACGCTCTACATCGAGGGCACCCGTCATAGGACCATAAGCCTTATGAGTACCACCAAATAGAAGTGTGCGCATCCCTTCAAGCAAAGAGGTTTTGCCACTTTCATTAGGTCCATACATGAGCTGAACACCATGATTTCCCGTAGTGAAAGACCAGTTGCGATACGGGCCAAATTCATCAAATCGTATGCGTTTAATGTTCATCGTTAGCCCCCATCAATACAGTAACACCTTCAATTTCACAGCGCTTCAAGGCGCGAAGCAATAATCCATCACTCAACAAATCGGCATATACACCTAAGCGTTTAAACTCAGGTCGTTCTGCCAAAATTTGACGTACCGTCTGTACCGCATTGCCATCGACCATATCATCATAGGCACGTAAATAATCCCCTACTACATCGGATAACAATCTACGTTCGGCCAAATTAATGCTAGGTCGCGTATTACACATCATGCGATAAGGCATAACGAATATAGACTTGCTTTTCTCTTCACTTTGGGACTCTTGCAACCATAATTTGCGCACACCGTCTTGTGTACATAAACGATGCAATGGACCTGTACCTACGAGAACGATGGAAAGCAAGATATTTTTCTTATGTTGCTTACGCAGATTTTCTTTTTTATGGCGTAAATTTCTAAGAATTCTGCTTCAGTTTTCATGCCTGCAATATCAATTTTGATTTCTTCAAAACGGATTGCACTTGTTTCAATGAAACGAGGTTCACAATGACCATTATGAGATACAGAGACGAGATAGCACCCCTTAGGGCCTATTTCCTTGCGGTGTAAACCTTGGGGATTACCGGAATAGACAACAAGAGGTTCCTCGCTAAGAACTTGAGATTTGTGAATATGTCCTAACGCCCAATAGTCCATAGCCGCCTCTACTAGATCAGTTAAACTGCACGGGCCGGTCACATTATGGTTTTCAGAGCCTACACTAGAACCGACTGTGCCGTGCATGACAGCCAAAGAAAACTCATCTCGTTCAAAGGCGCGGTATTGGCGCGCATAATTGTCGCTTTCATTACCATGGCCACAGCTAATGCCGTAAACGCCCCCAATTTCTATATTGTTAACAATTAATGGGAAACGTTGTACTTGTTCACTAGAGAATACATGCACATTATCAGGCATCTGCAATTGAGCCTTCCAGCTTTCAGCAGGGTCATGATTACCTTGCACCATATAAACCGCAATGCGATGTTCCGCCAAACGATACATGGCGCGCACAAAGCGCACCTGTGCCTCTAGATTATGATCTTCGCTATTATAAATATCACCAGCTATGACAACAGCATGAACATGCTCATCAATAGCCGTGTCAATAATTGTATCAAAGGCTACATAGGTAGCTTCGCTCACGGCACGATCAACGGCGCGGCTAATACCTGTAGCATATTGAAAGGGTGCCCCTAAATGCAGGTCACCACAGTGTATAAATCGAAATGGCTGCATCTATATCCACTCCTTGTATTAGTACTTTTATTATAGTTATATATAGTAATTACAATATTTTATTATACTACAAAACCGTAAAGATTACTTAAAAATAACTATCAATCAATCTATCAAAATAGATACTAAAATACGGTATCTCCAATTAGATTCAAACTATACGCCGTACCTGTATTAAAAATGGTCTAAAACCTACTGCGACATTTTTTGTTAACTTAAAAATACATTAAGTTGACAATTTATGCACGAACGTTTACAATCAAATTGTCAATATTTTATGTTTTTATTAAGTTAACAATCATTGGAGGCTATTATGGCTTTGCCTATAGATCAACAATCATCCCAAGTGGGTACCTACGAAAAAATCCTTACTATTGCAAATCGCATTATGAACGGCGGCGAAATCACTAAGGAAGAAGCAATCGAGTTAATTCATACATCTGATGACGATACGATGATTCTACTTGCTATGGCCGATAAAATTCGCCAGCATTTCAATGACAACTCCGTGGATGTATGCGCCATTGTAAATGCACGATCTGGCAAATGTCCTGAAAACTGTAAATTCTGTGCTCAATCTGCCCATCACGAAACAGGTGTTCAAGTATATCCGTTCATGGATGATGAAAGCATCCTCGATGCGGCGCGCAAAGCTAAAGAAGCAGGCGCTATTCGTTTTTCTATCGTAACGAGTGGTCGTAATACTAATAACCCAAACGAATTTAACCAAATCATTCGCGTATTAGACCGTATTAAAAACGAAGTAGGCCTCGAAATTTGCTGTTCTCTTGGTTTGTTAACTTACGAACAAGCTCTCAAATTAAAAGAAGTGGGTGTAACTCGATACCACTCCAATATCGAAACAGCGCCTAGTCACTTCCCAGATATTTGTACAACCCATTCCTACGAAGATAAAATGTCTACTATCGACAATGCTCAAAAAGCAGGCATTCGAGTTTGCTCCGGCGGCATCCTCGGGCTTAATGAAACATTAGAACAACGCGTAGAGATGGCATTCGAGCTTAAACGTTTGCATATTGACTCTGTACCACTCAACATTTTAAACCCTGTTAAAGGTACACCATTTGAAAGTAATAAAGCATTACGTCCTCTAGATATTTTACGTACCTTCGCTGTGTTCCGTTTCATCTTGCCAAATGCATTGATTCGTACAGCTGGCGGTCGTGAAGTAAATCTTCGTGACTTACAAGCTTATGCTTTAAAAGGTGGCCTTAACGGCATCATGGTTGGTGGCTACTTAACAACTGGTGGTCGTTCTCCACAAGACGATCTCCAAATGATTCAAGACTTGGAGCTAAGTCGCAATTCTGCCCAAGTTTAAATTTTCCTATATACCATTCTCATTTGAGGATGTTGTATATAAAAAATATTCCTAAGATTTATAAATTTTTTACACATATAAAAAAGAACCATCTAGTTTGCTGTGCTAGATGGTTCTTTTATTGCCATAATAAATTATAAATGGCTTGACCATTTGTATTGCCTTCAATAGGTTCTGGGTTTTCATTATACTCTACATTTTCATAAGGTGTACCGTCTGCCATGTACGCATCTACCTTTAACGTTTCCATGGTACGATTATATCTACTTATATACACTTTATATCGCAATTCGTCGCCACCCAGTTCATTGACCCGCAGCCACAAAAGCGCATCATAATCACTTTTTTGAACACTGTCATTGTCAATAAATAATTGGTTTCCTGACGCATCTGGCCCAACATAATACCAGTCCGTTGCGTTAGCGGTCCCCCCTATACTGAGTAGCCACAAAAGGGACAATATGGTTAATATTTTCCTCATATGACTGCTCCTCTCATGCCTTAGAGCTGTATACTTTATAAAACTTTAATAGCCATTAAACCTTTATAAAATATACAACTTCTCCTTTATATATAATACCAAAATTGCCCCATATTTATCAACAATAATTAAACTTAATTATTATCTTTTTTTAGAATTTCAAGAAATTAAAAGAAATTTCTTAAAAAAATTTCATTTTCAACTCATTTTTTTGTTCTTATAATGACAATGTCAAATGATAAATAGAGGTAACAATTCCCTGGTTACCATACGTGTATTTATCTCCCGACAAGTATTACTAACCCCAAACCTACTACTTGTTTAAATACATGGTTCATTTGATATTAATACTAACACTCCCCTTACATGAAAAAAGGACTCCAGTTGGAGTCCTTTTTTCGTTGTATAAAACTTTAATGAATCTCAAAATATAAGCGTGTATAAATTCTATCTTCTTTGTAATCCACGATAAACTAGTTCAAAAATAATTTTCTGAGCTTCTAACCACTCATCGGTCTGAGACCACTTATATTGTTTATTAACAGCATATAGACCGTGTACTAAAAATACAAAAACAGATACCCCAACATCAAACGAAATACCAAGAGATTCTGCTATAACGAGCCCTTGTCGATCTTTTTCACGTCCTATAATGCGTTGTAATACATATTCTGAAATTTGTTCATCTAAAAATAAAGGTAAATACTTTTTATGTCGTATAATACGCTGACATAAAGGCAATCTATCAAAAATAGAATCGTATGCTTCTCTCAACGAAACAGAATTAGAAGCAGCTGATAAGGTATTAGCTATAGTTTGTAAATTGTTGTTATCTACCATTCCTGGCTTCGAATAAGCGATTGCATCATCCACTAAATCATCAACAATTTCCATGATATTACTATAGTGTAAATAAAAAGTGGAACGAGTTATACCCGAAGCTTTACACAACGATGTTACTGTTACAGACTCAAAGGAATTGTTTGCTAACCAACTAAGCAAGCCTTCTTTTAACAACATACGTGTCATTTCTTTTCGAGTTATCATATAACCTCCAACATAGACACTTTTATACAATGTGTCTATTAATAAACATAGTGTTAATTATTGTTGAGACTAGTATAACAAAACAAGGTACACTAGTTCTAGAGATTACAAATAATAATCTATTCAATTAAATCGACAATAATCTAATTAAGGAGATAACTATGACACAATATACTCACATTCGAAATGCCACAGGAAAATTAACAATAAAAAATACAACATTCCTTATTGATCCATTTTTGGCACCAAAAGATACTTATCCTGGCTTTGAAGGAACATTTAACTATCAACAAAGAATGCCTATGGTTGATTTACCTCTATCAATGGACAATCTATTAAGCAATGTAACTGCAGTGGTAGTCACACACACACATCTTGACCATTGGGATGATACGGCAATTAATGCTATTCCAAAATCACTTCCTATTTTCGTACAAAATACAGCGGACAAAGAACTTATTACTTCACAAGGCTTTAGCGATGTACGCATCATTTTTGAAAGTCTAGAGTTTAATGGTATTACATTAAGAAAAACAGGTGGCTCTCACGGCACGGTAGAAATGTATACGAATCCAGATCTCGCGCAATTATTAAGCGATGCGATGGGCGTTATTTTTGAAGCACAGGACGAACCAACTGTGTACCTTGTAGGCGATACAATGTGGACAAGCGATGTAGACAAAGCACTGCATCGTTTTGACCCTAACGTTATTATTATGAATACAGGATATGCTCAAATTTTAGGCTTTGAAGATAGCATCATTATGGGCACAAAAGATATTGGCCGCATGGTGGTACGCAAACCAGAGGCAAAAATTATTGCGGTTCACATGGATACAGTTAATCACACAGCAACAAGCCGTGAGGATATGCGCAAGTTTATCAAAGGCAACAACATTGAAAGCCATGTAGCAGTGCCTGAAGATGGTGAAACCATCACACTTTAGTAGTCCTAAAATAATTAGCATACTAGGCTACAGCTAATACAACACTACTAAAAATCTATCCACAAACAATAAAAAACACCCTCTTAATTCTAATAGTCATAATAACTATAAGATCTATAGAGGGTGTTTTTATACGTAACTACAAATTATAATCTATCAAAGGATAAACTATTTTACTTCAGCCCAACCTAAAGCAGCACGTTTAGCATCGATATCAGCTAAGATTTTTTCAGCTACTTTAGCAGGATCAGTATTTACATACATAACAGAACCTAAGATATCTTTAGTGTCTTCTTTAAGCCATTTTGTAACAGCATCAGAGCCTTGTGTAGGTGGCTCAACGCAATGGTAAGAGTTAATACCCATCAAGCGGAAGCCAAGAGATGCATCGATACCTTTTTCGTTAGACCATTCAGGGCTAGACATTGCAAATGGCATTTGTGGTAAGTTAAGACCTAATTCACCAGCAATACCAGCGAAAATACCGGAAGAACGAGCATTATCTACACATTCGCCAACATGCCATACTGGCGGTTGATCATCGCCCAAGAACTCTTGCAATGCAGGGCTACATTTCTTAATAGCATCTGTATTACAGTAACCAAGTTTCATCAATGGGAAGGACGCACAACCATTTGTTAAGATGATACAGCCATTTTTAATAAGTGTATCAACGATATCTACAGTTGCTTTTTCATAAATAACGCGAGGGTTAGAACAACCTACTACGTTTACAATACCACGAACTTTACCAGATTTTAAAGCCTCTGCCAATGGTTTGAAGGAACCGTAATGTTTAACAGTGGATTCTGGAGAGAAACCAACTTCAGCAGTGATTTCGTATGGCGGAATGAATACAGGCATGCCTTTGCGCAATTCATGAGCTTCAAGAGCGCGATCCAAGATTTTGCGAGCCAATGCTTTTGTTTCAGACAAGTTAGTATGATGGTGATCGTAACCAATGTGTTCTGCACCTGGTAAACGAGCTGCATCAGATGTAGTGATAACTTTTGTGTTGAAGCAACGTGCTACGTCCATGATAGCAGGGTAAACGTCTTGAACGTCAGCTACCCAGCAATCAAGAGCGCCTGTACCAAGTACAAGTTCCGCACCGATAGCATTACACAATGGAATAACGTTTTCATAACGGTACATACTGGACAAACCAGAGCAGCAGATACCGTAGAATTGGATACCTTTAGCACCGATAGCTTTTGCTTTTTCTAAGTACTCTTCAGAGGCACCAATTGTACAAATTTGTGATACTAATGTTGGCAAGTGACCATGAACAGCGATGTTAACATAACCTTTTTTCAATGCACCGATGTTAACTTTGGATGTACGACGACCACCTTGACCGAACAATGCATCTGTTGCGATGTCCGCTGCTACTACGCCAGTGAATGTGAAAGCAAGACCACAACGCAAGAATTGTTTCATGTTGCTTTCCCAATCGCCATCTGTACCTACACATGTACGATGGTATGCATCAAATGCTTCGTTGTATGCGGAAATAGGCAAGATATCTAGATTTTTCCAAACTTCACGACGTTCAGCAGGTGCCATAGCTGTAATCGTCTTATATTCGCCAGGCAATGCACGGCTCAAATCTTCTAATAGAACATCTGCCAAGTCATTAGCCACTTCTTTTAAGGAACGACCTTCTTCAGGAATGTTGAAAGCTTTACATACTGTGCGAATTTTTTCTTCGCCCAAAATTGGGATATCCAATTGATCGTTAGCAGCAGCTTTCAAAGAAATCAAGATTTCGCGAGCATGCGCACCATGTTGTGTTAAGCCACCAGCGGCTGCGCGTGTCATATTACGAGCTACGATAAGGTCAGCATCAGCACCGCAGACACCACGAGGGCTCTTAGGTGTAATTTTACATGGACCCATGAAGCAAACACGACAACATACGCCTGCAATACCAAAGTACATTGTGGTTGTTGTTTATCGAAACGGTCAAATACTGTATCGCAACCAATTTGCTCCATGCGAAGGATCATTTCGCGCACAGCTGGATCTGGTGTTTGTTCGATAACATCTTGTTTTGTAGGCCAAGTTTTACGGTATTCTGCAACAGCTTTCATGTAGTCATTTACGCCATGTTCATGAGGTACCCCTGGTTCATGAGTGTGTGGCACCCATTTATCCGTCGGCATAGCCTTTGCATGACTATGGTCGTGACCATGTTCATGATCGTGATCGTGATGATGATCATGGTCGTGATCGTGATGGTGACCGCCACAATGGCAGTGGTCATGGTCATGGTGATGATGGTCATGATCATGATGGTGATGATGTTCGCCATGGCTGTGGTCATGGGTGTTTTTGTTTTCCACATCTTTATTCATAATAAACCTCCTAGGGGCCTACGTAGGCCAACTAACAATAATAAGAAAACATATTCTACTTTTATTTTATTTTTTAAATCCACCACACTTGTGGGTTTTAAATCCTATCTCCCTAAATATGTTTTAACCTAATTTAAGTATATTTTTTTGACAGGGCATTTGTCAATTATTTTTTTTGAGAATTTTTTTGACTCATTTACTTCAAAAAAACATTGTAATTACTATATTTATCAAATTCGATATTTTCAGTTTTCTTTCACAAATCAAAAGAGATTAATTCCTGTGAACTTAGGGAATTAACCTCTTTTATCTATAGAATACTATATTTATATATTGTTTTTATATGAATTATTATTTGCAAGCAGTACTTAATACTCTAACATTCCATCTGTATAATTTATAAGAATTGTTGCATAACTTGAGCCACTTCAGGCAAATGGAATCGCTTTGCTCTATCTGATCTCGCTACAAGAACTAATTGACGGAAACATAGTTTCGATGCTAAAGGATAGAATTTAACTTTATCATCATCGCCCTTACTATTTAATGTACTTGGCAAGAAAGTAATACCATAATCATCTTCTACCAGGGATCTACAAGTGTCAAGATTTTCAGAGCCAATAACCGCTTTAGGCACAAAGGATTCAGCCTGACATAGACGATTTACCAAGGTTCGCAACTTAAGGCCTTCTCTTATGAGAATAAAAGGAAAAGACCCAAATGGTGCTATCTCATGTATTCCATTCGGTGTCATGAGCGAGTCAGCAATAGCTATAGCTTTTTTATTCTCTACACTAACAGCTAATAAAATTTGCTCATCTAACACAGGATAACTTTCAAGGGCCTGAGAGTAGATTGGTGTTGGGAATAGACCTACATCAACCAATCCATCACAAATTTGTTGCTCCAAAAAATGGGACTCCCCTTCTACTACGTGAAATTCCCAGGATGGCTCAATTTGTTGAAAGCTCTTTAATGTTTTTCCCAACATATGGTGACCATAGAATTGAGATAATCCAATACGCACATGATAAGCCGCATCAGACCCTTGATTAATGATCGACTGCGTTAAAGCCTCTACCTTTCCTACTAAAGGCATACCCTCTTTAGCAATTTGTAAGGCTGCAGCGGTTGGTACAACCTTTGTCCGATCTCGAGCAAATAAAGGTACACCTAATTCAGCCTCAATGCGACGAATACTTTGACTCAATGCGGGTTGAGAGATATATAGTTTTTTAGATGCCTTTGAAAATGATGCCATCTCAACGATGGTACTTATATATTTAATATCCTTTATATCCATAAAAACACCTTATAACAAAACATTATTGATTTATCATAAGTATATATTACCACAAAATAAAAAGCCCTCCACAAGGAGGGCCTTTTATTTGAGCAGTTAGACAGTCTCAATATTATATTGAGGATTTAATAAATTTTGAGACTACATTAGAGTTTTCAATACATCCAATACTTCTCGGGGCAATTCGTTTTTATGACCAATAAGTTTTTCTACATAGTCATAGCGGAACTCGAAAGCTTTGTGTAATTGGTGATGGTATTCACGCACTTGGAATGGTGGTTCAAAACCAGGAACCTCAACATAAGAGAGGTTTTCATATTTATAGAATGGTTTGAAGTCCAATGTACCTTCTACCAAACGTTCCAATAAATCAAGAGTTACCTCTTTAGGAATTTTGTCTTCCAAGAAGAAGCCTGTATTCATAATGTAGCATTGTACGCCACATTCAGAGAATAGTTTTTTGTAGCTTTCATAGTCACGAACCAATGGATATGTACGGAATGGATTTGCATATGGTTCGATAACAAGTGCATTTGGATCAACGTGAGCATCCAGCTTTTCAGCAGTAGAACGACGTGTCGCCAGTGTTGCGCCCATTGTAGATGCCAAAACAGGGTCATTAATTTTAAGGATTGGTGGCAACGTTTTATCCTTCATAAGCCATACAATGGCATTAACTGGTTGATCTACGTAGTTTACACGATTATCTGTCCAGAATTGAGATTTAATAGCGCGACCATTATTATTACGCACATCTTCTGCCAACACAACCTTATGGCCATCCTCATCCATAGTTACGCCAACATTTTTGTAGAGTCAACAAGAATTCATTAGCAGGATGTTCCACAGGATAGTCTTGCATTTTTGTCAAAAATATGTAGGTTCAAGAGCAATAGAACTCAAGTCATTAGTATTGATGATATACGCATCGTCATGCAAGATAGAAATATCATAACGACCATCATGCTTTTCATGAGTTAATGTGGATTTACCAGAACCGGACAAGCCAAATACACCGATTGTATAGCTTTTACCATTGTCAAGATTGTAACGTTTCATACCACCGTGGCATGCTACATAGTCGAAACGGTTCGCCAAGGACCACGCCAATGTAAGGGTACCTTTTTTATGCTCACCGAAGTAACGCATACCAAGAATCATAGCGCAGTTATGAGCTGGATCAAAAATAGCAAGCCCACCTGGATGACCTGGTACCACATAGTCAGGATCAGAATAGATATAAATGTCGCCTTCTGGAATTTCTACGCTATCATTGTAGAATTCTTTTACAGCTGCATCAAAGAACTTAAAGTTCATAATCCAAGAATACAAAATAGATGCATGGTCTTTTGGAATCATCAAATGCGCACGAGCTGTGAACTTTTTATCAAGACCTACGATAGTATCAGCAGAAATCCATTCTTTACCGCGGCTATCATAGACTGCATCACGTGCAATATTAGCGAGTTCCACTTCGTCAATGCCTTCATCGCCAATAATGCGACGAGCTTTTGCATAACGACCTGTAGTTTTGCCATCATTTGTAACAAGTACCTTTGCATCAGCTGGCAAACCTTGCTCGCATGGTTTATATACAGGCATATCGAGGACGATAACGCCAGGTTCTTCAGTGGCAAATTGGTACGCTTGTGCCACAGATGTAATAGGCGTTACATTGTTTCCATAAAATGCAGTTTCAATAGTACTGCGCATCTTAGAAAATAATGGGTTTGTTTTAATTTCACTTTGCTTCCAAACGCGTCTTGTCGACATAGTATCCAGATCCTCACCTTTAATATATACGTAATTTCTCTTGTAAAAGTAGTTTAAGATAAGAAAATACTGCATCCGCAAATACTTTCATTATGTTTTATTGTACCCTTTTCAGACAAATTTGTATACACAAAAGAGATGAATTATAAGAAATTAATGCATGCTTATCCCGAATTAGTGCAACATATTTATTTTCTAGCTTTATTAATAAAGCCATCTATTTTACCAATCAAATCATCTACATCAAAATCACCACGCTCTGCGATCATCTTTATAGTAGCCACCTTAGCCATAACCTTTACCATCGGAGTTTTCAATTTCTCAAACTTAGGGTTCAAAGAAATTAAATAATCTACCACTTCAGGACTTTGTTTGATTAAGTTAGATAGCGTAGTCTTCGCATCGATATGGAATCTCCCATCTGCATCGGCAGTAAGTGGTTCTTCATCAACCTCTTCAGCGGCCTCTTGAGCTAAAGATTTATCATTACTATTATCTGTATTTCCTACAAAATCAGTCTTATCCCAAGTCAACAATGTACGAGAGCCTTCAAGTTCACGAATATGAGTACAATCTTGCATCATTTCTAAGACACCGCGGAATTTACCATGTTCATCACGTACTGCTGTATAGATTACATAGATAAACAATCCCGGTTTATTAATCCAGAATTCAGCTTGGCTTTGCTCACCAGAACGGAACTTCTCAACGATTTCTTCTACTACGTGAACAGATTTTGCGGGATGACAATTCTTCACCTCACGGCCAATAACGTTAGCACTGCGAGGGAATATACGATGTGGCGTATCACTGTAAAACTTAACGAGTTCATTTTCATCAACATAAGACAAATCTACTGGAAGATGACGGAACAGCAAATTGATTTGCTCTAAGGTCAATTTGCCTGTCGCTACATCTAGGACAGCATCCTTACTAACAGCTGTACCTCCTACAGGGCCAACATATTTGGATAATAGTCCTGCCAAATCATTTAGAAACTCATTAGATACTGCACTATTTTGACCAGCCGCATTTCCATTTAATGAGGCTGCGGAATCGTTAATACCTGGCACGACATATAAACCTGGTGCGTTAATAATAGCATAACCGATTTCATGGTCATTTTTGCTCATGCGCACAAATTCTTCATCGCTTAGTAATTTAAAGGATGTTGGCAATAAAACCTCTAACTCCTTAGAGTTCAAATCGCGCAATTTTGCCAGTGTTTCTGGAACGGATGCTAAGAATTCTTCGTATTTATCTTCCCGAAGCAAAGCATAGGATGCAGAAATAGCATCGCGCACGCCATCATCAAAGGTCCACATAATACGGGTAGGACGATCAAACCCATGATTTTCTAACATTGGATATAATTGATTTTGCTTACGAGATAGATGGATACGCCATTCTGCTAAGGAATCAAATATGCCAAGCCAAGGATTTAATAAACTTATCTTGTTTTAATAATTCATCCGCTTCAAGAGCTACCTTTTCAACAGCATTGATTTCTTCTAAATAAGCCCACAATGGATGATTCTCTGGGTACTCATTTTCGGCACGCACTAATACACCGTCAAATAAATTCAACAAATCATCCATCTTGTCTAGTATTTCTTCATCCTTATAGACACCTTTCAAACTTTGCTCTGCATAAGCAAATTCGTCAGGCGTACAAGTGCCTAACTTTTCTTTTAAAATACGGTTACCCTCTTCCAAGGATAATTTACCGTCTAAATAATCCTCTTTAATAGATACAATAATTCTGTACCGTTCGTTATTAATATCTAGCTTTTGCTGTAATGGATTCATATGCTTATACCTCCATGGGTCAAAGACTATTAGTATATACAATATATTATTACTATATTAAATATACATTTATTATACTTATTTTGAAAGTAATTTTCAGTTGCTGCGGATACATTTTCCAAGATAATTGAGCCACAAAATACTTTCACCCCATATAATTAAACCCTTAAGTACTTTCACCAGCACATAAAAAGGCACCCGTACAATGTATGAGTGCCTTCTATTAATTTCTAAAATCAATATATTCAGTTTTAGAAGATGCTACTGGATTACCATTGGAATCTGTAGCAGGGGTAAAACGCCATGTAGAAATTTTTTCAACAAGCGCTTCATCAAGGGCAGTAACACCACTAGATTTTACGACCTCTATATCCCCTACAGAACCATCTTCATTAATGGTAAAACGCACATCTGCACTATGAATCGAATCGCCATAACCAGCAATATTAATTTGATCTACAGATGGAGTAGATATGGCTACAGGCAATTGGAATGGGGCCGCCAACACAGAGGCTACCATACTAGTTACAAACAATGCGCATAACACAGTACAACGCAACACTTTTTTCATCACATTCTCCTTATTTAGCTGTTACAGCATGTTTAGGTAGAGTAATTGTCATCCCAATAATAGATTCATGAGCCTTTTGGTCCACTCCAATAGCAGGTGTGAATTTCCATTGAAGGATTGCCTTTTTCACAGCTTCATCTACTGGTGCATAACCAGAAGAACGTTCTACGAATACATTTTTAACATTACCTTTTTTATCAATTAAGAAGCGTACGCGCATATTAGGCGCTACTGTAGCTGTTTGAGGAACCTCAGGCAACTCAGGTTTTACAATTTCCACTTCGCGCGGAGATTCTAAGAACTTAGCGGCATCAGCTGTATAGTTACCTAATACGCCAAAGGATGCAACAAGTAAAGCCGCCGCAGTGAATCGGAATAATTTATTCATAATATGCCTCCTTAGTTATTGTAAGTCTATAAATAATATCATACTAAATAAAGATGAATATTTAAAGAACATTTTCTTATTGATAAAATTTCTCATTTATGGTATATTGATTTCAAGATAACTGTTCGGACTTACATATCAGGTTGATATGACAAAAAATTACACAAAGGAGGTTCATCATGAGACGTAGAAAGCGTATTCAAATGAAGGTCATGATGGTACTTGGTATCGTTGCCCTCATAGGGCCTAACCATCTACAAACTCTCATCCACTAAAGGATCGTGACCTAGCAGAAGAACGTATAACTGCCACTAGCCGCTACGTTAGTAGCGGCTATTTTTCCGTTTAAATTCAAAGAAATATTCCTTTTCAAATTAATTCATTATTAGATCAAAATATTTCCCTCAAACAAGATCGTTAAGGTTTTTAAATTTAGTATCTATAAAAAGGAGGTTTATTATGAAATTCAATCGAGTCGTATTAGTCGTAGTATCATTAGCACTTATGTTGTTCGCATTAGCAGGCTGTGGAAAAGATGCAGCACAAGACAGTCAGAAAAAATTAAATGTTGTAGCTACTACTACAATGTTAACGGATTTAGTAAAAGAAATTGGCGGTGACCATGTATCCGTCCAAGGACTCATGGGCCCTGGCGTAGACCCTCACCTCTATCAAGCGAGTGCCGGCGATGTAACAACTATGTCTAAAGCAGATGTTGTGGTGTACAACGGCATTCACTTAGAAGGTAAAATGGGTTCCATTTTCGACAATTTAACAAAACAAAATAAAGCTACTATCCGCGTATCTGACGCTATTGATCCAGCTACTCTACTCGACTTTGACGAAGAAGATGGCGTGAAAACCAAAGACCCTCATATTTGGTTCGATGTAGCTAACTGGAAACTTGCTGCCAAAGCGGTTTACGAAGGTCTTGCAAAAGCAGATCCAGCTCACAAAGAGGATTTCAAAAAACGCTATGATGCGTACCTCACTAAATTAGATGAAACAGATGCATACATTAAAGCACAAGCAGAATCTATTCCTAAAGAATCTCGCGTTCTCGTAACAGCACACGATGCCTTCCAATACTTTGCTCGAGCATACGGCTTTGAAGTAAAAGGTTTACAAGGCGTTAGTACTGCTACAGAAGCAGGCACACAAGATGTGAATGAACTTGTTCAATTTATCGTAGATCACAAAATTAAAGCTATCTTCGTAGAATCTTCTGTACCACACAAAACAATTGAAGCCGTTCAAGAAGCAGCTAAGGCTAAAGGCTGGAACGTTGCTATCGGTGGTGAATTATACTCTGACTCCCTCGGTTCTGAAGGCACTGAAGGCGGCACATATATCGGCATGGTGAAAGCCAATATCGATACCATCACTAAAGCACTTAAATAGCAAATAACGTAGCACTTAAATAACAAATAATGTTTCAAAATAAGGACGACATACAGTGTACGTCCTATGTAAGTACAAGTACTACTAACAATACAGCGATAGTAGCACTATTGATAAAAGGAGGTCTCTATGGAATGGGCCGTTGAAGTTGAAGATATGACCGTAGCCTATACGACAAAACCCGTATTATGGGACGTAGATATGAAGGTGCCCATCGGTTCCTTAGCGGCTATCGTCGGCCCTAATGGAGCCGGAAAATCTACATTATTAAAGGCCATGCTTGGCCTATTAACAGTTATCTCAGGGAGTGTTAAGTTTTATATCGATCACCACTTAGCGATGGACAAACATGATTACAAAAAAATCGCTTATGTCCCGCAAAGTGGTAGTGTCGACTGGGACTTCCCTACTACCGTATTAGACGTCGTACTCATGGGCCGTTATGGTCATCTTGGTTGGTTCAAACGACCTAGTAAAAAGGATAAAGAACTAGCCCTCTCTATGATCGACAAAATGGGCATGAGTGACTATGTAAACAGACAAATCCGTCAGCTTTCAGGGGGACAACAACAGCGTGTATTCCTCGCGAGAGCCCTCGTACAAGAGGCCGACATTTACCTCATGGACGAACCGTTCAAAGGTGTCGATAAAACGACAGAACACGCTATTATCTCCCTTCTACAAGAAATGAAAGCACGCGGCAAAACGGTGATCGTCGTACATCACGATTTAAATACAGTGCCTCAATATTTCGACTGGGTAACGATGGTCAATAAGCAAACTGTTGCCTATGGTCCTGTAGCAGAGACCTTTACCGAAGAAGCTATTGAGCGCACCTACGGCAAGGGGAGGATTGTATGACCATACTCCAATCCTATACGACGCAGATGGTACTGCTCGGCACGGCCCTCTTAGGTCTCGCCAGTGGTATTGCCGGCACCTTCGCAGTACTGCGTAAGGAAAGCCTCATCGGTGACGGTCTCTCCCATGCGGCACTCCCTGGTGTAGTTATCGCCTTCTTGCTAACGGGCATTAAAGACATTGAGGTTCTCATCGCTGGGGCCGCCCTGTCATCTATCACTGCAGCTTGGCTCATTACCATTACCGTCGAAAATAGTAAAATCAAATTCGATGGCGCTTTAGCCACTATCTTGTCGGCCTTCTTCGGACTCGGCATGGTCCTCCTCACCTACGTGCAAAGTCTAAACAATGCAGGGCAAGCGGGGCTTTCAAAATTTATATTTGGACAGGCCGCCACTATATTAGCCCGCGATGTGTACATTACATCGGTGGCAGCACTCATTATCATTGTGTTAACTGCACTATTTTGGAAGGAGCTAAAACTCATTTCCTTTGACGTAGAATACGCCAAAACATTACAAATTCCTGTCACCTTTACCCTCATTTTATATCGTTCACTACTGATCATGACCATTATCATCGGCATTCAGTCGGTAGGGGCTATCTTGATAAGCTCCCTACTCATTGCACCAGCCGTAGGGGCTCGTCAGTGGACAAACAAGCTAGGAACCATGTATATACTAGCAGGATTCTTCGGCATGGTATCTGCCATCGGCGGTACCATTTGGAGTACATCGGTACAAAAACTACCAACAGGCCCTGCCATCATCGTCATCCTGTCGGTTATCGTCCTATTGAGCCTTATTTTTGCACCTAATAGAGGCATCTTGTGGCAATATCGTAAAAACAAACAATCAAAACGAGCTTTATTATCTGAAACTGCGAGAATAAGCCCTGCTGATTTACAACAAAGATATATAGAGCTGAAGGCGGACAGCCTCATATAGGAGGTGCCCCATGACAGTACATACAGAGATTTTACTCATCGCCATCGCGGTATCCATCGCGTGTGCCATTCCTGGTGTATTCCTCGTGCTGCGCCGCATGTCCATGATGGCCGATGCCATTACACACACCGTATTCCTCGGCATCGTGCTCGCCTTCTTTGTGACGGAAGACTTAAACTCTCCCTTGCTTCTTGTAGGGGCAACACTAGTCGGCGTAGGCACTGTATGGCTTACGGAAATGATCCATAACACGGGCCTCGTCAACGAAGACGCGTCCATTGGTATCATCTTCCCCCTTCTATTCTCCATTGCCATCATCCTCGTCAGTCTCTATAGCGGCAACGCACACCTTGACGTAGATACGGCACTTCTAGGGGGAAATTGCGTTCGCTCCATTCGACAGATGGATTGTAAACGGCACCGACTTAGGTCCTGTATCACTATGGATTTCCTTAGGGGTAGCGCTTATCAACCTCGTATTGGTCGTGCTCTTCTACAAGGAATTACAGCTATCCACCTTTGATCCTCTATTAGCAGGGCTCTTCGGCTTCATGCCTGCCCTCATCCACTACGTGCTGATGACCATGGTATCCCTCACCGTGGTGGCTTCATTCCAAGCGGTAGGCGCCATCCTCGTTATTGGCCTCATGATTGGACCTGCGGTTATCGCTTATTTATGGACAGACTCTGTGAAAGCCATGCTCATTAGCAGTATTATCATCGGCATTATCTGTGCCGTTATTGGTACAGAAGTTGCTTTCACCTTAGACGTATCCATTGCAGGCGCTATCGCAACGACCATAGGTCTCGCCCTATTAATCGCCGTTATATGTACACCAAACGGGGTATATCGCCACCTATCGTCGCCAACGCCACTTGCGTCGTCACTATCGTGAAATGATGATGCTCTGTCATATCTATACCCATATGAATACGCCTATAGCGGCCACTGAAAACGGTATCGGCACCATTCACGAACACCTGAACTGGAAAGCAGACTATACACACCAAGCCGCATCACACCTTAAGAAACAAGGCTTGCTATATGTAACAAACGGCTACTATATGCTTACAGATAAAGGTGTAGCGCAGGTAAAGGAAATCATTTAATTAATTTTATTTAATGAATGTTAATTAGACGCCTTCAAAAATACATATTTTTTCCCAACAAAAAAGAAGCTGAAATCAATGCAGTCTGCAAGATTTCAGCTTCTTATTTTGTATTTAATTATATGGCTAGAACACAACACGCATCTGATACCACTTAGCACCGCCGTGATCAGATTCAGACTCACCTTCATTTACAAAGCCAAACTTAGCGTAGTAATGAATCTTTCTTCCTTACAAGTTAGAATAACACCCTTACGGTTTTCCTCTCTCGCAAGGTCGATAAAAGCCTCAATTAACTTACCACCTACACCGCGTTTCCGATACGCTGGCAATGTATTTAGGCCAAATATCATCTGCCAAGCACCGTTTGGATTGTGCAAGGAAGCATCAGCGAACATCTCATCTGTTAAGATTTCATCATCAGATACAAATCCGTCGATAAAACCGATTGGAGTTTCCCCATCAAAGGCAATCAAAAACTGACCGGCATAATATTTTAATCGTTCTTCAAAGGCCTCACGAGATGCCGCCTCTGCAGGAGGAAAACAAGTTGCTTCAATATGTGTCACTACATCTAAATCTTCGGTTGTTGCTTTTCGTATTAATATATCCATATCCGTCTCCATCATATATACATATTTTTTAGTATATACCGTTTATAAAACAAAGGCTACACATTCAATGAACGATGTGTAGCCTTTTCTGTTCTACTTTTTCGTATATTTAGGTACATTGCGATACTGCATCGGCAATGAGTTCTCTTTTACCTTAAACCCGTGTTTCATAAAACGGTGCATTAGTGCTATCACCAATCATAACATTAATGTACAAGTAAGACTTGTATGCTTCTTTCACCAGCTCTAGCAAATGACCTGCAATGCCATGCCCCTGATAATCGGGATGTACCAGCACATAGTTGATAAAGCACACTAGCTCGCTATCATCCATGACGCGGATAAGACCAACTAAACGGTCACCATCCCACGCAGAAATCACGTGAGATGAATTCATCAGAGCCTTATGCAATCGATCAGGATACTTGCCTACCACCCAACGAACAGATAGAAATAAATCTGCTACCTGCTGGGGCGTAAAATATCGTTCTTCAGTATAGGTAATCGCCATAACAGCTCCTCCAATGAACTCCTAGTTTCTTAGAACCTAGATTTCAAGATTCTTATACATACAATATCTAATAGATAGTATCAAATAAGTGATTTACTCATATAGATAACATCATCCATCGGATTATGATAATATGGCTCACATTCAACAAAACCATGCTTCTTGTACAAATGGATGGCTGCCTGTAACGGTTCAATTGTGTCTAATACCATTTCTTTATAGCCAGAGGCCTTAGCATGATCCATGATACTTTCAATAAGACGATCACCAAGAGCATGACCGCGGCCCTCAGGGCGCACATAGAGACGCTTCATTTCACAACGGGTATCGCTATGCTGATAATACGCCACCATACCGAGCACAACCTCATTATCATCGATAGCTACTAATAACTCACCATTGGGAGCCGTATATTTCTCAGCAATATCAGCTAATTCCTTATCTAAATTCTGAAAGGACAAATCGCGACCAAGCCACTGGGTATACTCGAGAATTAACTCTTTTACCTGAGCTAAATACGGTTTGCCATCAACTATTTTAATCATATACACTCCAACGGATACAATCCTCACACCTATTTCTTCTTATATGGTCTATGTTGGAAGATTTCTTTTACAAATCCCTCTCCAACAATAGTACTACCTTCCAGGATAAAGAACTCTGTACCAACTTGTAAGCTAGAATAATCTGTATCCTCATTCACTGGCAACGCATTAGCTCGTATTGGCTCATTAAAGATAACATCCTCACCATCAATAAAGTTAATTCCAAGCTGTTTCTCACTACCTTTTAGAACAATATGAGGGCTATACTTTCCATTATTTAAATTTGGTGGATTTGTCATCTTCTTGCTAAAAAATGTTACAGTGCAACTAATAGTAAATCTAAATTGCTCATATTAGGCCTCATCGATTACATATACCATTTTGCCTGTAAAGTATATGTTCATTATACAGTGAACAGGATTTCCTTCAGTCCATAACCATCCTTGGAATACAGCACGTCCCCAATTATAGGTCTCCGTAATAACCTCAAACTCACTTTTACTATACTCCTGTTGATACTGAGGTAACTCAATTCTTTTACCTGTGAAAGTATCTAATATTGTACTATCAAAGACGAGAATTTCTAAATCATCAACATCACATTTCTCAAATACAATCTTAGCCTTATGAGTCTGTTCACCACTATTATCATAGGAAAAAATATAATCAAAGGAAAACGTTAAATTACCATCTGCGTATTCTATTTTTTGTACCCTTGCATCGTGGAGAGAATACTTAAAATACTCTTCGAAAGATCTTGTGATTTTTCATATGCTCCAACAATAATAATTAAAAGAACAAATTATGTTTTATATTTTTTTATATTTTTTTATATTTTTTTATATTTATTAACCATATATAGTCATAAAAGCCTCCTGCCAAAATGACAGGAGGCTTTATTTCGGCAACTTTATAGCCAGAATTATCTATTATTCCCACTCAATTGTAGCAGGTGGTTTAGATGTAATATCGTACACGATACGGTTGATGTGTTGTACTTCGTTTACGATACGACGGGAGATTGTGTCCAATACGTCGTAAGGGATGCGCGCCCAGTCAGCAGTCATGAAGTCTGTTGTTGTTACGCCACGCAATGCCAATGTGTAATCGTATGTACGGAAGTCACCCATAACGCCTACAGTACGTGTAGATGTTAATACTGCAAAGTATTGGTTGATGTCGCGATCAAGACCAGCTTTTGCAATTTCATCACGGAAGATGTAGTCCGCATCACGCAAGATGTCGAGTTTGTCTTTCGTGATTTCGCCCATTACGCGAATAGCAAGACCAGGACCTGGGAATGGTTGACGCCATACGAGGTAATCAGCCAAACCTAATTCAGAACCAAGTTCACGTACTTCGTCTTTGAAGAGATTACGCAATGGTTCGATAAGACCTTTAAAGTCTACAACTGCAGGCAAGCCGCCTACGTTGTGGTGAGATTTGATAACTTCTGCTTCGCCAGTACCGGATTCAATAACGTCAGGGTAGATTGTACCTTGTGCCAAGAAGTCAACGGAACCAATTTTACGACCTTCATCTTCGAATACACGGATGAATTCTTCGCCGATAGCTTTACGTTTCGCTTCTGGATCTTCAAGACCAGCCAATTTATCTAAGAAACGTTTTTCAGCATCGACGCGGATGAAATGCATGCCGGAATCTTTGAAAGCCGCTTCAACTTCGTCGCCTTCGTTTTTACGCATTAAACCATGGTCAACAAAGATACAAGTCAATTGGTCGCCAACAGCTTTAGAAATAAGAGCTGCCGCAACGGAGCTATCTACACCGCCGGACAATGCCAACAATACTTTACCATCGCCTACAGTGTTACGAATTTCATCAATAGCAGTTTTTGCATAGTTTGCCATTGTCCATGTGCCTGTGAAACCACATACTTCATACAAGAAGTTGTGAAGCATTTCTTTACCATGTTCAGTGTGCAATACTTCTGCATGATATTGCATAGCGTATAATTTGCGTTCTTTATTTTGCATAGATGCAACAGGGCAGTCTTTTGTATGCGCAATGATTTCGAACCCTTCAGGAACTTTTGCTACATAGTCAACGTGGGACATCCACACAACTTGGTCTTCGTCCAAGCCTTTGAACAATGGAGATGTAGTGTCCACTTTAGTAGGTGTTTTACCAAACTCACGGTTGTCAGCAGATTTAACTTCGCCACCCAATGTATGCGCCATAAATTGCATACCATAGCACATGCCAAGAACTGGAATACCAAGTTCAAAAATCTCTTTTTCGATTTTTGGAGAGTTTTCTTCATACACGCTGTTAGGGCCACCTGTGAAGATGATACCTTGCGGTTTTAATTCTTTAATTTTGTCCAGCGCTTTGTTGTATGGATATACTTCGCAGTATACGTGATTTTCACGAACACGGCGCGCGATCAATTGATTATATTGACCACCAAAGTCAACAACAATAACAAATTCCTTGTTTTCCATGCCTTCCTCCATATGTATCTATTTGTGAAAGTATATTCACCATTTTTTAATACCCTTACATTTCTGTACTGGCGGTGCGTTTTCTCGAGCAAAACGCTAAATTTCATTACATTTCATTATACCATACGAAGTATATGGACTCCATATATTCCGTATGAAATTTATAATTAATATTTTAATGTTCGGATTTTAGTTTTACTCTATACAACGCTCAATACAGTGAGATGCCCTGTAAGAGACTCTACCCTTTCAAGAGACTATTCTTTCTCAGGCTCACGTTTAGACATCTTTACAGCTCCTACAGGACAGATGGAATAACAATCGCCACAACCGATACAGCCTTTACCTATATTAAACCGAGTCTCTCCTTGGGTGATGCATTGAACAGGACAATCTACGGCACACGCACCGCACTTAACACAAGTATCATCTATATTAAACTTTAGATTTCCCATTCTACATCACCTCCTATGGGTTTAATCAAACTAACTTAGCATTCGCTCTAACATCAGCTAAAGCAATGTATTACCTATAATACACTTTCGAGCAATGCCTCACTATAAAACCGACTGGAATACAAACCGACAAACAAATATATATAGTTTTTTCAGATACTACCAGTTAAAAGTATTTATTTTTAACTGGTAGTATCTCAGATTTGCACATATCGAGCACAATCCAAATTAGAAAGATTTACTTTTAACTGGTAGTATCTCAGATTTACACATATCGAACACAATCCAGATTAGAAAGATTTACTTTTAACTGGTAGTATCTCTAATTTGAGATATGATTACTGTTTTTTTAGTAATTCATTGTTATACGCAATAGCTGAATAGATTGCTTTGGCCACGCCATGATGGTTATTATCCGTCGTCACATAACGCGCTGCTTCTTTAATATTTGGCTTCCCATTGCCCATAGCTACGCTAGCACCTGCAAAACGCAGCATGGATAGGTCGTTTTCACTATCCCCTAAGGTCATTACTTCGTCTGGACTAAAGCCCCAGTGATTTGCCAACGCCTCTACGGCTGTTCCCTTTGTAGTATGTGGTAATACGAATTCTAAGTTACCTTCACTAGAGAGTAGCACATCATAAAAACGTTCTCTACCAGTGCCATCGTGAGACAGACCTTGGTATTCATCGCGTAAATCCTGCAAAATGCGTTGGCGCATAGGCTCATCGCCGTAAAAGATTTGCATCTTCTCAGGGCCTTCGTCTAAGGCTTCCATATGAGCTAGCAAATCACATACCATCGTACGGGTTGCCAAGATAAATGGACGGATATTAGGTCTAAAGAAGAAATTAGACTGTTCTACTTCACACTCAGACATATTTGCATGTGCTGCTGCATCACCTTCGGCTAAGCATAGTGATCATGCGTTTCACCAGGTAAATGTGCTTCTGTATCAGCAGGTATATGATTGTCCATTACGCTATGGGAACTCGTTGCATCACTATCATTACCTTCCTTACGTTCATCTAAGCATGCACATAAGCGTTCCGGTGTAATACAACGAGATGGTGGATACATGCCATAGATTTTATCTTTCACATAGGCCTCCACATAGACGCCATAGGTTAAGAGTTTGCGCAACAAATAGAGTGCTTGTTCTTTATCAAAGGTAACATGGAACAGCGTGCGATTTTCTTCCTTATCCATTACATAAGCACCATTAGTACACATGAAATAGCGTAAGCATGGCAGTTTCTCGATGACATCATTCATCTCATTCCAAGCACGACCAGAAGCGATGGCTACGCGAATGCCACTTTCACGAGCTGCACGAATCGCCTCTATAGCGTCATCGGGGATGGCCTTGGCATCGTTAACCAACGTACCATCTACATCAGATGCAATGAATCGGATGGGTTTATCACCAGTAAGACCTATATAGTTTTTAATTTGTAATGTTTCAGTTGAGGACATGAAGCCTCCTTCAATATGGTATATAAATGGATAGATATTATTTTCAATCAGTAGTACAGTAATAGTTACCAATATATCTATTAAAAGAATACACAGATAGTATGTAACGTATAGATAATATGTAACGAATAGATAGTATGTAAAGCATAGATAGGAAGTGAAATCATATGCGCATCATAATAGATCGAGATGCAGTTTGTGCAGGCGATGATATGAATCATCATCGGGAGGAATTTGTCGTTCCAGATGATATCACCATAGCCGGTTTATTTGAATGCCTTGAGTTTAAGTACATTCCAGTCATCGCGGGAAATAACGTGGTCTGGGCGCTCTATTATCACGAACGTGAGTTAGGTGCCTATTTCACCAAGCTTCAGAGTTTCATAAACGGAAACATCTCATTATCATCCATAATTAATAGCTCTGAAAAAGCCCACGAATTCTACCTACACTATTACAGCCATCCTGATAGATATAGAAAACGCTTTATTTAGTTGCATTAAATTCAGCAACGATTTCTTCTAATACAGCTGGATTTTCTACCAATCGTAACAAGGTGCGGCCTATGATATTAGCACCGTCCACAATTGTTTGTTCAATAGTGGATTCTAGCATAGCCGCAGCGAATTCTTTAGAGTGGCACACCTTATCTTCCCCAGCGAGTCGCAATTTTGGATGGAATGCTGCACATTGATAGCTAACATTACCGATGTCTGAGCTGCCCCCAATATCTGCTGGGCCTGGCTTGAAATCAATGCCCATATCAGACATTACGTCTTCGATTAGAACGGTGCCTCTATGGTTTTGGTTCATATCATCATAAGGATTACCGTAGAACTCTACATCTACAGTAGTGCCTGTACAGAGGGCGGCACCTTCAAAGATGTTCTTAATCTGTTCAGATAAGCCATTCAAATATTCCCGTTCTGTATGACGCACCGTCACTTCTAATTCACCGAATTCAGGAATAACATTGGATGCAGTACCACCGGCAATGATCCATGTGCCAATACGACTTTCAGGACGTACTTGTTGACGCATCATATCCATCGCATGAATAGCGAGTTGCACGCCGTTTACAGCATTGATACCATTCCAAGGTTCACCAGCTGCATGAGCTGGTTTACCGTGATAACGAGCGCGGAAACAGTCGAGTGCCAAGAATTGTGAATTAGGTCGTGTTTCTTCCCCATCAAGGTGAACCATGATAGCAAAATCATAGTCTTTAAACACCCCTGCATTACACATGTCTACCTTGCAACCGGTAGCTTCTTCATCAGGTGTACCGATGATATCGATGTCCATATTGAAAGCAACGCCGTCTTGTTTCATTTTATGTAGTGTTAATGCTGCCAGAACACTCATAGAACCACTAGCAGAGTGACCACATGCATGGCCTACTTCAGGGAGTGCATCATATTCACAAAGGATAGCCAAACGACCTTTGGGATTATCTACTTTCACAGCAGAAGCCTTGAACGCTGTTGGCAAATTACAGAATTCATAGGTTACATCCATGCCATGTTTTTCAAGAACAGCGCCAATCGTTTTGACGGACTCAAATTCATGACTCGACAGTTCAGGGTTCTTAGCTAATGTATAATTGATGGCAAACGCATCAGGTGCGAAGCTTTTACAAAGATCAGAAAAGGTAGTTGTAAGGGACATAGTGCCTCCATGTATATACGCCAATGATTATAAAGAATGAAGATGCTCTACAACCTAAAATGGAAAATGTTATATTACTATAAAATATGGCCTAAAAGAGAGCCATCTTAAATAAAAATTTTAAATATAATGGTAAATATAAAACTCTTTTACTCTTAATTATACAATGTTATTGCCTATTATTGTAAATTCCGTACAATATAAACAGAATTTGATAAACCATGTATATGGATGTTTGAGGAGGTTTCTATGTTTAAGTTCAAAAAGTTGACAGCCATCGCCCTCGTAGCGGTAGCAGCAATGGGTTTATTGGCTGGTTGTGGCAATGACAAACCAAAAATGACACAACAAGAAGGTGTATTGCGTGTAGGTTCTGAAACTACATTCCCACCATTCGAATTTACTGAAGGCGACAAATACGTTGGTTTCGACGTTGATTTGTCCGAAGCAATTGCTAAAAAATTAGGTTTAAAAATGGAATTCAAATCCATGGGCTTCGATGCTTTGATTCCAGCAGTTCAATCTGGCGATATCGACATGATCGCAGCAGGTATCAATGCTACACCTGAACGTGAAAAAGCATTGGACTTCTCCGATGTATACTTCGACCAAGGTGGTTTCATCACAGTTGTTCGTAAAGACAACACAACAATCCATAACATGGATGAATTAGCAGGTCATACTGTAGGTGCTCAAATCGGTACTATCCCTGTTGAAATGGCTCAAAAAATCCCTAATACAACAGTAAAACAAATTGATTCCAATGCTAATATCTTCATGGAATTGAAAGCTGGTACAATCGACGGTGCTATCATCGATAACGCAGTGGCTATGTACTACCTTAAACAAGGTGCTGACAAAGACCTTAAACTCGTAGGCGAACCTACTAAAGCTGAAGGTACAGTTCTTGGCATGAAAAAAGGCAACAAAGCTTTACAAGAAGCTGTTAATAAAGCTCTTAAAGAACTTAAAGAAGACGGCACTTACCAAAAAATCTACGACAAATGGTTCGGCGATTACAACAAAAAATAATATCTATCTCTATGAACTAGGATAAATATGACCCCTCTGAAAGACTTCAGAGGGGTTTTTTCCTCTTTTGCGGTCTCTTACGTTCGTTATATAATAAATATGTATTCTATAGTAAATGTAATTAATATAAAGGAGGCCTTATGGCACAGTACTTTACGGAACGCCTAGAAAAGGTCTTCCACATGATTTTCACATCATATACTCAAGAGATGGCTCAAGAAGGCTTACGCCAATTAGAGCTCATCATAAACAATCAGCAAAGCCCTGAGCAAACGAAGCATCAAGCCTTGCGCAACGATATGACTACCTCTTTGGAAAACGAAATTGACACTAAAGAGGACGCATTAAAAATAGCAAACAATCCAGAGTCTCGAGAGATAGCTGATGCATATGCTTTATTGGCTCGTATCTACGCAGGTCCACGCTTTACGTGGGAGGAATCTAATTTCCCTGAAAATAACATGCGTACCTATCAATGCTTGCACGATAGCATTCGCCGCTGTAGTCCTATCGGCACCTTACAAGCATTGCGTATCAATGGAACCATTACACCTACGGTTGAAAAGGATATGTTAATATCCTTTAATGATGCATTTCATATCGTTTACGACTACGCTAAACAAGGCGATGCCTTTTGCCAATACATTATAGGTAATGTCTTTTTCTGGCGCGATGATGATCGCATTAGCCTAGCTCGAGATATGATTACACCGCCCCGCCTAAGCTTGGCAAAACGGATTCAACAAAGCTTACAAAAAGGTTCTATACAAGAACGCATTTCAACCTTACAAGGCACTGTTTCAGACGAAACATTACAGGAAAATGCTACTACATTCGCCAAAGAATGGTTTAACAAGGCCCTCAACAATGGACTTGCCATGTTCCAAGGCAATTTACGTAACATCTATATCGACGAAGGCGATTTTGATAATGCGCGCCGTGTAGCTTTAACGGCTGCTGAGCTAGGTAATCCAACCATGATGCTCTACACGGGCCTAGACTGTCACGAACATGGAAAATTTGAGGATGCTTTCACATGGTTCACGAAAGGTGCCGCCTTGGGCCAAGCTGAAAGCACAGCCGAATTAGCGGATTATTACTATCACTTTATGATACGAAAGAACTACGCCGCCTAATTCCGTATAATCCTGTAAAAGCAATCGGCCTCTACCGTCGCGCAGCTACTAAGCATTTTAGCGACGCCGGCTATGCTGCATTGCAAGCGGCCTTCGGTTATATTTTCCACATAGGCCACCTTCCTCTCGACTGGGGTCTCATTGCAGACTTAACACACATGGCAGCCACAAAAGAGCGTTTTATGTTCTCCTTACCATATATTGGTTATATGCGAATCCATGGCTTAGGGGTAACGAAAAATATACGTTTCGGTGTACAATCCTTAACACGTGTACTAGATGAGGAAAAGCGCGCATTAGAAGAGGAAGATCGTGTTCTCTTCTATGATATTACACGAGCTTTAACGCGAGTTGCCTTAGGGTATGCCTATGAAAAAGGCTATGTCACAGGCAAACCGGATTTAGATGCCGCTGTAGCCTATTACGAAGAGTCTCATCAATATATACTATCTCACAAGGCAAACCTCGATGAAGAGCTGAAGGATATCCCTATCGATAATGAAGCAGAAGAGCGCTTAGCAGCCTTCGAAGAAATAGATGGCCATTGGCACTATAAAGAGGGCTTTACAGAGTCTACCTCAACAGTACGGCCTGGTCACACTGAATGGCCTCAAAATGCAGCTCGCTTATCTGTAAACATGGATGACTTCTTATGGGATACCACCTTATATGATTGGCAAACCATCGAGCATGCTTTAGAATCACAAGAAGAAATGAAACTGAGCTTTTACAATCATTTCCTCTCCATACCAGACAAGCTACGAAACATCTTTAAGCTAGATGTAAAGCGTATGCCACGTGATACGTACCAAGTCAGAATACATGGCTATGACCCTACAGAAGGTCAAGAGATGATCTATCGAGCACTATTCAAAAAAGAGAATACCATTCAGCTATTAAAAGACCTCTACGATACGCACCAATTACCTGCATTAGGAGATAACTGGTCCATCGAAACGAACGAGGAAAAACCAACTTGGCATTATGTACTCGATGTAGATCAACAAGCATTCCTACTTGAGGAGTACGACGATGCTAACGCAATGATACAAACCGCATTACAAGGCTTAAAAGACAAAAAAATACGAACAAATTAATGTCCGTACCCATGACTTTATTGGCCCCTCCTATTTTATTTTCAGAGGCAATCACGCAAATCCTTTTTAGAGTGCAACTCTATCTGAAAGAATCCATGCGCCACTCCATCGACAAGGATGGTAAACCTCTCGATACACCAGGCAATACCTATTTATTTGAACAACAGTTAGGTAACGAAGTATCCTTAAACTACTGGATTCAAAAAAACGATTAATACCTTAGAAATCCCTGAACTAGACAACTGGAAAAAAAGCTCAGTGTCCCAAAGGCATTACAATAGAAATAACCGAAAACATAAAAAGAGCTAGTACATAAAATGTACTAGCTCCTTTTTTATAAACTATGAACAAGCTAAACTATTATAAATGATCATGAGGATAATGTACGCAAAAGCCCCTATAAGCCTACATCGACAACGCCATGATCATAAGTTTCTTCTACAGTTTCTTGTACAACCATATCAATGCGATGTACCTTATCAAGCATCTTAGAGCGAGCTGTTGTAATCGCACTTTCACTATGTTTACCACCACGCCAAGCAAACTTAGATGTACCGATTGTATATTTCAAAGTTGCATAAGGACCACTCAAATGATGAGACGCTGTTTTATAACCCGCATCAAGAGTAAGATGTGGTGTAATATGGAATTCTGCCCCCACTTTAAAGCCTTTAATAGCATCGCGTTTAGGTAATTTATAATACCCTACTTTTACAGCCTCTCTACCACGCCAGTTATAATAGTCTGCATAGACACGAGCCCATCTAGCATTTTTAAATGTTCGAGCATAGCCAATATCATAACCTCTAGCTACAGTATTTTCACTTAGAGCCCAGTGATTTTCATAATCAACCCTAGCATAATCATAAAGACTTTGATCAGGATCCATACCATATGGATACAATCCTGTAGGATCATACCATGTATCAGTTCGCCCATGAAGGCCTATATATTTTCTTTCATTAGATCCTAAATTTTTATAAATATTGGCATGGAATTCATTAAGCCCTACCACATATTCTAAGCCACCACTAACACGTTTATATCCATTTTTAAATGCATGGTCATAGAATGCATTGACACCAACGTAAGCATGCTCACCTTTACTAAGGCGACGATACCCTACACCAACATTAGCATTTACACCTAAGGACTCTTCCTTATCTGTTTGCCCATTATATACCGTAAACGTCCCTGCAGGTCTAGATGGAACCCAATAATTATTTAATTTATTAGAGGATATCTTTTCTCCACTGCGTCCAATACGACCTTGTACAAAGACAACACTTTTAGCATTTCATCGTAATGGGTTATAGGTTGTAATGTCTCAATGTATAACTTGTTGAGTTCTGTAGATTTGGATTTATCAGAAGTCCCCACAATAGGATGATTTTCCCAAGGCGTAAAATTATGGAAGTGATGGCTACTCGACTCTTCAGAATTTTTCATACCAACGCCAACTACGATATCTGTACGATCCATCCAGTTAGAACGAACCGCATCATGCTTAGCCCCATTCACTTCTGTTGTAGAATCTGCAATACCTTGGCCATGCCCATTTTGTACATCTGCTGCAAAACCTGTAGCACTAAATGCACATGCTACAACACCTAAAACCATTGCTTTATCATTAATGTCTTGCTCATATAAATTACTTTCCTATTATTACATGTCTTATTTAATATCTATAATCTAAACTACAGTGGTATTATAGATGATCAATTGGCGCCAAATAATCGTATTCAATGTCATCAAAGGATTCTACAATCATGTCTTGACGACGTACCTTATCTAGCATTTTAGAGCGAGCTGTAGTAATCGTATCATCACTATGCTTGCCACCCCAGAAGGCAAATTTAGATGTACCTAATGTATATTTAAGAGTACCATACATACCTTTCGACATATTATTAGCATTGTTATACCCAATATCTAAAGATATATGTGGTGTCAATTGTAATTCAGCACCAATTTTAATGCCTTTATAATGATTAGCATTTCGTGCAGTAAACCACGGCACAGACCAATGACCTGGACGCCCCCAATTATATTCTTGTTTATGGCTAAATCCATTGCCGTTCCAACGATACCCATTTACATAGGCACGAGCCCAACGTGCATTTTTAAAGGACCTTACGATCCCTATTTCATAGCCATCTAACACGCCACCACCTACATAGGTATTATAATTTTCACTAGGAATGGTATTGTATGGGAATGTATCTGGATAGCCATTAGGATACAACCGTTTAGGATATGGATTACCGCCACCGCCTTTTACGAGTTCCTTATCACCAAGGCCTCTATACACATTGGCATACACTTCGTTGAGTCCATTCACATACTCTACACCACCGCTGATACGATTGTAATTTCCTGTGAAAGCACGATCTACAAAAGCGTTAACACCTACATAAGCATGTTCATGTTTACTAAGAATACGATAACCAACACCTAAGCTACCAACCGTTCCTAACGACTCAGATGTTTTTTCATCTGTATTGATTTCCGTAAAAACATCAAACCCAAATGGTGACATTACAAGGTCTGGAGTGAAATAACCTCTTACCTCTTTAGAGGAGATTTTCTCACCACCACGGCCAATACGACCTTGTACGAACACAACGCTCTTAGAGTTTTCATCATAATGGGTAATAGGTTGTAATGTTTCTATATAGGCTTTAGTGATATTCCCGTAATCTGATTTTGTATTGTAAAAGTTATTATTATAATCACTAGGGAACATCCCCTTGTGTGAATCAGATGAGCCCCCAGTTTGCACACCTATAGCAATATCTGTTCGATCTAACCAATTGGAACGAACCGCTTCATGCTTAGCCACATTCACTTCTGTAGTAGAATCTGCAATACCTTGGCCATGTCCATTTTGTACATCTGCTGCAAAACCTGTAGCACTAAATGCACATGCTACAGCACCTAAAACCATGGCTCTAAATACTAACTTGCTTATCATATATTACTGTCTCCCCACTAGCCTTTATAAGTGATCATAAGGTACTACCATCCAGAATTCTTCATAGGTATTACCTACTCGCATCGGGCTGCGATCTACTTTATCTAACATTCTAGCCCGTGCATTGGTAATAGTATCATCACTATGCTTACCACCATGCCAAGCAAACTTGGATGTACCTAATGTATATTTAACAAAGCCATAGGCACCACTAGAATTGTTATTGTCTGATGTATACCCTACATCTAGAGAAACATGTGGTGTAAGTTGTAATGTAGTACCAGCTTGCCAACCGTGGCTTTTACCAACATTAAGAGTTAAGGCAGGACCTTCACCATGTGTTGTGGCGCCTAAGCCATTCCAATGATAAGCACCTACATAAGCACGTGCCCAGCGAGCATTCTTAAAGGTGCGTGCATAGCTTACATCATATCCGGACAATGCTTTTTTTGAGACTTGTAAACTGTATAACCTGCAGTGCCACCATCTAACAAGAATTCAAAAATAACCTTCATATAAAGGTACATTATAAGGTTCAGATTTTGTACTATTTAATCCCTTATAGATATTAGCGCGAACTTCGTTAAAGCCAGATACATATTCCAAGCCACCGCTAATACGGTTATATTTTTTTCGAGAAGGAATGATCATAAAACGTATTAACACCTACATAAGCATGTTCATGTTTACTGAGAATCCGATAGCCTAACCCTACATTAGCAACAGTTCCCAATGATTTAGTATTATGATGTTCTTCAGGTCTATACCGTTGTTCGCCTTTTTTAGTAACTGGATTGTATGGATACCAATATCCCCCATTGCCACCAGAGAAATAGCTAGCTTGATCCTCTTGTCCGCCTTTACCGATGCCACCTTGTACGAATAGAACTGATTTAGAGTTTTCATCATAATGGGTTAAGGGTTGTAATGTTTCTACCGAAACTTGAGCCCCTACCTTAGATTGGGTACCGACTATAATATCTGTACGATCCATCCAACTAGAGCGAACCGCTTCATGCTTAGCCCCATTTACTTCTGTAGTAGAATCTGTAATACCTTGGCCATGTCCATTTTGTACATTTGCTGCAAAACCTGTAGCACTAAACGCACATCCTATAGTCCCTAACACCAACGCCTTAATAATTATGTTTCTTCTCATGACTTATACGCTCCCCTCGTTTTGCATAAGAAATAAAACCACACAACACTGCCCGTTCTTCACGTTCATTTCATGGTTAATTCATCTTCATTATAGGTATGCTTGTTTCTATAGTCAATATAACTCCTTATAGTTAAACGACACTTAAAGATTCTCTAAATCATTATGTTACAAATTGATTTCTATTTTCAGGCATAAGAAAAAGACCACCCGCAAGCTGGGTGGTCTTTTTTCTGGGGAATGAAATTGTTATTTGAATAAAGGCAAGATTGCGTTTGCTAAACCAGTAAGTGCAGCCAAAATTGCTTTAACGATAGTTGCTACCATTGCTCTTCCTCCTTCTCATATAAGCACAATAACTAAACTAACTATAAACATCTTAAACTAGGATATTAAGTTTAATATGAAATGAGTAAATTTTTACACATTAATTTTTCATGAGGAAAATAATAAAGTACTAATTATGATAGATAGTTTTATGAGAAAGATAGCATACAATGATTTCATAAATTTCTATAAATTTTTTTAATATTTTTCTAAAGAAAAAAACCCTTCTCTAGTGCACATTAGTTTAAAACAAACTAAGCCTATTAGAGAAGGGTTTTCTATTGTATCTATAATTATAGAGTTTTTACAACGTCTGCGCAGCGATCGCAAAGTGTAGGGTGTTCGCTATCTTGACCTACTGTATCGCGGTGGATCCAGCAGCGTTCACATTTTTCAAGTTCAGATGGAGCAACTACTGTTGCAACGCCTGTTTCTTCATCTTTTACAGCCTCTGCTGGTGCAGCGCCGTTTACGATGTGAGCTTCGGAAACGATAACAAGTTTAGCCAAGCCTTCTTCACCAAGAGCGTTCAATGCGTCGAATGCAGCACCTTCAGCATATACTGTAACGGATGCATCCAATGGATGACCGATTGTTTTGTTTTGACGAGCCAATTCCAATGCTTTTTGTACGGATGTACGTAAGTCTAACAATTGGTTCCATTTATCAGCCAATTCTTGGTTGAAGTGTTCAGGATGACCTTGTGGCCAGTCTTGAAGCATAACGGATTCAGGCATGCCTTCTTCTTTAGGCATGTATTTCCAAACTTCTTCTGCTGTGAAGGAAAGTACAGGAGATACCATAGCTACCAATGTTTTCAAGATTTCGTACATAGCTGTTTGAGCAGAACGACGAGCTACGTTGTTTTTGCTTTCAGCATACATAGTATCTTTCATTACATCAAGGTAGATGGAGCTCAAGTCTACTGTGCAGAAGTTATGAATTGCATGGTACAACATGTGGAATTCATAGTTTTCGTACGCTTCAGTAACCTTTTGACGTACTTCTTCTAAGCGCAACAATGCCCATTTATCGAATTCGGACATATCTGCATAAGCCACTTTGTCAGTATTTGGATTGAAGTCATCCAAGTTACCAAGCAAGAAGCGGAATGTGTTACGGATCTTACGGTATACTTCGGACAATTGTTTTACGATATCTTTGGACAAACGTACGTCTGCTTGGTAATCCGCAGAGGATACCCACAAACGCATAACGTCAGCGCCGTATACGTCGATGATGTCGCTAGGTGCCACTGTATTACCTACAGATTTAGACATTTTGCGACCTTCGCCGTCCACAACGAAGCCATGAGTCAATACGGAATTATATGGTGCTTTACCAGTTGTTGCTACTGCAGTTAACAAGGAAGAGTTGAACCAACCGCGATGTTGGTCGGAGCCTTCAAGGTACATAGCACATGGTACATCTAAGCCGTTAACTTCAAGTACGCCAGACCAAGAGGAACCAGAGTCAAACCATACGTCCATGATATCTGTTTCTTTTTTTGAACTCATCATGACCGCAATGAGGACATTTGAAACCTTCTGGCAATAATTCTTTTGCACTGTGAGCCCACCAAGCATCGGAGCCTTCTACAGCTACTTTTTCTTGTAATGCTTTGATAGTATCATCGTTGATGATGTGCTCGCCGCAGCTTTCACAATAGTAAATAGGAATTGGCACGCCCCAAATACGTTGACGGGGAAATTACCCAGTCACCACGGTCGCGAACCATGTTGAAGATACGGTCATGGCCCCATTTAGGAATCCATTGTACTTGATTGTCGATCGCATCTAGAGCTTGTTGACGGTAACCATCTACAGAGGAGAACCATTGCTCTGTGGCACGGTAGATTACAGGGTTTTTACAACGCCAGCAGTGAGCGTATTGGTGACGCAAGCTAGATTTGTGAAGCAATGCATTGTTGTGCGCCAAGATTTTGATTACAGGCACTTCTGCATCGTGAATTTCTACGCCAGCCAATGGGAATTCAGTATCGCCATAACGGTTGTCATCTACTTGTTTAGTGTAGTTACCAGTTTCATTAACAAGGGATACTATAGGAAGTTCAGTTTTACCTTCCTTGTTATAACGCATAACGATGTTAAAGTCGTCTTCACCGTGTGCAGGAGCTGTATGTACGCAACCAGTACCTGCTTCAAGTGTTACATGATCGCCACACAATACAGTGGATGTGCGTTCTACGAATGGATGTTTGAATTCAGCCAATTCTAAGTCTGCGCCAGAGAAACGATTTACGATTTCGTAGTCTTCGATGCCGATATCTTTCATAGCTGCATCAACGAGTTCAGTGGCCATCAAGTAGTATTCGTCGCCTACTTTTACCCAACCATATTCAAGGTCAGGATTAACGGAAATAGCTACGTTGGCAGGCATTGTCCAAGGAGTAGTTGTCCAAATAACGGAGTATGCTTGTTTTGGATCTACGCCAGCTGGCAATGTAACCTTTTTCTCAGATACGTAAGGGAATTTTACGTAGATGGAGAAGGATTTTTTCTCAGCATATTCGATTTCTGCTTCTGCCAATGCAGTTTCACAGTGTGTACACCAGTATACAGTTTTAAGCCCTTTGTAGATATGGCCGCGTTTTGCCATTTCGCCGAAGATACCAAGTTGTTTTACTTCGAACTCAGGGCGCAATGTCAAATAAGGGCGATCCCATTCACCTAATACACCAAAGCGAATGAAGTCTTGTTTTTGAGTTTCTACGCATTCCAATGCATATTCCTTACATTTGTTGCGCAAGTCCAATGGAGCCATTTCATGACGGTTAAGACCAGTATTTTTAATAACCGCATGCTCGATTGGCAAACCGTGTGTATCCCAACCTGGGATATAACGTGTATAGTGACCAGTCATAGTCTTGTATTTCATGATGATGTCCTTCAACGTTTTGTTGAGGGCATGACCGATGTGCAATTTACCGTTCGCATATGGAGGGCCATCATGCAAAATGAAAGGTTTTGCGTCTTTACGCAATTCCAAACGTTTTTGATAAATTTTGTTGTCTTCCCAGAACTTTAAGATTTCTGGTTCGCGCTTAGGCAAATTGCCGCGCATTGGGAATTCTGTTTCAGGCAAATGTAACGTCTTACCGTAATCCATGATGTGCTCCTTTTACATAAAAAAATCGCCCGCCCCCGAAGGGACGGACGTAATATCCGTGGTACCACCCTACTGACCTTCTGTGAAAGCTAGAATATTCCGAGCATACGAAATAACTAGACTTCAATTTGTGAAAGCCACTTAGACATATAACGGTGTTCACCGGCAGGATTCCTGCTTGCTCCAAAGTGATCCGCAAATCTCTAGATTTCCAAACCTTTCAGCCCATGAGTTTGGTCTCTACTAAATCCGTCTGAGATGTGCCGTCTTTTTCAACGCAATATTCATATAATAGATAATTATAGGACTCAAACGGGGAAATTGTCAACAAGTAAACTATATACCTTCAGGTATATAAGCATCTTGTACTTTATCTAGTAATTTAAAATTCATCGGTGTCCGAGCTAGCTCATTATATTGTGAAATTACCTCATGATGTGTCTCAGCACTTTGTTCTGCTACAAATGCATCAATAGCCGCATCAAGATTCTTAGCTTGTTCAATCCGATTTTGTACCTCCACAGACGTAAACTTAGGTACAATTGCATTGGCTGCGTCCTTTTGAGCTTTCACCCATTGCACATCACTATTAGGCCCTCGCTCAATTATATGGCTAACAATATCACTATAGTACCCCATCATCTCTATCATATGAGCACCATTCACTTGACCATTCGAGCGCATCAACTCAATATCTTTATTACGTTCTTTTTTATGAGCAGCTGCAACTGCCTCATTTAACGCTTCATATTTTGGTTCAAATACTTCTAATAACGCTGAAAGCTTAGCTAGTGTAGCTTGACTAAATGCATAATTATCTTTTTCATACTGCTTTGCTTTATAATACGAATCTAAAGCCTTTACATCGCTTACGATGTCATGCAAGATAGGCAATAGAGCATCTGTTGTGCTTTCAAGATTCTCGTATGAACGACCTGCCTCTTTAGCAGCTACTAGTTCCTGTTCAAGACGCTCATAATCCTGTACCTTAAAATCCGTTAGTGGTTCATTTGAACTTGCCTGTTGCCAGATTAGATCATATTGGCTACCGTATTTAACCTCATTGTAGTTAAACTCATTTGTAGCAGCCAAATAGAAGCGAAACACCCTCTTCGTTTCATCCTTTTTACTGTCTCTTGCTGATGAATCTTGACTATATTGCTTTAGATTATCTAAATTCCACTGACAACCACTAATACAACCTAATGTTACCATCACGCAGCAGACTATCCCTAAGCGACGCCACCAATTTATACCATTCATACACGCTCTCCTATATACGTTTAACCTCTAGTAAAACTATTGTATTAAAATAGTAGCACCAAAACAATATGCGACAATAAATAGACATCTAAATTAACTAAAAAGAAACTCTCCCTATAGTGAAGCTATAAGGAGAGTTGTCATTTTTACATCATACTTGTCGTTAGTAGTCGATCCACCAAGAACCATAGCACAAAGATGGCACATAGTAGTCCTGCCGTAAGGCCTGTGGTAGGTGTGGCATCTATTAAACCAATTTCATGGGCCATTTGTTTTGTTAGAATAACACGGCCTGTTGGTGAACCGAATCGATTGTCATGGCTTTCACCAGGAAGAGCCATCAACACTAACAATATAATTGTACCAATGACAGGAACAACACCAATAAACACAAGTCCGCCAGAACGGCCTTGATCGTGCAAGCGTCGTACTGCAACAGCTACGCCAGGAATGACCATAACAACGGACATAAGTACAAGAATAACTAGCCCGAAGCCTACGCCAACGGCACTAGAGAGCGGACTAATATAACTCAAGAACGCACAGGTGAATAGAATGGCTACAAATAGCAATTGGTACATCAAAAAGAAATTCCAATATTCACTACGGCTAGCACGGCCTTCAAAGTCAGCGTATTTATAAACAAAGCATTGTTTAAAGTTTTCAATCATGCCTAGACTATATTTATCTAGCGAAATAGGTGCTTTGCGGATACGTCCACAGTTTGGACAGTATCGTTCACTTTTTAACACCTCATGTCCACAATATGGACAAGGTCTCATAATAAACTCCTTCCATCCACAGCAGGAAACAGTGAAGCTCATAAAGTCCTGTTGCTTTAACACATATAGTAACTTAGATATGTTTTGAAGTAATCATATCTATATTTTTGAATTCATCTTGATTTCATTTTACTACAAAGTGTTATATTGTCTATAAAGGAGTTGTTAAACTTTTATAAAATAAAATAATAATTATGCTATGAAACGTAGATTAATACTATATATAGCCATTGGCGTTAATACCATACCATAATATATCACCGATGGTATCACCAAATACGATGGATTGAAGAATAAATATAGTGATGCCCATAATCCAGTCTTGTTTCGGGATGGCGTTTCTTCAAGCCCCGTAGATTGGCTTATTGTAGCCGTAATAGGAGTATAGGCAGTTCTTTCACCGTAGCTATTCTCACAGGTATCGCCCTGTTTCAATTCGTAAGTTAAGAATATAAAGAACCCTATAATAGGAATAAAGGATATCAGCTGAGTCCAGCCACTGCGGCCAATATCATGCATACGGCGTGCTGTGATGGCGATATTAGGAATCACAAAAAATAAAGTTACTAATAACGTAATCGTATCAATAATAGACTCAAAATTATAGAGTCCAACACCTTTACAAAGAATAGCTACGACTTCCAAGGTACCTTGAATCATCATCATTCCAGCCATGAATCGCCAGTATTCACTACGACTGGCACGCCCTTTAAAGTTAGCGTAATTTTTGATGCCTAGCACAAAGGCATCGGTATAGTTCAAATCATATACATTTACAGATGCCATAGCCTAGTCCTCCTCAAACTCTTCAAAACCAACGATTTTCCAGCCGTTACCTACATTATATAAACGGACTAACATGGATGGGCTTTATCTACAAAGTCTACCCTATATCCGATATAATCCACAACAGCATCATCATCAACATCTTGAGTGACATAGTCTAAGTGTATAGACTGAACTTCAGCACGCGACTCTTTTGTCTTAGCTTGTTGCCACAGATCAAAGGTACCGTATCGTTCCATTTCACGACCACTCAAATTGCGATACGCACTATGATAATCGCCATTAGCCAGTTCTTGATAATACTCTTTCACCACTAGATAGCCTTCTGTTGTGGCAGAATCACTACGTAATAAACGGTTTGCTTTTTTGGTGATAGCCCCCTGCCCCAAGTTCCCAAAGGCAGTTTCTTCTATCATATAGTTATGGCCCATCATAGATGTACCTATACTATTTGCAACCCAGCCTAAAACAAGAAGTGCCACGATAAAGGCACCTGAAACAGATCGCTTTTCATGTATACTTGGTTCTACAGATATCTGTTCATTAGTTATGCTTGCTTCTTGTATGGGAGCCGATCTTTTACATAATAAATAGAGCAACGCAATCCATCCTAAAATAGGAACAAAGATGAGAATCATCAAGGTTGGATCATTATTAGAATCACGTAACCGTCTCGCTATCATCATAATGGTGGGCAATACTAACACTACTGTTAATGCCATCAATACGCCACCCCCTAAGGATATGGCATATAAAAATCCATAGGGTATGAATGTGGCAAGACCTGTTATAAATGTAACTAGACCGTATACAAAGGTCATAGCGCTTATGGTAAGCCAAAAATCGGCTGTCGTTGTTCGTCCTTTACCATTTGCATAGTTTTCTACTAGCTCGCGATAGAGGATTTCATATACTCTCTGTTTCATAAAACTCCTACTATATTTAGATATTATACAAACTTAGATAATCCTATTATACTATGCTTTACCAAGGTTCTCACTTCATTTTTACTTCATTAAATTTATCTATACTAATAATATATTTTTTACAACTAAATTCATGCAATTAAGTTTGTATAGGAGATAATACTTATGAACGCTAAATTGACTAAAGTGGTAGCTATGGCCAGCTTGGCAGCATTCTTAACAGTAGGCATTGGTGCTAATGTGGCGCAAGCCAAAGATTACCACTTCCAAATTGGTGAAAACCATCGCATGGTAAAGAACGATGATGGTACAGTGGACAGCAGTGCTCATCCATGGTTCAAACCAGATCAAAAGAAACATAGAAAACACAAAATTTCTGAACGTGAAAAACATGACAAAAATGCCACTGCAAAACGCAGTGAACGTCATCAACGTTCCGAATCTACAAACGGCTAATCATTCCCCTTTCATAACTGGTTATCCAGTCATATAACACATAACTAAACTAACTAACCTAAAAAGGACGCTATACACATGTATAACGTCCTTTTTAGTATGTATTGTATTATCTATTTTATTATGCGTCAGCTTTTAGTACAGCTTGTTTCATAGATTGTACGTAGTCAAATAATGCTTGGTCTGCATGTTCACCATGTTCTGCCACGATTTTAACGATAGCAGAGCCTACGATAGCACCGTCAGATACACGTGCCATAGCCTCTGCTTGGTCTGGTGTAGAAATACCAAAACCAACGGCTACAGGAATATCTGTATATTTGCGAATCGTCTCAACGATGGATTTAATATCCGTTTTGATTTCGCTACGCATGCCTGTAACACCGAGGGAGGATACGCAGTACACAAAGCCTTCCGCGTCTTTTGCGATCATTTCGATGCGGTTTTCGGATGTTGGCGCAATTAAGGATACCACTTCAACGCCATGTTTATTAGCTACACTCGCGAGTTCCCCTTTTTCTTCAAAGGGCATATCTGGCACGATAACACCAGAGATACCAACCTCTTCGCAGAGGGTAAAGAATTTTTCACGGCCGAATACATAGATTGGGTTCAAGTAGGTCATGAACACGAGTGGTACTGTCACTGCATCATCACCACTGCGTAAACGACGCACCATATCAAAGATATCGTGAATTTTTACGCCTGTAGATAATGCACGTGTACTCGCTTCCTGGATAACTGGACCTTCCGCTGTTGGGTCGGAGAATGGAATACCAATTTCTACCATGTCGGCGCCAGCTTCACCATGATGCGAATATAACGTTCTGTATTCTCAATGCCATGATCACCAGCGCTGATGAATGGGATGAATGCCTTACCCTTTGTGAAAGCGTCTTTAATTTTACTCATGAAGATCCACCCCTCTATATTTCGCCATAGCCGCTACGTCTTTGTCACCGCGACCAGATAAACAAATAATAATGATATCGTCCTTGCTCATGGTTGGAGCAATTTTACGAGCATGTGCCACTGCATGAGCACTTTCAATAGCTGGAATAATACCTTCTAAACGAGACAAGTATTCGAATGCATCCACTGCTTCATCATCCGTTACAGGCACGTATTCAGCACGACCGCTATCGTGCAAGTACGCATGTTCAGGTCCGATTCCAGGGTAATCAAGGCCTGCAGAGATAGAATATACTGGAGCAATTTGGCCGTCTTCGTCTTGGCAGAAGTAAGATTTCATGCCATGGAAGATACCAACAGAGCCTTTTGCGATTGTTGCTGCATGTTCCTCTGTATCAACACCACGACCAGCGGCTTCACAACCGATGAGGCGAACCCCTTCATCAGGAATGAAGTGATAGAACATGCCCATCGCATTGGAGCCACCGCCTACGCAAGCCATAACAGCTGTTGGCAATTTGCCTTCTGCTTCAAGGATTTGCTCACGCGCTTCGCGGCTGATGATAGATTGGAAATCACGAACGATCATCGGGAATGGATGCGCCCCCATAACAGAACCCAATACATAGTGTGTATCAGACATGCGGTTTGTCCATTCGCGCATCGCTTCAGATACAGCATCTTTTAATGTACTTGTACCAGTTGTTACAGGATGTACCTTAGCGCCCAATAATTCCATGCGATATACGTTAAGCGCTTGACGTTCACAGTCCTCTGCACCCATATATACTTCACATTCCATGCCCATCAACGCAGCGATAGTAGCCGTTGCCACGCCGTGTTGACCAGCACCGGTTTCAGCAATAACGCGAGTTTTACCCATCCGTTTTGCCAATAACATTTGACCGATTACGTTATTCAATTTGTGAGAACCAGTATGGTTCAAATCTTCACGTTTTAAGTAGATTTTAGCGCCCCCAAGGTCCTTTGTCATGCGATCTGCATAGTATAAAAGGGATGGACGGCCTGTATATTTTTATGTAAATCCTCAAGTTCGCGTACGAAATCAGGATCATCTTTGTACTTGTTGTATGCCTCTTCCAATTCGATGACTGCATTCATCAATGTTTCTGGCATAAATTGGCCACCGAAGGAGCCAAAGTAACCATGTCTTTGTTCACTCATATAACTTACCTTTCCATATGCCATTCCTACTAACACGCCTGTACAGCGTTACTATTGGCATCTATCTCAACAATCGATGAATTCCATCGGATGCGTCTAAAATATTATTATATCTTAGATTTATGTATTTTTTGTGATTTAGTGAGCTATTGTTCTCACAATGTTGGTGAAAGCTTTAATTTTCTCATCGTTCTTCACGCCATCTGTTTCAATACCGCTACTAATATCTATACCGTAAGGGCGAACTGTACGAATAGCACGCGCCACGTTAGTACTGTCGATACCACCTGCAAGCATAAATGGACGTTCAAACTCATCTAAGCAAGACCAGTCGAACACTTCGCCCGTACCACCTCGTTCATCCTTATGGTACGCATCAAATAACAGCATATCGGCACTGCTATCGATCCACGCCTCTGCATCTGCAGGGCTGCAGATTTGAACAGCCTTCCAAACCTCTACATCTGTTTTCTCCTTGAGAGCTTGGATGAAAGCTTCATCTTCATCACCATGCAATTGCACTGCGTCAAGATTAACCTCATTTGCGATTGCAACAAGGTTATCTACTGTTTCATTTACAAAAACGCCTACCGTTTTAATATTCTCAACATTAGGATTTTCTTGGACAAATTCCTTACTATCTTGTGCTGTTTCAGCATTCATTGGCACTTCAACTGCACCATATATTTTTGCGTATTGTTTATGAAGTTCTTCCACTAATGTTTTAGCTTGGTCTACCGTCACTTGCCGTTTGCTCGGTGCAAATACAAGGCCCATATAGTCCGGCTTTGCCTCTACTACTGCAGGGATTGTTTCTACTTTAGAGATGCCACACATCTTAACCTTTGGCGTGTAGTATGTGGGCCCATAGAGATATGATAACTTTTCAACCTTGTTAGGAGAACGCATGAAGGTTTCACCCATCAAGGCTACTCCAATATTGTTATCCCGCAACACTTGGATATCTTCTGGCGTTTCTAGACCGCTTTCAGATACAAAAATCACATCGTCTTGAACGAGATTGCGCAAGCGCACACTATTTTGTACATCTACAGTAAAGTCTTTCAAATTGCGGTTGTTAACACCAATAATGCGTGCCCCACAATCGATGGCCATTTGTACTTCTTTTTCGTCGTGAGCCTCTACCAAAGAGGACAAGCCAAGAGAGTCAGCTAACTCACGGAACTTGGTCAATGTTGGTACATCGAGGCATGCACAGATTAAGAGGATTGCACTAGCGCCCCATACCTTTGCTTGGTAGATTTGGTATTCATCAATGATGAAATCCTTGCGTAATACAGGAATTTTTACTGTGCTAGCAATTTCTTGTAAGTATTTCTTATCACCTTTAAAGAAGTCTGGCTCTGTCAGTACAGAGATGGCTGCTGCACCAGCAACCTCATATTCTTTAGCGATGTCTAAATACGGGAAATGTTCAGCAATAATGCCCTTAGATGGAGATGCCTTCTTTACTTCACAAATGAAGTTAAAGTCTTGCTGACGAAGGGCTGCTTCAAAAGGAAATCCTGTATCAGATGGTAACGCCAAAGCCGCTGCTTTTACAGTCTCAGGCGTTTCCACCTCTTTTTCTTTGGCTACCCTAATTTTGGTAGCCTCTACAATCTTATCTAAAAATCAATGGTTATACCTCTTGGGTTGCTTTCACAAACTGTTCCATTGTAGCAAGAGCCTTGCCAGAGTCGATCATGTTTTTCGCCTCTTCAATACCCTCCGCCAATGTAAGGCCCTCTTTAGCAAGGTAAATCGCCATGCCTGCGTTAAGTAGAACTGCGGTCCGTTTGCCACCTTGTTCACCACCGAGAACACGGCGTGTAATCTCGGCATTTACTGTAGCGTCGCCACCTTCAAGCTCAGTTTTATCAGCGTATTCGAAACCATAGTCCTTAGGATCGAATTCATAGCTTGTGAAAGAACCATTATTAATTTCGCATACATACGTTTTATTAGTCGCTGTAATCTCATCAAGACCATCGAAACCATGTACTACAGCACCGCGTTTAACCCCAAGGTTAGCCAATACACGAGCCAATGGTTCTACTAAAGATTTATCGTACACGCCCATCAACTCTACAGTAGCACCTGCTGGGTTTGCCAAAGGTCCGAGGATATTGAACACAGTACGAACACCTAACGCTTTACGTACAGGGCCAGCATATTTCATAGCTTGGTGATATACAGGGGCAAACATAAAGCACATATTTGCTTTATTGAGGACTGCCTCATTTTGTTCACCATTAAGCTCTAACTTAGCGCCTAAGGCTTCGATTAAGTCAGCGGCGCCACATTTACTAGATACACTGCGGTTACCATGCTTTGCTACAGGAATACCGGCGGCAGCAATGATAAAACCAGACGTAGTAGAAATGTTGAACGTATTCGCTTCATCACCGCCAGTACCTACGATTTCCACAACAGTACCTTCATGAGGTACAGAACCAGCCTTCTCGCGCATAACCTCAGCAAAAGCCGTAACCTCATCTACAGTAGGGCCTTTTGCTGCAAGGGCGCACAAGAAACCTGCCATAGGCACCTCGGGTACGTCACCGCTCATAATCTTGTTCATTGTATCTTTAGCAAGGTCGTAGGATAAATCTTGACCATGCGTTACTGCATATAATGCGTCTTTAATCATTTATATCTCCTTACTTGTTGTTCATTTTTATTGTATTCAATGCGATGGTAGGGCATATACTTGCATTCATATTACATGTGATTCACGTGGACCTATGCCCTCCACTGGCCGGGTCTGACTTCGGCCTGCGGCCTTCGCAGGGCCAAGTCGGGCCTAGAACCCCGTGAACTCACATAAACACTAGAACACTTAATCTTTTATATGCCCTACTCACTGTCACACGCACAATAAAATGAACAACAATTCAATATCTCTTAAATGATCCTGCGCATTATATGGAGTAACGCACAGGTCATTTCTTTATAAGAGGTGGGAAGATAGAACGGCGTAGCCGTTCTTCTCCCTTATAATGATTTGCAATTTTTTATTAACAGTAGTGATTGGACCAGATTTGGATTTAAAGTAAAGTTTAGTCGAGATGGTGGTCATAAAACGACTTTGGCCCTATCCCGAAGGGATAGACCTGGCCAGTGGAGGCTTTAGGGCCACTAGCTCGACTACTAAAGTATTTAAAGCAAATATCGGTCCACAGTGCTACTTAGATAAGAAATTGCGAATCATTTGTTCCCCATTCGGTGTCATGATAGATTCCGGATGGAATTGCACGCCGTAGATTGGGTAGTCTTTGTGTTCTACGCTCATTACTTCGCCGTCGTCGGTAATGGATGTAACGATGAGTTCGCTTGGCATGGTTTCGTCAATAATTGCCAAGGAGTGGTAGCGTGCTACTTCAAATTGTTCAGGTACGCCTTTTAGGATTTTGGATGGGTGTACTTGTTTGGCTACGCTTTGTTTGCCATGCATAACTTGTTTTGCATAGGAAACGGTACCCCCGAATACTTCGCCGATGGCTTGGTGACCAAGGCATACGCCGAGGATTGGGAACTCACCTTTGCATTCGCGCAATAGGTCTTCGTATACGCCCGCATCAGCTGGTCTGCCAGGGCCTGGTGAAAGTATCACGTAATCTGGTTTCAACGCACGAATTTCGTCAACTGTTAATTCATCGCTGCGGATGACTTTAATGTCTGGATCGATAGAGCCTACTAATTGGTATAAATTGAAGGAGAAGCTATCGTAATTATCTATAAGGAGTACCATTATTCTACCTCCTGTGCATCTGTAATTGCGGAAATCATGGATTGGCCTTTGATTAAGGTTTCGTTATATTCACTAGCAGGAACACTATCGCGAACGATACCAGCACCAGCTCGAACATAGACTTTGCCACCTTTATTCATGGCCATGCGGATACCGATACATACGTCCATGTTACCGGAGAAATCGATGTAACCTACAGCGCCGCCGTATACACCGCGCGGGCTTTTTTCAAGTTCATGTAAAATCTCAATAGCACGAATTTTAGGAGCCCCGGACAATGTGCCAGCTGGCAATGTAGCACCGATAGCATCGAGAGCATCTTTACCATCTTGAATGTCGCCGCTTACAGTAGATGTAATGTGAATAACATGGGAGAAACGTTGTAACATGTGTAACGCCTCTACTTGTACGGAACCAAATTTAGCAATTTTACCTAAATCGTTACGACCAAGATCAACAAGCATATTATGTTCAGCCAACTCTTTTTCGTCGTTAATGAGTTTTTCTTCAATAGCGAGGTCCTCTGCTTCGGTTTACCCCGGCGCATAGTACCTGCAATTGGGAAGGTATACATTTTGCCGTCTGTTAATTTTACCAATGTTTCTGGAGAAGCACCTGTAAGCTCTACATCACCACCAGATAGGTAGAACATGTATGGCGATGGGTTCAATGTACGCAATACGCGGTACGCATTTAACAAGCTACCATCAAACTCAGCTTCACGGCGGTTAGATACAACACATTGGAAGATATCCCCTTCCTTAATATAATGCTGTGTCTTTTTAACAACTGCTTCAAACTCATCCTTTGTAAACTCAGAGGTAAACTCTGTTTTAAGAATGCCTTTTGGAATGTTCGCCTCTTTGCCGTTTACTACGAGGTCAGCTAGTGCTTTCAACTCAAGCTCAGCCTTGTTGTAGTTACGTTCTAAATCGTTTGTGCTGATGTTAGCAATCAGGTAGATTTTATTTTTGTAATGGTCGAATGCGATAACCTTATCAAAGAGCATAAGGTCTACATCGTTGACCATAGCAGAGTCATCATCTGGTGTTGGGAAATCCAATGTTGGCTCGATATAACGGATATATTCACAAGCAAAATACCCTACAAAGCCACCTGTAAAGGTTGGTAACTCTTCTAAGCGAGGGCTTTTATATTGGCTCAAAATATTGCGAATCTCTGCAGCTGGATTAGAGCATTCAAAGGTACGTGTTGTACCGTCTTTGATAGTCATTTGATGATTTTTGCAGAAGAGCTCAATCTTAGGATCATAGCCCAAGAAGGAGTAACGGCCCCAATGATTACTATTATCCGCACTTTCAAGCAAGTACGTATGACTGCTCACTTGTTTTAACGCTTTCAACACACTAATCGGTGTGCGTACGTCGGATAAAATTTCCATATATACAGGCACGATATCGTAGCCCGGTGCGATAGCTTTCACACGGTCAAGACTAGGAAAAATCATGAGAACCTCCATCTGGCGTTGGCCAATAAAAAAACTCGCCCATGACAATATAACGTCAAGGACGAGTCTATAGTTCTATTTTTACAAGAGTATTAGAAATACTTGTATTATGCTATAAATCGCGGTACCACCTTGTTTGAATGCAGCGCATTCCTCTTTCGCAGGATACTAACATATCCCTCACGACTAACGCTCGTGTGACGTCGCACCATACTAGGAATGAAATTCATTCTGTTCCATGCGCCCTCGGTGGTCCATTTAATAAGCTGCGTACTACGGGTTCTCAGCTAATCCCGCTCTCTGTGAGTGCATTTCCTATTTTTATCTCCACCTCATCGGTTTCTTTTAGGCGAGTATAAAATTATAATCTGATTATAATGTTTCTATAGAATGAAAGTCAAGAAAAATCTCAACTTTCACCTTATCCTTACATTCGTTCATCACCTAATACCCATATATAATCCAATTACTAATTTCCCTAGTCCCCTCCAAATTCAGAATATTTATATTGTGTTCCTCTAAACACTAATAGTATACTGAAACTACATATGTTATCAGGTTTTACTGATTATTATGCGAAGGAGAGAGTATGAGTTTTTATTTCACTGATCAAATACAGCAATCTTTCAATAAAATATTCCACCAGTGTAATAAAGATATAGCTTGGTCGGGCAAGGCTGAGCTTGATGCCCTTGTGAAACTTGACGAGGAAGGTCAAGAGATTCCAGATATCGGCGATGCGTACGCTATTTTGGCGCGCGTCTATTCCGGCCCTCAGTTCACGTGGATTGAAGCAGGCTTTCCTGAGGATGACACAAAGGCGTATAGTTATTTACATACGGCTATTCACAAAGGCAGTGCCATCGCTATTTTACAGGCTATGCGTACCTCTGGTGCCCTTACACCAACTATTGAAAAAGAGTTGCCTATGACGAAGAACCAAGCATTCCAGCGCGTCTATGAGGGCGCCCAAAAGGGTTGTTCTTACTGTGCCTACGCCATTGCCAATGTATTCCAATGGGGAGATTACCAGTTCTTGCCATCTGCACGAAAGATAGTTAATGAAGGTGAACCATCTGGTGTTGTCCATTTTTTAAAATCTTTTTTTACACAAGTAGGCCAACGTAGATTGGACCCGAAAATAACATCTATAGCACAGCAATGGTTGCATAAATCCGCAGCGGCAGGCCTTATTATTGCGTACCGCAACCTGCGCGTTACCTATGTAGAGCAAAATAATAGGAACATGGAAGAACAAGTCATTTTTGAAGGTGCCGCAGCAGGTTTGCCACTCATGATGTATTTAGCAGGCGATATTTGTAAGTCTCGCAGGGAGCATGAACGAGCGCTCGAATATTTTGAGCGCGGTGCCGCCATGAATAATGGCATGTGTTTGCGTGAAGCTGCCGAGTACTATGCAAAACCATGTGAGTCTAACAAACGAATTCCTCAAGATATTCAAAAGGCCCTCAAATACTATGAACGTGCCGCTATAAGCCCAGATTATTTAGACTTTAATGACCACGCTTATGTTACCATGCAAGCCATCATTCTTCGCACCTTGAATATCGATGGTCAGTCCCAAGACTGGTCTCGCATCGCTCACTTATTACAACAACCAGCTATTTACACTCTCGATGCTATTTGGCCGTATCTCGCTTATGTATTTACTTTCAAAAAAGGTAATACCCCTGCCATAAGAACCGCCATAGAGTGCGTTAATAAGGCTAGCAAATGTTACGATAGATACGGTAGTTACGACTATGCAGACCATCTATGGCAACTGGCCGCCGGCTATTGCTATGAAATTGGTGCCATTACAAAAGAACCTGATTTAGACCAAGCCGTTACGTTCTACGAGCATGCTCGTGAAAGCATCAATCGTCTCAATACGAGAAACGATAATTTGTTAGGCACTGGTGAGCCGTTGGCAATTCCTGACGAAGCATCTGAACGATTAGAAGCCTTTGAACTCGTTGATGGACATTATCAGTACAAAGAAGGCATACAGCAATCTTCTACAACATGTAATCCTATGCCACCTGCATGGCCTCAAAACTCTGTTGATGTATTAGAAATCTTCGAGGACTCTACTACTGGTTGGCGCACAAATAAATACGACTGGAATTTCATCGAGCGCGAGTGGGATACACAAATATCTCAGCTTTATCATCTATGATAATCGCCAATCCATAGAGAACGTAATTTACGATGTGTACAGTATCGTTATGTTCCATAATGAAGACAAAAACTCCTGTACTATCTATCTATACGGCTACATTGAGGATACTAGCAGACAGGATGAAAACGTGGATCCTAGGGTATATGAAATGAGATACTTTAAAGAAATGTCCATTCCTGAAGGTCTCGCTTTAATTAAAAACTTCTATGATAATGCTACATTGCCTGTTATTGATGAAAGCTGGGAAAGACAGTACAAAAACACTACGCCTCCACGAGAATATGTATTAACTTGTGACAACGATATCTTCTACCTCAATCAATATGAATATCCAAACCAAATGATTAAGGATGCCTTAGAAGGCGTAGCGAATGGCAAGTATAATATTATTGAGGTTCGCCCTTCTAGCATTGATGAGCAATGTATTAGCTATTACATCGAGCGCGCAAAAGGTAAAAACTTACGCATTCGACTCTATGCCACTGTAGATGAGGACAACGAATATGGCTTTGAACGAGAGTCTTGCAACTTAACCTCCATCAACTACTGGATTCAGGAATCTATAACTAGCAATAAGCTTCCTGACTTAAGTGATTGGAATGAAATTAAAAAGAAATAAGGATATTATTCTATTAAGAACATACTAAAACTAAGAAAGGCGGGATACTTTGGAAACATGGAAACGAACGGTGTACATCAGTTTAGTCTGTGTATTCTGTACAGCCTTTGGTGTAAGCCAGTTAGCTCCAATTCTGCCTTTATACTTTCATGATTTAGGTGTACAAACTCCAGAAGCTATGTCCTTATGGTCTGGATTAGCCACTGGCGCAACCTATATAATCGTTTGCTTAGCAGCACCATTTTGGGGCCGTGTGGCGGACAAAAAAGGTCGTAAAATTACATTAATACGATCTAGCTTTGGCATGGCATTATGCAATATATTAATTGCTTTTCAAACTACACCTGAAGGGGTTGTTTTAATCCGGCTCGTCCAAGGTCTAGTAAGTGGCTTTTACTCGGCATCAATTACATTAATAGCTTCAGAATCTCCTATTGAGCGGACAGGTTGGGCCTTAGGATTATTAGCATCTGCTAATCTTGCTGGTTCACTAATAGGGCCTTTATTGGGTGGATATATTGCAGATACAGTAGGCATTCGCAATGACTTCATCATCGTCAGTGCGCTCATGGGTTTAGCTGGTGTGCTGGCTACTATATTCATTCATGAAAATTATGTACCACAACCGAATCCTGAAACTTTCCATCCGTAAGTTGAAAGAGCAAATACCGGAATTTAATAGTATTGTCGCATTATGTGTAGCGTCCTTTATCTATGCAATATGCATCATGTCCTTACAACCTGTTATCTCTGTATATATTAAGGGAATCGTTCCTAGTGATACAGAAAATCTAGCATTTATTGCAGGCGCTGTATTCTCCGCTATGGGTATTGCTCAACTTATGAGTAGTTCTCCATTAGGTAAATTAGTCGACAAGATTGGGCCACGGGAAGTATTAGTAGTATCTCTTATTTATGTAGGGATTCTAAATATCCCTCAAGCCTATGTTTCTGATGTATATCAACTGGCAATCATCAGGTTCCTACAAGGTTTTGGTTTAGGTGGCATGTTGCCTGCCTTAAACACTTACCTCTCTTCAAAAACGCCTCGAGAATTTACAGGCCAAGTATTTTCCTATAATCAGTCTTGTTTATTTTTTGGTTATTTCTTAGGGTCTGTTGGTGGTGCTAGCCTTATGGCATGGCTAGGCTTTACTACCCTATTCTGGGTTAGCGGTAGCTTATTTATTATTTCCGCTCTCTGGATTGGCTTCAAACTTAAATAATATAAAGATATATAAAAAGAACCCTATCATGATCGAACTACACCTCCAAAAATTGGACACAATTTTTGGAGGTGTAGTTTTTTATGTCATAATAGGGTTCTTTTATTATGTATTCTAAAGTTTAACGTCTTTAATATACCTGTGATTTATGAATTTATAGTTTTACAGCTACATTTTAATCTAATCATAGTAACAAGAGCATAATCACTACGGTAGCAATAATACATGGTACCGCATTACGTTTTGCCATTTCCATAGGGTTAATACCTGCAAGGCCAGCAATGATAATACCTGCACCTGCTACTGGACTCATACTACGACCAATGCCAGCACCTAATTGGGCCATGGAGCCTAATTGCATGATGCCATAGCCAAAGTCTGCCGCATGCGGTGTAACAGCTCCGTTAAATGCAAGGGCTGCTGCATTACCAGAACCAGAGATAACAGCTAATAAGAATGGACCAAAGGCTGCACCGATTTGGGCGATTTGTTGAGAGTTCTTCATGCCATCAATGAGTGCACTTGTAAGGCCGATATATTGCATACCAGCTGTAAAGCATGCAGCAGCAGCCATAAGACCGACTACATCACACATGCCATCGCCAGTACCGCGGAAGAATTTCTTAACTGCTTCCGTTACATTAGGACGTACGGCAATAATACCAATAGCTGTACCAATGAGCATAGATACAGGAACAGAAATTTCTGGGATCACTGCTACTTGTTTACTACCGAGTACGAGTAATACAAGCGGAATGATTGGGATGATAGCATATAAATAATTTACTTTAAATTCTTTGCCTTCTTCTTCGTTAGCATCTTTCAATACATATCCTGTATGCTCTTTCTTAACGATAGCTACGATATTGAGCAAAATAGCTGCTACGACAATGCCAATAATGGCTTGCATAGAGAAGCTAGCGATAACTGTCATTACATCTTCACCGGCGAGTTGTGCTACTTGAGGGTTAAACATAAGACCAGGACTCAATGCACTACCCCATGTACCTAGGAAAATAGCAGAGCCTGCCATCGCTGGATGCACACCGGAGCGAATAAGTGCAGGAATTAATAGAGCACCTACTGCAGCTGCACAGCCTGCCGCTGTAGGTAACGCAATATTGATCAAGAACGTAATAATAACAGCACCAGGGATGATGATTTTAGTCATCTTTTTAAGGCCTGCAGAGATGAAATATACCATGTGCTCTGTACATTTTGTATATTCCATAACATAACTAAAACCAAGCACTGTACAAATAGTTGGTACAAGACCTGGATTTGTAAGTTCTTTTACAAAGGCTGTCGTACCAGCACCAATCTGTCCACCAATAAAGCACATTAACAAGCCCGATAATAACAACACAAGCCGTGTTTCAAACTGTTTAATAATGGCAATAAACGTTGCCACTACGATAACAATACCAGCAATAACCATAATCTCTCCAATCCATGTATTCCCTATCAATAGCAAGTATTCTCTGCCATTCTATTACGGAATACACCCTTCTAACCACGTAAAACATGATATCTTAGCTAGTTAACACAGATCTAACTAAATTATATCTACATCAAATATTACACCGCACTCAACCTAGTTAAGTTTAGTACTTTCTAAGCTAAGCTTTCTTAGCACCGTATCTAATATCTTAGCTCCCGTAACGATGTCATCCATATCTGCAAGTTCAGCTGGATTATGACTAATACCTTCACGGCATGGGATAAATCATTCCTGTAGGAACATCATCAGCCCAATGCATGGCATCATGACCAGCACCACTTGGCATGGTCATATAGTCTACGCCTACAGACTGAACAGCCTCTTCAATTTCTCGAATCATAGCCGGATGCATCGCCACTGGATGATCTTGTGCAATAGGTTCAATCGTATAGGATAAACCTCGTTTCTCTGCAATAACATCAATAAATTCCTTAATGAGGGTAACTACAGAATCTCGAGCCACCTTAGAAATACTGCGAATATCTATACCCAGTTTAACGGCCCCAGGAATAACGTTCATCGCTCCTGGCACAACCTCTACTACACCGACTGTACCCACCACTGGAGGCTCTTCTTGCATGGATGCAATCTCCTCAATACCGAGAATGATTTTAGAAGCCCCACAGAGTGCATCATGACGCAAGTTCATGGGTGTGGCCCCACTATGATCCGCATTACCACGAATGGTTACATAGAATCGTTCTGGTGCAGCAATCCCTGTTACAATGCCGAAAGGTTTAGCTTCGTGCTCTAACACTTTACCTTGTTCAATATGAATTTCTGTGAAAGACTTTACAGGTCTCTTATATTCCATATGCTCAATAGCATCTGGATTTAAATTACGTTCTTTTAATGCATCATACAAGGAAATGCCTTGTTTATCTACTAAGCGATGTAAATCTTGCAATGTCAATTCACCACGCATAGCTTTACTACCCAATGTGGCTGCTCCAAAGCGGCTAGACTCTTCACACATAAAGTCTACTACTGCAATGGTATGGTCATGTTCAAAACCATCATCAGTCATACTGCGAATCGCTTCGATAGCAGATAATACACCCACAACACCATCATAATTGCCCCCATTAGGTACGCTGTCCGTATGAGAACCAACCATAACAATCGGTAGCTCAGGTTTCTTACCAACCTTATAGCCTATAACATTCCCGAAACCATCAGTTTCCACGGTGAGTCCCGCATCAGTCATGCGGTCAATAATATATTGGCGCCCCCTTCCAATCTGCATCGGTGAAAGCTAGGCGATTTATACCTTCACCAGGTGCAGTCAACTGTGCCATAGAATCAAAGTCCTTAGCTAAACGCTCTCGTTGGATCATATAACACCTCACAATCTAATCCCCATATCACATCTAACTTATAGCCCACTATACTTATTTCTATGCATCCATCTATATAGTTATGCATCTATATAGTTATGCATCTATATTTTGGATGTAAGCATCACAATATCTCAATCAATATGTCCTATTTAAAATAGTGAGTAGCAATTGTACCTAATGCAACAATGCCATTTAACATATCTTCTTCATCGATATCGAAGAGTGGATTATGATGAGGTGCTTTAATAGCAGAGCCCAATACCATATAAGTTGCTCGACCACCACGATCAATAACACGATTTAAGAAATACGCACAGTCTTCACTACCGCCGCCGCTATAATCGAATGGAACTTCTTTAAAGATACCTAATGGTTCAATGATAGATTGTACTTCACGAGCTAAATCATCGCTAATACGGCCTGCAGGAGTTTCACCTTGTTTTGTAATTTCAAAGGTACAATCATGCATTTCTGCAGCACCTTTAATAATGGTCTTAGTGCGTTCAATCATATAATCATTAATCTCTGTAGTAGCACCACGAGTTTCTAATTTAAGTGTTGCTACATCAGGAGTAACATTGCGACCTGTACCACTTTCAAAAACACCTACATTCATGCGAGATGCACCCGCACTATGGCGAGCAATGGCTTGTAAGTTAATAACAGCTGTACAGCCTGCAAGCATGGCATTTTGAGCCTTTCTGGAGAACCACCTGCATGGGAAGAATATCCATGGAATACAGCATCAAGTTTTGTAGTTGCTAAAAAGCCATGATCACTACAAGCAAAGCAATTAGATAACTGTTCATTGAATCCGATATGCATGCCGAACATCAAGTCTACATCATCTACTACGCCAGCCTCTACCATCGCTTTAGCACCACGTACGCCTTCCTCTGCTGGTTGGAAAATAAGTTTAATAGTACCCTTCAAGCCATCCTTATGTGTAGCAATATATTCAGCAAGGCCAAGGCCCATTGTCATATGTGTATCATGACCACAAGCATGCATAGCCTTCTCATGGCGGGAACGGAAACCATTCTTAGCAGGAGTATGGTTAGATGCTTTAGATTCGATTACATCATTGGAATCCATATCTGCACGGAACGCTACTACAGGACCATCATCACTAAACTTCATAGTTGCCACAATAGCTGTTTTACCATAGCCCATCTTCTCTACTAGTTCAGGATCAGCACCTTCATCCATAGCACGAGCCATTGCCGCTTTCATAACATCCTCGCTAGGCAAACCCATACGAGAATCTAAATCAAGCACTTCTGCACCGAGTGCCACATCATAACCTAAGGCAATTAGCTTTTCAGCTACTTTAGCGGCAGAACGATATTCGAGCCAAGCTGGCTCTGGATACATATGAAAATCTCGACGCATAGCGATAAAATCATCGCGGCGTTGTTGTACAAAATCTTTTACAGACATAGGAACCTCCTAAAAATTAATTAGTACTTATATATTAACTATATGAATAGATAAGTAAATAGTCAACCAAATAGGTCATGTATACAATATAAAGAGACTAGCTATGATATAATAATAGTAACAAAGGAGGTGCCTATGACATTAAATGTTAATAAAGAAAAACTCACCATTTTAGATGTACAATTTGATAATTATGAGGACTTTGATGCAGTTTGGTATGCCGTAGGTTCATCTATGATTGAAGACTTCACTCCTACAACTGAATCAGTTCTAGAATTAAAAAATTATGTTACAAACAGAAGGAAGGAACTACAAATTGGCTAAGAACCAATACAAAAGAAAGTATAATTAAGAACTTAGCTAAAATCTTAGATTGCCTAAATTTCTTTCATCCATTTAGGGAAGGTAATGGTCGCACACAACGTGAAGTTATTCGAGTATTAGCATTATCAAAGGGGTATAAAGCTCAAATTCGTGTTTCTGAAGATGATACTGTATATAATACCTATATGGACGGAACCGTACATGGCGACTTACAGAAACTAGAACTATTATTTGAAAAAATATTAGAAAAAATATAATATTTGATTACAAAAAACACATATACCTCATGGTATATGTGTTTTCGTTTGTTTATTTCATTTCTACTTTATTCAGTTTTTCTAGTACTTCTCGTTTAATTTGACGGTGTCGATCCCAGGCGATAATGAATACGGTTGCAATGATACAAATCATGCCAAAAATACCGACTAGCGTAAAATGATTCCCTAGCAATACCCATCCAAAGATCGCTGCTGAGATTGGTTCTAATGATGAAAGTATAGAGCCTTGTATAGCACCAATGAGTCTAACCCCTTCCATATAAGCATTAAAGGATACGACCGTACCAAGTATGATGATGGCGAATAATCCTAACCAGGTCATGCCATCCCAGAGGGCTTCTGATTCAACTTGTTGAAACATAGCTAAGGATAAAATACCACAGATAAACATGGCAAAGCCCACAATGGATGTGGTGCCATATTTCTTTAATAGCTCAATAGGTTGCAATGTATATACACAGATACTAGCTGCCGATACAAGCCCCCAGAATAAAGCAAGCACATTAAAGTTCGAAACATCTAGCCCTTCTTGCATGACGATACAGAGTGTTCCCACCAAGGCTAATACAATACAGAAAAACTCTGGTACAGATGGCTTTTTAAAGTATCTCAAAAACAAATAGATGATGATCAGCGTAGGCGCAACATATTGAAGGACCGTAGCAATACCGACGCCTGAAATGGCAATGGCCTTGAAGTATGAGTACTGAGATAAAGCAATACCTAAAAAACCAAATACTAATAATTTCCCTATATCCTTAGGTTCTGTAAAGATAGAGAAAATACGCTTACCATCCCTTATATAAGCAAGTCCTATCGTCAATATACCTGCTATGAGCAACCGCGCTTCTAGTAGCCACTCCACATTGATATGCTTTGCATTTTCTAGGAATTGTACAGATGTGCCTGAAAGCCCCCAAAATAGGGCACCTAAAATGGCAAGGGCCATACCTTTCCATTGTTTTTTCTCCATACAACCTCCTATCACAACTACTTTCACATTATGTACAATCATAACAAAGAGGCCTCTAAACCGCAATATCCAGCAAAGAGACCTCAAACTATGTACGTTTTTCTAGAGCAATTATAATAACTGTAGCAATAATCATGGCCATGCTAATTAACCCTAATGCACTAAATTGGTTGTCTAACAAAGCCCATCCAAAGAAAGCTGCCGAAATTGGTTCAATAGATGACAGGATTGATCCTGGCACTGCACCGATTCTCTTAACACCTTCTAAATAAGCATTAAAGGATACAATTGTCCCCAAAAAGACAACATTGAAACAGCCAATAACAGTCCATACATCCCACATAGCATACGAATTAGGCTGATGAAATAAAATGGCAGCAACAATACCACTGAGAAGCATACCAAATCCTACAATCGGCAAGGTTCCATATTTATATAGTAAATCTACAGGAGAAACACTATATACAGCGACCCCTACAGCAGATAGAAGTCCCCATACGAACACGGCCAGTGGGAATCCCTCCATAGAAAAGCCATCATTCCCCATCAAACAAATCGTTCCTACCAAGGCCAGTATAACAGAAATAATCTCCCCTTTAGAGGGCCTTTTACCATAACGTGCTAGCATGTAAATAATAATCATGGATGGCGCCAAGTATTGAAGTACCGTCGCAATACCAGCTCCAGCCAAAGCAATGGATTTAAAGTATGTATATTGGCATAAAGCCATGCCAAATACGCCGAAACGATAAGGCCTACCGTATCTTTCAAACTACGAAAGACATGGAAGATAGAATTACCATATTTAAACCATGCATAGATAACAGTCAATAGTCCTGCTGTAATTAATCGCATGGTGACTAGCCATTCCAAGTTCATATCCCTAAAGTTGCTTAAGAACTGTACTGAAGCACCTGATACACCCCATAAAACAGCACCTAATAGGGTTAGTAAGACACCTATAATTTCATATCGCTTCATAGGATTAGTCGCCTAAGAGATCTACATGTACTTTTACAACAACCTTGCGAATTTTAATAGGCTTATCATTAACAGCTAATAGTGGTCTATGGATATCAGATGGGAAGAATACTGTATAATACCCTTCTGGACAATGGATGTGTCCTTCATCAACAGCTTCGTTTGGGTAGAAATAGCAATCACGATCTGGATAAGACTCCACAGGCTTTACAAGGCCTTTATCTACAAAAAAGCCCATATTTTCTTCCCCATCTACCATGAATTGAATATCTACATAGTTGCGATGAGACTCAGGTTTTGTAGTTTCAAACAATTTTGTTTCTACATCGTCTACATTGGCGTACATCATGTCCCCTTCAATGGCATGACGGCCGCCTGGCAATGCTTTCAAGTCTGTATTTTTTAAGAAATCTAAAGCTCGTACGATGGCTTTAGGATAGCCCATTTTTGTATAATCTGCAGTAATGCTAGAGAAAAACATATACGATCCTTTCTCGATATATGGAAATAATACCCGATACATAAGCAATTATATTATCTTAATGTTAGCACATATATACATAAAGGACTAGCAATTCTATTATTTCCACTGCATCTATACATACCAATGATTAGTTCCCCATATTCTCCAGTATCGATTAAGCTCTATCCTAATCTATTTCAAATATAGTAAAAGCCCTCCATACGCTACATATATGGAGGGCTCGTGTAAAATACTATTCAAATTTATGACTTACGTCAATTGTTATGCTATTAAGTTGTTACGATATGCTATTAAGTTGTTACGATATGCAATTATCTATTTAGTTGTAGTGATTCTAACTGTATTTGATACAGTATGTGGACATGTTCTTAACTTTATTCTTGAGTCTTACGAGCAGCGATAATTTCTTCCGCTTGCTTATGTGGAACCTCTTCATAAGTATAGAACTGACGGTTAAATACGCCTTGTCCTTGAGTGATAGAGCGCAATGCAGTTACATAGTCAGCCATTTCAGCCAATGGTACTTGTGCTTTAACAACAGAAATACCTGTTCTTTCACTTTGTTCCATGCCTAATACACGACCTCGACGGCTATTCAAATCACCCATGATGTCGCCCATGAAAGCATCTGGTGCAAACACGTTAACTTCATAGATTGGTTCTAATAGGACTGGTTTCGCCTTAGGAATTACATCCTTGATAGCTTGTGACGTAGCTACTTTAAATGCTAACTCTGAGGAGTCTACGCTATGGTAAGATCCATCCAAGAGTGTCACTTGCACGCCAATCATAGGATATCCCGCAATTAAGCCTTTATCTAGGGTTTCTTTGGCACCCTTTTCCACTGCTGGTATGTATTGTTTAGGTACAGCACCACCAAAGATTTTGTCTACGAATGCAAATTCGCTTCCATCGAATAATGGGTCCACTTGAATCTTAACGTGACCATATTGACCATGACCGCCACTTTGTTTCTTATATTTAGACTCGGTTTCAGCGGAGCCTTTAATTGTTTCGCGGTATGGAATATATGGAGTCACAAGTTTAGCTTGTACGCCATATTTACGATCCATTTTGTTGAGGATATGCTCGAGATGAACCTCGCCCATACAATCGATTTGTAGTTGACGGGCCTCAGCATTTTTCACTACTACGCAAGTAGGATCTTCTTCTGCTACTTTTAGAACAGCACCAGCTAATTTTTCCTCCTCACCTTTTTTCACAGGTTCTAATGCCACTGTGTATAGAGGTTGAGGGAAACGGATAGCGTCGTATGTCACTTTAAAGTCAGGAGCAGTTAATGTATCGCCAGTCTTAGCATTAGCCAATTTCGGTATCACTACGATATCGCCAGCTTTAGCGGCAGATACAGGGATTTGTTGCTTCCCGATAAGGGTAACCATCTTGCCCCATTTTTCTTCTACGCCTTGGTTTACATCATAAAGGCGGTCGCCTTCTTTTAGTTCACCAGAGAAGATACGTACAAAGCTTTGTTTGCCTGCGAATGGGTCTAACAATGTTTAAATACAAATGCAGTTAAAGGTTTATCTACATGTACTACACATTGTTCGCCGGTTTCCGCATCAGTTGCGGTCATCACTTTTTTAGTTGCATCCGGCATGTAACGGATCATACGATCCAATACTTGATCTAGGCCAATACGAGATGTGGCACTGCCACACATGATTGGGCACACACGGCCACTAATCATCCCTTCACGCAAGCCTTGGCGAATTTCCTCTAAGGATAATTCTTCGCCTTCTAAATATTTTTCCAACAATTCATCGCTACCTTCAGCCGCGGCTTCTACGGTCATTTCCCGAATTTCTTGAGCCTTTTCGATAAGGTGAGCTGGTACAGCAATCTCTGTTGGTTGGCCGTCCTTGTAAGTAAACGCAGTCATTTTTGCTACGTCTACGACGCCTTCAAAGTTGGCGCCTTCACCGATAGGAATCTGCAATGGCATAATGCCTTTGCCAAATAATTCCCGCATTCTTTCAATAGTACCGAAGAAATCGGCACCATCCACATCCATTTTATTGATAAATGCCATACGTGGCATTTGTAATTCCACTGCATAATCCCAAGCGCGAACTGTGTCAGTTTCTACACCAGATGTGGCGGATAGTACCATTAACATACCATCGCACGCACGCAAAGCGGCACGAACTTCGCCATGGAATTCATTATAGCCTGGAGTATCTACGAAGTTAACCTTGTGGTCATGCCATTCACATGGAGCCATGCCCAATTGGATTGTTACGTTACGTTTAATTTCTTCAGGTTCAAAGTCCATAATATGTTTATTGTCTTGGCCTTTACCTACGAAATCAACCGCACCAGAGGTTAACAACAAAGATTCGACAAGAGCTGTTTTACCCGCACCATCGTGGGAAACAACAGCAACATTTCTAATTTTATCACTACTGTACTCTTTCATCGGAATCGCCTCCTTAATGGCAAATTACGGCTTTTGCTAATACATTTCGACACCCAAATAGAAAAGTCCTCTTTTTCCGAAAAAATTTATCAAAAAAAGAGGACTCTTTATTAATATTAATTTATAAATCAGTATTATCTACTCACTAAAGAGGCACAGCCACTAAGAAGTGCCATGAAAAGTGCCCAAATTATAGCGATGATTATGGACGTTAAGATGCAAGCAATGAATACTTTCATCTTCGTAAGCATTACTTGTCTTGCCATAAGTTCTAAGGATACCCAAATAGATATAACAAATAATACTATTGTTCCTACAACATAGATGACACTAGCAAGGGCACTACTATCGGATGCTAGACCTAATATGCCCATTAAACCAAGACTATCGTATAACCAATACTAAATAATAGTACGCCATACCCTTGTAGATACCAACTAACTTTCATAATGGCTTGTACATTGTCGGTACCACCCATTTTAGTAATAACCCAGTTATATACATAAGAAGCGATAGCAACCATCACAAAGGACCAGCCGATACAAATAAGCCATGCAAAGATGAACATAAAGCTGGCACCGATACCGAGTAAATAGGTTAAACCAGTAAATTCATTATGAGGGAGAAATGGAATTAACATAGTCCCAAATAAAGCCAATATAATATATGGGATAGCCCATAAGAATACAGTGCCCCAGAATCCTTTTTTCAATGTCCCCGATTGTACAACTTGATCAATACCGCCGCTAAAAGGACTCACAAACAACCGCCAAAAATCAGAATACCATTTTGTCTCCATAATTCAACCTCATATACAAACTAAAACTCTCTAAAATACTAAAACTCTCCCGTACGCTTGCCGTAGTGTTTGGAGTCCCCATTTTGCTTCCACCCAACGGTGTCACCGATAGACATAACGCGGCGCGTTAAGCAATCTTTACATTTATCTGCATTATCATCTACACAAGGTTTGTTATCATATAACAAATACTTTGCCCGATGTTCAGGAATCGTAATGATAGGCATCAAAATATTGGCACCCGCAGCAAGACCTTTTTCACGGCCAAGTTTATCCAAAGCTTGTAATGCTGTTGTGGCCGCAATATTTACGTCTTTTAAGAATAAACGTGTTAACGCAATCATCTTGAGACCCAATTGAATACGGCGCAATTTACCAGCTTCGTCATCGATTCCCATCGCTAATGCTTCTTGGCCTAGCGGCGTATCATGATGTACCACATACGGTCCCATACCGATCATATCGATATCCATATCGCGATAAAACAAGATATCATTTACCAAGTCTTCTTCTGTTTGACCAGGCAAACCAATCATGACGCCTGTACCTACTTGGAAACCTACGCGGCGCAAGCTACGTAAGCATTCAACGCGCGTTTCAAAAGAGTGTAGTTCATCTTGAGGATGAATTTTATGATATAGCTCTTTATTTGTTGTTTCAATGCGCAATAAATAACGACTAGCGCCGGCTTCACGCATGCGGCGGTACGCCTCTTCGCTTTGTTCCCCTACGCACATCGTAATGCCCAGGGAACCATCGCCAATGGCTTTAATATCGCGAATGAGATCTACTACATAATCGACGAATATATCATCACTGCGTTCACCAGATTGGAGTGTAATAGAGCCATATTCATGGTCATAGGCCCACTGTGCCATCTTAATGATGTCTTCACGATTCATATCAAAGCGTTCCGTCTTATCATTTTCACGACGGATACCGCAGTAATTACAGTTTGATGCATCGGTTCGAGAACTCAATGAGGCCCCGATAATACGCTACAGGCTGTACATATTTTGCCTTTACTTCATAAGCCTTTTTATATATTAACTGCAACTCGTCTTCATCAGTTACAGACATGAGAAATCGCAATTCTTCCTCGGTTAGCCATTCATCGCCAACGAGATCTTTAGCAAGAATATCTTGCACTTGCAAACAATCACTTCCTTTCATAACGAACCGTCATCGATTCGCTTGGTATAGTAATGGAATCTATGTCAGTGACACAGGTAAACCCATTCACTTCGCGCGGCAAATCCCGCACATGTTTCACTTGTCGAGTTAAACATTCGTGAGCCATCACACCGCGACTCATTTTTGAGGACGTACTCATCTGTTTAAATGCATCGCCTCGTAACTCCCAAAATTCAACGGTCACTACCTTTGGATGGTTTACCATTTTGGCATATTCTTTAGATGCTAGATTGAGAATCCAATCTTCCTTGTGAAAGTATGCATCCACCGTTTCACGCCACGTATCGTATAAATTAATGCCTACCTTATCGACCATATCGAGACGATAGTCTCTAACACCCATTGTTGGCTCTACAACGCCGTACAAGGCAGACATTACAACAAGATGGCTTTCACCGAAGACCTTAGCCTCATCAGATAGGTTGCCCCAATCCAAATATTTGAAAGCAATACCATCGTAGCTTTCACAAGCAAGCCCTACAGGATGAGACGCAAAATCTTGATAAAAATCAAAGAGAGCCTGCGCCTTATCATCCTTGAGTTTCAAAGCCTTACCAAGGGCCGCCACATCTAGGGACTGTACATGTTTTACAAGATTTTGCGTAATGTGTGGTTGAAATTGACCGTCTTGAACCGCAGTATGTACTGCCCCATTATTGTCAACAGTAGTAATCGTTTTAGTCTTACTAGGAGAGAGGACGATTTTCATGGGATAATTCCGCCTTGATAGTTTCCTCTGTCAAATTGTCGATCAACTCAGGATTCCACAACATAAGAGGCACAGCCACTACATGACTAGCTTTCATTTCTTTACATAAATTAATGCATTCTTTAAGGTAATCAGAATCTTCATCTACAAGATCGCATACGATAACAACGTGACGACCTTTTAAATTTACACCTTCGTAGTCGATGCTGCCAGCAGATACTGTAAGCATGCCAGTTTCTAGACGACCTTCGCTCATGTCGTTCAATCGAGACATTAGAACGTGTTCGAGCATAGTAGATACAGGTGTTACCACGCGACCAATGCCGATAAGAGCCTCAGGTTGGGCGTGAACAATAACTGTTTTCTTGCGTTTATCAGTTCTAAAATCAACGAGAGCTTTTTCTAAAGCGCCAAAGAACACGAATAATTGCCAAGGATCAAAAGAACCTGTTTGGAACATGTCGATAACAGAGCCATCCTCATCCATATTTAGGCGCGTTAATAATTCCTCTGCAATGTCGTCTACTACAACACTAAAATCAGATTGCATTGCATCTTGTACTTTTACTTCCTCTGCCATTAGGTCCTCCTAATTTCTATCTATTACACTGGTGAGGGAATGTTCCCTACAGGATTTATACTATCTTTAATTGTAACATATTTTATAGCCCACATGGTTATTCATGGATACACTTTTTACATAACAACTATACCAGTTATATGACAAAGTAATTCTAATAAAACAATGTTACATGATTAATGTAACTTTATGATTAATGTAACTTTATGATTTTTGAACATCTATTATACAAAAAAGACCGCTAACGCGGTCTTTTCCTATTACCCTACAATGAGTAGGTAAATATTCATAACGGTAACAACAATACCAATGCCCCATAATAGTACATTCGTATATGTATGGTTCGCATATTGCCCCATCACCTTGCGGCTACTAGTCATATAGAGCTGCAAGAAAATTGTAATAGGTAGTTGCAAACTCAAGAACATTTGAGAGATCAACAATGCTTGGAATGAATCAGTAACAAATACAATCAACAGCAATGCCGGAATGTATGTTAAAGCCAAGCCTAATCGAGTATGGAAGTCTTTCATATCGTAAGACTCACCAAACATGCCTGCAAATATACTTGCTCCAGCCATACCTGCTGTAGCAGAAGAGGCAAAGCCTGCAAAGAGCAATGCAATAGCAAAGATAGTACCTGCTGCAGGGCCAATAAGAGGTCGCAATAACTCCTCCGCCTGTTCAAGCTCTGTTACTTCAATGCCGTGAGTAAAGAACACTGCTGCCGCCAGTAAAATCATGGCGGAGTTAATCATCCACCCAATCCCCATAGAAAATAAGGTGTCTAGGAATTCATAATGCAATTGGCGCTTCATTATAGAAGGATCTTGCGTATTGAATTGGCGACTTTGGATGATTTCTGAGTGCAAGAACAAATTGTGAGGCATAATAACAGCCCCTAAGATACTCAAAATAACGAGCATCGATTCATTCGGAATCTTAGGATCTACCCAACCAATGCCTGCTGCTGCCCAGTCTACATTGACCATATTGACCTCAATGAGGTAGGCCAATGCAATAAGGGATACAAAACCTGCAATAATCCGCTCCAGTTTTCGATAGGAGTTTGTAATGAGCATAACAGTACATATAACGGCCGTTAATACACTACCTATCAGAAGCGGAATGCCAAAGAGCATTTTCAATGCAATAGCAGCGCCGATAAATTCAGCCAATGCCGTCGCCGCAGCTGCAATGCCAGCTGTACTCAACACAAATCGAGATACATAGCGAGGCAAGAATTCATAGGCACATTCTGATAAGCATTGGCCCCGTACAATGCCTAAATGAGCTACGTTATGCTGCAATAAAATCAGCATAATCGTAGATAGTGTTACTACCCATAAAAGTTCGTAACCATAACTAGCACCGGCCGCAAGATTAGCCGCCCAATTGCCAGGGTCGATAAACCCTACAGTTACGATAATGCCAGGCCCTATAAATTTAAAGGCCTCGCTCACCTGGTGCTTACCATTTTGGTGAACAGTAAACAACTGTTTCTTTAAGAAATCAATCATTATAACTCCTTATTAAGGGTTATAGAGTAAAGGTCATCTCCGTTTGCATGCGAGCATCGGTTTTAGATTTTGTATTCTTACCACCGGTATAACGGATGCGCACATTATTATTTACTTTAACACGAGAATCATCAATTTTGAATTTCTTCATTTTTTCTTTGATTTGTTCATCTGTTAAAGCGCGCTCTTCTGGTTTTGCCACTTCATCATTAGCTGTATCTAAAGCCTCTTGTTGAGATTTAGATACTTGGTATGTTTTACCAGATTTCTTAGCCTTTTCAGCACGTTTTTCGTCTAATTTTTGACGGCGCTCTCGGGTAACTTTCTTGTCGCGACCGATACGATAGTCCATTACATCACGCATATTTTCTTGATAAATGCGCAATGCATATTGGCGATCATTTTCGTTCATTTGCTCTCGTTTGGTTACTACCTCATCGATAAGAGGCATAAGCTCATCCTTTGTATAGCTTGTATTGCCATCAAAAACAAAACCATGTGTATCTGTAATAGCACCGTGTTTAATTAGCGTTTGTAATGCCGTATACGTCCAATCATTTGGCGTAATTACACCAGCACTCGCATGAGGTTCTGCTTTACTAGAACTTCTTACAGTTTCTACATCAGCACTAACACCATCCACCATAGGACGTGCACTTGGAATAGCAATGCTTTCAGCATGAACAAGCCAACAGAGGCAACAAGACATAATGTGCCGATACCGATAGCGCGACGAAGTAAATTCATGTGACGTGTATATTTTATATTCATAAGAGTCTCCTTAAAATTACATTTTATACAATCTATTATATGAAACCCCTTGTCATACGTCAACTCTATAACCTTACACGCCTGTATACATCAATATTTACAAGACCTTAAACTCATTTGAGTCCTTACACATTAAGGTCCATACCTAGTAAATACTACAATAAACAAAAAGACCTCACATCGCGTGATGTGAGGTCTCAGCATGGCGGAGGATTAGGGATTCGAACCCTAGCGACGGTAACCCGCCCTAACGATTTAGCAAACCGTCCTCTTCAGCCTCTTGAGTAATCCTCCATGCTTTACTGGGTAATCATATCATACCCAATAAGGCATTGTCAATCGTATTATTTCAACATGGATTCAATGAACCAGATTTGTTTTACATAGTATGCAACGTGATCTTCCATCATGCTTACGAGCAAGAAGTCACCTTCTTCATCGGCAGCTGCACGGATTGCTACAGCTTGATCATTCATGTATTTGAAGTCTTTAAGAAGAATTTCAATTACTTTCGCTTGAGGGATATCTTCTTGACCCAATTCTTCAATTTTAGTCAATTTAGCGTATTCTGCAGAATTAACCAATGGGAATTGACCTTGCATTTTCACGTGTTCTGCTACTGCATCGAAGTATTCAAACGCTTCATCATAGATGGATTCCAAATATTCATGAATGGATTTGAATTGTGGACCTGTTACGTTGAAATGTAGGTTATGTAATTTTACGTTCCATACGGAAAGATCTGCTAAATATTGGTTTACTTGCTGTAAGTTTTTCATAGTAATTCTCCTTTTTCTTTTAATTCTCAAATATAGTTTATTCAAAATCTAGAATAAACCCAGTCGGCTTCTATGCCATCAATTCGTTTATCTAATTTGTAATCAGTATTGATTACATGACTTATTTTATCAATAATGATTTTCCTTGTCAATACATTAAATCGATTTTTTTGAATATTTTTTTATAAAAAAACCTCTAACTACTGGTTCAACTAATAGTTAGAGGTTCTATCCTTCTATATTATATGCGGTTTTTATTACACTATATTAAATATAGTATTCTATGTAATCGTCAGGAATTTTCTTTTCCTCTGCCTGGCCATTATTAGTACGACGAGGTTTACGGACATACATATTTTCCGGATCCGTTTCAAAGATAACCATATCTTTAGGGATATCGTGTTTGATAACGAGGTTACAACCGATTTTAGTACGCGCCCCAATAGTAATATCCCCTAAGATTTTCGTGCCTGTACCGATGAGCACTTCGTCTTCGATGGTCGGATGACGTTTTACCTTTTTAGAAGACATGCCGCCTAACGTCACTTGGTGGAACAAGGTCACATTATCCCCTACGATTGCCGTTTCACCGATAACGACACCCATGCCATGGTCGATAAATAAACCACGACCAATGGTAGCACCTGGATGGATTTCAATGCCGGTTACGTGACGAGAATGAAGTGCTACACGACGAGCCAAGGTTGGCCAACCTGCCTTATAAAGGCGATGCGCAAAGAAATGCCAGAACAAGGCTGTAATATGCGGGTATGTCCAAATGACCATCCACACATTCGTTGCTGCCGGGTCAGAATCCATTACGCGCTTAATATTATATTGAATTTTGCCCCATAATTCGCGTAAACCTTGTATCATAGCGACTCCATCTCAAATAACTCTACTCATATATAATATATAGTATACAACATATGTGGTATGTATTCCTATACATAAGATGCTTTATCTATGCGAAATCCGTTACTTTACATATTCATTATTGGCGAAGTCCAAAAGGGATAAATATTTTTCTACCCCATCTGGCGCAATCACCACAATATTAGCCTTTGGCTCTTCCCGCGCAATACGCTTTGCCGCAACGATAGCAGCCCCTGAGGAAAGGCCAATAGAAACACCGCTTTCACGCATAAAGGTTTGCACTTCGCTAAAAGCCTCTTCATCGCTTACAGTTTGTACACCGTCCATTAAGCTTTGATCAAAGTTTTCAGGAATAAAGCCAGCCCCAATGCCTTGAATTTTGTGAGGGCCGCCCTTACCTTCCGTAATGGCTGGAGAACCTGTTGGCTCTACGGCGATGGCTTTCAAGTTAGGATTATGTTCTTTCAAACGTTTGCAACGCCTGTGAAAGTGCCGCCAGTACCGATACCAGCTATGAATACATCTACATTTGGCACTTGCTCTACGATTTCAGCACCAGTTGTACGATAATGCATATCTGGGTTTGCAGGGTTTACGAATTGGCCCAATGTGAAAGCATTTGGGTATTTATCTAAAATTTCATTAGCTCGTTCAAGAGCACCTCTCATCCCCGTTTCTTTTGGTGTTAAGATGAGCTGCGCACCATAGGCCTTAATGAGCTCACGACGTTCTTTACTCATGCTTTCAGGCATAATAATAACAGTTTTAATATGCAAGATAGCGCCCACCATGGCAAGAGCAATACCTGTATTACCGCTTGTGGCCTCTACGATAATGCTATCTTCGTGAAGGCGTCCTTTTTCCTTAGCATCTTGCAACATGCCAAGTACTGCACGGTCTTTCACAGAACCACCTACATTATATTTTTCAAGTTTTACATAGATATTGGTATTTGGTAATTGATATACTGGAGTTTTACCAATCAATTTAGTTGTTTGATTTGTGACTATGCTCATCTGATCCTCCTTTTGGCGATAGATGATAAAAATCGTCCTCAGGAACATCCCAAGGACGATATGAATTTTCACCTTGTTATTCTCTATACACTGGATATAACCATTTGTGTATTTCCATAAATACACTCATACTCTATCACCTGCATCTATGCATTGTCAAGAGAATGAGAACCGCTTTTAAAACCCTAAAAATACAGGAAATAACTAGGTTTATTTATAATTTTGTTAGTGTGTCTACTACCACATCCCAGGTAATAGGCACCATAATGATAGCTAGCGCAAGCCCAATAAAGATGACTGCCCCTAGTATAACGGTAAGCCGCGGAATGATGGCTATAACAGTGCTATTCGCTACGTTATACGCCTTGTCTATATCATAGTGTAGCGCTACATAGCCCCACAAAAATCCTGCTATCAAATATGACGCTACATAAGGGTCCAGTATGATATGCGTTGATGCCATCAATTCAACATGCATTAATCGATTGATGACTGGTGAAAGTAACACATTAGTGAGTATAGCTATAAGCTTGAACCACACAAGGCATATAATATAAGGCCACATAGTTCTCATGGTCATCCGCATCATGTAAAGCAATCCTACAAAAGCTAAGCCCAACCCGCCCTTTTCACGGGCCATGTACCGCTCCATCCAGGAAGGTTGCTCTTTGCCTTGATGTAGTTGGTCATAATGAAATGATAAGTTTCTTTCACCATGAGCCAAATCGACGAGGCCTAACACTTGTAACAAAACTAAAACAAAGACGAAAACAACGCCTATTTGGAAGCTTTCACTAAAGAATATCGCCATCGGGTCAAATGTTAGCTCACTCAAAGACGATAAATTACCATACACATCATAAAATGCAGCATATATGCCATTTGTTATGAGTACATCCACGATAAATAGGGTCAATATAAAGATAAGATACCCATTCCACCGAGTCCATCTGCTGAGATGTGACAACTGCGTATGCTCCCCTACGATTATGGATGCAGGGTGAATAGACAAGATCACACCGATCATAAAAAACATTATGAACGATGTGCCCATTGTTATATATTCATATACCATATTAACGGTATGCTACGCGCTCAGGCTGCATGTCGTGAAAATGAAGGCGTTCTTTTGCCGTTTTTTCCCACTCTGTACCAGGCTTGCCATAGTTTGCATATGGATCGATGGACAAACCACCGCGTGGCGTAAACTTACCCCATACCTCGATGTACTTTGGATCCATCAACTTGATGAGGTCTTTCATGATGATATTGATGCAATCTTCGTGAAAGTCCCCATGGTTACGGAAACTAAATAGGTACAATTTCAAAGACTTGGACTCAACCATTTCTTATCTGGTACATAAGAGATATAGATTGTGGCAAAGTCAGGTTGACCTGTCATAGGACACAAGCTAGTGAACTCAGGACAATTAAACTTAACGAAGTAATCATTATCTGGGTGCTTGTTATCAAACGCCTCTAACACCTGTGGTGCATAATCAGTTGGGTAATCGGTCTTGTGACCTAACATAGTTACCCCTTGTAACTCTTTTTCAGATCTGCCGGATGCCATAAGGAACCTCTTTCTATATCTTCTAGAACTCTATAATTAAATATATTGAATAATTCATGTAACACTTAATTATAGCATATAAAAGCATACACTACTGATAGAGATAAACGATTTCAGACTATAGTTAAATGACCAGTTCATCCTATGTCTCTGAATAAACTATCCTAACCCCATAATCTAGTTCAATTAGATTACGCCCATATATAGATTGTGTAAAATTAAAATTTATAATAAAATATTCATATACATTTGGTAATGTTAGTTTATTCAGAACGATATAATACCTTATGGAGGTCACTTATGAAATTAAAACAGCTTATTTTATCTAGCATCGCTGTAGGTGCATTAGCTTTCACATTTGGTACGTTACAGCCTGCACAGGCGGCTATTGGCATGGAGAATCCAGGTCCAGCTATGAATCTTGAAAAGCCAGCCTCTATTACGACTGCTCATCACATCAATGTAGATGGCAAGGTTGTTGAGCCTATCAACGGTCAACAAAATGTAATCTATGTAGATGGTCAACCACTCGTAGCATTGCGCCAAGTATCTGAAGCATTGGGCTATAAAGTGGCATGGGATGAGCCTACTAAAACAGCATTAGTGGACATGAACATTGCTACACTAGCAATCCAACCAGATTCTGCAGAAGTTGTACGTCATGGTAAATTAAAGATTATCAACCTTGATACTTCCGAATCCTTCTTACCTGCAGCTCGCAAGGTAGATGGTACTATCTTTGTAAAACCACAAGTATTCAAATTATTATTGAACGATGTAAAAATTACAAAGGATGAAATCTTCATCGCCCCTCAACGCGCACAATTAGCGTCTACTACAAATACAGAGGTATCTCACAAGAATGAACTCAACACATTCTTGCCACCATCTCAAAATGATGTAAAGAAAAAAGAAGATCCAAAGGCTACAGAAAAACCTCTTATTAAAATTAAGAAATCCTTAGCTAAAAATACTGTAACTACAGACGAGCAAACTCAATCTACAGATGCATCTGAATACCAACGTGCTAACGGATTAGATCGATAAGCAAAACTAAGAGATTGTTAAACAAGTTCTCAACGCATCAAAAATTTATACAAATAAAAAGGTCCCATACGGGACCTTTTTATTATATATAACGTATATAGTTATTCAAAATTAGTTTTACTAAATTTGATGGCTATATTATCTGCCAAAACCATAACGGTTAAGTGCTGTATTACCATTACCATATATAGCCATGATCTTCGCCATGAAATAGTCAGCTACTGCTAGAGAGTATGCTGCAATATCATTGTAATCAGAGTATTTTGGTGCAACATTAGTCACAGTAATGTTTTCAATAGTAGTACTAGCTTTAGGAGTAGTCAATTTATTTGTAGTAGGTGCAGGATCTGTAACAGTTACTGTAGAACCCATGGCTGGATTAACATAACCTGTTGGAGTAGATACTGGTGGACGTTGGGAATCAGTATATTTGTAGCCATAAGAAGCGTCTGCTTGTTGTGGTGCTACTGTAACAGCGCCAAAAGCAAGTACAGCTGCTGCCAAAACGATAGAGAATTGTTTTGATGCTTTCATAAAAAACCTCCAAATAACATAAAAGTATTTTATCAAAAATTATGATAACAGAGATTTATTATAAACTACCTACATAAACGCACAATGAAAGAGAGTTAATATCATTTATATTTCATTTATCACTTTATTTTGATACCTTTGAAAGCATCTTTCACGCCATCCATTTGGCGTTTTACATCACCCACAGATTCTTTTACATCATCGGGAACCTTGATGCTATCTATACCTTTAGCCGACTCAGATGCACGTTTGCTATTTTCGCCAGCTTGTTTCATCCCCTCTTTAATCCGATCCATATTCTCATCAATTTCATCGAAGGACTCGTCATAGAGGATAAAATTACTGCCCCCATGAGATGTAATGTTGAGAGTCCCCATGGTGAGCTGCCCATTATCGATACGCAACGCATCTGTAGAAATGGTCGTAATATTTGTATTGACCGTCACATCACTAAAGGACAAATGGCGCCCCTTATTGTGAAAGTTTCCTGTAATATTTTTAATTGGAATGAGCATATAATGACCTTCACCAGACCAGAAATTTCCCCTTACCTCCATATCACGAGGCTTACCTTCACTTTTAAAGTTCAAATTAGCTGATACAGGAACGACGAACTCAGGTGTTTTAAGGGCCTCACTACTATCTAAATCCTTGGCTACGCCTGTAATCGTATAGGCTCTTGTATCTAAATTGTATACCCCTTTTGCCTCTAATTTGCCACTGTACACATTAGCATTAACATTTTCAAAATTTAAAATGCCATCTTGGTAGGTTACATCACCTACTACGTTTTCAAAGGTAAGCGCAGGAATACGTAAAATAGGCATCGTTACACGGCCTTTAGCCAACGGTCGATTAAAATCACCAGTTACTCGCGTCAGCAAGGTCATAGTATCATGAATATTATCGCCAAAACCAAGGGATGATGGGTCTACACCTTTCACATCAAACTGTAAATCTAGCTGAGGCATGCGATGCTTTAACACATCCTTTAAATCAACGCGACCTTTTAGTGTCATTCCATCACCAATAGCGGTTCCACCAAACTTACCGGTTTCCATATCGACTCGAATAGCGCGCTTACTATCAAGATGAATTTTAGCCTCTACATTCTTGATCACATAGTGACGATTTTTCTGAAAGATTTCTAGCTGATTATTTCTAAGTGTAATAGTAAGGTCCAAATGTTGGCCTTCCCAATTAAAATTACGAACCTTCTTACCCAGTTCCTCCTGTCGTTCTTGCGTCGTCTTTTTAGGAGGCTTAGGGCGAGGGTCTACCTCATCGAGAGGCTTATTCACATCAGGCGACGCAGGTACGAAGTCTAGCCGGTTATTATCATCTAAATCGACTACGATTGTAGCATCGTTGAGCTCAATCCCATTAATAGCGGAAGCCTTAAAGTTACGAGTGACTACGTCCCACATATTGACGCGAATCTTACCACTTGGAACGGTGAGCAATTCACGACCTTCTGGATCCTTCCACACCAAGTCAGTAAAGGATAATGTCCCCCACGGCGTTGCGGTTAAACTCTCTACTGTTACAGAGCCACGCATCATTGTTTGCCGAGCCATGACCTCGTTGAAGATAACGCCCATACCACGACTCGCTATCGTAGCCAATACAAAGAAAATAATCGCTCCAATGGCAAGAAAAGCAGCAATGCCTTTTAGACCTTTCTTATACAATTGTTTATATTTTGTCCAATAGGAACGCATATAATGTTTCATAGCATTATTATATCATGATGTATTTATAATTTTATTTTAATGGGGCCCTAAAACATAGCGGCCGGTATATTGAAATGAGTGGTCTATACAACTTTGCTCCAAAGCAAGCTAAGTCGCTCATTATGTATAGACCACTCATTTCATAACGTTTGTTACAAAGGTGTCCCATTAAAATAAAATATATTCCTAAACTCTGATAATAATAATGATATGAATCATTACTCGAAAAGAGTTAAACAGAAAAAGACGAGGGTAAACCTCGTCTCTTTTCTATTTTAGTATTCAGTTATTATGCTTCGTCGTCGGTTACGGCTTTAGTGCCTCTTGTGCCTGTCCGTATACGCATAGCGTCTTCTACATCGTATACAAAGATTTTACCGTCCCCTACTTCACCGGTTTGTAATGTATTTCGCGCTGTGTCCATCACGAGATCTACAGGCACATCACACACAACGGTTTCAACTTTTACCATAGGAATTAAATTCACATCATATTGTTGGCCCCGATATACTTCGGTATGGCCCTTTTGTAAGCCACAGCCAAAGACTTGTGACACCGTCATACCTTGAATGCCAATCTTGTTTAATGCCTCTTTTAAATCCTCTAGCTGCTCTGCACGAGCGATTATATCTACCTTTTTCATTCGTTTCATATATCTATCTCCTATGTGGTACAGAAGTACGCATTATATAACCTAACTTTCACCAATTACAGCATATACATTCAATTGTACCTTACTATTTATCTGTCACAAATTATAACAAAGACGTTTGATTGGACGAAATAAATCGACCTGAGCTTTTAAATTCAGATTGATTATAAGCACCTTCGCCATGTTCACTAATATCGATGCCAAGTGACTCAGATCCAATGCTAACACGCATGTCCATGAAAGCGCTGACGATTTTAAATAGTATAAATGTACCTACGATGGCAAATATATAGGCAATCACGAGTGAAAGTAATTGAGGGCCTAATAAGGAGCCGCCATAGAATAATCCATTGGCCCCATCAGGATTAATCGTCGTTGTAGCCCATAAACCTGTAGCAATAGCGCCCCATGTTCCGCCTACACCATGAATACCAAAGGCATCAAGAGAATCATCGTAACCAATACGGTTTTTAATAATGGCTACCGCAAGATAACATACAACGGCACCAACAAAACCAATTATAATGGCCGCCATAGGCGTTACAAAGCCGGCTGCTGGTGTAATGGCTACAAGGCCAGATACACCGCCAGAGGCAGCCCCTAACACAGTAGGTTTACCGCGGTGTATCATTTCTACTAGCACCCATCCTACAATACCAACAGCTGCAGAGATTTGTGTAGTTAATACTGCATTAGCCGCAAGGAAGCCTACGCCAAGAGCAGATCCTGCATTAAAGCCAAACCAACCGAACCATAGAATAGCGGCACCAAGAATTGTCATCGGCAAATGGTGAGGTAGCATAGGCATGCGTCCATAGCCGCGGCGACGGCCTAGTAGCATACACAAGGTCAAACCAGACACACCGGACAACACGTGAATCGCAAGCCCTCCAGCAAAGTCTAATGCGCCTAAATCGCTGAGGAAGCCACCGCCCCAAATCCAATGGGCCATCGGATTATATACAAAGATAGACCATAACAAAGCGAATATTACAAAGGGGGCAAAGCGCATCCGCCCTGTAATAGAACCACTCATGATGGCTGGCGTAATAACAGCAAACATGCATTGGAATGCTACAAAGGCAAGCTCAGGAATATGTGTATCACTTAAGACAGCTGTCTCCGCACCACCAAGACCAAATTTACTAAAGTCGCCGATGATGCCATGTAGATCATCACCAAAAATCAATGTATAGCCTATCAAAATAAACTCAACAGAAATGACACCAATCAAAAAGAAGCTCTGCATGATCGTACCTAGCACATTTTTACTACGCGCCATCCCACCATAAAACAACGCTAAACCAGGTGTCATAAAGAATACTAAGGCTGCACACAACAAGACCCATGCGGTGTTGCCCGTATCAATCATATTGACCATAAGAAACTCCTTTCCATGCAAAAAGCGCCTTGCTCGCAGAAACTCTGCATGCAAGGCGCCGTTACCTAACTATTTTATTGTAGTAATAAACATCACTACATACATCGTATATTAGATTATGATGCATGTCAATAAATTCTATAGAATTTATTGAATTCTAATGTACATGAAGCACAAAAGATTCTATAAAGCTAAAAGCCATATTCAGGCAATGGAGATATCACACTAGTAGAGTCCATACTCTCACCTTTCATTTGAACATCAATGAGTAAGTTAATCACATCATCTCGACTAATATTTTTCTTATTACGATTAGCAATGATAGTGTGAATAAATAAATTCTTATCATTTCGTGTTATATAAGATATTTCCATTGCATTGAAAGCAGGATACTGAATATCCATTAATATTCCTGGCGTATTATTATGCCATACAGTATAGATATTTACTTTCCCATCTTTTCCAATTCTACTATCAAGAATCTGCTTAGCTAATGTAGCTGATAAAAGCTTGTTTTTAGAAGCTCCTTCCTTGATTGGGTTAACTAGTAACAGATGTGCTAGCCCATCTGTTTCATAAGCTTTAAAAAGCCCGCCGTCTTCAGCTACATCCTTTTTTATAGTCGTTCCTTCAATTCGACGATATGTAAAATCTCCCAATGTTTCTACTGTATTAGGAATCGTAATCTCCGGTTTCTCCATAATGGAAGGAATTGTATAATTTGCTAATAAACCTAAATTATGTTTGTAATTAGCCTTCTTATTAGTGTCTACAATACCAATATGGTACATATAGTTCGGATTATTTTTATAGGAAAAATTAATCGTACTAATTGTATTTTTACCAAGTTTGCCCTTCGAGGTCGCTACATCCCACGTACCATTTTCAATACCTGGATATGTAAACTTCCCACCATCCACAAAAGCATTGTTAGCACCTGGATTATGTTTTGCGAAAGCAGCCTTCATATCCTCTACAGTGAGTTCAGCATAACTTTTACCAGATTCAGCCCAAATATTGGTATCCTTTACAGGCTCAACCTCAATACCAATCATACCAAGATTAGACATAGCATATTGTTTATACCCTTTACCCCGAGGCACCGCTATACTCTTATTAGATGTAGTTGGTAAGGTAAATTGAATAGAACGATTTTCTCCTGATAGCACATAGATTGAGGAACTATAGTTATGTGCTTTATAATCAATAATACCTTTATCCAAGATATTTGCCTTTACTCTATTTTGAGGCTCTACAGTCACATCTGAGGCCATTTTCTTATCAAATAAAGATGACAGTTTTTTTGTCAACCTATCTACTTTAGTTTGATCTACAATGTTATCACTATACACTACTGCAGGCATTTTAGGATTTGCCCCTGGAATCGATACATCTACACCATGTGCCGTAAAAACTGCAGTAGAACTAATAACTGCTGCCATTATTGCCATTCTAATATTCATAATACTCTCCAATACTTTCTCTATTACACATATACAAGTTACCATAAATGAATACTACATACATTTATACGTATAGTTTACTATTTTATAAAAAAGGCAGCAAATTTATAAATTAAAAGTGCACTCACAAAGGTGAGTGCACTTTATATATTGCAATAATCAATATTATGCTTTTGCTTCTTTACCGTATTTTACGAGGCTTTCAGCTTCGATTTCAGCTTGTGTACGGTAGTCTTGAGGAATGCTAGATAAGCGAATCCAACTACGTACAGCTTCTACCAATACGATGAGGATCATGAGGAACATGGCAGCACTGAATGCTACTAGAATCCATTTACCAGCAGGAATGTAGCTGTTAAATACGTTTTCAAAGTCTGCAGCGATAGCAACGATAGCCATGAGGATACAAGGAATACCTGTTACCCATGCATAACGTTTGCGGCCAAGTCGCATGATAACTGTAGTACCTACAGCCAATGTCATAGTACCTAATAATTGGTTAGATACACCGAATAGAGGCCAAATAATACCGATGTTACCTTGTAGAACTAGGTAGCCCCACAATACACAAATTAAAGCTGCACAACCATAAACGCCAGGAGCCCAATGTTGGTCGTTGAATTTAGGATGGAAATGACCTAATAATTCTTGAAGTAAGTAACGACCTACGCGAGTACCAGCATCGATCAAAGTCATGATGAACAATGCTTCGAACATGATACAGAAGTGATACCAGTAACCCAATAAGTGATCCATGTTAGGCAATCTAGAGAAGATATGTGCCATACCTACTGCAAGGGATACGGCGCCACCAGGACGGTGCATCAAATCTTCACCAACCATTGCGGACAATGCTGGCAATTCATGAACTTGAAGGCCTAACGCTTTGAAGGATTCAACAGTGGAGTTAATTGCGAAGTAATCATCTGGATGCAATGCAGTCGCTGCAATCAACGCCATCATAGCGATGAAGCCTTCTGTTAACATTGCACCATAGCCGATAGGCAAGATTTCTTTTTCATTAGTAAGCATTTTAGGTGTTGTACCTGTTGCGATAACAGTATGGAAACCAGATAACGCACCACATGCGATAGTAATGAAGATGTAAGGGAATACAGAACCTTTCAATACAGGACCGCCACCCCAGATATAAGGAGTAACAGCTGGCATTTGAATTTCAGGCATTACGATGATAATACCAAGAGCCAATGCGCCGATAGTACCGATTTTAAGGTATGTGGACAAGTAGTCACGAGGAGCAAGCAATAACCATACTGGCAATGCTGCTGCAAAGAAACCATAGACTGCAAGCATGATTTCAATAGTTTGCAAGTCATATGTGAACCAAGAAGCATATTCGCTAGCTGCTACGTTTGGGCCGTAGATGATAGCTGCGAAGATTAACGCTACACCGATAATAGTTGCTTCTTGAATTTTACCAGGACGCAACCATTTCAAATAAATACCAATGAAAATAGCAATTGGAATTGTAGCAAATACGGAGAAGAAACCCCATGGGGAGTTATGCAATGCGTTAGCTACTACTACGGCCATACCAGCAAGGGTGATGATCAATAGGAACAATGTAGCAAGCATAGCACCGAAACCAGCAAATTTACTGATTTCTTCCCGTGCAATATCCGCAATAGATTTACCATCATAGCGAACAGATGCGAACAAGATAACCATGTCATGTACAGCGCCAGCTAATACGGAACCGATAAGGATCCATAATGCACCCGGCAAATACCCGAACTGGGCTGCGATAACAGGACCTACAAGAGGGACCTGCACCAGCAATCGCTGCAAAGTGATGACCAAATGTTACCCATTTGTTAGTTGGCACGTAATCGTGACCGTCGTTGTGAACCATAGCTGGCGTTGGACGATATTCATCCAATGTCAATACTTTCGCCGCTATGAAAGCCCCGTAAAAGCGGTACGCTAAAATTAGAATACACGCGGAGGCTATAACTAAGTAAATACCATTCATAACCATATAAACACCTCCAATTGTCTTGTGTGACATGGTGTTATATAAAAATATCTGATAAATCTTTTGCACATCCATGCCACATTGGCTCTCAAAACTTTTAGTACTTACAATAATTATTGTATATCTAAACATAAAAGTGTCAATTATCGTTTTCTCATTTTGAATGTGCATTATGAGTTAAAAGCATAATTAAAAAGCATTCTCCGTTAATAAGAGAATGCTTTTATCGTTTTATTTTGATAGTAATTATCTATTGTCTTACGACGATGCCTGCTTCGTGAAGAGCTTTTTTAATATCTTTTATTGTTAATACTTTATTATGTAGCAACGCATCAGCGAGGGCTCCAGTTACATTTGTTTTTGTAAATAAATCCACAAAATGCTGTATATTTCCAGCGCCGCCAAAGGCTGTTACAGGTACATCTACAACCTCTGCTAAGGCTTGATATAATTCAATATCAAAGCCAAGCCCCGTTCCATGTCTATCGATACTCGTTACCAATAACTCACCTGCACCACGGTCTACCGCTTCGTTTGCCCATTCTAAAGCATTTTTACATTGTGCCCCCGGATCATCGGATGTGCCATGTCCATAAGCATACCACATTTTTTCAAAAGGATTATATTTTACATCTAAGCACACAACGATACCTTGATTGCCGAACTTCTTTGCCCCTTCTGTAATAAGGGATGGATTAGATAGTGCCGCCGTATTGACAGAAACCTTATCGGCACCAGCTTTCATAAGCTGCGTCATATCCTCAACGGACGTAATGCCACCGCCTACAGTGAGTGGCATAAACACCTTATCCGATGCATTAAGTACTATGTCAGTAAATGTTTTACGGCCCTCTGTGGTCGCCGTTATATCTAATAATACAAGTTCGTCCGCCCCTTGTATCTCATAACGTTCCGCACATTCAACAGGATCGCCGGCATCAACCATATCTCGGAATTGCACACCATTCTGGACTCGACCATTTGCCACACTGAGGCAAGGAATAATACGTTTCGCTAACATAGAATGACCCTCCTATTGTTTCGCCGCTGCATAGGCTTCCGTAATATTGCCAAATGCACGCAATAGATTTAAACCTACTACACCACTTTTTTCAGGATGGAATTGCATTCCATACACTCTACCGCGCTCTACAACGCCAGGTACATCGATACCATAGTTTGCAGTGGATGTAATAAATTCAGGGTCTGTATCTACATAATAGGAATGAACGAAATAGGTATATTGATTGTCTACATTGCTGAAAGCACTGTCTGGATGGTGCACTGTATTTTTGTTCCAACCCATGTGGGGCACACTGAGGCCAAGGTCACGAGGAATTTCCTTGACCTTGCCCGGAATAAGTCCTAAGCCTGGTGTTGGCCCATATTCTTCGGACTCTTCAAATAACAGCTGCATCCCCAAGCAGATACCTAATAATGGTATTCCTCGTTTCACCACTTCATGAATGACATCGACGAGACCACGTTCCTTAAGAACAGCTACTGCAGATGCATAGGCGCCTACACCTGGCAAGAGAACGCCATCAGCATTTAGTATAACCTCAGGATCTGCTGTTAGCACCGCATCAAGTCCGATGTAGGCCAACGCTTTCTGAACATTAAATGTATTGCCCGCATCATAATCTATAATGGCAATCATAATATACTCCTTTCAACAGCCTTAATGAGCCCCAGTCATTACTAGGGCTCGTCATTCACGTCGTTTCCGTTATATATATTCTCTAAACAGGATACAAACTCCTGCCATTCAATTGGGTAAAAGCTAAACTCCATTCTATAGAATGAAACTTGATATCATAAGGCGCGAATTATTAGTATATATGATATATCCCATATTGATTAGTTCATGAATTGTTTTAATATATCGCGCATAACAGCTCCATCTTGAGCCATTGGAATAGTAAGTCTCAACCAACCTTCTCGTTGTCCACGGCGCACTTGATATTCTTCTTTTAACCATGCATCGGCTAAGCCTTCTGCATCAGGTACAGCAAAGAAAATAAAGTTCGCTTCACTCTTGTAATAGTGAATGCCTAATTCATCAAACAAGTTTTCCCATTTAGCCCGCTCTTCTGCATTTTGAGATATCGTTCTTGTTAAGAATGCTTGATCATCAAAGGCTGCTTCTGCTGCTACTTGGGATAAAGTATTGAGATTATATGGCAAGCGAATAGTTTGCATATAGTTCGCAAGCTCTAAAGGCGTCATCATATAGCCTACACGGTAATTAGCAAGGCCATATGCCTTGGAGAAGGTACGCATAATAGCTACATTTGGGAACTCATCTAGTAATGCACGTGCTGTAGGAACATCTACAGATGTAACAAAATCAATATAGGCCTCATCGATGATAACTAATGTTTCTTTTGGTACTTTTGCAATAAAGTTACGGATATCTTCAACAGTTTCATAGGTACCTGTAGGGTTATTAGGATTACAAATCCATACGAGGCGTGTTGTTTCGTCCACAACTTTCAACAATGCGGCGAAATCATAGTGACCTGTTTCAAAATCAGCTTGGACCCCGCGAATTTCAGCGCCCTCAACGAGACCATTCAAAGCATACTCGGAGAAGGCTGGCACGCTTACCACGATGGAGTCACCTGCGCTGATCAAGGTTTTATTGACCATCGCGATAACCTCATCTAGGCCTACACCAATAACGAGTTGCTCCGGTTGTACCTTCCAATACGCAGCTAATTTCATACGCAAATCAGTGGCGTTACCATCGGGATAATAGTTAGCATCATTATGTGTTACATAGCTAAGGATAGCCTCACGAACCAATGGAGATGTACCATATGGGTTTTCGTTGGCTGACAAGCGCACTAATCGGTCCACCCCAAGACGTTCCTTTACCGCTGCAGCAGGCTCCTCTGGTATATAGGGTTTCAATGTGCGAATTATCTCTTTCATAGGCTATCCTTTCTAACTATTTTCTTAACGTTTATACACGCGTTCAAACTCATTTTGTGTTTATATACTCGTCTAAACTCATATGTACGTATTTCAATGCAAATACATTTATTAAAACTCATATGAACTTATGTAAGTTCATACCATAGCGTGCATTATAAATTTGTAATCTCTGGGCGATCTGTAGTCTTGCTTACTACCCCTTCACGGCTCGCAAGTTCTGCCTCAATGGCTTCGTAAGGAATATTTTTCTCTGCTAATAATACGAGCAAGTGATACAACACATCTGCTGTTTCGTAAATCAACTCTTGAGGATCTTCGTTCTTTGCAGCGATGACAACCTCTGTAGCCTCTTCGCCTACCTTTTTCAAGATTTTATCGAGACCTTTATCAAATAAGTAATTCGTATAAGAACCTTCCTTAGGTTGTGCTTTGCGGTTCTTAATAATTTCGTATAATTCGTTCAATGTTTGCTGTGCCATAACTAACTCCAATCTACATTATTAAAGAAACAGCTTGTACGCCCAGTGTGACACGCAGGACCTTCTGGCTTAACTTGAATGAGCAGTGTATCTCCGTCGCAATCGAGGGCCATACTCACCACATGTTGCACATTGCCACTCGTGCCGCCCTTGTGCCATAGCTCTTGGCGAGAACGAGACCAAAACCACGTTTCCTTTGTCTCTAGTGTTTTGTGAAAGCTTTCTTCATTCATCCACGCTACCATGAGCACATCTTTTGTGTCTGCGTCTTGCACAACCGTTGGCAATAAGCCATTTCCCTTTTCAAAATCCGGTTTCATATAGTAATCCTTTAATACAAGTAATCTTTTCAAAATTCAATGTTTTGTTTAGTACCTTTACCATAGTGGAGGTATTTAATTCGTTTACCATACTCTAATTATGTAAATTACTTTTATCGTACGGTAATTCCTCGAGCTCGTAATTCATTTTTAAGATCAGGAATTTTAATTTCTCCAAAGTGGAAGATAGATGCCGCCAGTGCACCAGTAACGCCGGTTTGTTCAAAGAGGTCTATAAAATCTTGAACCTTGCCGGCACCGCCTGATGCAATGATAGGTACATCTACAACGGCTTCAATGGCCTTATATAGTTCAATATCAAAGCCAGATTTAGTGCCGTCCTTATCCATGCTCGTTACGAGCAATTCCCCTGCTCCACGAGACACGACTTCCTTAGCCCAATCGAGGGCTTTCCATTCGGTGCGCTTACGACCGCCATGCGTATAAGCGTACCATTCACCAGTTTCTTCATCTGTTTTTACATCGATAGCCACTACCATACATTGGTTGCCAAACTTTTGAGCTCCTTCGGTGATAAGTTCAGGATTAGCGAGGGCTGCCGAGTTCAAAGATACTTTGTCGGCGCCAGCTTTCAACAAAGCCGTCATATCATCAACGCTCTTGATACCACCACCAACGGTGAGCGGCATAAATACCTGGGAAGAAATCTCTTGCACTACGTCGCGCATGGTGGTCCGTGCATCAACGGTAGCCGTAATATCTAAGAATACTAATTCATCAGCCTGTTGCTGTTCATAGGAGGCCGCAATATCTACGGGACTACCTACATCTACGAGGTTAACAAAGTTAACCCCTTTTTTAACGCGCCCATCATCCACATCAAGACACGGAATAATCCGTTTCGCTAACATAATTCTACTCCCCACTAAATGTTATCAATCTATTTCATCGGTCATGCTAAACAACACATGTTGTAAATACTACAGGAATAGCATCAGCAATATAATTACCGTTGATTGTACCCGGCAATTTCCTCTAATGTAATCGTTCCTTCATACAAAGCCTTACCAACGATGCTATCCATAACGCCTTTCGCTTCAAGGGATTTAATATCTTCTAAATTACGAACTCCACCAGATGCTACGATGCGCGCTGTAGGAAATTCTTTTTGCAAATTGCCAAGCAAGTCCTCGTTAGCACCTTGCATGGTACCATCGCGGTCCACATCGGTAACGATGAAGTACTTTGCGCCGCCTTCAACCATAGCACCGATTAAATCCGTCATAGGCACATCGGATTGATCGAGCCAACCTTCAGCAGCGACCATGCCGTTTTTACCGTCTACGCCGATGACGATGCGCTCTGCACCATATTCAGCAATCACTTGTTTGGTAAGCTCTGGATTTTTGAGGGCCACAGAACCTAAGATAACACGATCAACGCCTAAACCTAAATAAAGGTCTACGGCCTCTTTATCGCGAATGCCTCCACCGATTTCCAGAATACCTGTGAAAGCTTCACGCACTGCTTTTACAATGTCTACGTTAATAGGTTTGCCCGCCTTAGCACCATCTAAATCGACGAGGTGTAGGGCCCCAACCTTAGCATCTTCATATTGTTTTGCTTGGTCTACTGGATCAGGATTGATCACCGTTTCCTGTGCGAAGTCACCTTTATAGAGGCGAACGCTGCGACCATCTTGTAAATCTATAGCTGGGAAAATCATAGGTTCTCCTTTATTAAATGACTGTATTAAATAACGCCCTTTGTAGAGTTGACCCCTTGAATATCTGGGTTGATAGTAACGGCCTTGCGCAAAGCACGGCCTGTAGCCTTAAACATGCTTTCAATGATGTGGTGTGTATTGCGACCATATAAATTGCGAACATGTAAATTCATAGCAGCGCTCATGGCTAGTGCTTGGAAGAAATCCTCTACTAGCTCTGTTTCAAAGTTGCCACCTAGAACAGGAGTGCTCCATTCGCCTTGGAATACGAGGTACGGACGACCGCTCAAATCAATCACGACTTGCGTCAAAGCTTCGTCCATAGGAACCCACGCATCACCGTAACGCTCGATACCAGCCTTATCGCCTAAGGCTTTCACCAAGGCCTGACCTAATGCCAAGCCAATATCCTCCACAGTGTGGTGAGCATCCACGTAGGTATCGCCCTTTGCCTCTACTACAAGACCAAAAGCGCCCGTGTTTCGCCAGCAGCGTCAACATGTGGTCAAAAAAAGCCAATGCCTCGTGGTGATGGAGCTCGTTTGCGCCCCATCAAGGGTAAGTTCTACTTTAATATCTGTTTCTTGAGTGGTGCGTTGCACCGTACCTGTGCGTATCATAACGACCTCTATACCTCAAATCTATTTTTATAATTAGTATTCAATCTATATTTTAAATATGTATATAAAATATAGATGCCAACTCTATTTTCTAATATTCTTTATAACTATTTTTCAAAACGTACTTCGATGGCGCGAGCATGTGCTTCAAGACCTTCTGTACGAGCTAATGTAGTGATGTGTGTTGCCACTTCTTCTAACCGTTCTTTTGTAAATTGTGTAAAGGATGTACGTTTTACGAAATCATACACACCAAGTGGAGATGAGAAGCGTGCTGTACCACTAGTAGGTAACACGTGATTTGTACCGCCTACGTAGTCGCCCAATGGCTCAGATGCATAAGCACCGAGGAATACGGAGCCTGCATTTTGAACGAGGCTCATGTAGCCCATTGGATCTGGCAATTGGATTTCCAAATGCTCAGGTGCTACTTCGTTCATTACCGTAAACATGTCTTCAACGCTATCCATAACAGCAATGTAACTATTATTTTCAATAGCTGGACGCGCGATGCTTTCACGAGGCAATAATTTTAATTGACGTTCAACCTCATCGGATACCGCATTTGCTAAGCTTTCACTAGTAGTAACCATAATAGCGCGCGCCCGAGGATCATGTTCTGCTTGAGACAAAAGATCTGCTGCAAGGTGTACTGGATTAGCACTATCGTCAGCGATAACGCCGATTTCACTAGGGCCTGCAATCATGTCGATATCAACTTGGCCGAACACTTGGCGTTTTGCTGTGGCAACGTAAATGTTGCCAGGGCCTACGATCTTATCAACCTTTGGAATGCTTTCCGTACCATACGCAAGAGCCGCTACACCTTGAGCACCACCAACTTGGTATACTGCATCAACGCCAGCAAGTTTTGCAACACCTAGTACAGCAGGGTTAATGCCATCCTTTTGAGGAGGTGTAACCATAACGATTTCTTTAACGCCTGCAATTTTAGCTGGCAACGCAGTCATGATAATAGTAGAAGGATACGCTGCTGTACCACCAGGAACATAAAGGCCAACGCAAGCCAATGGAATAACCTTTTGACCGCGGATGATGCCCGGTGTATCCATATCCACAAAACCTTGTTCAATTTCACGACTGTGGAACTCAGTAATATTAGCCTTTGCCTTTAACAAGGCAGCCTTCAAATCATCAGATAAGGACTCATAAGCAGCATCGATTTCCTCTTGAGGCACCTTGAAATCTTCGATGGATACACCATCAAATTTTTCAGAGTATGCCTTTAACGCCGCATCACCATTGGTGCGAACATCATCGATGATATCGTACACGCGGCGTTCAATTTCCATATCTGTAGTTTGTTGAGTGTAATTTCGCACGATACCAAGCATCGTATCTAATGATTCCTTATAAATTTTCATCAAATGTCCTTCTTCCTACTCGAGCTGTCAATATCACTAATTTTATATAGGATTTGCTCTACTTCTTATTTATTAATGGCTTCTGAAAGCTGGTCTATAAGTTTAAAAATAGTATTTCTTTTTTGTTTTAACGCTAATGGATTAGCTACTAAGCGTGTAGAAATCTTTTGCAACCAGTCAAAGATTTCTAAGTTATTCTCACGCAAGGTTGTGCCTGTTTCTGTAATATCTACGATAGCATCCGCTAGCCCTACTAACGGAGCTAGTTCTACGGAGCCTTCAATTTTGATGATTTCCACATCTTGGGCTCCGAAGTACTGTTTTGTAATGGTTGGATATTTTGTACCAATGCGTTGACGGCGACCTTCTTTAGGATCATAGCCTGCCAAAGAGGCCAAGATAAATTGGCATTTACCAGTTTGTAAATCTAGCATTTCATAGCTTGTATCGTCTTGTTCATCTAATACATCACTCCCAACGATGCCGAGGTCTACTACGCCGTTTTTCAAGTACGTCGTTACATCTGGGCCTTTAGCGAGGATAACCTCTATAGCATCGCCCAATGGAATGATAAGCTTACGCGCCTTGTTCCGTAATGGCTCACAGTCTACGCCACAGGCCTCCAAGAGAGGAATAAAATCCTTCTCTACGCGGCCCTTTGTAAGAGCGATACGCAATTTACCATTATCTTGATTGTTGCTTTCACCATTCAAGGTCACATCGGTCAACACGTCGATGTTGAAAGCCATCCCCACCGCAGGCATTGGTGTACCATCAAAGCTAGATAGCAAGCCGTCATAACGACCGCCACTGACGATGTATTGGGACACACCATCCACATAGCCTCTAAAGGTAAGGCCTGTGTAATAGGATTGAAGAGGCTCAGTAGACACATCAATGCGAACCTGTTGACCTGTTTGAGCCACTTGGTTCGCCATATCTACGAGATTATCTAAAATGCGTTGTGCTGCTGCAGGCAAGATGATTTGGTTGAGCTCATCCTTAATATCTTGCACCGTGCCGAACAAACGAGGCCATACAGTTAAGAATGGATATAACGCACTATTTTTAAAATCGGAAATCAACTCGTTATACCGTGGCAAGTATTTAGTAAACAAAGCATCAAGGAGCTCAGATTTTTCTTCGTCACTAAGGCCAAGGGCATCGGTAATAGCGCGAGAAAAACGAGCATCCCCAATTTCTAATAGCAAATTATTACCGAGCTGAGTTTCATTCACCTCTTTAATGATGGCGAAGCACTCTTGCTCGGCTTCAATACCTTCATAACCTACCATCTCAATGCCACCTTGCGTTACTTGGTTCACATCGCCACGGTGCTTTTTATTTTTCATGAACACATCGCCCAAGTAATAGAACGTGCGAGGTAGTTCAATATTGGTAGTCGCCAAGAAACGACCGATTGGCATGGTCAAATCAGGACGAATTACGACGGACTCATCAGAACTATCCATGAACTCGTACATATGCTGACCGCGCCCCATTGCATAGCCATTAAATACATCCTTGTACTCCACAAGAGGTGTAGAGATCTTTGTGTATTGGCGACTACGACATAGACCGAGCACATATTGGCTCACATCATCCTTGCGCTCCGCTACGGCCCCTATATCATCACGGAACCCCGTAGGTAATTGCTGCTGTACCATCGTAAACATCCTTTCTATCATTTCATTTCTCATGTCTGTGAAAGCCCCTTATAACAAATACGTAACGAGTTGTTGAGCATTTCAATTTTCTATGAGAAAAAATTTACCTATATCGATACTTTCTATTTTATCGCTTTATCTAGTTAAAGTATGAAATTATAATATAACGGTTCTATAGAATTGTCAATAGAACCGTTAGTATTACTCAAATTTAATTATGGGTCATTATAGGTAATAAACCTAATTGTTGAAGTATTTATACAGTTTATTTTATCATATTAACACAGTTTAAAGTATAGTATAAAAATTTTCCCTGTTAATAAAGTGTAGTTTTTCCTTATTAATAACTAAAGGGGCACCTCCTTCGAGGTGCCCCTTTCTATAGTTTCTTAAAGAATTCCATATCATTAGTCTAATATAGTAAAACAATATATTTTTCTATTTAAAAAGGACTTTTCTAAACGCATAAGCAAACACGATAATCCCCTCATAATGCAGAAAACGCTGCAATAAGGCCCTCTTTAAAATATATACTATCTCTTTTTGACAAAACCCCGTGAGTATTGTAAAAAGAAGAAAATCAACCAAATACTGCCATAATCTACTATAAATTTATAATCTTTATCCATTAAAAAAAATTTAAGATTTAATACCACTAAACTTATAATAGAGATTATAGATAAATACTTTGTTAGGCTACCAAAAATTCTATGTTTTTTTTCATATTCATATTTTTCATCAAATGAACATTTACGGATCTCAATTTTATATAACCCTATAGATAATGATATAGATATAAAAACAAAAAAATATCCTAATATTCCAAGTTTACTCATTCTATTAGCCCCAAATTCGTTCTATGTCTGCTATGCTATGTGCATCAGAGCCAAGTACAAATGGAACCCCAATAACAGCAGCCATGCCTTGGATAAAGCGGCTTGGATACATTTCACGGCAGTCTGGTTTAAAGAAGCCACTCATGTTATAGTCTAGCTCGCGACCTTGTACGCGCATGATATGTAAAATATCGCTTACCACTTGCGCATTACGACGATCTAAATGATGTTCAAAGCCAAAGTGATGTTGGTATTTTTTAATCAAATCAAAGTGACCAATGCGTTTTGGTGTATATTCGCCAAGATCAGCACGCACCGCTTGGCGCACGGTAGAGTAATATTTGTAATACAACTCATATTGCTTTTCAATCCACGGACCAAAGCCCTTTTCAAATTCTTCAGGGCTATAGTCTAAGCAGTAAAAGGCATTATTAACGCCTTCCATAAAGTGAACGGATAAAATATTATCATCCGTCAACGGACCATAGCGATCGAGAAACTCTTGAATATCTGCTTCAAATCCTGGAATATAATCGACTTCGAAGCCGAGGGAGATATCGATATGCGTACCATAAGCACGTTGTAACTGACGGCCTAGTTCTAAATAGGTATCAACTTGGTTTAATTTCAAAGACGCTGTGTCATAGGCCTTTTGGTCACCACCATATTCAGCTGCAAAAGCCTTTGGCAACGGCGCATGCTCTGTAAGGCATACCTTTTCAATGCGCAACTCGATAGCCTTTTCAATCATCAATGCAGTTCGGTCCCCACTACCATGTGGACACAATTCTGTATGCACATGACCATCTACAAGTCGGCTGCGATACTTGCTGTATCCAACGAACTGCCGTTCATCTTTCATGTTCATTCAATCACCCTATTCGCCCTAACCCTTGGCGAACCCTTATCTATCATCTGTATATGATTAGTCTTTATTTTAATATCTACGTTTTATTATACCAATAATGCGTATGTTTCGGTATCCTGATATTTACCATGTTTGAAACCAACCTGAGGTGTTAGCCCACAATAGGTAAATCCAAAACGCTCGTGCAATGCCGTACTCGCTGCATTCCCTGCAGTAATAACAGACACCACCGTATGCAATGTATCCGTTTCTTTTGCGTGGTCTAAAATATGGGCCATCAACTTAGATGCCACACCTTTGCCACGATACTCTTGATGAATGTAGATAGATAATTCCACAGTGCTTTTGAAAGCATCCTTTGTTCTATATGGTGAAAGCGATGCATAGCCTACAACTACATCATCTATAAGACCTACAAAAATGCAGTGCTCAGAAGTTTGATGAGCCTCATACCACGCCTGCCACTCTGGCAATGTACGCGGCTCAAGATCAAGTGTTGCTACACCGTTCACAACTTCGAAATTATAAATATCTAAACAAGCTGCGATATCATCCTTTGTAATTGATCGTATTACTAATTCACTCATAAGAATCTCTCAAAACAGTTGGTATCCAAAATCCGGTATCCGAAATTAAAATTATTTCTATATTATATCTATATAACATAATATATAAAAATAACGCTAACACGCAAGAAAAAGGACGAGCTACAACTCGTCCTTTTGTTATATTGTAGGCAATATTTTGTACGCTTTACTACCTATTAGTAGTATATCATAAATACATTTTCAGAAGATAAACAAAAGACACCTAGAAATTTCGCCCTTTCTAGGTGTCTTTTCAGGTGTACTAATTGAGGCACCCCATACTCTTCAAGTTAATTATAACACAATTAACTCTATGAATTTGTCTAATTTATCCATTACACAATAACAAATAGTAGTACTGTAATAACAATCAAAGCGCCAATCACAGCATAGTCCATAGTTTTCAATCCTACAGATGCAGCAAAGCTATGTGTAGGACCACCAAAGCCTCGTAGTTCTAGGGATAGCGCCATTGTTTCGGAGCGGCCCAAGGATTTAAGAGCAATGGTTGAATAACAGATGCATAGGATTTGATGCGTTTAATGAAGTTGCCTTCTAAGGATAGCCCACGGCACGCTTGCGCCTCTTGTACAGCATGGCTTTCAGCGATGAAGTCAGGTACAAAGCGAAGTGCTGCAGTGAACATAAATGCATATTCATAAGGAATTTTGCATTGTGTTACGAGCGCCGCTGTAAGGTCTTGCAATTTTGTAGTTGCCAATAAGCAGATGAATACAAGTGTCATGGCGAGCATACGTAAGCCAGATACGATAGCAGATGTTACATCACCGCTGCCGAGGAATTGAACAACGCCAAGAAATACGGCAAAGCTAGTCAACGCCACAACGGCCTTACGTTGTTTGATCAATAAACCTGCAACAAATAACACGACAAGTTCTACAACGACCAAGGCCAATAGAGATTGCCAATCGCGCAATAGAATGGCCCACACGGATACAGCGAGGGTCATCAAGATTTTTGTTAACGGTACTAAACGTTCCATATGTCCCTCCTATTTCCCGCTCAACTGAGCCACTAACTTAGATTTCAATTCATCCATGGATTTGCAATAGCCTAGAGATGGTACCGCCAGTGAAAGTTCCACACTTGGCGGTTTTGTAAGGCCTAGGTCTTGCAATTCGTCCGTGGATTTCTTGAACAATTCTTCTGGATTGCCATCAAAGGCAACAGTTTGGTTGCCCATGATAAGTGCACGGCTACATTCGCTAGCCATGATTTCCATATCATGTGTAATGAGAAGGATCGTAATGCCTTCTTGATTGAGTTGGCGCAATAACGCTAACAACTCTTTAGTTTCCTTACCATCTTGACCACTTGTTGGTTCGTCGAGGATGAGGATTTTAGACTGCATCGCCAATGCAGAAGCGATAGCAACGCGTTGCTTTTCGCCACGGCGCAATGTTGGAGGATATGCATCACGCAAGTGTGCAATACCTGTGCGTTCCAACACTTCGTCGACGATTTGTTTCACTTCGGATTTACTGCGTCCCAAGGACTCAGGGCCGAAAGCAACCTCTGTAGCTACGGTTGGTCTGAACATTTGGCGATCCGGTTGTTGGAATACATAGCCTATGAATTGACCACGTTTAGATGGTGGCATAGATGTAATATCTGTGCCGTTATAGTACATGCGGCCTTCGCTAGCCTTTTCAAGGCCTACGAGCAAACGAGTAATCGTCGTTTTACCACAACCATTACGACCACCGATAGCAATATATTCGCCGCCTTCGATGGTGAAAGTCACATCACGGAAAATGTCTACGGATGGCACATAGCCAAAGCGGATATTTTCAACCTTAAGCATGAGCGCCACCGTCCTTTCCTTGTACATCATCAACGCGTTGAATTGGCTGTTTATTTTCTACTGTATTTGTTTGATTAGTTGGAGACTTGCTTTCACCATGCACCTCGTTTGAATAGCGTGAGCCATTTCAATTTGGTGCAAGCCCTTAATCGCAGACTCGATGCTGAGCCAAGGTTCATCACTGTGGAAACCCGCTTGTTCAAGTTCCATGTAGGTCGTGAATACAGATGGCAACGCATCTACGTGAATATTGTGTTCGTACATGTAACGAAGTGTAGTCGGTACATCCGCATCACATGCAACGGAGCCATCCACCATGAGAGCCATGCGGTTCGCATACGGCAATACAGCGTGCAAGTCATGGTCGATAACAACAACGGTAATACCATGTTTTTGATTTAAATCACCTACAAGGCGATATAATTCGGCAGTCCCATCTGGATCGAGGGAGCTGGTTGGTTCATCAAGCACAAGAACTGTTGGGTTCGTAGCCAATACGGAAGCGATTGCCAAACGTTGGCGTTGACCACCAGACAAGCTTGTAATCTTGCGGTCTTCTAAGCCTACAAGACCAACTTGCTTAAACACCTCTTCAGAACGAGCTTTGATAGTTTCACGGTCATAACCGCGGTTTTCCATAGCAAAGGCTACCTCTTCACGAACTGTCATCGTAACGAGTTGCGTATCGTAATCGGCAAGAACAACACCGATATGGTTTGCAAGCTCTGGAATTTCCATTTGCGTAGTCGCTTTACCATCTACAAAGACCATGCCTTCAAGACGGCCACCGTAGAATTTAGGTACCGCCCCTACCATAGCCATGCAAAGGGTACTTTTACCACAACCAGCAGGCCCAGTCACAACGAGGAAGTCCCCATCATGTACGTCAAGATTGATATTTTCAAGAGACGGTGTAGTCGCTTTTGGATGGTAGTAATTTACGTGTTCAATAGAAATTTTAGCTTGGCGCTCAGGCAAGATTGTCATATGACTATGATCAGACGTCAATTGATCCGCACTTGGCAACATGCCGCGTTTGGAGAATAAACGTTGTGCCGGAATGTATAAGATTGGCGTAATAGCGCCATTCAAAGCACCTACGATAAGTACCAATGGCCACATGCCGTACATGTATACATTATTAGGCAAACCAAGCACTTGCCATAAGAGGGTAACGAAGATACCACCAGATACAACAGTCGCTAAGAAGCCAGATACGATTGGTGTTAAATCGAAACCTGCGATTTTACGGAACTTCATAGACAACATCGTACGTGTTACGAGAGCCGCTGTCAACGCACCACCTGGTTCAGACAACAAGTTACCATAAGGGAATGCTGACTTAGACGTCAATACGTTAATGAGGGCAGCTACAAGGCCAATCCCCAATGTTTGACTCAAACTAGGACGAGTCAATAAAATAGATACGCAGTACGTAGCAATCGTCCAGTTTGGCGTTACCCCAGCCACACTAGGGCTCACCAAATGCAATATCGTGCCCAATGCGAGCATCAATGTGCTGACAGTAACCCATCTAAACTGGCCACCCTGCACATGCGTGTACACAAGATCTTGAATCCGTTCCATAATAGCCTCTTTTCTAAAAATGAATATATAGTGTTTATTGTAACATTCTTCGAGGACTTTTGCACGCACTAGCAGATTGTATAACGTTCAAAACTTCTAATGACTCTATTGGTCACCTAGTGACTATTAGTCACTTTTCTTTATAATACAACTAATATACGATAATATTAGGAGCCAATTAACGTGTGTTGGTTCATCTCCTTCGTACATTGAAAGGAGATGGTGATATGACTGTATTTGAAGCCATATCATTAATGATTGCGTTCGCAACATTAGTCGTTCTTATTGTAAAATAAGAATGACCTAACACCCCAAACGGGACGTTAGGCCATTTCTCATTTTCGTTTTCCCAGGAGATGAGCCTAACGCATTCCAGAACGTTAATTGGCTCTTCTTGTGTTGTATTATACCATATCTAATTTTATTTTACAGCTGAGAAAACTAACTTTTACTATCATAATTAAATTTATATTCTCACTTTCTCGTCATATAGTTGTGATATAATGCATACAAATACTTATGCCTAGGACATAGGAGGTCTATATGTACAAATATATTACAATTTTAGGGGCCGCTGGCCAAATTGCACAAAAGTTGACTGCTACATTATTAACATATACAGATATGCACCTTACATTATATGGTCGCCAATTGAGTACTCGTTTACATCCAGAAATTTTAGAACATGAACGCGTTACTGTCATCGAGGGTTCTTTCCAAAATCCTGCTAAATTAGAGGAAGCGGTAACAAATGCAGAGATCGTATTTGTAGGCGCTATGGAGTCTGGCAGCGATATGGCGGCTATTGTGAAAGCATTAAGCCGTAAAAATGTTCGCCGCGTTATCGGTCTTTCTATGGCTGGTCTTTCTGGTGAATTCCCTGCAGCACTTGAAAAATGGACCTTCGATAGCTTGCCTATTAGCTATGTCCAGGGCGAACGTCAAGCACGTAATGTTTTGCGCGAATCAAACTTAAACTACACAATCTTGCGCCTCACATGGCTCTACAATGATCCAGAAAATACAAATTATGAGCTCATTCCTGAAGGCGTTCAATTTAACGATGCCCAAGTTACACGGGAAGCTGTAGTAAAAGCCATCTTCGACATCTTACATGTAGATGATGAAACACCATTCCACCGCGCAAGCATCGGTATTGGTGAACCAGGTACACACTACGACAAACCAAGCTTTCACTAATATATAAATGAATATTTAGTAAAAAAGAGAAAATACTATATACCAATACAAGACTATCTTCAATGCGCTTGAAGATGGTCTTTTTATATATCATTTATGATTAAAGTATCTAGTTAACCCTATTTGAATTAAATATCTCATATATATTTATATACTGTAATTATATCGTTTAAATGATATAATTATAGTATAAAAAAGATGAACTAATACTTTTAAAACTATAAGGAGATAACTATGGGAATATTACGTGAAACAATTCGTCCATCCTCTGATTTACGAAATAAGTATCCTGAAATTTCTAAATCCTTACAACTTAAAGATGAGGCTGCCATTATTACTGTAAATGGTCGCGGTGATACCGTAAGTCTCGGCTATAATACATATAATATGTTAAAGTCAAATAGAGTTACTATCCTCTCTTGTAGAAGGGCAAAACGATATCATTCAAGGTCGTACCACTACACTTGATGAAACTTTCAACAGTATTGATAAAATGCTCGAGCAAATGGGGTAAATCTATGAAATCCCAAACCTACACAATCATTCCTACAGAAAAGTTCAATAAAGAGCTACATCAGCAAATACTTTATATAGCTATGCAGTTTTCAAAAGAAACAGCTATGCAAGTCAAAGAAAATATTCAAAATTCGATTTCAAACCTTATAAACCATCCATATATGGGGACTACACCTAAAATTAGAGCACTTAATGACAGTGACTTTCGAATGTTGATTTTAGAAAAACTTATCATTTTCTATACAGTTGTAGAGGAAACAAAAACAATTTATTTAATCTCTATACTTGATCAACGACAAGATTATGTAAATATACTAAATGGATTATAACGTTTCACCTTATTCAATACTTTTTTTCAATAATAAAATAACCATTCAAATAGGTATATCCAAAAATCTAATCGGTACATTTTTACTCATGTAATATAGATTTTGGATATACCTTTTCTTATTCCCATATTTTATAGTTATTTATATAGATAAACTTTCGTATTTAGGCTATACTAATAAATGATTAAGTTATACTAATAGATATGTGAAAGTAAACGCCTATGCGGTTATCGATACTATTTATATATACATTTTGCTGTATAAAACATCGCAAAATTCATGTATAAAAATTAACGATATCCATTTTTAGTCCCACTTAGGGCTGAGGCTGATTAAGGAGTTATTATGAATCGCATTGTTGTTATTGGTAGTTGCAACATGGATATTGTAGTGCTCGCGGATAAACGTCCGGCGGCAGGCGAAACAATCATGGGCAACGAATTGCACATCGCACACGGCGGCAAAGGTGCAAACCAAGCGGTAGCTGCTGCACGCCTAGGCGCAGAGGTTACTATGGTAGGTTGCATCGGCAAAGATGCATACGGCCAAATGATTATGGATAACCTAAAGGAAAATCATATCAATACAGACTACATCGTTACGGTTCCAGATACTACAACTGGTACAGCCCACATCACATTGGCGGAAGGCGATAATAGCATCATCGTGATTGCAGGTGCTAATGCTAAGGTCGACAAAAGCGTAGTAGATAACGCTTGGTCTGCTATCGAGCAAGCAGATCTCGTAATGGTGCAAAACGAAATTCCTATTCCCACAATCGAATACATCATTCGTCGTTGTCACGAGGCTAATGTAAAAGTCCTCTTAAATCCAGCTCCAGCGGCTGACCTCAATCCAGAGTGGTTAGAATTGGCAACCTATATTACGCCAAATGAGCATGAGCTATCTGCCCTCTACCCTAACCAATCTACAAAGGAAACATTATTGGCAAACGAAAACAAAATCATCGTTACCCTCGGCAGCAAGGGCGTAGGTTATGCAGATAATGGTGAAATTCACACCGTATCTGGCTTCAAGGTTGAACCAGTAGATACAACAGGCGCAGGCGATACCTTCAACGGTGCCTTTGCAACGGCTATCGTTAATGGTAAAAGCTTAGCCGACGCATTACACTACGGCAACGCAGCTGCGGCCCTCTCCATCCAACGCTTGGGTGCCCAAGGTGGCATGCCTACAAAGGACGAGGTCGCTACATTCTTAGCAGAGAATTAAAGTATTGAATAGACCTTTAAAAGCTATATTCAATACAAGTCACATATTCTCATACAACGAATGTATCTGCTCTCTATTTAAAAAAAAGAGTTAATAGCCGAGATGTTAAACCTCAGCCATCAAAATATAAAAGGAGTTTACTATGCAACGACACGGCATTTAAATAGCCCTATTGCTAAGGTGCTTGCTGATTTAGGTCACACAGATACAATTTGTATCTCCGACTGTGGCTTGCCAGTACCTGAAGGGGTTCAGAAAATTGACTTAGCCTTAGATTTTGGTATACCGAGCTTTGAGCAAGTAGTATCCATCATCGCTAAGCATATGAAGTCCGAAGCAGTTCATGTGGCAGGAGAAATTAAAGAAAATAATCCTAAGACTTACGACTTCTTGGAGTCTACCTTCCCATCCGATCAATACGAATGGATTGAAACAAGCCATGAAGCTTTCAAAGAAGCCACAAAACAATGCAAGTGCATCATTCGAACTGGTGAAGCATCTCCATATGCAAATATTATCTTACGTGCCGATTGCATCTTTAGCGACCGTCCGTAAGACAAGAGCATATGAAACGTAACGCATAAGTAAACGATACTTTCACCAGTCATATAGGAGTAGTTATGGAAATTGTTATGTCAGGCATTGCAAAGGCATTTGGTACAAACCAAGTGTTGCGCGATGTAAGTATTACCCTCAAGGAGGGCGAGGTTCACGCCTTGATGGGCGAAAACGGCGCCGGCAAGTCTACCCTCATGAATATCCTCACTGGTATTCACAAGGCAGATGCTGGTACAATCACCATCGATGGCGTAGAGCGCACCTTCCCGAACCCGAGAGAGGCCGAGTTAAATGGTGTGGCTTTTATCCACCAAGAGCTCAACATTTGGCCAAACCTAACATTGTTAGAAAACCTATATTTAATGCGACCAAAGCGCAATAAATTTGGCATGCTCGATAAAAAAGCGATGCTCGCTGAGGCAGAGAATACCTGCCGCGAACTAGCATCGAATTGCCCCTCACTACGGAGGCAGGCCTTTGCTCCGTTGGTCACCAACAAATGACGGAAATCCTTCGCATCTTGATGTTAGATGCAAAGGTTGTCATCATGGACGAACCAACAGCAGCCCTTACAGAGCGTGAAACGGCGACATTGTTTAAGATGATGCGCAAAATGAAAGCACGCGGCGTTGCTATCGTATATATCTCTCACCGTATGGAAGAGGTATTCAGTGAATGTGATACGATTACGGTTATGCGTGATGGTCACACCATCATCACTAAACCAACATCTGAAATTTCTGTAGACGAAGTAGTACGCCACATGGTAGGCCGTTCTATCGACGAGTTCTACCCTGCTCGCACCACAACACCAGGCGCAGTAGTGATGAGTGTTGATAGGCTCAAACCTGAAGGTTTTGACAATGACATTTCCTTCTCCTTGCGCAAAGGTGAAATCCTCGGCGTAGCAGGCCTTATGGGTGCTGGCCGTACAGAAATTATGCGTGCTATCTTTGGTGTAGATAAACATAACGGCGGTACCGTAACCGTTAACGGCTCCGTTCTGAACTGTAAAAAACCAGAAGATGCCATCAAAGCTGGCATTGCTTTCATCACAGAAAATAGAAAGAGCGAAGGCTTGATCCTCGATTTCTCCATCGGTTCCAATATTACATTGCCGAACCTTGACGAAATTTGTCCATCTCATGTATTGGATAAGAGCAAGCTCAATTCCTTTGCTGACGAATTGTCTAAAAAACTAGGCGTTAAAACACAATCTATTCACGAACCGGCATCGTCCCTATCCGGTGGTAACCAACAAAAGGTGGTTATCGCAAAATGGGTTGGTAAAAAGCCATCCATCATCATCATGGACGAACCTACGCGCGGTATCGATATCGGTGCGAAACGTGATATTTATGATTTAATGAACGAATTAACGAACGATGGTGTGTCCATTATCATGGTGTCCTCTGAGTTACCTGAAGTGCTCGGCATGAGCGACCGCGTTATGGTCATTCATGAAGGCCGCGTTGCAGGTATCTTGGATCGCAGCGATGTAACACCAGAATCGATTATGACATTAGCCACAGGAGGACAATAATGGACAGTAAAGCTCTACAATATGTAAAAAAATTAGGCCCCCTCATTGGCCTCATCCTATTATTTGTAATTATCTCTGTCATGAATGACAGTTTCCTTGAATTCTCTAACTTGCGTAACTTGTTGCGCCAAGTATCCATCAATGCGATCATCGCCTTTGGTATGACTTTTGTCATCTTAACAGGCGGTATCGACTTATCTGTTGGTTCCATCCTTGCCCTCTCTAGTGCAGTGATGGCTAACCTCATCGTAACTGGTACTGACCCTGTATTGGCTATCTTCTTAGCCGCAGGTGCGGGCCTTGTATTGGGCGGTATTAACGGTCTCGTTATTACCTATGGCCGCGTAGCTCCATTTATCGCTACCTTGGCGACCATGACCATCTACCGTGGTGCGACCTTGGTATTCACAGACGGCAACCCAATCTCTGGTCTTACCCAAGACCCTCTATTCCACGGCTTTGGCCAAGGAGATATTGCAGGCCTTCCAGTGCCAGCTATCACAATGTTCCTTGCTTTCATCATCCTCTGGTTCGTATTGAGCCGCACATCCTTAGGCCGTAAAACATACGCCGTAGGTGGTAGTGAAAAGGTAAGTTACATTGCTGGTATCAAGATTGACCGCGTTAAAATCTTCGTGTATGCCTTAACTGGTATGCTCTGTGGTATCGCGGGTGCAATCATCACATCTCGTCTTAACTCTGCACAACCTACAGCAGGTGCAGGCTACGAACTTGACGCTATCGCAGCCGTAGTTCTTGGCGGCACAAGCCTTGCTGGTGGTCGTGGTCATATCGTTGGCACATTAATTGGTGCCCTAATTATCGGTACCCTCAACAACGGGTTAAATATTCTCGACGTTTCCAGTTTCTATCAACAAGTTGTAAAAGGTATTGTCATTTTATTGGCGGTTCTTGCAGACCGCAAGAAAGCCTAGGAGGTTCCTATGAAAAAACTATTGTTACTGTTGGCGATGGCTATCATGGTTATCGGTCTTGTAGCAGGCTGTGGTAAAAGCGCTGATAACGGCGGCGACAAAAAATCCGGCACGATCGGCTTCTCTGTTTCCACATTGAACAACCCATTCTTCGTAACTATGAAAGAAGGCGTTGAGGCTCAAGCTAAAGCGCTTGGTCTTAAAGTTAAAATCGTTGATGCTCAAAACGACCCTGCAAAACAAGCAAACGATATTTCCGACTTAATTGAAAGCGGCGTTTCCGTATTGATCATCAACCCTGTAGACTCTGCAGCTATCTCTACTTCCGTAGAAGCAGCAAATGCTAAAAACATTCCTGTAATCACTGTTGACCGCTCTGCTGACAAAGGTAAAGTAGTAGCTCACATCGCTTCCGATAACGTAAAAGGCGGCGAAATGGCTGCACAACTTATCGTTGATAAAGTAGGTAAAGCTGCAAAAGTAGCTGAAATCGAAGGTATCCCTGGTGCTTCCGCAACACGTGAACGTGGCCAAGGTTTCCACAACGTAGCTGACAAAGACTTAACAGTAGTAGCAAAACAAAGTGCTGACTTCGACCGTACAAAAGGTTTGAACGTAGCAACAAACATTTTGCAAGCTAACCCTGACGTACAAGCTATCTTGCTCATAACGACGAAATGGCATTGGGCGCTATCCAAGCAGCTAAATCCGCAGGCAAAACAATCTTCATCGTAGGCTTTGACGGTACTGCTGATGCAGACAAAGCTGTTAAAGACGGCACATTGGCTGCAACAATTGCTCAACAACCAGACCAAATGGGTAAAATCGCTATTGATACAGCTCAAAAAGTTATCAAAGGCGAAGCTGTAGAAGCTAAAATCCCTGTAGATCTTAAAGTTGTTACAAAATAATTGTAAATAGAAACTGGGTACAAAAAACCCCGACATCAAATTGATGTCGGGGTTTTTATTATATGTATTTTAGTTAATCCTATATAACGTTTATCAACCAAAATATATACTCTTATAGTGTTAAGTGATGTTATGAAAACAACATATATTAGAACATGAAGTTTACATCTGTACGCCAGTAATCGCCTAATTTATTACCATCCATATCTTTATTACCGAAGCCGTAGTAAGCACCGATAGATACGTTTTGGAATGGTACATAGTTTACATTAGCTACAAAGCCTTTGAAGCCATTGCGTACATGAGCCACGCCCTTATTATCTACATAGTGTTGATTGTAGAAGCTATAAGCAGGCGCAAAGGCACTACTGAAGATTGGAGAGTTCCCTTCTTGGTAGTAGTATTGACCGCGTACGCTATAGGTATGAGCTTTCTTAATGTCATAGTTGCCATAGCCAAGGCTAGCCATCCAAGCATGAGAATCGGAAACGCCTAGAGCTGTAAGCCATTCGCCAAATACATTCCAACGGTTAAAGTTCATATTCGTGTTGAGGCCCCAAATATTTTTATATGGAGACTCAATGAAAGATTTAACTTGTTTGCCTGTCAACGCATCCACATCTTGGCCTTGGTACAATTTACCATCATGGAAACGACCATACATACCACCAAGGGTAACATGTTTATTAAGTTTACCCTTAACTTCAACCATAGCTGCAGTAACTGTATTTTCTCTAGTTTGGTAAGTAGGAGCGCCGCCCAACCAATAACCATAACTAGCAGATACATCGAGCTTACCATGTTTGTACATGAGGCGAGCACCATCAACGAGATCATCATACATGAGGCCTAGGCCTGGTGTATAGAGTTGACGACCTACGCGCAAGGTTGTATCTTTACCGAAATGATGATCTACATAGGCAAGATTAATTTTACCTTGTGTAGCATTGCTATTGCCGAATTCGCTAGAACCTTGAATACGTACAACAGCATCGGTTTTATCGTTAACCTTAGCATTAAAGATTACACGAGCACGATAATCAAAGGAAGAATGCTTACCATACGCATAGGTATCATTTTTCAACTCGCTGCCGCGGTAACGCAAACGGTAGTTACCAGTTACCTTTACATTCCCTACTTGATTTTCTAATTTGGCTACTCGCACACCTAATGTGTTGAGTTCATTTCCAAATTCGTCGGCCAAGCGATTGATCATAGCTTGTTGTTCCGCATTAGCTTTATCTTGGTTAGCCATCGCTTTAGCTACCATTTGAGCCATTTCGTATCGCGTAATAGGATTGTTACCTTTGAAAGTTCCATCTGGGTACCCATTAATAATACCTGCATTCGCTAATTGCTCAACAGATTGATACGCCCAACTAGAAGCATCTACATCGGAAAATGGATTAGCTGCATACACACTTACAGAACCCAATACCATACAGGAAACTAAACTTGCTACCAACTTTTTATTCATTAAAAAGACCTTCTCTCATATAGATATCACACAATATCTCATACATTAATTTTATTTTGTATTATACGTAAACAATCTTATACGTAGAATAAAATCTATTATGTATATTAAATAAGCACTATTTATAAGATTTATTCGTGCGGTGTTGTATAGTTAATATCTTGTGCCTTGTAGCTCTCACCATGAGCTAATACGTGAACGATGGTTTCTAGTGTAGCACGTACAGTTTCAACAGCCATGCTTGGTTGATTTGGTTTATCCACTACTTGGGATGGCAAGTACGGAATATGCATGAAGCCCGCCTTGATGTTGCCCTTTTGCGCTGCATAATGACATACACCATACATCAAGTGATTGCATACGAAGGTACCCGCTGTATTAGAAACCTTAGCTGGGATTCCATTTTGGTGCAATGCGTTAACAATATTTTTAATTGGTAATGTCGCAAAGTATGCACTAGGACCATCGGCTACAACAGGTTCATCTTCCGGTTGGTTGCCACCATTATCGGGAATACGGAAATCATCGCAGTTAATAGCAACGCGTTCCACTGTAATATCAGGACGACCGCCTGCTTGACCAACACATAGAATGAAATCTGGTTGGCACTCTTCAGCCGCTGCTTTCACAGTATCAACCGATTTGTAACGTACAGTAGGAACCATTTGAGTCACTACTTTGTAGTCACCATCGGTATACCCATCCATTGTTTTTACCGCTTCCCAAGCAGGATTAATAGGTTCACCGCCGAATGGATCAAAACCGGTAATCAAAATTGTTTTCATTACACTACCTCTATCATTCTTTCACTGGTTAAATAAAGTAATACATCAATAAGATGTTCAATACGAGCATAATTAATGCAATTGGAAGTTGTGCTTTAATAACGCCGTATTGGTCGCGCATTTCAAGGAGCGCTACCGGTACGATATTGAAGTTCGCCGCCATAGGTGTCATCAAAGTACCGCAATAGCCTGCAAGCATTGCAATAGCACCGACAGCAGCTGGGTTTGCACCATGAGCTACGACAAGCATTGGAATACCGATGGCACTTGTAATCATGGCAAATGCAGCAAAGGCGTTACCCATGATCATTGTGAAGATAACCATACCGATGCAGTATGCTACAACAACGAGGAATACATTGTCAGCTGGTACTACACTTGCAACGGCACTGGAGATAATTTTACCAACGCCAGCCAAATTAAATAGATAGCCGAGAGCCGCTAATAATTGGGACAAAATAGCAGTCCAACCGATTGCATCGATAAGGCGACGACCTTCATGGAAACCTTGGTTAAGGTTACCCTTAGTGATGTAAAGAGCGGCACACATAGCGATGATTGCGGCGATACCGAGACCTACAAGCGCACCTAGTTTAGTAAAGAAGCCAATTACAAAGGTAATGATACCCACAAGTAAGGCTGGAACGAAGATAACATTGCCAATACGAACAGCTTCGCCTTTTTTAAATTCAATTGCAGATTCAAAGTAATTGCCTTTGCCAAGTTGTTTCACCAAGACGATAACCGCCATAGCAATTACAAGCCACCCATTGATTTCCTTAGAGAGATAAGAACCAAAGATAAAGGATACGCTGTACAATAACCAGAATAGGCCTGTACCAATGCGATATTTATGTTCTTTATCTAAAAATGATTGAATGGCAAAGATAAATAGAATAATCCCTACAAGAAGATATACATAATCTAAGGGCTGCATTTTATAGAGTATTTCTAACATATTATTTGCCCCCTTTCGCTAATTCTTCTGGTGTAACAAGGATATTAAATTCATTAGGTACTAATTTACCAGCTTTCATATCCGCTTCGTCACGAGCTACATAGGCTTGAATTGTTTTGTCGAAGATAATAAAGCGAATGAAGTTAACGATATAGGCACAAACAGCAGTTGGCAATCCGTACAATACCATATCTGTTAACTCTACAGAATAACCTAGTTGTTCCATAACGCCCTTGATGAGTAACAAACCACCAGCAGCAAGGAATAAGTTTGACCGAAGAAGTTACCTGTATTATCTGCAGAAGCAGCTATACCGCGCACCTTATCAAGAGTACGTTGAGATACTGGACGGCCTTGAGCTACTGCAGCTTCACTCATAGGCGCGATCAATGGACGAACCATAGCAACCATACCGGACATGTTAATACCAAAGGCTACTGTTACTTGGCGCACAAATAAGTAAATCATAAAGATACGACCAGCAGTAGCTGCGTTGATCTTACCGATCAAAATTTCTGCCCGTTCACGTAAGCCGTGACGTTCCATAAGACCAATAACAGGTAAAATCAAAATAAATAATGACATATAACGATTTTTAACGAAAGCCTCCCCAATGGCACCAACGATATCGTTGATACTGAGACCACCTGCAAGGCCCGTTACAAAACCTGCGGCTACGACAACTAACAAGGCATTAAAGCGCAGCATCAGACCGATGACCATCACTAAAATACCAGATAAGACTAACATAGTCTCACATCCTTTCAAAAAAAACATCCATGACCCTATCCTATAGTCCACAGACATACTACATATGTTTACATTATATACCCAAACATATATTTTTTGCATAAACAAATAAACCTTATACATCAATTACATTTGATTCTGTTATTATGTCGCATTATAAAGACATTCAAAATCAAAGGTAAGTAGTGTATAAGGTTTGCTTTCTATAATAAATCTTTTTTGAAAAGTATTGTAGTATGTTGTTTGCCTCTAAAATGAACTTTATCATAAGCCTTAAAGCCAAATGATTCATACATTTTAGGCAACCATGGATGTTCTTTTGCAGTACCCAATGTAACAGCTGGTGTTTTAAATTGGTTAATCAATAATTCTTCAGCATAGCCCAATGTTTCCCGAGCATAGCCTTTACCTTTGAAAGCTGGCGCCGTTACAAAGTGAGCAATGTGTGGAAATTTATCTGGTGTAGAATATTTAATCCACGGCATACAGAACGTAATGGAACTTACAAGTTGTCCATCAATATACAATCCATATACAGGATAGGTTTCGATCCATTCTTGGATTCTTCCTCTGTAAAATCGATAGCATCGAATGTAATCGGATAGTCCTTAATTGCTGCATAGCCGTCGATTAATACCTTATGATATTCTGCTGTATCTGCTACAGTTAATTGTCTAAATTCTTTCATGGTCTTTCCCTCATATCTATATTTTTATTCATAAACTATGTATATTTATTACTTATGAACGTTATTATACACCTATATGTATTTACTTTCAATATTTTTACATAAATATTATATGAAGTTTTTATGCCCAATAAGAAAATACAGAATGATATATTGTAATACTAGTATTTTTTTTCTATTGTAAAAGTTATCTAATATACACAATGTGTATAAATATTAATTTTACTATTTATATTTCAGGGTTAATATATCAATTATATATAAGCATAAAAAAACAGGATGTATCGCTGAGATACATCCTGTTTTTGAGCTTTCACAAGCTCGAGGGGAAGTTATCAATATACTATTGATTAATACGGGAACCGTATACGTCGCGTTGGTTTTTAGGTTCGTTGTTAACGCGAACACGTTCTGTTTTATGACGATCGTTGTCAGCACCAGAAATACGGTCAACACGGAAGTGGTTAAGACGAATATTTTGTAATTCAGGACCAAATTCGTTCATAGCACGTTTCATGTTGTCATCGATAGGAGCACCATTTTGAAGTGCACGGTACAACATAGTAGCGAATTCGTAACGAGTCATCTTAACGTCGCCTTTGAATGTGCCATCAGGGTAGCCAACAAGGATACCATTACCAGCCAATTGACTAATATATTGGTAAGCCCAGTGATTACGAGGAACATCTGGGAATTCAGCAGTTTTGCTAGGATCGATTGCATGTGGAGTCAAGATTTGTAACAAGTTGTTATATTTGTTTTCCATATCTTGAAGACGTGCATTCAATTCAGCAATTTCACGACCCATAGCTACACGAGAGCGGGATTCAGGGGAACGTTTACCAAGACGGATGGATACGCCAGCGTTCAATTGAGTTTCGCCAGTACCTACAGTACCACCAACGGAGAACATTGTATCTTCGTTAGGACGGTAGAAAGCACCTAATGCAGCGGAGTTAGCGTTGTGGTAGTGACCATAACCAGCAGCAATTGTCCATTTGTCATCTGGGTTGAAGTCCAATGGATGCAATGCAGCCAATGCAGCAGAACCTGCACCTACTTTATTAACGCGTTTTTCAACATTACCAACACGGTTATTCAAGCTATTGATATTATTGTTGATTGCACCTGGTGTGGAATTGTTGATTTGAGTTTGCAAATCATTTGCTACGGAGTACAATTGGCTACCGTTTACAGCATCTGTGGAGTCAGCGGAAATTTTACCAGCTGCTACGTTGTGGATTTGGCGTTCTTGGCCAGCTTTACCAACGGACACAGAACCTACAGGGCTAGTGCCTGCGAAGCCACCATATGTATGACCAGCTACTGTTGCGTTAGTTACGTTAGTAGCAGAACGAGTAGTAGAGTTAGCACCTAATGCAATGGAGTTTGCAGTGGAAGCATTAGCTTTGTTACCGATTGCAATGCTGTAGTCAGCAGTCGCAGCTGCATCAGAACCGAATACGTTAGTACGTACGCCTGTTGCTTGTGCACCAGCACCGAATGCTTGTGCATGATCGCCAGTTGCTGTTGCAGAGGAACCAATTGCATTAGCATGGTTGCCATTTGCTGTAGCATCAGCACCGATTGCATTAGCTTTGTAACCAGTAGATTTTGCTTGGTGACCAAGAGCTAAAGAACGTACATCGGAAGCAGTTGCACGAGTACCAATTGCAATGCCCCAAGTTTTGTCAGCTTGAGCTTCATGACCGATAGCAATGGATTCGCTCATACTCGCTTGAGCCTTATTGCCGACTGCTAATGCAGAGCTACCTAATGCAGTATTTTCAGAACCGATTGCTACGGAATTACTATTCCAAGAGCCGTTCAAAAGTGTAGCAGAATCTGGTTCATTATCGAAAGTACGATCACGGTAGTTTGTAGTTGTACCAGCTACAGTATTGTTATAACCATAACCAATCGCATTTGTACCACTAATTACATTGCTATCACCAAATGCTTGTGCGAATGCACCAGTTACGCTATTACCATCACCGAATGCATTAGCTTGGTTACCATTAATAGTATTTTTGGTTACCATAGGCACTGCTAGAACCATTAGCGCTTGTAATTAAATTACCTTGACCTACAGCAATGCTTGTAGCTGTACCATCAGCAACGGTACCATAAGCAACACTATTATGTGTAGTGTCAGGAGATGCTGTAGCATTACCAGCAGCAAAGATAAAACCTTGTGCTGTTTGAATTTCTGCCGCATTAACTGGTGCAGTTGCAGATAGACCTACAGCAGCTGTTGCAGCCAATACAGCAAACGCTAATTTTTTGGAATGTTTGTTTTCTCTCATCTTACACCCTCGCTAAATTAAAATTCTTAACCAAACACAATACAATTTTTCAGTCTCTCTAAATTCCGCCTCTCTCCTCGGGCTAATTAAATATACTTCTTATTTTGAGCTAAGAAATATATTCAATTCATTTTAAGAAAAATTTATATTGTTGATTACCCGCCTAGCATATCAAAGTTTTACGATATAAACAAGCCTTTTTCCCATATAAAGTTCATTAATAACTCTTCATAATGTCAAAAAATAGCGTGATTACTGGTATTCTTCGTTGTATTAATATACTCATCGATTTTGCTTATGAGTAAAAATCACACCTTTTTAGGATTCTACAGAATATATTTTTGTATAACTTATAAATAATCGTCGATTTAATAAGTTATACAAATATTTCATGATACCGATTAAGTCCTATTCACATTAATTTCATGAACACTATCTGAATTTTTTTAACAAAAGAATAATTAATCATTTTTTTCTGGATTTTTATACTATTTTTTTATTTTTTTATTCACAATAGCATAACACATCTCATTAAATAGGTAGATAAGTATACACAAATTGCCTAAATCTTCCGCATAAGTTTACAAAAATATGTCTTAATCTATATATATGGGATCCATATTCTTTCCATCTTTATCATAAAAACCAAAAAGCTCCTACATTCTATGAACGTTAGGAGCTTTTTATATATTAAGCCAACAAGGCTTTTACAAGTTCTTCAGCTTTGCCAAAATCATCTGCATCTGGGTTCCAATTACATTTGATTTCAGGTTCTACTACTGAGAAACCATATTTAGTTAATTCTTCACGAAGTACCTTTGTAGATTCACCAGACCAGCCATAGGTACCGAATACAGCAGCCTTTTTATTCTTGAATTTCAACTCACGTAAGAAGTCGAGCCAGCCTGCCACAGAAGAGATAACGCTATTCCCTACTGTTGGAGAACCAACAGCAATGGCTTTAGACTTGAATACCTCTGTCATGATGTCATTTTTATTGGTTTTACTAATGTTAAAGATTTTAACACGAGTATCTGGGGATTGCTTAGCAATTTCATCAGCAATTTTATGAGCCAATTTCTTCGTACCATCCCACATCGTATCGTACACCACTGTGATTTGATCTTCTTGGTATGCTTGAGACCATTCGTAGTATTTCTCTACGATTTGCAATGGATTTTCACGCCAAATAGCACCATGGCTTGTAGCGATAATATCAATTGGCAAGTTAAGCTTTTGAATCTCTTCAACCTTTGCTTTTACCAATGGAGAGAATGGATTCAAAATATTAGCGTAATATTTCATCGCCTCTGCCCATAAACGGCATTGATCAGCCTTATCGGCCCACAATTCTTCTACGGCGAAATGTTGACCAAAGGCATCGTTGGAGAACAAGATATTGTCGCCAGTCATATACGTCGCCATGGAATCCGGCCAGTGAAGCATACGCATTTCTACGAATACCAAGGATTTACCATTGCCGATATCTACGGAATCCCCTGTTTTTACAGTTTTAAAATTCCATTCTGGATGATGGTATTGACCAACCAAGGATTTAACAGCGTTTTCTGTACAATAAATCGGAGTATTAGGGATTTTTTCCATCAATGCTGGCAAAGAACCGCTGTGATCGACCTCGCCGTGGTTACATACGATGAAATCAATCTTATTCAAATCAATTTCAGATTCCAAATTATCAATAAATTCAGAAGAATGTGGTTTCCACACAGTATCGATGAGGACTGTCTTTTCCTCTTCAATCAAGTAAGCATTTTGGCTAGAGCCGTTATTAATGCTGTAATCAGAACCGTGGAATTCTTGTAATTCCCAGTCAATTTTACCAACCCAAGATACGTTATTTTTTATATGCTTTCTCATAATAACCTCCATAATTCTTGTGAAAGTCTTTCACAATCAACAATATGTATGGCCTATGTGGTATCTATGTATAGATCTATCTATACTGTTATGCATATATCACAACTCGGTCATTAATTATGGTTTCATTATAATCATATCGCATAGCTAAGTCTGTATCTGTAGGTACAGATTTGAGAATTATTATAAAAAACCACTCATAGGAAATCATATGCGATACATTAGTACACATCGATTCCCCATGAGTGGTTGAATATATAGGTAATGATAAGGGCTAAATACTTATTACCCGCTTTAGACATTCTAGAATACGAACTAATTATGTATTACCAAGCTCAGATAATCTAGGATATGAACTAATTATTACCTGTCTTAGATAATCCAGGGATGGCTTTATAGATATATAGCGCAATATATCCATCAACCATGCTATGAATGATGGTACCGCCACCTACAAGAACGAATACGACGTAGATAAGATCGATGTTTGGCATTGTAGTTGTCGTATAGAACAAGAGGCATGCTAGCACTTCACCGATGGCGTGAATAATGGCACAACCAAGGTTGAACGCAGCGAAAGATAAAGCCCCAGTCAATACGCCTGGATGATGTTTAATATAGTAAGCACCCATCAAGGCAAAGATAATATGAGAGGCCGCACGCATAACGATAACAAGCGGGAAACCTGCTACGAAGAAACCAAGTGTAGAACCTATGACTACACAAGCGGCCATCTTACGAGACAAGAACATGGCGAGGAATATAGGCACATGACTGGCCAACGTATACGAAGCCGGTGGAATAACAACTTTCAGAGGCATCATAATAGGAATCATGATGGCTAATGCCATCAACAAAGCAGTAATGGTTAAATTTCGATACATTGAAGAATTCATAAAGGCCTCCTTAGAGAATCTCTTGCCCAACGGTTATAATTACGTCTATCACTATATCTGTATCTATTGCATTCTAGCCTATGAACACACTATCCCATATATGAGCATATAACTAGTAATATATCTAGTGACTTACATTCCCCCACAAATTAAGGATCACTACGCCTACCACGATTAATGCAATACCTAACACGGTGTAGATATTAATGCCTTCGTGAAAAATAAAGACAGAAATCAATGTCGTCACTACAAGACCTATACCAGACCATGTAGCATAGGTAACGCTCAGCGGAATATATTTCAACACATGGGTTAACGTATAAAACGACCCTATGTACCCAAGCGCACACGCAATGGTCTGCAACGGTCTCGTAAACCCGTCAGATGCTTTCAGCATGGTCGTTGCAAATAACTCTAGCCCTATAGATAAGGCTAGTAGAACATATGGTAACATAACCCCTCCCGCTCGAAAAAAGAGAGGGACCTTCTCCCTCTCTCTTATTTTTTAGTATTAAAGACGTTCGATAACAGCTTGTGCCATTTCTGTTGTGCCAACGCGTTTCAAACCTTCGCGGTAGATGTCGCCTGTACGGTAACCATCAACGAGCACTTGTTCAACAGCTTTTTCAATAGCGTCAGCCACTTGAGGTAAATCAAGGGAATGACGGCACATCATAGCTGCGGACAAGATTGTGCCCAATGGGTTCGCCAAGTTTTGGCCCATGATGTCTGGTGCGGAACCGTGGATTGGTTCGTACAATGCTGTGCCTGTACCCATGGATGCAGATGGTAAAAGCCCGATGGAACCAGAGATAACAGCGCCTTCATCGGACAAGATGTCGCCGAACAAGTTTGTTGTCACGATAACGTCGAATTGTGCAGGATTTACAACGAGTTGCATCGCTGTATTATCCACATAGAAGTAATCTGTTGTGATATCTGGATTAGCTGCCGCTTTCTCTTGCGCGATTTTACGCCACAAACGAGAGGAAGCCAATACATTTGCTTTATCTACGGATACAACCTTTTTGTTACGTTTACGAGCTGTTTCCATAGCAATATCCATGATGCGTTCTACTTCGTAACGGCTGTAAGTTTCTTATCCCAAGCGAACTCGTTAGCACCTTCACCTTGTGCCTCTTCGCGTTCACCGAAGTAAATACCGCCAGTCAACTCACGAACGATAACGAAATCTACATCTTGCACGAGTTCCTTTTTAAGTGGGGAATACTCTTGCAAAGAAGGATAGATTTTTACAGGACGCAAGTTACAGAACAAACCAAGCTCCTTACGAAGGCCAAGGATTGCTTTTTCAGGACGGATAGAAGGATCTACATTATCCCATTTAGGACCGCCTACAGCACCAAGCAACACAGCATCAGCAGCTTTACAAGCCTCGATAGTATCCTCAGTCAAAGGAACGCCGTATGCATCAATAGACGCACCACCCGCTTTTTTATCAATCCAATTAACCTTTACACCGGCTTTCTCAAAAGCCACATCACACACAGCCTTCGCTGCAGCAATAATCTCAGTACCGATACCATCGCCAGGGATCAATACGATATTCTTTTCGCTCATATTACCTCTCCAATATACAGTAAAAGATTGCAAACCTCATACTCTCCCCCAGTGCCCTTTGCGAAGAAATCGCAATAGCACTTAATGGAACAAGAGCTGGCATATGCCTTGAGACCGACTTAGCTCGCTTTGGAGGCTCGAGAGGCATATGCCAGCTCGGAGCCTCGTATTAACGTCTACTTGCGATTTTTCGCAAAGTTCACAAGACCACCTGCTGCCGCAATGTCTTGAATGAATTGTGGCAATTCAGTGCCTTGGTATTGTTCGTTTTTAGTCAAGTTGTACACGATACCTTTAGACAAGTCTACGCCGATAGCATCGCCTGCGTCGATGCGATCAACTTGTTCACCGATTTCAATTACAGGTAAGCCGATGTTGATGGCATTACGGAAGAAGATACGTGCAAAGGAGTGTGCAATGATAACAGGCACGCCTTTTGCTTTGATAACGCCTGGTGCGTGTTCACGAGAGGAACCACAACCAAAGTTTGCCTGCTACCATGATTTCGCCAGCTTTCACATTAGGTGCGAAAGTTGTATCAATATCTTCCATCGCATGTTCTGCCAATTCGTTCCAATCAGCAATTGCCAAGTAACGAGCTGGAATGATTACGTCTGTATCTACATCGTCGCCGTAGCGCCAGATTTTTTTGCTTTCAAAATCCATATTAAACCTCCTCAGGGCCTGCAATGCGGCCTAATACAGCACTTGCTGCCGCCACGTAAGGGCTTGCCAAATATACTTCAGAATCAACGTGACCCATACGACCACGGAAGTTACGGTTTGTAGTGGAAACTGTACGTTCCCCTTCAGCCATGATACCCATGTAACCGCCAAGGCATGGACCACATGTTGGTGTGGACACAGCGCAGTCAGCTTGAATGAAGATATCTAACAAACCATCTTTCATAGCTTGGTCGTATACATCTTGGGAACCAGGGATTACGATACAACGAACGAATGGAGCTACTTTGCGACCTTTGAAGATCTCTGCAGCTGCCACCAAGTCTTCGTAACGACCATTTGTACAGGAACCGATGATAACTTGGTCAATTTTAATATCTTTGTCGATTTCGTTGATGTAATGTGTGTTGGATGGCAAATGAGGGAATGCTACAACTGGTTGTAATTTGGACAAGTCAATTGTAATTGTTTGGGCATATACTGCATCAGGATCAGCATTAATAGGTTCTACAGGACGATTTACGCGACCTTTGATGTATGCTTCAGTTACTGCATCATAAGGGAATACGCCACATTTACCGCCTGCTTCGATAGCCATGTTACAGATTGTAAGGCGGTCAGCCATAGTCATATGTTGTACGCCTTCACCAGCGAATTCAAGGGCCATGTAACGAGCGCCATCTACACCGATTTGACCAATCAAATCAAGAATTACGTCTTTACCAGTTACCCATTTGTTAGGTTTACCGATAAGTTCAACCTTAATAGTTTCAGGTACTTTGAACCAAGTTTTACCTTCTGCCATAGCAACGCCCGCATCAGTGGAACCTACGCCTGTGGAGAATGCATTTACTGCACCATATGTACAAGTGTGGGAGTCAGCACCGATCATCATTTCCCCAGGACCGATAAGGCCTTTTTCTGGCAAAATAACGTGCTCGATCCCCATACGGCCTACTTCAAAGTAGTTTGTAATGCCATGTTCACGTACGAAGTCGCGCATGACTTTCGCTTGTGTAGCGGATTGAATATCTTTGTTTGGTGTGAAATGGTCAGGCACCAAGTAGATTTTATGACGGTCAAATACAGGTTTGCCGATTTTCAAGAACTCTTTACGCGCTGGTGGGAATGTGATGTCGTTCATCAATACCGCATCCAAATGACATTCGATGATTTGGCCCGGTTTTACAACATCAAGACCCGCGTGGCGAGCCATATTCTTTTCAGTAATGGTCATACCCATATTATTTTTCCTCCTCTTGTTCTAGCTCCATAGCTAGGAATACTGAGTTTACTGCATTAATATATGCATTTACACTTGATTTAACGATATCGGTACTGATACCACGACCATGGTACAAGCGACCGTTATATTCTACCTTAAGGGTTGCTTCCCCAAGGGCATCTTTACCTGCTGTAATAGCACGAATTTGGTAGTCTTTTAAGCTGATTGGCAAGCCAACCACACGTTCAACCGCTTTAAGGGATGCGTCTACTGGACCGTCACCAACGGCAGCATCGGCTTTTTCACCTTCTGGAGTCATGAGACGAACGTCTGCGTAAGCATAGCCTTTTTCACCCAATTTATAGTATTGAGCCACAAGCTCAAATGCTTTTTTGTGATGTAAGTTATCTACTACAAGAGCGATGATGTCATCATCGTATACTTGTTTTTTACGGTCTGCCAATTCTTTGAATTTAGCGAAGAGGTCGTTGATTTTCTCTTCTGTGAAAGATTGGAAACCAAGTTTTGCCAAATGATCAGCAAAGGCATGACGGCCAGAGTGTTTGCCCAATACGAGGTCTGTTTTTTCAGCCCCTACGGACTCAGGAGTCATGATTTCGTAAGTTTCAGGGTTGCTCATCATACCATGTTGGTGAATACCAGACTCATGAGCAAATGCATTGGAACCTACGATTGGTTTGTTTGGAGGAACTACGACACCTGTCAAACGACTTACGAGTTTAGAAACTTTTGTAAATTGTTTTGTATCAATGTTCACTTGAAGATCGCCGAAGTAATCATGGCGTGTTTTTAGAGCCATTACTACTTCTTCAATCGCTACGTTACCAGCGCGTTCGCCTAGGCCATTAATTGTGCCTTCTACTTGGCGTGCACCTGCTTTAATAGCAGCTAACGTATTTGCATTAGCAAGACCTAAGTCATCATGGCAGTGAACGGAGATAATTGCATTTTCAATGCCTGGTGTATGTTCTTTAATGTAGCGGATTTTATCACCGAACTCATTAGGTTCATGTAACCTACTGTATCTGGTACGTTAATAATCGTCGCTCCACCAGCAATGGCAACTCCAAATACTTGGCATGCAAAATCTAAATCAGAGCGTGCTGCGTCTTCACCAGAGAACTCGATTTCATCAACTTTACCTTTTGCATATGCCAATACAGATTTAACCTTATCCAAAACCTCTTGGCGAGTCATTTTTAATTTATATTCCATATGAAGTTCGGAAATAGCAATGAACACATGTAAACGGCTGCGTTCCGCATCTTTCAATGCATCAATCGCTTTTTGTACGTCCTTTTCATTAGCACGTGCCAACGCACAAATTGTTGCACCTTTCACTTCGCGTGCAATCGTTTGTACTGCTTCAAAATCCCCAGGGGATGCTGCTGGGAAGCCAGCCTCGATTACGTCGATGCCGAGGCGTACTAGGCCTTTCGCAATTTCAATTTTTTCAGGAGTTTGTAAAGACACACCTGGTGTTTGTTCCCCATCACGAAGGGTTGTATCGAAGAAATATACGCGATTTTGATCCATAATCTTCACCTTTTCTGTACTAATAAAACATAACACTTTATTATATCTATCTATTGTGAAAGTTTAGTAAAATGGCCGATTTCAACGCTATTTCGGCTAAAGCCAACGTAGATACATCAAATCAGTAATTTTACTAGACTTTTACAATAAAAAAAGCCCCTCAGAACAACTGTCGTTGCTCAAAGGGGCGTTATATACATAACACGGTACCACCCTAATTGGGACTCGTTTCGGGTATAACGGAACCACCGTCGATGACTACTGCTGAATTCGCCATCAAAGCTCACGGGAGAGTGTCAGCGTACAACCTCTATTGCCTCGCACCAACCGGCAACTCTCTGAAAGCAGGACCTGTAAACCTTTATACCCATTCATAGCTTGTTTTTAAGATATAAGGGTATTGTACTGTATTCTATAGAGTTATGTCAATTAAAATAAAATGAATATACTGTATTCTAATATTTATCTATATATCTCTCTTTATCAATCCTTCTAGAAACGTATATATGTACGGTGTATAATCTAGTTGTTACTACTCCAATCTGGTAACAGAAAGGAGGTGAGACTATGTTAGACATTTTGATATCCCTTTTAATGTCTGTCGTAGCAGGTATAACTTGTCACTATATCTGCAAGTGGCTAGATAGACATTCTCGTTAGTAACTAGCACAATAAAAATAGCAGGGTGGCCGCCCTGCTATTTTTTCGTTCATATGAGACTATGTCACATATTGACATCCCTTGTCATATATAGAATAACACTTCACTATATTGTAGTCAATAAGCCTTCTACCCAATCACTCTTAAAAGCCTATCCACTTTAAATTCTCAAAATCATTTAGAATTCGTTTATTCATTTTTACCACTTGATTAGTTAGCTCTATTCCATTGTTAACAAAGAAATATCTGTATACCATTCATTTAAACTAGCATACATTTCATTCTCTAAATCAATGATCATAGTTTCTATAGGGTCCCAAGTCTTATATTTTACAGATTCCACCATAACCATGCTACTACCTATGAAAGTAACATCTCTACCATAAATCCAAAATGGCAATACCTTATTTTTTATAGCAATAGAGTATATAGCATCCCCATGAGGTGGTTCCGTTTCATACTTTGCGCGTATTTGATACTTTTCCATTATCTTGTTGCTAGCATTTTCTATATATGGCAACTTTGAAACTTTGTACTTTTCTGCATTCATAAGAGCTCCATAATTTTAATATCAAACACAACAAAGGTTACCTATGCAATCATCATAGTTCTGTTAGCAGTAGTCACTATCATTGCACTAGTTAAATAGTACAACGATAAACGCCTAACGTATAGAGGAGTGCAGTCCTCTAACACGTTAGGCGCCATCATATTTTTGTTCAGTTTTAGATGAGCCTAACGCCCTAATCACGTTAATGGGCTCTCTTTATAGATATATTATAAGCTAATCATAATTAAAAAAATAGTATAATAAATAACTCAATTTATACCTACACTCTTAATCATTTCTCTAGCCCGTTTAACAGAAACTGGCTCATTAAACAAGAATAAATGGTTCTGCCCCTCTTGTTCCCATGATGCTAAGTAAACGGAGTTATCTACCATTCGATAGGTTACGGTCATGCCATTTACAACCTCTATTTTCTGAGGCACATAATCCTTATAGTCACCTGCGATATTACCAGATAAAGTAGATACTCGATACTTAATATACTTTGGCATATCATCTACACGGTCAAAGTATTTTCCTTTTAAAAGCTCATGATAGGCATACACGACTTGTAATACATCATGATCCACAATAGATACATGTACAGGGCGGAGTCCCTCTACCCCAACTGGCAACTGCGGATTAAAGTTCAAATGTTGCTTAGCCTCATATACAGTATCAAACACCTCTAGCGATTGACCTTTACGAGTGCTTCTATAATCCTCATCAGTCATAGTACAACTTCCAAGTCTATCTGGACAAGGAAACTCATTTCGATCACCATAAGGCTGGTCATAAATCGAATTACCATTGAGACGAAGCCGCATCAAATCACCTGCAGAGGCAACATTGATAGAACCTATGAAAGCCAGCATAACCAGTGCACATACAACCTTTTTCATAATACATTCCCCTGCAAACAAACTACATATAGTAAGTTAATTATATCACCTAAAACCCTAATATTTATATATATAAAGATTTTTCCCCCATGAAAAGAAAAGTATTTTGCTTGCAAATTACATCTGTTTGATTGCGAATTCAAAACATTTGCATTACAATATAACTAACAGGAGGTGATACTATGGCTAAAACAGCCTCTATCAGTTTGCGCATTGAGCCAGCTGTAAAAGCACAATTAGAAGTATTATATGCTAGCTTTGGCATATCCGTAACTGATGCGATTAATATTTTTCTCCACACATCACTAATGGAGGGTGGATTTCCATTTCAACCTAAACAACCTCGTTATAATGCAGAAACAGAAGCTGCTATTCAAGAAACGAAAGATATATTAGCAGGAAAAGTAAAAGCAAAATCATATGCTAATGTAAAAGAAATGATTGAGGATTTAGGATTGGAGTAATCAGTTATGTTGAGATTAGTGCTTAGCAGTAAGTTCAAAAAGGACCTAAAGCGCTCCAAGAAACGCGGTAAAGATCTCAATAAACTCTATTCAATCATCACTAAATTACAGAATCAAACGCTATTAGATCCTAGTCACAAAGATCATCCATTAACAGGAAACTACGAAGGCTTTAGAGAATTACACATCGAGCCAGATTGGCTTCTAATTTATGCAATTAAAGATGACATATTAGTATTATCTTTAACGCGCACGGGGAGTCACTCAGATTTATTCTAACCAAGTTAAAGAGGAATGTTAAAGCATTCCTCTTTTCTATTTCCTAAAAAAATTTAAAACAGCTTTCATCATAAATCTATCTCATTTGATAGTATCTATCGCAAATCATTCTACTATTCAAAATTATTGTAGGTGCTATAATGAACTCATCAAAAGGAACAGATGCTCATATGATACTAAATGCACTATTCCAAAACTATAGTTAGTAGTTAATAAAAGGAGATTATCATGACACATACACAATTAACACTACTCGTACAAGCTTTATTAGACGCACCTACAAGCAATGAAACAGTAAAGGAATTCGCTCAATCTTGGATCAACGCTGAAGGCAAACCAGAACAAGAAGAACTTACAAAACAACTCGTATCTGTAGCAGAGCAAAATATCGCTCTTATCGACGAAACAATCGGCTTTGCTGGCTCTGAACTGGCTGTACAAATTCTTGGCGAAGAAGGTGCTGCTAATCTTTTACAACACGCTAAAGACATCAAAGCACAAGGTGCAGAACTCTGCGACTGCCCTGGATGCGTAGCTGCTAAAAATATTATCGATTTGAAAGCAGAAATCGAATAATCCTATTCAACAACCCGAGTTCCTTCATTTTGAACTGTCAACTAATAGTTGACAGTTTCTTCTTCAGCAAACTCCAAATCTTGAAATATAGCGTTAATATGCTTGCTAATATTTTGTTTTGTCGTTCGGAATAATTAATCATTAATAAATTTTCTTTTATAAAAAGTGAGAGTTATAAAGGATGATTAAAAAGCCCCTGTCAGATTGATATATACTTCCTTTACTAGTTGTCTAGTAAAGATAATATCAATTAAACAGGGGCTTTCGTTTACTCACTTGCTTCTACAAGTGCTTTTGTATAAGGATGTACCGCTTCTTTAAGTCGTTTTGATTCGATGGTTTCTACGATTTGCCCATCTTTCATAACGATGATTCGGTCTGTTACGGCTTGTAAAAGTCCAATATCATGGCTGACGAACACATAGCCGAAGGGTTGTTCCGTATGTAGTTTTTGTAATAGGTTTAGCACCAACTTTTGGTTCACCGCATCAAGGGCTGATGTAGGTTCATCAAAGAGTACTAGTTTTGGATGCATCAACATAATCCTTGCCAGTACCAACCGTTGCAGCTGACCACCACTTACTTCATGAGGATATTTCTGAACAATAGTTTCAGGTAGATCTACATGTTTAATCCATTGGCGGATATCTTCCTTTGCAGCGGCTATATCCATAAGCCCATAGTTGATATACGGCTCTAAGAGAAATGCTTCTAAGTTCATCCTCGGCGGAATCACCGCCAAGGGATTTTGGAACATCATCTGCATAGAGCGATATATTTCTGTATGATTTTGAATGGAATGGATGTCCTCACCAAAGAGTCGCAAGGTGCCAGATGTAGGTTTTTCTAGCATGGCAATCATCCTAAGCAATGTACTTTTACCGGAACCACTACCACCAGCAATACCTACCCGTTCATTCTCCGCTACAGAAAAAGATACGTTATCAACAGCACGAACCGTATGATTGTGGTTTGTATATTGTTTACAGATATTCTCGAGTTGAATCATACTACACCACTTTCATTACAGAATCTAACAAAATACGAGTATACTCATCTTTTGGATGGGCCATGACCTCTTCGGTAGATCCCACTTCAACGAGTTGCCCCTTATTCATAACCCCAATCCTATTGGCAATGCGCGCCGCCGCCTTGATGTTATGCGTTACGATAATAACTGTTGCACCAAGGGCTTGTGTTACCTCTTTCATAAGATCCAATACAGAGGCTTGTACGAGCATATCCAGAGCACTGGTCGGTTCATCGGCAAATACGATGCTCGGCTTCAAGATAAGGCTTAAAGCTATTGCCAATCGCTGCTGCATGCCACCGCTCAATTGAAACGGATAGGACTGCAAGATACGCTCTCCGTCGGTTAAGTGAACAAGATTAAGCATATCTATAACGCGGCTTACATCATAGCTTTCACCATGGGCACGGAATAAATCTTTGAAGTGATTTTCCACGGTGCGATTTGGATTGAGATAGGCGCTGGGATTTTGAAAGATCATAGAAATCTTCGTGCCCCGCAATTGTCGCCAATCACCATCACTCAATGTAGAAACATCGGTTCCATTTAGCAAAATTTGACCGCTAATGGTAGCTTGTTTCAACATGCCGAAGGCGGCACGAACCAAGGTAGATTTACCAGATCCACTTTCACCAACGATGGCAAAGACCTCGCCATTAGGTACGGAGAAGGATACATTACGCACCGCCTCTTCCGCACCATATGAAATTGTAACCTTATCAAATACGATACAATCAGATTTATTCAATAGTAGAATCCTTTGTTAATAAGTAGTAATCGATTGGATGTACTGGTACATTTTTAACTTTTGTAGTAGATACAACTGTTGCACTTGGATACAACAAATAGATATCTGCTACGTCATCAACTAAGATTTGTTGCGCTTGTTTTGCAATATTAGAGCGTTCGTTTTGATCAAATGTTACGGACAATTGATCGATTAACGCATCTACTTGAGGGTTAGAGTAGCCACCAACGTTTGATTTCGCACCAGTTTTGTAGAATAAGCTGAGGAACCAGTAAGGATCGTTTGTAGACATAGTCACTACATTGCGTTCTACTAAATCGAAACCATCTGTACCAAGTGTATCTACTTCATCAGGACTTTGTAGTTTTTTTAGTGTTACATTGATTCCCGCTTGTTTCAATTCTTGTTGAATTTCTTCGTATAAGCTTGTATCTTTACCCCAAATAGCAATAGTAATCGCTAATTCTTTGCCATCTTTTGCATACACGCCGTTTGCATTTTTAGCGTAGCCAGCTTGAGTCAAGATTTGGTCAGCTTTCGCCACATCTGTCATCGGTTTATTAGCGATAGCATCATAACCTAAATTAGCAGATGGTGGGAATGGAGCCGCACCTGGTGTGGAGCCATTACCAACGATTTTCGCCATAGAATCATAGTTAATAATATGGGCAATAGCGGAACGTACAGCTTTATCATGCAATGGAGATGCTTCTGTGTGGTTTGCTTTCAACATGAATACACGAACGCCTGCAACGTCTTGAATATTGAAACCGTCTTTGAACAAGCTGCGGTTAGCGGAGTCCACTTTTTGAATTACATCTACGTCTTTAGATTGCAACGCCATAGCGCGTTTGTTATTGTCTTCGATGTCTTTTACAGTTACAGAGTCAAGACCTGGTTTGCCGCCCCAGTAATCTGCGAAGGCTGCAAGTTCAATTGTTTCACCTTTTTTGAAAGAAGTGATTTTGTAAGGACCGGTAAGAACTGGTTTAGATGCTACATCTTTAAGATCTGCAGTGTCCATGATAACGAAAGCTGGTTCAGTCAAGCTAGATAACAAGGAACCATTAGGTTCTGTTGTTTTAATAATCAAGTTTTGACCATCTACTGCGATAGATTCAATCTTAACAGCTTTTGCAGAACGAGCACTTTGTTTCATTGTGTACTCGATGGACTCTTTTACCTTTTGTGGCGTCATTGGAGTGCCATTGTGGAATTTAACATTTCACGGATGTGGAATTTCCATGTTGTAGGATCCACATTTTCCCAGGAGTCTGCTAATTGTGGAGTAAATTTCATATCTGGTGTTACCGTTGCCAATGTTTCACCAGCGCCGATACGCGTCAATGTCCACGCATCCCACTCGTGAGTTGGGTCTAATGTTTCACCAAACCAATACAAACCAACATTCATATGCTTCCCTTGTTTGTCTTGTTTAGCCGTATCACTTCCGCAACCAACCAAGAGAGCTACCATGCTCAGCATAGTTAGACACACTAATAACCAACGTTTCATAACTTCTCCTTTTTTGAACATCGCCTCTGTGAAAGAGGCTTTCACCATAAAAAATCTATACACAGCACGGTTAACGAGATACATCGAGAGCATCGCGCAACGCATCACCAATATAGTTAAATAAAACAACAGTAATAAAAATAGCGAGCCCCGGGTAAATTAGCAGCCACGGCGCCGTTTGTAGAAAATCTCGGGAGCTCAACAAGATAGCGCCCCACTCTGGATCCGGCGGTTGCACACCGATGCCTATGAGTGAGAAACTGGCTACCAAAATGATGGCATCACCTAGATGTTGAATAATAACAATCACCAACGGTGGCAATACATTTGATAAAATATAACGCCACAAGATACGCCAATTCGATGCACCGGACATACGCGCAAAAGTAATGTACTCCCCATGGCGTTCCATCTGTACAAGGCCTCGTGTGATACGGGCATATTCCGCCCATTTCGTAATGCACAGGGAAATGATGACATTCGTAATGCTTGGCCCCATGATACCAATGAAAGCAATAGCAATGACCATGTTCGGGAACCCTAGCACCAAATCAATCAAGCGAGATAACCAACGGTCAATGCGAGGTGTAGAGAATCCTGCTAATCCACCAATAGCGATACCAATGGCTCCACTAATGCCGATGATGGTGAAAGCAATCCCTAAAGAGGCTTTACCACCGTACAGAATACGAGACCACACATCACGACCGAGTTGGTCCGTACCTAATAGATGGGTACTACTAATGTCTTGTAACCGGTCCGCGACACTCGTTGTTTCAGGATCAAAGGGTGCTATATAGGGAGCGCATAAGAAAAATACGATCCACAGAGCTGCTAACACCAACATAGCGTATAAAGTATAAGGCTTTTGTCTATTCATAGGAGCCTCCTTTTATAGCGGCTCTTCGCTTTGGATTCAGCCAAATACTCAACACATCAATGATGATATTAATCACGATGAACACCATAGTAATCCAAATAATGTAGCCTTGCATCAAAATATAATCACGAGCCATAATACCTTGCACCATCATGTAACCAATCCCTTTTATAGAGAATACCGTTTCAATAACAGCAGACCCACCTAGCATGGCGCCCATCGTTACTCCCATCATAGGCAATAACATAAGTCCTACATGCGGGAATATGTAACGAGTGTAGACCATCCATTCTGGCAATCCTAATGCTCGTGCCCCCTGTACAAAGGGCTGTCGCGAGACTTCTAAAATAGCATTTCGCAATCGACGAATGTAGAGACCACAAATCCATAAAGCAAGGGTTACTGCGGGCAGTACATAAGCAGAAATCCATTGGTATTCGTTACCGACACTAGCTGTAATTTAACACCGAATAAGTACAGTAATAATAAACCGACCCAGAACCCAGGAATAGCTAAGGCCAAGAACGTTACTAGACGTATACCATGATCGATCCAAGAATCCTGATATTTTGCAGATACTATACCAAGAGGTATTGTTACTGCAACCCCCATGACAAGCGCTAAAGATACGAGCCCCAATGTATTTGGTAGCGCCCCTTTCAACAACGTGGCCACAGGCACTGCATAAAGTATAGACTCACCAAAGTCCCCTTGTACAATTTGACCTAACCAACGTAAGTATTGCTGCCACCAAGGATCATTGAGCCCTAACTGCTCTCGTATTTGTGCAACCACAACTGGATCTGGTGTAGCCCCTACAAGATTAAACTTCATCGACACAGGATCAATAGGGGATAATTTTATCAATACAAATGTACCAATAGTAACCACCAATAAAATACCTACAATACTCGCCAAACGCTGTAGTATTAATCGATACAATACATCACCTGCCTTCTTTATCACAAAATAGCTATATTTATATTCTATCAATGTAATGCTTAGATAGATATACCCATACGGGTATTTAGAATCGTTATCATTATGAAAGTTTTGCATACCAGCAAAAACGGCCCCTCGTGAGAGGAGCCGCTTCTTATATAACCCTTACAGTGTCCATGCGAGTGCTTCACCACAGCTCGCATGCCTATCCCACTAGGCTGGACTGTTATATTATTTTGTATATGCTGTATGTGCTGTAGGTGCTACAGTATTAGCAATGATCGCTTTTGCCATGTCGCGATTTACAGGGCGTTCAAAGTACATCGCATGGTTTTGACCATCTTTTATCCAACCAGCGAGATATACCATTTTTTCGCCACCTTTGAAAGTAACCTTTGTACCGTTTACCTTTTCTGTAGCTGTAACGCGATAATCCTTATGATTACCACTGATATCACCTTTGTAGTACCTACACGATACACAATACGTTTGCCTGCTGCTTGATTGCGAGTAGAATCTTCACCAGCTTGGTAAACATACACAACTTGCAAAACATCTTTATTGATTGTGCTTACAGACTCAATATTATAGCCTACAGGTAATACTTTAGGTAGATGAGGCATAATATTCATGTATTTAGCAGCTTCATCAATAGTAGCAAATTCATGAATTGGGCTTGGCATACCAACCATTGGAGCTGCCTGTTCTGCAACTACAGGTTTAGCTGGATCTGGTTTTACATCTAAAGTACCTTGTGCACCAGCAACAGTGTAAGAACCTACACAAGCACACGCAACTGCTAGTAATACAAATTTTTTGACCATGGGTATAATCTCCCTTCGCATAACATAAAAATTATTAAAAACACATTTATTTTGTATGTGCTTTTTCCTCAACAATATTACGGATAATAGCCTTCGCCATATCTCGTGTAACGGGACGCTGAAATTCTAAAGAGTGATTTTGTCCATCTTTCATCCACGATGCAAGATAAACCATTTTCTTACCACCTTTGAAAGTAACCTTTGTACCATCTACACGTTCAGTTTCTATAACCTTATGAATCTTACGGTCATCGCTGATATCACCTTTTAATGTAGTAGATGTACGATAAAAAATAAGAGCACCACCGGCCTTATTTACGTACGGATCTATACCGGGTTCATACACGTACACAACCTGTAAAATATCTTTCTCAATAGTAATGATAGATTGAATATTAAATCCTACAGGCAATAGCTTTGGCATCTGAGGTCTAAACCCTATATATTCAGACGCTGTTTCTACAGAGGTAAACACATGTACAGGACTTGGCATAACAATACCAGGAACAGCTGCTTCAACAGACATTTCTAGGGGTTTAGAAACTTTAGTTTGTACACCCATCGCGCCTTGAGCCGCAACAACTCCATAAGTACTTACACAGACGCAAGCTAAAGCCATCAAAAAAGATTTTTTTAGTATTGAGGTCATAATAATATGCTCCACAAAACACATTTTGTAAAATTATATTTATCAAAATGCGCTTAATAAGTATATCCTAAATAATTGAGGAATTCAAGTAATCTTCATCATATATCGATTTTTATTAATATAGGTAAATAAAATCATTTATCAACTATGATATGACTAGTTACTTTTACCCAAAACATTAAGTATTAAGCTATTTCTTATGTACCATAAAGCCTGCCGCTTGTTGGTTCGCCATGATAGTTACATCAGAGATTTGCAGGCGTTTAGGTTGGTTTGTTACATATAGTACAACATCGGCCACATCCTCTGGTTGAACAGCCTCAATGCCAGCGTACACAGATTTAGCTCGTTCCGCATCACCGTGGAAGCGTACTTCACTAAATGGAGTTTCTACGATGCCTGGTTGAATGGTAGTAACCTTAATATCTGTAGCTATAGTATCCATGCGAATGCCATCGCTTAATGTCTTTACCGCCGCCTTTGTAGCACAGTACACTGCGCCATTAGGATATGCATAAATGCCTGCCGTGGAGCCCATATTTACAATATGACCTTCATTTTTATCAATCATAAAAGGTAGTACTGCTTTTGTTACATATAAAAGGCCTTTCACATTGGTATCAATCATAGTTTCCGCATCATCAACAGCACTATCTTGGAAAGGATCAAGCCCTTGTGCAAGACCCGCATTATTAACGAGCACATCGACGCCACCAAAAGACTCTATAGCTGCAGGAACCTTGCTTTCAACATCCTCGCGACTACGCACATCAAGAACTAAAGTCTCAACACGCACGCCATATTCCTTAGACAAACGAGCCTGTACCTCGCCCAATAACTCAGCACGACGGCCAGAAATCAACACATTATCGCCATGCTTTGCATAAGCCTCAGCAATACAAAGACCAATACCAGACGTTGCACCAGTGACAAAAATATTACGAGCCATAAAAGCCTCCTCATCATCAATCCGTTCTATTCTAATAAGTTAATTATACCATTATAAAAATCAAAAAACGCTACCCCACCACCTATAAACAACAAAAATAGTGTATACATAGGCTGAGGCACATAATATCTGAACTCTACCACAACTAGAAAACAAATAGGCTCCCTATTCGAAGCCGCCTTGGGCGCTACGCGTAGCATTCCGCCCTTCCTCAAATGACATATTGACGCATCTGAAAGGAAATCGTATAGAGATGAAAAAGGATTACCGTTCCGGAAGCGACTTAGCTCGCTTTAGAGCCTTCTACTATTCTCTAGAATGATATGCTGGCGCATCTGTATGTAAGACAAATATTTGAGCTCTACCACAGCTAGAAAGCAAATAGGGATACCTATTCGAAGCCGCCTTGGGCGCTACGCGTAGCATTCTCTCCTTTTCCCCTAAATGATATGTCGGCGCAGATAGGATTTAAAAGAATACATAAAGTGGCTTATGGATTTATGAATATGATAATAAAAAGAGGATACCCTTTCTGAAAACGACTTAGCGGCCCCGCATAGCGGGGTGGGTGGCTTTGGAGGCTTTCAGGAAGGGTATCCTCGGTCTATATTCTATTAAATATCTAACGCCACTTTATGCACATCTTTTATTTCAGATGCGCCAACATATCATTTAACACTTCCATGCAATCCCCCACGATACCGTAGTTAGCGTGTTGGAAGATTTCTGCATTTGGATCGTTGTTGATAGCCACGATTGTGTCAGCACCGGAGATGCCGCTCACGTGTTGGATAGCGCCGGAGATACCGAATGCCAAGTATAGTTTAGGGCTTACAGTTTTGCCTGTTTGGCCTACTTGGTATGGCAATTCAATCCAGCCTTTTTCAACCAGTGGACGTGTAGCACCTACAACGCCACCGATAGCATCGGCTAGTTCGTAAAGTTTATCGAAGTTTTCTTTAGAGCCCATGCCACGGCCACCAGCTACGATGATATCTGCTTCTTGGATATTATAACCATCTTTGCTGAACGGAATGAAGTCGAGACGCTTCATGCGAATATCTTCAGGCTTGAGGTCAAATTGTTCAATTTGAATACGGCCCCAGCTATCTGCAATACGTTCAGGCTTTTTGAATACATTAGGACGTACAGAACCCATTTGTGGACGATGGTTTGGAGAAATAATTTCCGCTAAAATATTGCCGCCCAAAGCAGGACGTGTCCATTCAACAAGGCCTTCATTGGTATCTACAGTCAAGATCGTACAGTCCGCTACAACACCGTTTTGCATGCGACCAGACATGCGAGGCGCCAAGTCACGACCATTGTTAGTAGCACCAATCAAGAGGATATTAGGCTTGTGATCTTCAAAGAAGTCTGTTAACACCTTAGTGTAGCCATCCGTTGTATAGTATTTCAAAAGCGGGCTTTCAAAAACGTGAACAATATCGGCACCATGTGCTACGAGTTCCTCTGCTTCGGTTTGGACATTCTCGCCCAATAGCATAACTTGAACGAGCTGGCCCAATTCCTTAGCAATGCGGCGAGCTTGGCCAATCAGTTCATACGTAACCGGATGTACCACGTCATCGATGGTATCGGCTACGACAAAGACGTCTCTATATTCATCAAAATTTGTCACGGCCATTACCGGTCACCTCCTTTAGAACCTTCATCACCTTTAGCAGCTGCTACCGCCTTAAACTCGCTAGGGGATACGCTTTCAACAGACGCAGCCCGTTGCACAGGATCTTTTACATCTACACCCTCATCATTATCCTCAGCCACCTCAACAGGCGCATCATTTGGTACTAATAGATGAGCAAATTTTTCTGGCTTAATATGGTATGCCAATTCGAGAACCTTTTTAGCCCCTTCCTCTATGGATGGCAACATTTCTACCTTACCACGAAGAGGTGGTTGGTACACCTTGCGCACCCGCGTAGGAGAACCGTTAAGACCGATACGGCTTTCATCAATTTGTGGCATATCTCGCAATGTTACGTGAGTAATAGTATACCGTTTCGCGTAAATAGAACTCCAAAGGCCTGGTTGTCGCGGCTCATTGAGCTCAGCTGTCGCTGTTACCAACAACGGCAATGGAACCTCTACAATTTCATAGCCGTTTTCATGTTGTCGTTTCACCACTGCTTTGAGCTGCTTGATCTACTGATAATTCACAAGCATAGGTAGCTTGCGCCATACCGAGTTCCTCTGCAATTTGAGGGCCAACTTGTGCCGTATCGCCGTCGATAGCTTGTTTACCGCAGAAAATAATTTGGAGCTGACGGTTCATAGTCCGTTGAATATGACGGATCGCAGACGCAATGGTATAGCTTGTAGCCAATGTATCGGCACCACCGAACGCACGGTCTGTAACGAGTACTGCGTCATCAGCACCAAGGGACAAACACTGGCGAAGCGCTTCTTCAGCCTGTGGAGGGCCCATGGATAAAACGGTCACACGACTACCTTCATATTGGTCTTTCACCGTAAGAGCCGCCTCTAACGCATGCATATCGTCAGGGTTTACAATGCTAGGCAAGCCTGTGCGGATGAGATTATTTGTTTCCGGATCCAGCTTAATCTCAGATGTATCTGGAACCTGTTTGATACATACTAATAACTCCATACACTCACCCCTGTCTAAATTCTACGCCCTTAGCGTTATGCGGATATTTCCATGTTTTTACGATTGTTTCGCCACAAAGAACGCGGCATGTACCGCACTCTAAGCAACCAGCAAAATCAAAGGCTAAATCGCCATTCTCTTGTAATGTATATAGACCGGCAGGACAGCCGTTTACGAGTTTCATTTTCTCTTCAAGGCTAAAACCAGCGCCATCCACCAAGATATGAGGAGACGTTTCATCTACATAATATTTATTGGTGCCCAAACGCTCTTCTAATTTCATAGGGAACGCACCCCTTTCCAAGCATCACGAATCAAGGTAAATAGGCCAATGTCTCCGACACGGCGCATAATTTTTTTCATCATTGGCACTGCACCATCACCGTTTACAGTGAATACGTCGCGCATCAAATTGTTAACAAATACTGGGTATTCATTGAAAATACGCGGATGTGTAGCAAGGAATTTAGGCATATTCTTGTAATGCTTCAAATCCTTCAGCAACCAAGAAGCCTTGATTTGACGTTCATACAACTTAGCCACACGGTCCATATTTTCGTCGCGCAAGGCTACGTTAACCGCATCAGCTGCACACATACCGGACTCGATGGCAAGGTCCATACCACGAATAGTATAGCCAAGGTTCATACACATACGCGCCGCATCACCAACGATAATATAACCATTACCTCCCAATTGTGGCATCGCTTTATAACCACCTTCTGGAACGAGATGGGCACTATGCTCTTTTAATTGACCATTTTTCAATAATGGTGCAATTCTTGGATGGCTTGTGAAAGCTGACAGCATATCGTCTACAGAACGATTGGCTTTGCCGATATCTTCAAGGCCTACAACCATACCTACAGAAAGGCTATCTTTATTTGTGTAAATAAAACCACCGCCTAATAAGCCAGAGGTCATATCGCCTAAAGTAAGCCATGCCATACCGTCATCGCCAGATAACATGAGGCGATTTTCGAGGTCTTCTTTTTTAAGTTTGTATACCTCTTTTACACCTACTGCCATTGTACTTGGATCTGTAGGAGCTGTGAGGCCAGTTTTTTCTAATAATAATGTATTGGAGCCTTCTGCGATGATAACGAGTTTTGCATACACTTCATCATCGTGGCATCGAACGCCTACAACGCGTTGTTTTTTGCCTTCTCCTTCAGTAATGAGGTCTGTTACTTGTACATTGGATACGAGAAGAGCCCCTTTTTTCTCAGCCTCACCGGCGAGCCATTTATCAAATTTAGCGCGCAAGACTACGTAGGATTCCTCATTAGGTTTCCCATCTTGATTACTATACTCGATAGTAGTCATTTCATTGCCAGTACCAATAGAAATGCGCTCCTTTGTCACTTTGCGTTCCAATGGTGCACGTTCTCTAAAGTCCGGTACTAACCGTTCTAAAGAATGTGTGTAGATACGTCCACCCATCATATTTTTTTAGCGCCTGGTGCGGTGCCACGTTCAATGAGCAGTACTTTTACCCGCTGTTCTGCGAGGCGTAGTGCCGCCGCAGAGCCCGCTGGTCCTGCACCAACGACGATAACATCAAATGCTTCATTGCGATCAATTGCCATATACTCAGCTCCTTTAAATGAAAGCTTAACTTACATAAGTTTATACAGTATATATATATTCTCTATGAAGAACGAAAACACCTTTAAAAAATCGGCAAAAAAAATAAATATATTCTATATTTTACGAAAATGTGTTATATATCACTCTATATGATGTATATATACTCATTATAAACTCATACTATTGCATACTAGGATTTTTAATTAAGTGCAATAAAATTCATCAATTCGTGAAATTTATAAGTTTTTCTAGCTTTCACCGTGAAAGTAGCGTATGATAAAAGTAGGAAAAACCCTATACGGAGCAACACGCGTATAATACGACCGCATAATGCAAGACCACGGTCAAGGTTAGGCACTCATTATTTTGGAATTACCAGAGGAGGCCATATGGACCCGTTAAGAATCTTGAAAGCATTATCAAATCCACATCGGTTAGATATTATATTGTGGCTAAAGCACCCAGAGAAAGAATTCGGTGTACAAGTACACACTAAAACTCTTATCGATTTCCCTAACAGTGTAAGTGTAAAGAGTATTCAAAAGCGCTGTGGTGTATCTCAATCTTCCATCTCTACATTTATGAGCATCTTAGAAAATGCGGAACTCGTAGAGTCTCGCAAGATTGATCAGTATACCTATTTCCGCCGTAACGAAAAAGTAATTCGTGAGTTCGGCGAATGGTATAACAAAGAGGTATCCATCCAATCGGATGATATCGATAAATTATTAAAAACGCTTAACTTAGAAGACACTTCGTATCCTATAACAGAGGAAACCTCTGCGCCTGGCGAGCAATTCGCTGCCGAAATCAATACTAAGGGATCCGATCATGATGAAAACAGAAAATAAAATTCTCCCTTATTCACTATACTTAGGGATAAAAGAAAAAGAGCTATAATACATGTAATTATAGCTCTTTTTGATTTTTAATCATCTAATATATTTTGTAAATCTCGCCGATTATAGTAAATTAATGGTAAAATCGTAAGTTTATATTTCCGCTCCATCGATTCTCTCCCTTACTCGACGAAATACATCGGCACCAGAGTATCGAATTTTACTTTCTTTTGCTGCAGAATCGGCTTCATCCAAGGCATACTCAATAGGATCTGTTAATGCTGAATATTGTTCAATACTCATTAACACCATTGTTCCATATCCATTCTTAGTTAAAAATACAGGCGAATTCGTTGTAATAACGGTTTCTTCAACTTCAGGAAATTTATTACGCAAGTCTGATACAGGTCTAATATTAATCAATATATACACCTCCTTATATCATAATTCTATCATTATTTTATTAATTTTACTAACAATATTATGGTAATAATAATTCAACTAAAAATGCCCTCCAAAAGGAGGGCATCTATTATATTGGAATTATACTTCTTCTATCGTTGTGCTTCGTAAGCTCTGAATAGTTTAGATAGTAATTCAGGTGCCAAGCGCAATAGGTCTGGGTTTTCACAGAAGGATACGCGCAATTGTGTTCGACCAGGGTTGTTCTCTCCCTTTTTACCGCTATAAAAACCATTAAGCGGAGCCATAAGAAGTGTGTACTCCTTGCCATCTTCGAGGCTTACCGCACCATGTTCAGCACACCAGGAGGCAAATTCTACGCCATCAAAGCCCGGTTTTGCTACCTTCCGTACGTCAATTACAAAATAAATAGACGCTTCTGGACGAGATACGATGAAATCAGGTTCTACCGCTTTAAAACCTTCATGGAGTTCAAAGATCATCTTACGATAGTAGTCCCGTTGTTGCTCATACCAGTTATGAAGCTCTGCGTGGCTTTCATGAGCCAAAGCACCAAAGATATATTGGCCTAGTGTATTAGCACTAAGGTTTGCTGTATATTCAGCTACAGATTTTTCATAGCATAATTTATTATCTGTAATGATGGCGCCAATGCGTAGACCACAAGCATTCCATACCTTACTAGCCGTTTCAAGGCTAATACGACGGCCTTCAATGCCAGGCACATCCTTATCGGTTAAAGCCCAGATACTAGATGTTTCTTTTCCTTTTTCGTAAGCCAATTCGCGGTACGCTTCGTCAGAAATAATCCACAAATTATGTTTAACACATAATTTTGCATATTCAATCAACGTTTCTTTACTGAATAATTGACCTGTTGGGTTATCGTAAGGAATGATGAGCAACGCACCCGGTTTTGTATCGATAATACGTTGTTCTACTGTTTCAACGGATGGTAACTCAAACTCACCATCTTCGTTAAGTCGACGTTCAACAGTTACAGTTTTACGACCGATACGAAGACCAACCGCATCATAGTTTGTATAAGATGGGTTGAACATTAAAAGAGGGCGTTCCTCTTCACCAGCACCTCCACATACGCCAAGTATGATGATTTCCATCGCCATGGATGCACCGTCTGTTACGAGTACATCAAGGCCTGTTGTATCAAAACCTTGGCTGCGTAAAATGTGAAGGAATGCTTCGCGACATTCATCAGTACCTGTAGTTGGTACGTATGGCACGATACCATTATGGAACGGGCTATTCACACCGCCCAAATCGAACAACCGACGCTGCATGGCGGGATGCATAGGACGCATTACATTACCAATAGAACCATTCACCAAATTGGTGGGTTCTTACGTTCCAAGAATTTAATTTGTCCTAAGCGAATGCCAGATGGCTTTCGAGCCATCATATACGGCGACAATTCTGGTTGTTTCATTCAGATCCAACTCCTCTAAAAAAGAAACGGCCTCGATGAGAGGCTATGCTAACTGTGAAAGTAACAAGCGCAATGTTAGACGCACAACTACGGGTAACAAGCTTGCACATCACAAAGATAATATTCTTATATATTAAAAAATTCCCAATATATTGATATATATAGATACTTAATATTATAGTGCTTTTGTTATAGAAAATCTATAGTTTTATAACATATAGGGACTCACATATATACTATTCGTTCCATAAAGTAATACAGTAGCCTTCAAGGCTTACAAAAAAAGACCGAGCTATTTATAGCCCGGTCTTATATA